>Ga0210394_10002709_pt1 | contig 23785 bp, 23 predicted proteins | sample IncBWC12MmetaG_FD_160121 | JGI IMG/M metagenome (GOLD analysis project Ga0210394, IMG submission 160121) | Forest soil microbial communities from Barre Woods Harvard Forest LTER site, Petersham, Massachusetts, United States - Inc-BW-C-12-M | ecosystem: Environmental > Terrestrial > Soil >... | reverse complement strand
CGAACCTGAGAACGACCCGAAGAAAACATCTTGCCCAGGAGGCACAGCTCCGCCAAAAGAATCCAAGACGGAACCGAGACTGGACTTCTGCTGGGAGAAATTCCCGTGAACCGCATTTGATAGCCGATTGCTGAGCAACATGTTCACGCCCAAGGTGAGCGTCTGAACATCGGCGGACGCCGAGTCTACCTCGCTCGAAACGAATGCCCTCTTGTTGAATTGCGACGGTGCATCGTTGTATCGCGCGAAGATCGAGAACCGGTCGCTGAGTGTGTGGTCAATTCGGACACTTCCGGCATTAAGGGTGGCGCGATTTGAGAAATTTCCGGTAAATGGGGCAACGTACGCCGTCGGCGACACCGGTGTCCCATTCGGCTGCGGATAAGCATTCAGAAATGGGAGCACGGCGGCCGCTGCTTGCGTGCGCGAGTAAACGGAAGGCACTTGAATGGATGAAGTCTGAGGGAGGTTCAAGCGTGCCCCCTCGTAAGAAAGGAAGAAGAAGGTCTTGCTTCTTAGAATCGGCCCCCCCAAGAAACCGCCGAAATCGTTGTGGTGTTCGGGAGCCCGTGGCTGCCCGGCGCTGTTCGCGAACCAGTCGTTCGCATCCATCGCCGTATTGCGAAAGTACTCAAACACGCCACCGTGGAAGTTGTTTGTTCCGGAGCGCGTGGTGAGTATCACCTGTCCACCCGGTGAGCGCCCGAATTCAGGGGCGAAAGAGGAGGTTTCGACACGAAATTCCTGCAGGGCGTCGACTGACACCAAGCTGCTGGTTGCTCCGAGTGCGCTGAAGGCTTGTGCTTGGCCGGTTCCGGAGTCGCCGGGTTGAACGCTCGCCGACACGCCGAAATTCGCGGAAACTCCATCGACCGTAAAGTTGTTGGCGGAAGTCCTCTGCCCAGCGATGCTGAACTGACCCGGGTTACCCGGGCTGGGCTGCGGGGCAATGACGACTCCTGGAGTTAATTGGAGGAGCGTATTGAAGCTGCGTCCATTCAGGGGCAGATTTTCAACAAAGTTTCGGTCCACCACCGTGCTGACCGCCGCCGACTCAGTATTCACCAGCGGCGCTCCTCCCCGGACGGTCACTATCTCGTGGAATGCACCGATCGGCAGGTTGAAGTTGATGGACAACGCATCTTGAACGTTGAGAACAATATCCGGTTTGATGATGGTCTTGAAGCCAATCTTGGAGACCTGGAGGCGGTAGGGACCGGGAGGAAGGTTCGGCAAAACGTAGATGCCCTCTCCGTTGGTTTTGGTCGTGTACTGCACTCCGGTTACGTCGTTGACGGCAATGATCTCTGCCGTGGGGACAACCCGGCTAGAAGGATCAAGGACGATACCGTTAATCGTGCCATTTGGGGATTGTGCGACGACCGGCAGGACGAAGAACAAAACAACAACGAAAGCGCGACAAAGCCGGGGGAAACGCATAACGGTTCTCCTGTGAACCAACGGATTCAGCCAACGCTGGCCGCAGTGGTACGCAGGAAAATCCGTAGTGGTGCCACGTCAGCTCATTCTAAAACGAAATAAAAAGCTGAAAGCGCGGCGGAACAAGGGATTAGGGATGATTTGGGTCAACCTTAAGGTAGGCGAAGAGCAGAGGCTTGCCGCTGGGTTTATGACTTCCGCCGTTCGGCTCGACGGTTACGAACACGGCATCAATTTGTGCCAGCATCTTGGGATCGTCAAATTTGAGAACCCAGCGCTTCTTCGAGGAATTGTCTATATAGAAGATGCCCAGATTAAGCGCCTGTTGACGGTCCGGCCCACGCCGGCCCCACGCCTGGAACGTGCTGGCGCGTTTCAGTTCCGACTGCTGGTCCAGATCGTACGCGTAGAAGATCAGCGACTTTCCTCTGGTATAGAAAACACGGCCGTAGGGCTTTTTCGTCGCGCCATTGTCGCCAACGTCGTACACTTCGGCAATATACAAATCGCGAGCTCCCATCAATTCCCGGATGTCGCGGTCGTGGGAGAGCAACTGGTCTCGCTGGTCGAGAGCGGTCTCGCTCTCCTGGAGCTCACGCGTCAGGTCATTGACTTTGCTTTCCAATGTCTTGGCGTGTGCAATGTCTTGTGCAGACTGTCCCGCGAGCGAATCCAGCTTGCGCTGAAGTGTCTGCGATTCGGACTGTGCCGTTTCCAGCTTTTGTGCCAATTCGGTTTGTTGCCCAGCGAGATCCTTCCTTGCCGCTGAGTCGCCGGTGTGCAACTGACTCGCTAGCCGATCCTGGGCTTCTTTCAAACGGCCTATCTCAGCCGCCTGCCCTTCCAGCCGCTTGTGGAGGTCCGCTAGTGCTTTGTCGCGCTGTGCGATCTGTGAGCGCGCAATTTCCCGTTCGTGCGAGGCATCGCTCAGCTGCTCTTCGAGAGAAACCTGATCCCCGAGTAAAGTTTGGTTTTGCGTGTTGGTGGCAGATGGCGTGGCGTTACTCTTCGCCATATCGGCACCGTGCCGAATACCAACCCAGTACGCTGAGAAGCAGAGCGTAACGAAAAGCAGGATCCCGGCAGCGTACAACATCCAAACGTGGCGCCAGGTCGATTCAGGGGCAAATGGAAGGATTCGGCGGGGCGCGGGAACACCATTCTTCCCCTCTGCGGTGCCGCCGCGCTGTGATCGCTCCTCGCGCGTTAAACGGTCAAAGAAGGATTTTTCCGCCTTCGCTTGGGACCAGGAGGGACCGGGATCTATCCCCGGCTGTTGGTCCGCCGCAATGGCTGGAATCGCCTCGTTGACCACGGATTCGTACTGCTTGAGAGCTTCCCGGCAAGAGGGGCAGACTGCAAGGTGTTCCTGTAGCCGCTGGTGTTCCTCTTCGGTCAACTGGCCCGAGGTCGAAACAGCGCAAAGTTGCAGGAACTCGTCATGGGGTTCGGTATGAGACAACGCCCCAGCTCCTAGGATGGATGCAACCTTGTATCATACTGCTGATCGCCCCGCAATTTTAAGCCAAAGATGTCCCGGCGCAGCTTGTCTAGGCCTCGAAAGTAGTGGTGTTTGATGTTTACCCGCGACTGGCCAAGCATCGAAGCAATTTCGTCGAGCGTGTAGCCTTCAAAGAAGAAAAGGCGCAGTGTCTCGCGCTGCTTTTCAGACAATGCTTCGAACATCTTTTGCGATGTCCCTTTCCCGAACATGCCGTCGATCGTGTCTTCGTAGAGCTGGGTGCTGAGGCTTGAGCCTTCGACTCGCGTTGCAACATCGTCAAGATCGCGTCGCGTGTAAAACTGGCGTGAAGCCAAATAGCGGCGCCGGGAAATGGCGCGGTGGTAGGTCATTTGGAGAATCCAGAACCGTGCCGGCCCCTTGGAACTGTCAAAGGTCCCGCAGAGACGGTGGACCAACAAGAAGATGTCCTGGAGCAGGTCGTCGGCTTCGGAGGTATCTCGCAGGACCCGATAGGCTACGCCACGAACGACGCGGGCGTATCGGCGAAACAGTGATGCAAGTGCCTCCTTGTCGCCGTCGCAAATGAGCGACATCAGGTCTTCGTCAGACAACGACGGAGTACTGATGTTCGCAGTGTCCTGTACGAAGTTGCCCGAGGGCCTTGATTGAGTTGCCCTTTCCCCTCCTCGTATCGGTGATGACGTGAGATCTTGCACCTTCGTTGCACTTGATTCCGTCCGACCAGCGACACCTGGGAAGTAGCGGGTTACTGAGGAGCTCATGGTCTCCCCTCCGCGAGTTCATTCACTTTGCGATTGTCGGTAACCACCCGTTGGCCTATTGCCGACAACAGCTCAGGATTTCCTTGCAGATGGCCAACCGTCGAAAACAGATTCAACCTCGCGCTGGCGTGGAAAGAGCGTTCGGAGAAGTAATGCGAACGATGCGGGAAGATCTCGGCATGTCGCAAATGAAATTCCACGTGAAGACTGGGCTTGATCGAACGTTCATTAGCGACTTGGAACGCGGAGTTCAATGTCCCAGCCTTCGAACAATCTATCGAGTAGCGGCAGGCCTCGACGTCCCGCCGGGCAACCTGGTTCGCCGCACTGCACAATCCCCCTATTTCGTCTTTCCAAGCGAAGAGGGTTGAGATGTAGGTCATGGAACACGTAGGTCGTTGCCGACGTAGGTTGTTGCCGACAATAACGCCAATAGCCTACAGAGTCAAGGCAATTGTTGGCTAATGGCTTGTGTTAACTGGCTGAAATCGCCTGTAACGTCAGGGGCACATGGAACGCCAAGCTCTTTTCGGCAGCAGAATACGATCAATCCGGGAGACTGGAAATCTCTCCCGTGAAGCAGTGGCTGAGCGGGCGGGCATCAGCGCAAACTATTTGGGTGAAGTCGAAAGAGGGGAGAAATTCCCTACTCTTGACATGATCGAGCGCATAGCCGCAGCCCTTCAAGTCTTGCCACCCACGTTTTTCGATTACGAAGCTGAGGAAGTCGATAACAATGTTCTGTTGAGCAAGCTGCAACGCTTGCTGTCCGACCGAAGCACCGATCAACTCCAACAAGCTCTCCGGGTATTGAAAGCTCTGTTCCAAATGTGAGCTACGTCTGTTCACAACTGCTGTGCGGTGGCCGCACGGAGATCAGATCGGTACCCCAAAACGGGCACTTCTCTCGAGTAGACGAGTTAGTCACGGGACGCACACAATTGACACACAAAGAGGTTGCCGCGCCCGCGAACCTGGAGAATCTTGGTGTCCGACAGTCAGTCGTCCTCATTAGTTTTCGTGCGGGAAAGCAAAACGATCGAGAGGTTGGTCCGGCGACAAGAGCGTGCGGCGCTCCCGCGCCAATGACGTTCGCGCTGATAAAATGATTAGCTCATGGTGGCCGCCGCAGACCCGCTTGCGCAGATTCCCGTCCTCTACCATTTTACCGACAAGAGCAATATCCCGACGATCAGGCGGCTTGGCGGGCTCTTCTCAACGGCGTTGTTAAAAGAGATGGGACATGCATTCTGTGCGGGAGGAGACGAAGATAGCCTCGCCCTTGATATGCGGTGCGGAATGGATAAGTTTGTTCATCTGTGCTTCGTTACCGGACACCCGATGGCGTTTCGAGTGAAAGAGCGCAAGCCAGATGCGGATCTTACTTATTTGCAGATTGATCGAGCTATTCTTCATCAGCCGGATATTATGTTTGCAACCGGAGTGGGCTACGCGAATAATGCAGAAACGGTGTCTCTGGGTGAGGCGGTGGAGCTCGACTTGATCGATTTCAGGGCGCTCTATGCTTGGACCGACTGGAGAGACCCCGAGGCGCAGGCGAAACGACGCGCAGCGGAGTTGTGTGAGATTCTCGTACCGAACTATGTCGCGACTGCATTCATCAGGAACCTTCCCAATGGTTGAACGCCCGATATTCGTTGCCAAACCGGCGAGTCGTGAATTGGTAGATGAAGTGTTTCTGCATACGATCTGGCGTCCCGGCTTCGAAGCCGCGGAAAAAAAAGAGAATATCAAGTCACTTCATGAAGCGGCAGAAAACGCCGGCTATCCAAATGTTCTGGAAGTCTCAACGAAGTCAGCCAATAAACGCGGCAGGCATTTGAGTGCCTTTCATCTGAAAGTGAAGACCACACAAAAAGGCTGGGTTCCTTTAGAGTGCGCATTCCAAGGCAGCAAGGTTTTTGAACATGGGGGCCCTTTCGTTGATTTATTTGACGCGGAGCCACGCGAAGCAAAGAAAGACCGCCGGCTAAAGGAGTCGGGACAGCTTGTCGCTTTCCGATTCGAAGATATCGATTGGCCGCTGGAGCCGAAAACGACGTTCTACGACTGGCTCTACCTAACGTCAGTCTATCCGCATCGAGAGTGGGCGGTGAAACTTTATGCCTATGGAGGCTTCAGCGACATAGAGTTCGATCCCACTCGCTCGATCAACTGCCAGGCTAGATCGGTCGCGCTCTTTCTTAGCCTGATGAAACGTGGTCAGCTGGATGACGCCCTGAAATCGTCTTCCAATTTCATAAACATCCTTCGTGATTCGGACTATCGGCCTCGTTTACGAGTGGAAGAAGCCCCGCCGACATTGCTTTCTGCCTGATAGAGGGAGAAAGGAACAATTCCCCTTTAATTTCGCTAGAATGTGCGGCTATGCGTGCCCGCGACCCCCTTGTTCGCGTCCCGTGTCTTTACCACTTCACGGATGTTCGAAACATCCCGTATATTCGCAAACACAAGGCAATTCTCTGCACGGCGAGCCTTAGAGAAAAAGGATATGAATTTGTCGCCGGTGGCAATGACTGGAGTCTTGAACAGGACCAGCGTTTTGGCATGGATTGTTATGTTCACCTTTGCTGGACAAAGGGGCATCCCATGGAGTGGCATATCAGACGACGGGATGCAGAGATTCGGATTATCTATCTTCGGATTGACCGGTCTATCCTTTATGAGCCGGGAGTTCTTTTCACGCCGGGGGTAGCAAATGCTGCTGGGATGACGTCTCACTCTATCCCGGAGGCCGTTGAAGGTGACATGATCGATTTCGAAGCATTGTATGGAAATATAGGTTCGCTAAGAGAAGCGGGGCCGCAAGCACGAAGGCAAAAGGCAGAAAGGGCAGAAGTTCTGGTTCCCAAACGAGTTTCAGTCGAGTTCATTAACAATCTATCCAATGGCTGAGCGCCCCATCTTTGTTTCCAAACCCGCAAGCGAGCAACTTGTTGAAGAGATTTTTCTTCAATTGAAATGGCACCCCGGTTTTGCTCCGGTTCAAAAAGAAAAGAACATCAGGGCGCTTCATGAGGCGGCTGCGAGGGCCGGACACCCAAATGTTCTAGAGATATCGACTAAATCAAACAACCCACGCGGGCAACAACTCAGCGCCTTCAATTTGAAGGTGAGAAACGAGAGGCTAGGAGAAATCCCTCTTGAATGCGTTTTCCAAGGAAGCAAAATATTCGAGCGGGGAGGACCTTTTGTTGACCTGTATTCTATGGATGTCCGTTCTGCGAGAAAAGATCCACGCCTGAAGGAATCAGGCAAGCTAGTGGCCTTCGAATTCGATGGCACGCGTTGGCCACTTGAACCGAAAACAGTTTTCTACGACTGGCTTTATGTCGGCTGTATTTATCCAGATCGTGACCGAGCGCAAGAGTTACATCAATTTGGCGGATTCAGCGACATCGAATTCAACCCCGCCCGTTCAATAAATTGTCAGGCACGGTCTATCGCGTTGTTTTTGAGCCTCATGCAACGGGGCGAATTGGGCGAGGCAGTAGAATCCCCCTCGGCCTTTCTGAGGATCATTCGTAATTCTAACTATCGTCCAGACTTTAAAGTTCAACAGTCCCGTTCCAAATAGCGCTTCCCTTAGTCGAGGCCCCCTCCGTGCACCAATTCGCGAATGTCATTAGCGAGCTGCAGCAGTTTCTGATTCCGAAGCGAATGAAATCCCAGTCTATTGCACTGATGTACGGAACTTGCGGTAGTGGGCCTGCATCCATTTTGTAGGTGAACCGCCTTGACAACGGAGGTCCAAAAGGTCATACAACTCCGCATCGGACAGCGTCAAGATCACTTTCCGGTTTGGCGAGGAATCATTCCAGATGGAAAAGATCTTGCGAGTGATGGCCAGAGTTGGAGTCTTTCGCGTCACAATCACTCCTAGTCTTCCTATACGATCACCCAGGTAGGTTGCGGTTTGGTTGACTGCACCCAAATCCAAATCTTCCGTGTTCTTCGCTTCAAACATTAGCAGGATTCCATCGTGTGCTGAACGCACGTATTCCCAGAAGGATTCGTCGGAATCGTTGGTAAAGATAATGTCCCGTCGTTCCGTCCCATCAATTGTACGAACCTCAGGTTGCCCATCAATGAGGTCCGGATTAAAAAGGTAGTTCAGGATCTCGAGGACCGTACGCTGATACTGCCCGGCGGACTCTCGCCCCGGTACAACATTCCCCAGTTTCGATTTCAAGAATTCGGCCTCTCGGCACGCATCATCATCGATGTAGTCTAATGCTGGCTTCGCATCGGCTCGATGTTGTTCCCGCGATCGAACATAGCGTTCTACAAGTCCTATGTCGCCGCGTGTGACCGTAACAACATCTTGTTTCGCCGTTGGCTCCGAACCCCCTTGCTCGCCGGCTCCGAGCACTCGTGTGTTTCTTTTGGAGCGAGATAAGACTTCTCGACGTGCAGCAAGGTATGGATTAAATTCCGTGCGCAAAAAGTCATCGTAGTTGATCCATGGAAGAACGCGCACAAAGCGGCGCGGAACCAAAAGAATAGGAGACCCATCCACAGGACTCACCGGCAATTCCTCGTACGAGTCTTCCCATGCTTGGGCCGAGGGATCATAGATGTGACTGATCGGCGTGCTCTTGGCTGGAAGGTCCCAGATGGCACACTGCCTTTGCGTGTATTCGATTAGGAAGCGCTTTAATAGATTAGCCGCAATATCGCTAATGCGGTCGGGACCCACTCCAGCAGACAGCAGTTGCATTTCTTCGACATGGCGAACACCGCGTTCTTGTAAAGCAGGGGATCCCGCAAGCGTTTCGAGAATTAGCTCGGTAAGATACGTGCCGACTCCCGAGCCGCGTTTGCTCTTCCGCGTATAGCCGAGGCCAACGGCCGAAACTTCGGGAAAATCGAACATGCGTCGAGCTACGTTCAGGTCGCCACGCCGAACAGCCGCAATTCCTGCATTGAAAGCGTCAAGTAGCACTTTGTGAAGTTCGAGAAATTCAGAATCTCTACTCTTGAACAACAGGAAGGGATCGATACCTAGCGGAACATCGACACCGGCACGCGGAATGACGAAATCAACTTCATATTGGGATAGGTTTGGCAGCAACGGAGCGCGCGGGTCTATGGCATTCATAAATTCCCGTGTTCCTCTGTGTCTTCCTCATCGTCTCCTTCTTCTTCGCGCTGGTTGTCTATTCGTGACACGTCATCTTCCTCGACTGCCTCGGAAAGATACTGCTCCAGGTTGAGTCGATCAAGTGCTTCGAAATCGAAATATTCTTCCCCGTCCTCCGCCTCGTACAAAAGAGAGCTGTCTATTGCCGCGTGGTCCAGCTTTTCAGTAATCTCGTCCTTCGACGGTACAGCGTCATCCTCTCCTAGCTCAAAACATAGTTCGAGTACCGCAGCTACGGTCTTGCATTTAGTCAGACGGTCCACGATGCGACTTCGTAGCCGTGTGAGTTCCCCCGCGCCTCGTTCCAGGCTCTGGCGAACTCCCCTGACGACCACAAGGACGTCGGGGTAAACCGGGTTGTCTCCGGCGGGCACAAACTCCTTGATGCGATCCAGATACGTGTCCCCGGCGACTATCTGCTTTGCATCTCTGATGATGTCATTTGCTTGGTCCACCATCAGCGGTGTGACTTCTAGGAGAGCCTTCCCTTTTGTAAGTTTATCGATCTCCTGGTAAAAACCCTCGACATGGCTCGACAGCATTTCGCGTCGTGCAGACAGGCTTCTAACATCTCGTAGGGCCTGCTGAAGTCGGCCAATACCTGCCTTCGCAACTTCCATCTGTCTGGAGCGTCGACTGTGGAGAGCGGCGGCAGCTGCGTCTTTCCGTAACTTTCGTGCTGACTTGGCCTCGGTCTTTGCCTGATCCGATTTGGGTTGAGTCATATGCTTCGGATACGGTTCCCGAGAACAGCATCGAGGGGCAGGACATAGGTTATCAAGCGATTGCCAGCGGATGCTCTCATTCGAACAGACTTGAGCGACTGGCCATGGGAACCAAAGCGTGCGGATGAATGTCCTTTCTCCATTAGCGTAACAGCGCCTCCAGCCGGGCTTTCCTGTCCTCCCAGTCCGGCATGACCGTCTTGAGAAGCCTGCGCCACTCCTTCCCGTGATCTAAATGGAAGGCGTGCGCAAGCTCGTGACAGATCACATAATCAATCAGCATCGGATTGGCTCGCACTAAATCTACATTGAGGATGATCCGGCCCGTTGAAGTGTAGCTACCCCAACGCTTTGACATCTTTCGCACAATCAGTAGGGGTAGTCGCAATCCTCGCCGGATGAACGGCCTCGCAACCTCATTGAGCCTCTCAGTAAACACGCTCCGAGCTGTGACTGCATAAAATGTCATGACTAGATGTCGGCAGTAGACTTGATCGTCGACGCAGGGTGCGGAGACCTTCAGCCGCAATCCCTCGATGCAAACTTGCGGTTTATCGCTTTGCAGAATTAGTAATCTGTATGGTCGGCCAAGAAGAAGATGTGTTTCTCCAGAGACAAAATGCCGCTCTGGGGTGGCCGAAGGCCAACTCACGATCCGATCAATTTGCCGAAAAATCCATGAACGTTTTTCTTTAACACGATCTTGAATTGCGCTAACTCCCTCGCCAAATGGCGCAAAGACTGTTACATTTCCCGACGGCTGCACTTCTATCCGCAGGACTCGCCTTTCCGTCCTTCGCACTTCTGCTAACGCTCGCTTGTTGCCCCAGCTAACATCGATCGTTTCCAAAGCGGCGGCAGTTGATAAATTCCGCTTCATTGAGCCAACCTCACCCGGGCCGATGCGAGAACATCATCGACGACAGAGTCGAGAACAGTGGGATCTATTAAAAGTTCGCGACGTCCGCGCAGCTCCTCAAAAAAGAAGTCGTCGATGTCATTGCGAATCAAGTTTTCGACGTCGCGGTCATTTTGCCAACCTACCTTACGTCGAAGTTGGACAATTTTGCTCATCTCAAGGGCGATATCTGCAGCCAGTTCGGAGTCGCCAACTCCAACTTTCTCCAAATTACGCCTTGCGAGTCCCCAGAACGCTCGAGCATGGCTATCGTCGCGCAGGCGGACAGGCACTGGATCGGTATCATCTTGGCGATTTTGGATCTTTTCCCGAAGTTCCCGAACCTTAGAGAGATAGACGAGGTCGCTGATGCGTCCGTTATGAAAATTAGCGATAGTGTCACGGATGAGTTTCGAGAACTTTTCAAAAAAGATCGGATCTTCATCCCATTTCTCTTCGATCGAACGCGTCAACTGGTGCGCGATAGTATCAGCAAGCGAAGCGTCAGTTTCCATTTTTGCGGTCCTCCGCGCGTCGATGCAGATATCATCGAAGATATTCAGCGGCTCGACTAAACTAATGACCTCACGAGCAACCACGTGCCGATCCAGCAGTTGACGGACGCGTTTTTCATAGTCACGCCAATCAACACGTTCCGCGTAGCGAAGGCTGACAGACGCTCGTAAAGACGTGAAGCGGCCAAAGTCATCCTTCCACCGTTTTAGCAACTCAGGTTTCGCGGCTTCAACAAAGCTCGGGGATGCAAGTGCAACGATCAACGCTCTCGTGAATTCAGAGAGGCGAGAGTAAAACTCTTCCCTAATCTCCTCGTTGGCTAGAAGTCGTGCATATGCCTCGGCGTCGAAAGTGTTTGAGATGGACTTGAAAACATCTAGAAGAGCCGCGTGTGCTCCTGGCACCTTTTCGGCCTCCCCGCGGATGGCTACAATGCTTTGCGCAATGTCCTCTTCACTAAATCCTTGAAGTGCATCATAACTCGCGAGCGCTTCGCCAAGATTCGACAGCACCCCCGTGTAGTCGATGATGAAGCCGAAAGGCTTTTCCGGCGCGCCCTCTTCATCAAAGACACGGTTGACACGGGCAATGGCTTGCAGAAGCCCATGTTCCTTGAGTCGACGCGCAATGTAGAGAACCGTGTTGCGAGGGGCGTCAAAGCCGGTGAGCAGCTTGTCGACCACGATGATGATGTCGGGTTCACCCGGTCCTTTGAATTGCTCAACGATCGTTTTGTTGTATGCTTCTTCGCCACCATAGCGTTCTATCATCTTGCGCCAAAAGCTGCGCACAAGATCGTCATCGGATTCATCGACTTCATCTTCGCTTTCACGCATCTCCGGCGCGGAGATGATGACTTCCGTTGATACAGCACCAAAGATATCGAAGAGCCTCTTGAGTTGTATGGCTGCCCGTTTGGAGGAAGCAGCAACCTGACCCTTGAGGCCCGTTCCCTTAAAGTTGACCGAAAAATGTTGCCCTACATCGAACGCGATGGATTGGAGTCTCGATTCAATGCCCTCAAGTTCACGGGCGCGACTCATCTTTCGCTTAAGGTCCGCACGTTGCCGGTCAGAGAGATCCCGCGTATGGACTTCGAACCAGCGGTCGATCTGTCCTTCGTCTACATCGGTGACGATTTCGCGTCCCTCATAGAGCAATGGAACCACTGCCTTGTCTTTGACGGCATCCCGCATCGAGTACGAGGGACGGATCAAGTCGCCAAATTTCGCGAAGGTGCTCCTTTCCTTTTTCGCAATTGGAGTGCCGGTGAAGGCTATGAAGCACCCATTGGGTAGAACTTCCCGCATCCTCGTATGCAAGCTGTTGAGATTGCCGTATTGGCTACGATGGCTCTCGTCCACTAGGACATAGACATCGGGTGACGTATCAATGACGCGCCGTTTGTTGAGGCCGGCCCGAAATTTATGGATCAAGGTCGTGGTGACAGGGGTTTTGTCTTCGATTAGTGAAAGCAAATGTTCGCCCGTCGCGGCCCGTTTTGGTTCTTGACCAGTCGTGCGAAAGGTCTTCCAGATTTGATCGTCGAGATCGGTCCTGTCTGTCACGATCAGAATTCGCGCCAATGGATTTAATGTGGAGATCGCCTTGGCGAGCATCACCATTGTTAGGCTCTTGCCCGATCCTTGGGTGTGCCACACGACTCCACCCTTCCGTTTTCCGCTTCCGTCTCGATCTTCTGTTCGTTTCAGGAGAGATTCGACGGTCGCAACTTGCTGATAACGAGCGACCTTCTTTTGGGGGCCGTCAAAAAGCATGTAGCGGCGTACGAGCCGAATAAAACGTTCGGGGCGGCACAGGCCGACAATTGTCTCGTCGAGTGGCGTGACAAGTCGCTGTTTCTCCATCAGCTCACCGTGCCGCTTCATGTAACGAGCGAAATCGATCGCAACCCGTTTGCCTTCGACACTGTCGAGAGGCCGATTTACGACATTCGCGGCAAAGTCCGCAGGGTCCTCGCGTTCCTTCCAAACGCTCCACAACTTGCGTGGCGTACCGACCGTGCCATAGCGTGGATCGTGGCTGTTCGCAGCAAGGAGCAATTGAGCCGAATAAAACAGCGAGGGTACACCTTCTCCGGCTTTCTGATTGCGAATTTGTTGACTAACGCCTTGATCAGCTGAAATGTGAGAGGCTTTTACCTCGATTACGCCGAGAGGAATACCGTTGACGAACAACACGAGATCGACCCGGATCGTCGGACCTCCCGCTTCGCTCACCGTATATTCGGCCGTCACCTGGAAAGTGTTTGCCCTCCAGTCCGACCACTCGATGAACTTGAATGGCCATTCGCGTGATGTAGCCGCGATGGTTTGTGGAAGAGCAATCCCGAGCATCAAGTCGTCAGTCATTCGCTCGTTCGCACGTACCACGCCTTCGGGAATCCGATCCATTAATCGTCGCACTGCTGCGTCAACATTGGCCTCGGAGAAGGCATATGCGCGTCCGTCGGCATGTATCCGATTGATCCGCGCGAGATCAGCCCGCAGTTGAGTTTCCAGAAAGGCCTGCGTTCGTCGTCCGTCGCGCGACTGATCGGCTTCGGCGCGCGTAACATAGCGCCAGCCGCAATTGATCAGCGTCTGGAGCGCCTGGAGCTGGGCGCCACCGGCTTCTGAAGTGGCGAACTCTGGAGATTGGTTCATACGCTTCTTGTGAGTGCCTGCGATGAAAGGGCTAGAGGATCGAAACGTTCGTCAAGCCGCCATTGCCCTGCTAGCAACTTTTGCATCAGGCCGCGCTTTTGAGTGCGCAATCTCCCGATCTGACGCTGCAAGTTGCCGAGAGCTGCTTCTAGCGCTTTTGCCGTTTGAGCAATTTTTATTTGGCGAGATCTCGCTGGAACTAGTAATTTTTCATCCTTGACAATACCGGCATTTAGGTTCGGCTGGCCTGAGCCTTGGACCTTCCGCATCAATGACGGGATGACATTGGTTATTGAGTAATATAGATACTCGGGATCTATCGTTTGTGCATTTGGAACAACTGCAAGGACCGCTTGATTGGTTGTTGCATTTATGCCCAACCGGCCAACTTGGCCAGCATTGGCTCCGTACATGGCTATCAGACAACTTCCGGCAGGTACCCACTTTGCGCTTGAGGCGGAAAGCCCCGCTTCGGTTAGCGTCTCTTCTGTGCTGACTATCTCGGTTGGCACAACTTCGCCGGACTTTACCCAAGGGATACCACCGCCATAGAGACTTGCGTCGGCTCTGTCGGGTGTACCGCCCGCGAAACAATCTGCCACCTCTCCGATTCGAAGTGGCCGGGACTCCTTTTCCTGCGTCTTGCTTGAATTCGGCTTTTCGAAGAGAAGTTGCGAAATCCTTGATAGTCGTTTGTTTTGTGCATCGATCAGACGCACGCTTTGGCTGATAGCCTCATCCCAGGCATCTAGCACGGCTGCTATGCGCCTTTGCTGTTCAAGAGCAGGAGGCGCAGCTGGAATCTCCGCGAATTCATCGAAATAAAGCCGCAGACGGTCTTCAGTGAGCCCGTGCGAATAGGCCCAGAAGAGGTGGATCATGCGGTCCGATTTGAACCAGTGGTATGCAAAACGGCTATCAATGCCCGATTTCGGAGCCAAGACAACATAAGCCGGACTGACCATGCCATCCGAAGTCGCCAGCCCGCATGCACCTTGCCACATGCGCATCATGTTATATGCGATGTCGCCCTTCCTTACCAGAAGGTGTTGTTCCGGACGCAGCGCGGACTCCAACCTCCTATCCAGACCGTCACGAAGAACCAAGCTGTCGTTCATCGTGACCGACATCATCGGCAATCCCGACTCGCCTGGTTCTTGCCTTTGATCGAAGAAATCGCCAAGACGGCTACTCACGAAGTACCTCCGTGACCAATCAAGCTGGCCCGCCAATCGCCAAAGCGTTCGCGCGTTCTCGCGGCTCCCGGATGCCTTGGGCGGTTACCACACCGGCGCGAGATTAAAGGGGCTTCAGACATTGATGCCAAGCTCCTTCAGATAAAAGTTCATCTTTTCTCGGGTTTGCGAGAGCTGATTCTCGAGATCGTGAATCTCATTTTGGACCGCTTGAAGATCGACTTCTGCCTCCGGTACGAACGTATCGACATAACGCGGAATATTCAGATTGAAACCATTGGCTTCGATTTCCTCGAACATTGCTGTGTGGGAGTAGCGCTCCAGGACGGCCCGCGCGCGATAGGTTTCGATGATCTTGTTGACATCCTCGTCGCGCAACTGGCCCTGCTTTTTGCCAGGCTCAAAGTCGCGGCTGGCATCAATGAACACTATGTCGTGTTCATGAGACCGCAAGCCGCCGGTCTCGCGCGCCTTATCGAAGACCATTATGCAGACGGGAATCCCAGTTGACGGAAACAGCTGAGCGGGAAGACCCACGACAGCGTCAAGGAGGTTGTCCCGGATAAGCTTCTCGCGGATCTTCCCCTCTGTGCCAGACCTAAACAGAACGCCATGCGGAGCGACAACAGCCATGCGTCCCGTCGTAGGACGCGTTATTGACAACATATGGAGGATGAACGCATAGTCCCCCCGGCTTTTGGGTGGCATGTGCGGCGTGAACCGTTTGTATGGATCGGTCTTCGAGTCCTCGTCCCACCATTTGTCCAAGCTGAAGGGAGGGTTGGCGACTGTGACATCGAAGCGCATCAAGTGATCACTTTCGATCAGAGTTGGCGAATTGAGTGTGTCACACCAGTCAATTCTCGCGCTGTCTTGCCCGTGCAGCAGCATATTGAGTCGTGCGAGAGCGCGCGTCTGGCCGTTCGATTCTTGCCCAAATAGTTGAAAATTGCCGTCACCAACTTCCTCACCCGCGCGCAGGAGTAACGAACCCGAACCGCAGGCAGGATCACAAATTCGATCTCCCGATTTGGGATGAGCAAGTTTGGCAACGACTTCAGAAACTTTCCGCGGCGTGAAAAACTCGCCAGCCTTTTTCCCGGCGTCCGATGCAAAACGCTCAATCAAGAAGATATAGGCGTCGCCCAAAATGTCTTCGGACGTATCGCCCAGACTGAGTCCGGGCTTGGCAAAATCCTCGAGAAGCGTCTTCAGTCTGCGATTCCGGTCTTTGGTCTGACCCAAATTGGTTTCCGAGTTGAAATCAATGGCACGGAACAGGCCTCCCAATTTACCCTCGTTAGCTTTTTCTATTGCATCGAGGACAATATTGATCAGTTCGCCGATATTGTCACGCATCCGCCGTTCATACAGGCTGTAGAAGTCGCCAAGAAAACTTTCGACAGTCTCATTTGTCTTCGTATCCTTCAGCTCGACCATGGGTAGCTTAAAACGCTCCCGATCGAGGCGTCGCTGAATGCGTAATTCATCGCCGCCATATTCCCGCCGGAATTCCTCCACGTGTTTGCGACGCACGTCACTTAGGTACTTCAAGAAGAGCGTCGTCAGTACATAATCTTTGTACTGTGTCGCATCGATCGCGCCACGAAATGTGTCGCAGGCTCGCCAAACAGCTGAAAGAATGTCTTCTTGCCGCAGGGTGGTCATTGAGAGCTCCTTAAGGAATCTTGTCGTATGTCAGCGGCCCGAATCGCACGCGCGATGGTTTCGCGACCCAGGGTTGAATTGAGATCTGTGAGCCTTTTGAGCAGCTTGTCCTCTTCATCAAGTGAGATCGAAAGTCCAGCAATCAGACGCTGTACATGCATAGGCGGAAGAGGAACCCCCGTCTTCTCCAGTGCATCCTTATTCAGCCGCGCGAGCCCGCTCCCTTGCTTGCCCCCTGCGAACCGAGCTTGAGTTGAAGGGAGCCTCAGAACAGCGGCGAGGTATTGAGAGTTCACCTTTGCCCTGTCTGGACGTACCAAGTAAAGGTCCAGAGAGACGTACGCGCCGAGGACCACATTGGGTGCAACGCAGATTTCGGTCGCAGAACCCCGAGCACCGACGATGAGATCGCCCTCCTCAATCTTCTGAGCTCTCGCCACGCCAGGGGCCTCCCCGGTGGCGAGTGCAGGAATTCGGCCGGCTTTAAGGTCCGACAGATCCGACAGTCGCATGAATCGTGCGACCCCCCTCTTCGTCTCTCGAATCGAAATTCCTGTGAAGACTTGCGATAATTTAATTAGTTCGAGCACGATTCATATTCACAAATAATTAATACTCTGTCAACAATAATTGGAGCTGTACTCTAATTTTATTTTCGTCGCCAATCAATATATCTTTATGTTGTGGCACGTTGTTCCAGAAATCACTTGACGCGCGGAGGTAGGAGAGTGCATAGTTAGTTAGGAACAACGAGGTACAACATACAATGGCGAAGAATTCCTACACCGCTAGCAAGGGGAGATCGAAGCGACCAGGTTGGTCAATCACCTTTCGGCATCCACTGCGCAACGATCCGCGGGGGCGACTAGGCCTCAAAGTGCGGCGAGGTCTCGGCACAACCGACGAAACCGAGGCGGACCGTATGGTTGTTCAGATGAACACAATCCTGAGCGATCAGACATGGTGGAACGCTGCGAAAAGGTCTGAGGCTGCGCTACAATTCGCCGCGCCCGTCGTCGAGGCCTTTTACGATGAAATCCAAGCAGGCTACCCGGATTCTGATAGCCTTCGCGAATCCCACATCCATCTTCCAAGTAAGGATGACGGATATTCGCAGGTGCTGTTCGTCGGGACAACTGGCGCTGGCAAAACGTCGCTGCTTCGACAGCTAATTGGTTCCGATCCGGACGAGGATAGATTCCCGTCCACAGCGCCGGCTAAAACCACCATCGCCGACATTGAAGTCATCCAGGCCGAGGGTGATTTCGCCGCGGCGGTGACCTTCTTTAGCGAATTTCAGACCCAAGCCAACATCGAAGAATGTGTGATAGACGCGGCTTTGGCAACCCTGGAAAATGCGTCGCGCGACAGAGTGGCCAACCGTTTCCTCAGCCATCGAGATCAGAAATTCCGTCTGAGCTACATTCTCGGTAGCTGGCCTGAAAACAACAGCGGAACTGAGCAGGACGAGATGTCGTTCGAGGAACAACCCGACACAGTGACGATGATGGACGATGAGAGTGCGCTGACCGACGCCGAAAGAACGGCCAATCGAGATGTCATCGCCGGCTACCTCGACCGCATCGCTGTCCTGACAAAGTCGGTCGTCGCCAAGTTGACCGAGGATTTGGGCGTAGATTTGAAGATCGCGGGTCCAGACACAGAGACCGTACAGCAATTGATCGAAGAGAACTTCGACGCATATCTCACACAGGACGAAGGGTTCCACGAACTGGTCCAGGACATTCTCGAAAACGTTCGCTCCCGGTTTGATCGGATCGAAACTGGCGAATTGCGGCGACGGCAATCGGGATGGCCGGACCTATGGTTGTTCAGCTCTGCTGACCGAGAGGAATTCATCCGGCAGATTCGGTGGTTTTCGAGCAACTACTGGCCTCAGTTCGGCCGGCTCCTGACACCTCTGGTCGACGGCATCCGTGTGCGTGGGCCGCTCTTTCCAGATTTCCTTAATGGCCAGCAGAATCTGGTTCTCATCGACGGTCAAGGCTTGGGTCATACGCCTGACTCGTCGTCAAGCGTTACGACACACGTTACCCGCCGATTTAAGGACGTTGACGTCATTCTCCTCGTTGACAATGCGCAACAGCCGATGCAAGCGGCGCCGCTCTCCGTACTCAGGGCGATTGCGTCAAGTGGCCATCATCGAAAGCTCGCCGTCGCTTTCACCCACTTCGATCAGATCAAGGGTCAGAATTTTCAGAAGTTTTCTGACAAGCGCGCGCACGTTATGGCCTCGGTTCTCAACGCACTCGCTAGCTTGCGAAATGTTCTCGGCATCTCTGTAGTCAATGCGATCGAACATGGGGTCGATTCCCGCTGCTTCATGCTCGGTGGCGTTGATCGTCAGATCACAAAATTGCCATTACGCGCTGCCGACTATATGAGGAATCAACTTCTGGAATTGGTAAGCTTCTTTCAGAAAGCGATCCTACCGCCGCCACCAGCTGAGGCATATCCCGTTTACGATCCAACCGGAATAGGCTTCGCAGTCCAGGATGCAGTCAGTAAATTTCAAGCTCCGTGGCTTGCTCGCCTCGGAATAGGCACTTATGAAGGCTTCCGAAAAGAACACTGGACCCGGATTAAAGCGCTCAATCGGCGTATCGCAGGCGAACTCGACGACGAATATGACACGCTTCGACCGATCGCCGATCTCGCGACACAGCTACGGGAATCCATCTCACGCTTTCTCAACGGTCCGATCGACTGGACTCGGGAACCAGCAGATGAAGAAGAGCGGCAGGTTGCGATTGATCGTGTGCGCCAGGTTATTGAAGTGCAACTTCGGGACCTCGCGGTGCGCCGAATGGTTGAAGAACACTTGAGCGACTGGCGAACGGCGTACGACGGCCCCAGCTTCAGTGGTCCGGGATCGACTCTGCGCCGTGCAGGAGCGATTCACAGCATTTATGTTGCCGCCGCGCCGATACCCGACGCCGTGATGACGACACCCTCGGCGCTTTTTCTCGCCGAGATTCGACGCGTCGTGACGGCGGCAATCGAGGCGACAGGTGGCAAAGTCCGTTTGAGCGAGGCCAATTAACCGTAGCAGTTTTGGGGATAGCCAGCGGCACCCAGACCAGTGAGTTAGGATTTCTCCAGACTTTGGGAGCACTAAGAATCGTCTCTCTTCCCACAGTCTGCGGTTATCCTCGGCCTGCGGCAGTCGTGTGACCTTTCTGTCTGAGCTTGCCTCAGCGGATACGATCCGCTTCTGCGCAGCCTGTCATATTCGCTAGTCGTTTGCTACCTATTTTGAACCGATCCCAGACATCGCAAATTCACCACATTGAGTTCTATCCTGCGGGGTATTTTGCCGTTGGCTTTGAATTCCACAAAGGCTTTCGGCATCATCAATACAATGGAATCAAATCCCGTTGCTATGGCGGCGTTCCTCCAAAGGGCGTCGTGTTCAGCGATCTCCTCCAAAGTCATACCCTCACGCTGTGGCGGTATACCGAGTACATTTGCGATTGCCTGCTCGTCGCCCACTAGCGGTTTTTTAATTACGACATGTTCCGGATTGTCGAGCGGGCGGCCATAAAACTCCGCATCGCGGAAACTGGAAGCGAAGAACTTTCCGCGTTTCAAGTAGGCACAAGGTTCCGCTGGCGGAACATGCCACCAGTCCTTCCGATTAACATGTCGAATGAGTTTCTGGATTCCATCCTGCACCGGAGACGCTCCTCTTAGTACTCCTGCTGGAAGCAGAAAAGCACGTGCTTGACTGTCCATTTCAGTGATCATCCAGATTGTTACACTAGTGCGGAGCAGTCAGCAGAAAAGAATTGCCCAGCCGTGGTCAGGTTCATAGAGATTTGTACTTGCCTTGAAGCCCTGCACACTGTTGGCACGCAGCCTGTTCAAAATACATTGATGGTGAAATATTCAGAGAGCCAGTCGACTGATCCGCCGTCTCTTATCCTTCTGGCTGATCATTTCTCTTTATTGCGACACCAGTGTGTTGCTGGACGATCGTCTCACCATGCTCCTCCCACCCACGCATCGCCGTACCTGCTTCAACATATCCAAACTCATCTCACAGGATTCAGTTGTCGTCAGTCAGATCGAATTGATATCTCTTGAGGTGATTAAACTGACTGAACGACAGGTCGCCCATGTGTTGCAGCTGGCCCACTATGATTCCAGGGGCAATTCCCAACTCGGCTGCGAACTCAACAATCGATTTGTCATCACCACGCCAACGACGAAAGAAATGGCGCATTTTCTGACGCGGTATGAGTAGTTCTGCAGCAAAATCATTCGCTTCGTTTTCCTGCTTGCCAGATCCTTTGGTACCAGAATCATCAATGAAAACGTCCCTTTTCCCATGCAACACGATGTGCCCGCACTCGTGAAAAAATGCATGCCAGAACTGATCGTCGCTCTTATAGCGGCAGCTCAACTGAATCAGAGCTTTGTCCGCTGTTAGCCACTGCGTCGCACCACTCACGTGAGTACCAGAAAGCTCGGCGACAAACACGACTGCAACTCCCAATTGACGGGAGCGTTCGACCAGTTCAGCCTTGATCTTGGCTGGAGGAACGGTTGTGAGACTTCGCAGAGACTGAAGCTCCGCCCGGAAGGCAGATCTGTCGAATCGCTTGCAGCGGACCTTTTGAGCCTTTATTTCGCCAATCCGCAACCACGCCGCCATCGCACCCGGCGACATCTTGAAGGCCGTCGACCTGTGAAACGTGGCTCTGGGACTCAGCCACAATTGCCTCCACACGCTGGGATCCGACACTCCAAAGAAAGCTAGAGCCTGTTCAACCAACTCAGACTTGTCGGCGGTTGCCTTCAGCCAACCTCTTTCCGTTAGCTCCTTGATTGGAAGGTCGTTAAGCCAGGTTACGAATTTCTTGAGCTTTTCCCTATCGTGACACTTGGCAAGAGCTTGCTGATAGTTTGTCTCTAACGCGTTCCAGAATGACGCTGGAATTCGCAACACCTTTTCGAATTGTAGAGCGGTTTCTGGCGTGATCGCGGCCTTACCTTTGACAATCTCGTTGATAGTCTTCAAAGGTCGACCGGTCCTCTCTGCCAGGTCAGCTTGGGTCATCCCAATAGACTGGAGAGTCTCCAGCAGGGTCTCGCCTGGCGGGATCGCATATTCCGGAGCGTAAATGAGCTTGTGGCTAATCGTCATGATAGTTAATGACCTCTGTGACTTTGATCTTGGTCACGCGTCCAAGATCTACCCCTCCACTGCTCAGGACTGGCGCCGGGTTGTGCACGGCGACGAACACCAGTCGGTACGGGTAATCTGCATCTACGGCAAACTGACCGGCGCGGCTTCCCTTTAGAGTCTGAAGCTTGGCCCCGGGAAGAGCTTCCATCTCTTTCAAGGCGGTCGCAGCACTGAGTTGCTGCAGACGCCGGGCAATGAGGCGGCCACATTGCCTGCCCCATCTCCGATTCAACTCCTTCTCCGAGTTGCATGATCGCGCCAACGTTGGCGAGGAGAACTGGATTTCCATACCGCACAGTCCGATGCATTATCTTAACCCCTACACTAAAGCCCTTGACAGACCTATGCAAGTAATGTATTAACCTTATAGGTTAATCATATGTGTTCAGGCAAGGACGACCCGGAATGAGAGCAGCAGAGGAAGGCCGTTCTCGTTTTGGGTTCAGCTTGCCGGACTGCAGTAATTCAGCGAGGAGGAGCACATGGCAAACGCCGCAGAACACATGACCGCCAGCGGCATCGCGGGAGCCATTACCTACTTGGCGATGTGCAGGTACTACCATCGCCACCCCACGATTGGCGAAGCGCTCGCGGGCATAGGCGCTGCGATCGTGAGCGGGATGGGTCCTGATCTGCTCGAACCAGCCCGGCGGACGAACCATCGGCAGTTCTGCCACAGCATAACCGCTGGCGGTTTGGTGCTGAAGGCCGGCACGAGCATCTGCAACGATGCGAACCAGCAATGGACAGAATTGGCAAAGATCATTAGGTCCTGCATCATCGTTGGATACCTTACCCATTTAGTCCTGGATGCGTGCACACAAAAGGGACTGCCAATACTCGGAAAGCCAGGAGCTTGAAATGACCACTGAACGCGCCATCACCATCACCGTGGAAACAACCAGAGGAACGAAAACATTGACAGTCGAAAAGACGACCAAAGTCGGCGAAGTCATAGCCAAAGTCGTCGCGCTTTGCGGGTTCAATCCGGGCGACCGGTTCGACCTGTTTCTCAAGGCGGACCTGCAGAACCCTTTGCAGCCAGAACGGCCGCTTGTCTCGTACCATATCGAAGACGGTGCGATTCTTGTCCTGAGCCAAGTCGGTAGCGGAGTCTAGGCAAATGGCAGTCGACCCAGCGATCACGCGGGAGATTCTTCGGGCTGAACTGGATGCAGTGCGGCAGTACGGTCGCGTGCACAGATGGGGTACGATTCCTAATTTCGCCAGCCTGCAAGTGCTAGTCACGCTTTACGCGCACAATGATGACCTGTACATCATCGAGATCACGGCCGACGACTACAAAGAAATGCCGCCACTCTTCGAGTTCGTCGATCCCCACACGGGCGAGCGCGGTACTCCCCGCGCCTATCCCAAAGGCAATGACACCTTTTTCCACACTTCAGGGCCTTGCATTTGTGCGCCCTTCAACCGAAAAGCCTACAAGTCCTTCGTCCAGACGGGCCCTCACAACGACTGGACATACGGCGATTGGATGAGATCCAAGGCTAACAATTTTGATTGGTCGAACGTTACCACGCTTGCGGACATGCTCGGCATGATCCAAAACCGTCTCAGCCAGCCAGCGCAGTATCAAGGACGCATGGGATGAGTAAGGAAACGAGTAGGCATGTCTTTATCCACGAGACGGTCCTTTACGAATCCGGACGAATTTTTCGCAAAACCCGAAGCCTGTATCGCCGGCACGAATCCGTTGTCTACTGGGCCGGACGCGAAGATCGGGACGCGCTTGTGGTCACGACTTGCATTGCACCGAATGCAAAAACGACCGCTGGTTCCTTTCGCACCAGTGCCAGTTCCAACGCGCACGCCATCAGCAGGACCAGCGAACTCGGGCTTGCGATCCTCGGACAGGTTCACACGCACCCAGGACCATGCACCGAACATTCGAACGGCGATAGCGCGGGAGCCCTGATGCCCTACGACGGCTTTTACTCCCTTGTGATACCAGGATATGGGACGCGGCCCTTATGGCCGCTCACAACGGCGGGCGTATACGTTTATTTGCGAGGAAGATTTGTTCGCTTGGGTG
>Ga0210394_10002708_pt1 | contig 23785 bp, 17 predicted proteins | sample IncBWC12MmetaG_FD_160121 | JGI IMG/M metagenome (GOLD analysis project Ga0210394, IMG submission 160121) | Forest soil microbial communities from Barre Woods Harvard Forest LTER site, Petersham, Massachusetts, United States - Inc-BW-C-12-M | ecosystem: Environmental > Terrestrial > Soil >... | reverse complement strand
GCTGGTGAAGGTGAGGTTCCCGCATACGCCGACGCCGAGACAGGTCGCGCGCCTTATCCGGCGGGGCGTCCTGCAGAACGCGCGCTTTGCCGCCGCGGTCGTGGTGCGCGGCAAGCGGCGCGAGCAGCCGCTCGAAATCCGCTGGGACGCGGGCGTTCCAACTTTGTACCAAATCCGGCAGCGCGGCCTCGCGGTCACTCCGATTGCGTGGGCCACGGCACATATGGCCGCGCTTTTCGTGCGGCACTTTCCGCGCAAGCTCCACGGAGTCTTCTCGCCGGACGCCTTGCCGGCGGAGACGCGCCAGGCGGTGCTCGCCGATGCCCGCGGCCGCGGCTTCCGTATTACCATGCGCACGATCCGCCGGAAGGACGAGCAGAAGGACGACGATTGGTAGGAGCCGGTCTATCGCGCAAGCGGAGAGCGGGGCGGGCTCAGGGGTCGACGAAAGAGAGAAACAACGGCGAACCAAGCTTGCCCGAGTAGTGTGGCCGGTAGCGCGGCAGATTGTACATCGTGGCGACGTCCACCTTGCGCGGACCCAGCGCCGGCTCGGGCAGAGAGCCATGTACGTACTTGCCGCTCTGCACGCCCACGAGGCGCCCGTAGATTCCTTCGCGGATCAAATCCACGGCGACATTGGCGAACGTGATGGCGACGATCTGGTCGAGCGCGTCGGCCTCGCCGCTGCGCAGATCGTAGGTCAGATCGCTGACCATCGTTTCTTCGCCGGTGCGGCGCCGTATCTCCTCGCCGAGCGCGGTGCCAATGTCCGCCTTCTTCTTGTGGCCGTACGCGTCAGCCTCGCCGTATTCGGCGACGGATTGCCCGCTCCACACGGCGCCCTCCGAAGCGATCAAGAAGGAATAGCGGCTGGGGTTGGCCTGCTTGTCCTGGACGAGGAGTTCGATAATCCGATCGAGATCGAAGGGCACCTCCGGAATTACGCATCTACCGGAGGTGACGTAGGCGGTATAGAGGGCGGTGAAACCCGCGTCGCGGCCGAAGATGCGAAAGATGCCGATGCGTTCGTGGGAGCCGAGCGTGGTGCGCTGCCGCGTGATCAGCTCCTTGGCCCGCGTGATGGCCGTGGAAAATCCGATGCAATACTCCGTCCCGTGGACGTCGTTGTCCATGGTCTTGGGGATGCCGATCACGCGCACACCCTGGGCGTCGAGGGTCTTCGCGAAGCTCAGCGTGTCGTCTCCGCCGATGACGATCAGGCAATCGAGGCCGAGGTGCGCGATGTTTTCGAGGACCACGGACGTGAGATCGTAAACGCCGTCGGCGATCTCGAGCGGGCGGAGCTTCGCGGCGGAGAGATGCTTGGGCAAGGAGGAGCGGCGCACGCGGACCGGATTCGTGCGCGAGGTGTGCAAGGTGGTGCCGCCGGTGCGGTCGATGCCGCGGGTATTGACGCGGTCGAGCGGTCGAATGTAGAGAGGATCGAAGGCGAGCTGCTGTTCAAGGTGCGTCAAGCCTTCCCAGCCGCGCCGAATACCGAGTACCTCGTAGCCCATCCCCGTGGTCTGATAGACGACGCTCTTGATGACCGAATTGAGGCCGGGAACATCGCCTCCCCCGGTCAGAATGCCGATGCGCAGCGGGCCCGCCATAAAGTTTTTCTCCCGGGGCAATCTTGCCATCGCAACTTTAGGACAGGGGCGGCTGTCTCGGCAAGATTTTGTAAACGGACGCGCAAAAAAAAGCTGCCCCCGAGGAATCGGGGGCAGCCGAAAAACAGGGTGGACCGACGGGTTAGTCGCCGGCGGGAGCCGCGACTTCCTCTTCGCGGGGTTGTTTCTTCGCCGAGCCGTTGCCATTGCCGTTGCCATTAGCTTTACCGTTGCCGTTGCCGTTGCCGTTGCCGTTGGCGTTGGCGATGGTGGCGAGGGCCGGGCCGGTGACCGACTTGATCTGCTGCACCGATCCGATCTGCACGACCGTCTCCTGGGGCTTCTTCAGCACCATTTCTTCGTAGATGGCGCGGACCTTGGCGGCCTCTTCGAGCGCCTTGCGGCGGCGCATCTTGTCTTCCTCGGCGGCGGTCATGGGGATGTCGTGCTCGCGCTCGCGCACACGCGCGGCATCCTCGGAGTCGATGACCAGGGAATGTTCGTAGTTCTGGAGGTCCACAGCGCGGCCCTTGGCGTAGATTTCGTGCTTGCCGTGGGTCTTGTACCACTGCGCGACGGTCGCGTTCTTGTACATGTTCTCGATGATCTTCCGCCAGCCGATGCCCGTGTTGTAGGCGCAGAAGGAAATTTCGCCCTGCTGCGTGGCGTAGGGGATGATGCACATCTCGGTGCGGCGGAAATCGTAGTTGAACAGGTCCTGGAACCACATGCCGGCGATGAACAGGAAGTTCCACGGGTCTTCCTCGCGGCGCTTCTTGGTGTCCTCGAAGGTGCGATCGGGGCCCGAGTTGCCGTATTTCTTCACGTGATTCGGGGTCAGCCCCCAGGACTTGTCGAACTTACGCCACAGGTCGATCAGGGCCAGACTCGGAGGCGCCTCGAAGGGGCGGTAGCTCTTGAGGAGGGCGAGGCCCATCATCAGGTTCGAGAAGGTCTTGCCGCGCGCCGCGTCGGTGATCTTCTTCACATCTTCGACGAGCCCGGGGACGTTCAGGAAGCGCGGCACCGGCGCCCATTCTTTCGTTTCCTTGTTGATCATGAGCGCGGTACCGACTCCGCAATTGGGGTGGCAACCGCAGCTCACCGTGCCCCACTGAGACTCGGGGCCATGGGCCAGGTCGGCAAAGGCCGAAAAGGCACTGATCAGCGAGATCGGGAACCAGTCGCGCGTCGGCTCGACTCGGCCGACCTGCGCGCTGACGTCGTTGGCCAGGTGCGAAAGCGTGTAGCGCTGGCGGAGACGGCGCTCGGGAGTGATGTCCTCGTCGCGGCCGGTGAAGGAGACGGGCTGGAAGGCCACGAAGGAGATCTTCTTGGGGTTTTCCATGGCGAATTTGACGATCGAGCCCACCTGGTCGTTGTTGACGCTGTTAACGATGGTCACGACCAGAATGATCTCGATGCCCGCCGCGTGCATATTCTCGATGGCCCGGAGCTTGACGTCGAACAGGTTACCCACCTGCCGGTGGCTGTTGGCGTCGTTGCCGATGCCGTCAAACTGCAGATAGGCGTAGCGCAAGCCGGCCTCAAAGGCCTTCTTGCAAAAATCCTTGCTCTTGGCGAATTCAATGCCGTTGGTGGCGGCCTGCACGCTGTTGTAGCCCTTCTTGCGCGCGTAGCGGATGGCGTCGAGGAAGTACGGGTGCATGGTCGGCTCGCCACCGGAGAATTGCACGGAGAGCTGCCGCCGCGGCTTGATCTTCACCGCGTTGTCGAGGACCTCCTGGATCTCTTCCCAGGAAAGCTCGTGAACGTAGCCCACCTGGTTGGCGTCCATGAAGCAGGGATCGCACATCATGTTGCAGCGGTTGGTGAGGTCCACGGTCAGCACGGCGCCTCGGCCGTAGCGCACGGTGCTGGAGCCGTGCTTGTGCAGGCCCTCGTCGTTGTGCGCCGGGATGTCGCGGCCGGGGAAGTTCTGCTCAATCCAATTCAGGAAGCGCGCATCAATGGCCATCAGGTCTTCGCACTTTCCGTGGATGGGGCATTCCTTCACCATCCAGACCTGGCCGTCGCGCTGGATAATCTGGGCCTTGATCTCGCCTACCTTCTCGTACATCAGGTCGCGCCAGTCCTTTTGCCCATTCATGATGGCTTCGCGGGCCTCTTTGACGCAGCCCGGGCAGAGCGAATCGGTCTGTCGTGGCCAGCCCAAGGTGGGCTTGCTCTTTTCCCACGACTTCAGGAGCGGCTTATCCGACCACTTAGGCGTGAAAGAAGGGTTCGGATTGTGCTTGTTAAACAGCTGGATGGTGTCGAAGGCCACGCCCGCGGTCCTGCAGAGGACGTTGTCCAGCACCTTCCACGCCTGTGAACTCACGCCAACTTTTCTCGGCATCTCGAATTGCCTCGCTTTCGTCTTCGTCGCGAAAATGGGGATTTCGAATGCGCCCCTAGGCCCTGGTTCGTTGGAATTATTGCATACAGAACAGCTTCGGACACACCCAACATGCGTCCGCAATTTCCCCCTGCACACTCAGTTTGGCCGGTGCGGGGTGCCGGCGTCCAGCCGGATGCGTCCAAAGGCCCAAAAGCGGGGTCGAATGGCAGCCATCGGCAGCCAACGGAGGGCCACCCGGGGGAGCCCAGGGGTTACCGATAAGTCTCAGTGAAGACAGGAGTTGTACGCGTACGGAAGACCAATTCCTATTCGTTCGCGACCGTCCTTATTCGTTTACGACGGGCCGTAGAACTGCAATCGCGAAATGTGCCAGTTCCGGAGCACCCTCATCGAGCTGCAGCCAGCGCACCGCGCAATGGTCCTTCAAATACTTGGAGACGCGCGATTCGACGATTCCCAGATTCTCGGCCAGCCGTTCCTTCAGCAGACCAGCATCGCGGCTACCGCGGCTGCCGCGAAGCAGGTTGGCGATGGCGATCCGGAGGGTCTGGCAGGCTTCAATGTAGTAGTGGTTGACCTGATCGGAATCGGAAAGCAGAAGCACACCTGGTCCCGCGGGCGCCTGGTCGGCATCTTCCAGGGGAACCTGGGGGCACACCAGCAGACGCCGAAGCTGGGATTCAAGTTGCGCGATGCGCGAGGCCAGCGCCGGCTCGCCGGTGCGCGTGCGGCCTTGCCACGATGGAGCCGCGGCGGGCTCGTAGCTGCGTTCGGGCGCGGACACGGAAGGCGCTGCCTCAGGTCGCGGTTGTACCGGCGCGGGTTGACGCGGCTCGGACACGAAAGATACGGGTTGGGCTGTCGCGAACGAGGTTCGCGAAGGCGCTTCAGGAGTGCGCGCCGCGGCACCTCTGCCTCCGCGACGTCCGCGCCCTCCGCGGCGCCCGCGCCGCCGGCGCTTCGCCGCGGGCTGTTCGCCCGCGGGTGCTAGCGGCATTGACGATCCGGCCGGTTCTTCCGCCAGGCTGGTTGAAATATCGGAGGCAGCTTCTGGTTGTGGCTCAAAAGACGAAGCCAAAGCCGCTTCTTCCGGGTGCGACGACTCGGCAGGCTTTGCTTCCACGGCAGATTCGGCCGTGGGAGCTGGGATCGGGGCGCCGAGGCGCGTCAATGCCTCCTCCGCTCTGGTGCGCCACTGCGCCCGGCGGAATCGCTCCGCGGCGGTGGTGTACCATCGCACGGCTTCCGCGCTGTCGCCTGCCTTTTCCTGCCACTGGGCCAGTTCGAAAGCGACCATGGCGTCGCGGGTACGCTCGTAGAGCTCCGCAAGTTGGGCGGGCGCGTCGCTGCCTGTTTTTGCTTTGCGGATCCGTGCCTGGATTTGTCGCCAATCGGCCATGCGCGAGCATTGTAACAGTCAACCGAAGCAACGGCCAGCGCATGTCGTGCCGCGCATCGCGCGCCGTCCCGCCACGGGTAAGTCCGGCGGCCAAGTTGTGCCGCGCTGCGTGGAGCGCGCGCGGCCCGAGGTGGAGATTGGTTTTCTGCAATACCTGCGGATCGGAGTACCCGTGACCGCGACGACTTTAGGGCTCGGCTGGCTTTGGCTCAACCTGATCCACCAGGTCCGCGGCGGCCCCTTTTCGCGCGGTCCGGACTCGGGCAGAATCAGCGGATGCACGTACCGGCTGACACCGACTGGGTTGTGGAGCAGGCTGCGGCGCTGGGATTCGATCTGTGCGGCGTGGCGCCCGCCGCGAGCCTGGCCGACCCGGAGCACCTGGACGAATGGCTCTCGCGCGGCTACGCGGGAGAGATGCGTTACCTGCGTGACGAGAGACGCGGCGACCCGGCGCGCGTCGTGCCCGGGGCGAGAAGCGTCATCGTGTGCGCGCTCAACTACAACACGCACAATGCTTACTCGACCGAGGCGGCGGCAAGCGCCGCGGCCGGTAGCGAGGCGCGCGGCTGGATCTCGCGCTACGCCTGGGGCGAAGACTACCATCGGGTGCTGGGCGAAAAACTGGATGCGCTCGTCGCGATGCTGCCTCAGCGGTTTGGCGGCGATTTCGCCGCGCGAGCGTACGTGGATACCGGTCCGGTCGCCGAACGAGCCGCGGCTCAGCAGGCGGGCCTCGGATGGCTTGCGAAAAACACGTGTCTCATCAACCGGGATTTCGGATCGTGGGTCTTCCTCGGCGTGATCGTGACGTCGCTCGCGCTGGTTCCGTCGACCGACCGACCGCGCGCGCCTGCCGCCGACCTCTGCGGCAATTGCTGTCTGTGCCTCGACGCGTGTCCGACAGAAGCGCTGGTTGAACCCTACGTGATGGACGCGCGCCGCTGCATCTCGTATCTCACAATCGAATTCCGCGGCGGCATCCCCGAGGAGTTTCGCGCGCCGATGGGCTGGCAGGTCTTCGGCTGCGACATTTGCCAGGACGTGTGCCCGTGGAACCGGGCAGCAGGGGCGACTTCCCTGGCTGCGTTCGAGCCGCGCGAAAAACTCCTGGCGCCGGAACTGAGCTGGCTTTTGTCGATCGAAGAGGAGGAATTCCCGAAGCTCTTCCGCGCGAGTGCGGTCCGCCGCGCGAAGTGGAGCGGGCTGATCCGGAACGCTTGCGTCGCCGCGGGCAATCTGAGCGCTCCCGACGCCGCGGAATGCGCGCGCTTGTGCGAGCGGCTGCGAAAATTGGCCGCGTCGCGTGACGCGGCGATCGCCGAACACGCGCGCTGGGCGCTGGCGCGGCTCGAAGGCGCTTGCGGCTGATGCGCTTTCCCGCTCCTCCGCGCGGCCGCAGGGAAGACGAGTTGTGCCACGCTCCCCGGCGGAGATAAGATGTGCGTGCCTTAGGACATCTCCATCGCATCGAATTCATTGTCCGGAATTCCGAGCTAACACAGGAGGTGTTTCATGGCACAGCAGGCGACTTCACCGAGGGAGGGTTCTGTGGCTTACGTTGTTCCACCACTGCCGTACGCGTTTGACGCGCTCGAGCCGTACATCGACAAGATGACGATGGAGATTCACCACGACAAGCACCACGCCGCCTACGTCAACAATCTGAACAAGGCGCTCGAAGGACATGCAGAGCTACAAGCGCTTTCGGTCGAGGAACTGGTCGCTCACCTGAACCGTGTCCCGGAAAACATTCGCGCCGCGGTGCGCAACAATGGAGGCGGCCACCTCAATCACTCGATGTTCTGGAAGATGATGAAAAAGGGCGGGGGCGGCGAACCGAAGGGTGCGGTGGCAGAGGCGATTAGGGCAGCTTTCGGATCGTTTGCCGACTTCAAAGCAAAGCTCGCGCAAGCCGGGGCGACCCGCTTTGGCTCTGGCTGGGCCTGGCTCATGGTGAAGGACGGCAAACTCGTCGTGGACTCCACGCCAAATCAGGACAATCCGATCACGGACGGCGGCAAACCCGTCCTGGGGATCGACGTTTGGGAGCATGCTTACTACCTGAAGTATCAAAACCGCCGGCCGGACTACATCGAAGCGTGGTGGAACACCATCAACTGGGAAGAAATCGACAACAATTACGCCGCAGCGAAGAAGTAGCGGTAGCGGGGAAGGCGGTTAGCCGACGCGCGTGCTGCTCGGCATGGGCAGCACGCCGCGGGTCGATGATGTTTGCGGCTCCACCGCGTTTTCGTTTTCTCGAGAGAGAGGCATCGGGAAGCCGAAGAGCGTGTGCGGAGGCGCGGCCTCGGCCGGCAGCAGACCGACGGCCGCCTTGCGCGTCAGGTCGATGCGGTCCCGAACGTTGAATTTCGCGAGTAGCGCGGAGACGTGGAATTTCACGGTGCGCTCGGAAACGTGCAACCGCGCTCCGATCTCCTTGTTGGATTGATGCCGCATCACGCAGTGCAGGACCTCTTGCTCGCGGGGGCTGAGCCGTTCATGGTGTCCGATCGTCGCGCGGCTCGCCGCCAGCAGCTCCTGCGCGCGCTGGCCCACAGGATCGAGCAAGCTGGCGCTGGGGACGACCAGGACTGTAAAGTCGCAGGGCGTCTGACCTCGTACCACGCAATGCATCGCCAGGAGGCCTGCGGCCCACTCCACGGGCAGGGCTCCGCTCGGTGTCGCGTCCACCTGAAAACGAATCGCACCGGAGGCGCGCTCGCAGAACACAAAAGCTCCGGGACGGACCGCAAGGCGCTTGCCTGTAACGGGCTTCGGGGTCGCGCTCTGCTTGTTCCTGGTCAGAGCAGCCTCGCCCAACATCGCAAGGCGCGGACGTGGAACTGAAAAGACGGCCGCTGCGAGCCGCGAGAGGACGAGAGGGGTAGATGCCAGGTTTTCATATGAGCGACATGCAAGCCGAACTCCAAGCCCCGCCTCGCCATATCAAGCGAGACGCCTGCCCCACGCTGTCATGAATCAGGTGTTCACTGTATGCAACAGGAGTGCCATCTCGTGACACTTTACCTTGCGCTCGGGAATCAACGGGTTAGATGATCCCGGGCGTACCCGGCAAGGTGACCGCCGTGCACTTTTTCCGGCACCGTGAAGAATCTCCCTAATAAGAACTTCGGAGCCGCCGTTCCGAAGGTTAACGCACGAGGATGCGTGTCTGCCGCGGCGAAACGAGTTCGTACCGAATGCCCCGCCAGGTGATTTTCCTGTTAAACGCCGCCACGAGAGAGTTGTACAGGTAAACGAAGGGAACGAGTGGCGCGAGCAGGGTCCAGGCCCAGGCATATTTCAACAGCTGGAGGCGCCATTCCGGCAGCAGATCGATGGCCGCGACCAAACGGAGTACGCCGCGCATCGCTGCGAAAATGAGGGGCAGCAGGATCAGGGCAAGAATCTGCAAGCTCGGCAGTCCTACGGCCAAATCGCCCAACCAGAGCGCCAGGCCAAGCAGAACCGCGCCGCAGTAGAACACGTGGCCCAACGCGGCAATCATCCAGAGCCTTGGCGAATAGACGCGCGTGATGATCAATTGCCGGTTCGTGAATTCGAAAAACTCGCGCGCGCCAAGGTCCGTGGGTGAAGGCACCAGACATTCAGGCACAAAGGCGATGGAGTGGCCCGCGCGCCTGAGGGCATTCGTCATCGAGTAATCGTCACTCACCGAGCCGTGCCATGCCTCGATGATATGCGCGTCGTTAAACCGTTCGCGCCGGATGGCAGTGCCGCCACCCCAGCAGAAATTGTGATCGTGCTCGCCGAGGAAAGTGACGATGGCGGCGTTCCATGCCGACCCCAGAGCGCTCCAAAAGCCGCCGCGCCGCGGCAGCAGCCAACGGAACGTCGTTGTGGCGCCCAGACGCTGGTCGGCGAGCGGCGCTACCAGGTGGCACAGCCAGCGGCGCGCCGGCTGCCCGTCGGAATCGGCGAATACGAAGACCTCGAACTCTGGGCCGATCTGCTCGATGGCGGCGCGCAAATTGTTTACCTTTTCTCCGGAATCTTTCGGGCGTCCGGCACAGACGATATGCACCGCTCGTTTGGCCGTTTTGGCGAAGCGCTCGAGATGACGGTAAGCCGGGTCGTCAGTGCTCGCCAGGGAAAGGAAGATCTCGTATTGCACGTAGTCGAAATTGGCCAGAGCAGCCAGGTTCTCTTCGAGTCCCGGTTCAAGCCCCTTGATGGGGCAGATCAGGGCGACGCGCGGCGTGTAGAAACCGGCCGGCAGCCCAAAGCGCAGGCGCGCCATGCGGAGCCAGAGGATCCCTTGCCAGAGACTATAGAGCCCCTGCAAGATCTGCTCGACGACGAGGAGATAGAACAGATCGAGCATCTGCGACGCAGGATATCAGAACCCCTGAGGCACATTCGAAGTCATCGAACCATGGACAACCATTCAGTCAACGTCTGCGGGGGAGGCGCTTGCGAGTAGCGATGGCCTTGCGCTTTGCCGGGGCCGCCGCTTTTCGCGCGCGGCTCGGTAACTTCTTTCCGGATTTGCGGCGTGGCGTCCGCGCGCGAGGGCGCAGGGGTTTCCGAAGGGGGAAACGGGAACGTCCAAGCTGCCCAAACATTCGGGCTGCCGCGCGAATAATTTCCTTTTCAAAATCGGCCGCAGCACGGCGCGCCTGCTCCATCATCGGCGGGTCGAGCAGCAGGGCGCAGCGGTCGCGAAACGGACTCTCTTCCGCGCCGGCGGCGCCTGCGGCATTCGGCGAACGCTCGCACCACCGGGAGTACATTTCAAGATCCCTGCGAAATGCGTCGGCTTCCGCCCGGGCCTCAGCCGGTCGCCACTCGAGCGCGCGGCCGAGGGACGCAAGAAATTCGGCGTAGAACGCTTCCAGGAACGCGGCCTCGCCGGGATCCGGCGCGCCCCGGGATGCGGCCGCGAAAGCTCGCGGCAGCAACCGGCGAACCTCGGCCGACATGACCAGCAGCGCCTCCCGGCCAATCGTGGATTCGAGCTCGGGCAGGCGCGCAGCCTCGCTCAGCAGGCCGGCGCGGCCATGCCGTTCGGCGTAGGAGCGCGCGAATCCTGCGACCATGCCGTTGCGCTCGACGGTGCGAACCAGCCGGTTCGCCAGTTCGCCGGCGTGGGTGATGAAGAGTTTGCGTCGGCCCGCCACAGGGCCTCCAACGTGAAGCAAACCAGCGCGACAGAGCAAGGAAAATCTTCCAGAAACGAAAAAGGGCCCGGCTGAGTTCCAGCCGCGCCCGAGTTCGTTTCGCCGTTCGATGGAGCGTTTAGTGCACTGCCGGAGACGCTGGTGTGGACCCCTGCGGGCGCACGACGCCGAACGGCACTTCGGTTTGTACCGGACCAAGCGCATACCCAAGCGCCTCGTCCACTGTATGTACGTAGTGAATCTCCATGTCGTCGGACAAGTGCGACTGCAGGTCCTCCTTGACGTTGGCCTCGTTCTCCGCGGGCAAGATCACTTCCCTGATGCCGGCCCGCTTTGCACCGAGCACCTTTTCCTTGATTCCGCCGACCGGCAGCACGACGCCGGAGAGCGAAATTTCTCCGGTCATCGCGACGCGAGGCCGCACGGGCCGCCCGCTCAGCAGGCTTACTAGGGCGGTGACCATGGCGACCCCGGCCGACGGACCGTCCTTGGGCACCGCGCCCGACGGCACGTGGATGTGGATGTCCTGCTTGCGGAAGAAGTCGGGATCGATGCCGAACTTTTCGCCGTTGGCCCGCACCCAGGACAGGGCCGCCTGCATGGACTCCTGCATGACTTCGCCCAGGTGGCCGGTCATGGTGAACTGTTTGCCGCCGCGCATGCGCGTCGCCTCGATGAAAACGATGTCGCCGCCGGCCGGCGTCCAAACCAGACCGACCGACACGCCGGGCCGCTTGACGCGCTCATCGACCTCGTGCTCCGAGCGAAACTTCGGTATGCCCAAGGCCTCGCGCACGACTTCGGGCGTGACGACCAGCTTATCGGTCTTGTCTTCGGCCATGCGCCGCGCCTGCTTGCGGATCAGCGTGGCGATCTCGCGCTCGAGGCTGCGCACGCCGGCCTCTCGCGTGTAGCTGTGGATGATCTCACGCAAGCCGTCGTCGGTGAACTCGATCTGTTCGCCGGGCTCGAGCCCGTGCTCGCTCGCTTGCTTGGGAATCAGGTATCTGTTGGCGATGTGCACCTTCTCGACTTCCGTATAGCCCGCCAGCTCGATGATCTCCATGCGGTCCCGCAGCGGCTCGGGAATTGGGTCGAGCCAGTTCGCCGTGGCGATGAAGAGCACCTTCGACAGATCGAACGGCACGTCGAGATAGTGGTCCCGGAAAGCGTAATTCTGCTCGGGATCGAGCACTTCCATCAGCGCTGAAGAAGGATCGCCGCGGAAGTCACGCCCGAGCTTGTCCACTTCGTCGAGCATGAACACCGGATCGTTGGTCTCGACGCGCCGCAGGCCCTGGATAATCTGGCCCGGCAGCGCGCCGATGTAGGTCCGGCGGTGCCCGCGAATCTCGGCCTCATCATGCATCCCGCCCAACGAAACGCGCACGAACTTGCGTCCGAGAGCCCGGGCGATGGATTTCCCGAGCGAGGTTTTGCCGACGCCCGGCGGGCCGACGAAGCACAGGATCGGGCCCTTCATCCCGGGTTGCAGCTTCTTCACGGCCAGGTAGTCGAGGATGCGCTCCTTGACCTTTTCCAGATCGTAGTGATCCTCGTTGAGAATCGCCTGGCCCTTAGCGATATCGATTTCTTGCGAACCGGAAGACTTCGCCCAAGGCAGCGCAGTCATCCATTCCAGATAGGTCCGCGCCACCATGTACTCGGCCGAAGCCGGCGTCATCTTCTGCAGGCGCTTCAGCTCGCGGTCGCACTCCTTGCGAGCTTCGGGCGGCATGCCCGACTCGTCGAGCTTCTTGCGCAGCTCTTCGGTTTCCGCCTGCGAATCGTCGGATTCGCCGAGCTCCTTCTGAATCGCCTTCATCTGCTCGCGCAGCAGGTACTCGCGTTGGCTCTGGCCAACCTGCTCCTGCACCTGTTCCTGGATTTTGTTGCGCAGCTCCAGCACCTCGAGCTCTTTCGAGAGCTCGCGGACCAGCGTTTCAAGGCGCCGGCGAACGTCGGCGGTCTCGAGCAGCTCCTGGCGCAGCAGAGTGGAGAGCGACGGCAAATTGGCCGCGATGAAATCGGCCAGACGTACGGGGTCGTCGATGTTCAAAGCCACGGTCTGCAGATCGTCGGAGAGCTGAGGGGATCGCGCGACCACGTCGCGGAAAAGCTCGCGCGCGTTGCGTTCCAAAGCTGCAAGCTCCGAGTCGTGCGGGCCGATCACGTCCTCCACCGGCTCGACATGCGCGCGCAGAAACGGCTTGAGGCCGACCAGACTTGACAGCCGAATCCGCGTCAGCCCTTCGACGAAGACGACCAGGTTGCCATTGGGCAGTTTCACCGTCTTGTGGAGCTTGGCCATTGTGCCCACGCGATGCAGGTCCACATCTGTGGGATCCTCGACGCGCGGGTCCAGTTGAGCGATTACACCCAGGAGGCGTTCCGCGCCTTCGAGCGAATTCAACAGCGCGAGCGAACTATCCCGGCCGACGGTTAGAGGCAGCACGCCGCCCGGGAAGAGAACCATGTCGCGCACCGGGAGAATCGGCAGTTCGGATGGAACGGTTACTTTGTTGTCGCTCATGAGACTCCTTCTGTCAGGCGAGTAAGGAGCATTTCAATCGCCAGCTAGTTAGATGCGCTTGGGGCGGCCAGGGTTCTGATTATATGCTACCCGTACTAAACAAAGTTTAGCCTATAACACTAAAGCATTTACAGAAACATCCACGGGCCGAGTACTGGTAGTAAATAGCTCTTGTTCCGATAGTTAGACGCCGCACGTCGTCTTTGGTTTCACGCCAGGCCGTTGTGTTGCCCCTCGGAGGTTGCACCTGTCAGGGCTTGTACTTGCTGCGCACGAAATCGACGGCCTGCTCGCGCCCCTCAATGCGATTCTCAAGTTGGGCTTCTTCGACCGCCTGGAGAATCTCTTTGAACAGCGGGCCGGGGCTAAAGCCCATCTCCTTCAGGTCTTCGCCGGTGAGCAGCCTCGCCGGGCGGACCTGCTCGGGCGGCGTCTCACGAAGAAAACGCTCCACGAATTCGTAGGCGTCCAGCTTGCGGTGGCTGGACAGGCAATCCAGGCGATGCAGTTCGAGATGCTCTTCAAACCGCGGCAGCCGAACGAGCCTCTTGAGCGTGGCCGGACGCATTTCAAACACATCCTTGAACCGCAGATGGTTGGCAACGAGGGTTTCGATCTGCTCGGTGTCGTCGGTGGAAAATCGCAAGCGGTGGCAAATCTCCGCGGCCAGGAGGGAGCCGACTTCCGCGTGGCCGTCGAAGCGGATGCGATCGCCGGTGCGCTCGGCGGACATGAAGGTCGGCGGCTTGCCCACGTCATGCAAGAGCACGCCCCAGGCGAGCGTTGCCGGCGAATGCGGTTTGAGGCCTTCAAGCATCATGCGCGTGTGGATCCAGACATCGCCCTCGGGATGAAATTGCGGCGGTTGCGCAACACCCTGCATAAGCGCGACCTCGGGCAGCAAAACGCCGAGCAGTCGGGTCTGGTCGAGGAGCTCGAAGGCGCGGCGAGCGGCCCCCTCGGTGAGGAGCTTGGTCAGCTCGTCACGCAGGCGCTCCGCGGAGACCTCGACCACCTGCGATGCGGCGGACTCGATGGCCGAGAACGTCCCCGGCTCGATGTCGTAGCCCAGGCGTGCGGCAAAGCGCACGGCGCGCACCATGCGCAATCTGTCCTCGCGAAAGCGCACTTCGGGCGCTCCGATGGCGCGCACGAGCTTGGACCTGATGTCTTCGCGCCCGCCCACGAAGTCAAGCACTTCACCACTTTCCGGATCGAGCATCAGGCCGTTGATGGTGAAGTCGCGGCGGCGAACGTCCTCTTCGGGCGAGCGCGAATACTCGACCCGGTCGGGATGACGGCCGTCCGAGTAGCCGATGTCGGAGCGGAAAGTGGCCACTTGCACGAAGGTAAGGGGCCGGCCGGCGTCCTGCGCTTCGTCGAATACTTCGATCACTCCGAATTTTTTCCCGACGCCAATCGAAGACGGAAACAAATCCTGAACGCGCTCGGGCCGCGCGTCGGTGGCTACGTCGTAGTCGGAAGGCTCGCGCCCCAGCAGGAGGTCGCGCACGCACCCGCCCACCAAGTAGGCCTGATGTCCCGACTGGTGCAGCGTACGGCAAATCTTTTCGGCGAGTTCGCGCGGCGTCATGGTGGGATTATGCGCTCGCGGCGGGGCGGCGTCCAAGTTGCGGCTAACGATCGTCGTCTCCGCCGCCCCCGAGCGAGCCGCCGAACTGGATTTTCGAGAATCCATAGCGGTCGCGAATCCGGTCGGTGGCGCGCGCCAGCTTTTCGAGCTTTTCGCGCCGCGCCGCATCGAGCAGATCGAGTTGCCGGGCGCCACGCGAGAGTGCGCCGAGTTCGACCCCGACCAAGCGCACCGCGCGCTGGCGATTCCAGTGCCGGTCGAAAAGCCGCCGCACGGTCTCGAGCAATACCGGATCGAGGTGGTCCGCCTCGGGAAGCGTTTTGGCGCGCGTCACGGTTTCAAATCCCGCGTAGCGAATGGTGAGGGTCACCGTGCGCGCATCGAGCCCGGAATCGCGCAGGCGCTTTGCTGCCTTCTCGCAGAGGCGGCTGAGCATGGCCTCAAGCACGGCGCGGTCGGCGGTATCGAAGCCGAATGTGTGGCTGTGAGAAATCGATTTAGGTTCGGCGTCCACGAAAAATTCAAAGGAGTCCTCGCCGCGAGACTTGCGGTGGAGCGCGGTGCCCCACTGGCCGAACAGTTCTTCGAGCCGCGCTTGCGAGATGGCCGCGAGTTGACCGACCGTCGAGATCCCGAGGCCACGAAGTGCGGCTTCGGTGACCCTTCCAATCCCGGGAATGCGCCGCACGCCGAGAGGCGCGAGGAATTGGCTTTCGGCGCCCGCGGGCACCCACAGCAGGCCGCGAGGCTTGGCCTGGTCGGACGCGACCTTCGCGACCAGGCGAGTCCGCGCCAGGCCAATCGAGCAAGGCAGTCCCGTCTTTGCGCCGATCTCGCCGATAAGCGCGTGGGCCACGGCAAGCGGCGGGCCGTGCAACCGCTCCGTGCCAGATAGATCGAGGTAGGCCTCGTCTATCGAGGCCATCTCGACCACCGGCGATACCTGCGCGAGGATTGTGGCAACCCGGTCGCTCCACGCGGCATAGAGGTCGTGCCGGCCCTCGAGAAAAACTGCGTGAGGGCACAGCTTACCCGCCGTGCGCAGCGGCATCGCGGAATGGATGCCGTAACGCCGCGCCTCGTAGCTCGCCGCCGCGACCACGCCTCTGCGGTCGGGCTGCCCGCCGACGACCACCGGCTTGCCGCGCAGCTCCGGGCGCTCGAGCAGTTCGACGGAAACGAAGAACGCATCCATGTCCACGTGTAGGATCGGCGTGGTGCCTTCAGGCATGGAAGCGCTGTCGCGCTTGGCGCGGAAATGAGCGAGTTTCGGCACGGGCTTTCTCGAAACATATCACGGGCGAAGAAATTGCGAAACTATTTGAGGAGTGGAGCGGCTCGGCCTAATCAGGCGCCGCTCAAATCTTCAGAGTCGAGCGGCTGTTCGCTGGGCGCACAGAACGCGCTCGATGCCCGCGAGATCGCGTTCTACGGCTACCTGCGACCATTGCGGCGTTTCGAGCAGAGGACGAATGCGTCCGGCGCCGTTGTAGGCAACCTCGACGACCAACCATCCGGCGTCTCCCAGCAGCGCTTGCGCCTGGGCAATCAGCGGCGGATACGCTTCGATGCCCTGCGGGCCGGCGAACAAGGCCTCCTGCGGCTCGTGCTCGCGAACCTCGCGCGGCAACTCCGCGGCTTCAGCACGGCCGATGTAGGGCGGATTGCTGACGATCAAATCGAAACGCTCCTCGGCGGGAGCGACGAGGCAAGAAGAAAGCAAGTTCATTTGGCGGAATTCGACGCGTTCGGAGACGCCGTGCCGCGCCGCGTTGCGGCGGGCCACTTCGAGCGCCGCGGACGAAATATCCGTGGCGACCGCGTGCGCCAGCGGCAGTTCGCGCGCCAGCGCCACGGCGAGGCAACCGGAGCCCGTGCCGACGTCGGCGATGCGCAGAGGTTCGGCGCGTTTCGCCCCCAGCCGTGCCAAAACGGCCTCGACGACGTGCTCGGTCTCGGGGCGCGGGATAAGCACGCTGGGGTTCACTTCGAATTCGAGCCCCCAGAATTCCTGCCGGCCCGTCAGATATTGCACCGGCGTGCCCGCGGCCCGCTGTTCGAGAGCGCGCGCGAAGCGAGCGGATTCGTCCGCATCGAGCGCGCAATCGGAATGCGCGTAGAACCAGGCGCGGTCGCGCCCTAGCACGTCCAGAAGCAGAAGCTCGGCAGCAAGCGCCGCGGAAGGCACCGAGGCGGCCTCGAGGCGCGCGATACCCGCCGCAAGTGCGCTTCGCACATCTTGCGCCGCCAGCCTGATCGAGTTCGCCGCCGGCTTCACGCGTCCACCAGTTCCTGGTTCAGCCGCTCGGACTCGAAGTGCGTCACCAGCGCGTCCACCATCGGCGCGAGCCTGCCGTCCATCACGTCGCTTAGCTGGTGCAGCGTCAGACCGATCCGATGGTCGGTGACGCGATTCTGCGGGAAGTTGTAGGTACGGATCTTTTCCGAGCGATCGCCCGTCTTGATCTGCCCGCGCCGCTCGGCGGCGATCTGCTCGTGCTGTTTCTGCTGCTCGAGTTCGTAGAGCCGCGCGCGCAGGACCCGCATGGCCTTGGCGCGATTCTTGATCTGCGACTTTTCATCCTGCTGCGAAACCACCAGGCCCGTGGGCAAATGCGTGATGCGCACGGCGGAGTAAGTCGTATTCACCGATTGCCCGCCGGGGCCCGACGAACAGAACGTGTCGATGCGCAGGTCCTTGGCCTCGATTTTGATGTCGATTTCGTCGGCCTCGGGCAGCACGGCGACGGTCGCGGCCGAGGTATGGATGCGCCCCTGCTGCTCCGTGGCCGGAACGCGCTGCACCCGATGGACTCCGCTTTCGTATTTCAGCTTCGAATAAACTTTGTCGCCCTGAATGGCCGCGACGATGTCTTTCACACCGCCGAGCGACGACGGCGAGCTTTCCAGCACCTCAACCCGCCACTTCTGCGATTCCGCGTAGCGCGAATACATGCGGAAAAGTTCCGCCGCAAACAGAGCCGCTTCGTCCCCGCCCGTTCCGGCGCGAATTTCAAGCAGGACGTTCTTGTCGTCGTTGGGATCTCTCGGCAGCAGCAGCCTCTTCAGTTCGCGTTGCACGACCTCCTCGCGTTCGGTCAGGCGCCGCTCTTCTTCGTGCGCGAGTTGCATGATCTCGGCGTCTTCGCTTTCGACGAGCATCTGCTTGGTCTCGCGCAGTCCCTTTTCGAGCTCCTTCCATTCGCGATACTTCTCGACCATTTGAGACAATTCGGCGTGCGTGCGGGCGAGCTTCTGGTAGCGCGCCGAATCGCCCAGTACCTCGGGCGAGGAGAGTTGGGCGGTCAACTCTTGATACCGCGACTCGATCTGGTCGAGTTTTTCAAATAGCGTAAGCGTGGCCATGGGAACACCTGCTCTATAAGAGTACCTTCGGTCGTTCGGAGATTCGTAAGACAGGGGAAGCGGCGGTTCCGCAACGTGAGGCCGAGTTTCCCCGAGGGGGTAAAGGAAGCGGGTGAGCTAATGAAAGGCGGCGAGCATCTCCATACCTTTATTCACCTTAGCGATAAACCCGGCCGCTGTCAAACCGACGGAGCCGCCGGGGGTTCGTTCAGTGCGATCAGTGTTGGATGATTTTTGTCGCCACGGCTGTAGGCGTCCCGCTGTTCGCAAACAACTGGCCGCGCACCGATACGGATTTCCCGACGCCGATTTCGGAGACGTTCGTAGCGGTGCCGCCGAATTCGGTGTATCCATTCGGCGACGCCAAGGGCGAGGTGACAACCACGATCTGCGTGATTGGCGTGGGGCTGGCATTCTGAAAAAATGGCGGCAAGCCATCCACCGTGAACGCGGGAAAGGCGGTGGTTAAGACCGTCGCCGTCAAGCGCGATGACCGCAGCCGAACTCGGCTGGCGTTGATGGATGTCATCGTTGAATTGGCGCCCTGCTGCACTTGCACCTCTTGACCCACGATCAGGTCCGCGGCGCCCGCGAAGGAAAAGCCGGCGGTAGCGATATTCGAGCCGCCGCCAAGGTTGTCCACGTCGAAAGTCGTCGCCGGCACGGCGATCGGCGCCACATTCACCTTGCTCCCGAGGGCGGGACCGGAATTGGCGGGCGTCTCCCGCAGGACAACCATCCGGAATTGCGTCGGCGGAGTCAGGCCGCTGGTGGCGACAACCACGCCCTCGATTTCCGGCGAGGTGACGACGGAGTCCTCGAAGAAAATATTCGAGGCCAGCAGCGAATTGTCCGGCTGCAGGCTCATGTCCACGGACACAATCTCATTGGCGAGCATGCACGAGAAACTCATCGAGGTGCAGACGTTCGACGTAAAGTTCAAGAATTGCGTGCTGGCATTGGTCGTGACGTTGTAATTGCCCAGACTGGTTTGCAACTGGAATTTGCCGCTGGCCGGGGCGCTGACCACGCCGATCACGTCTTCGAGAGTCTCAAAGGGCGCGCCTTGCGCCGGAGTGATCTGCGAGACGCCGACCGCCCCGCTCACGCTCAAGTCCACGGAGATCGTGCTGGCCGCGTTCGACAACATGTTCGAGAGGTTCACGTCCACTAGGAGCGCGGCCGGACTATTGGCCGTGAGGGTTATGCCCGAGCCGGGAAAATTCACCGACTGCGAATCGGTTGTTGTCGTGAGCCCGGCCGTGCAGATCGCCTTATCGACGCACGCGCTGCCGCCGACCGTTATCGGTGCGCCGGTGTTGTTCTGGAACGTGAGCGAAGGATTCGGCGCGATCGTCAGCGCCAGACTGGTGTATTTCCCCGGTGCAATATTGGCGGCTGCCAGCAAAGAGCTTTCGGTCTGCAGCCGCGTGATTTCGACTGTCATCGGAGCGGTTATCAGTTGCACGTTTCCGGGGTTGAGCGCGGCGCCGGTGAAGGTCATCTGGAACGACAGCGGGCTCACGCCAGTGGGCGGCGTATCAGTCATGGACAGGGTTGCGGGCACGCTGTTTTGTTGAGTGCCGGAAAACTGGGTGCTGCGGCCGCTGCAACCGGCCAGCAGTAACGCCGCAGCGGTCAACAGGATCAACGCTCGACCATGCCTCATCGTATCCTCACGACTCTTCGCGGGCTGCCGGAACCGCCCAAACCGATTCGCTATTCCGCTGCCTGCGCTCCCTGTAAACCCTAGCATACGCACTCCTGCCTCAGGACCGGCGAATAACCGCGCCGTGCGCAAAAAGTTCTTTGGAGCGACGGGAAAACGCAAAAGAAATAGGGCGACGTCCGCCGCAGCGAACGCCGCCCTGTGTGGAGTTTGCTCCCAGGTTGTTAACGAGCCTGGCCCGCGACCCGCAACACCATCTGCGTGCCGCTGTCCAAATGAACGTTCCGCGTGCTGGAAACGATCATCGATCCCTGCGTGGCGCTCGAAGCTGCGGAGTTAAGCGACAGACCCTCGAGCCCGAAGACGCCCCTGCTGTTCGACGTCAACGCACCCGTGCCGGAAACGCCGCCCACGGCGCCCGTTGAATGCGCCGCTGTGTTCACCGTGGAGCCGACCGCGCCGCCCGCGGTGTTCCCGACGCCACCGGCCACGCCGCCGACGGTATTGGTCGCGCCACCGAGTGTGCCGCCTATCAGCCTGCCGCCGCCCGAACCTGCCGAGGAAGTTGCAGCGCCGGCGCCGCTGGCGATCAGTTCGTCATCGCCCGCAGAACCTTGCACGGCGGATTGCGACGCTGCGAGGGCTTGCACGGCCACGTTGACCGGCACTTGCTCGCCGTTGCGCAACTCGGCGTGATCGAAGACGACGCCAAGCTGCGACTCCGCCTGCCCCTTCTCGCGCGCCTGCGCCTGGGTCACTTGCCCGACAAGGCGCGTGCCCTTCGGCAGCACGACTTTGCCGTTCTGTTTAACGTCCTGGGTCGTTCGCGCCTCGATCTTATCGCCCGGCTTGTTTTTCTTGGCATCCAACGAGCCCGCAAGCGCGGCGTTCATGGTCGTGCCGTCGGCCAGCGACACCGATTTTTTCTCGGCCTGCGCCGAAGCGTTGGTCTGCGCGGATGTTGAGTCGTTCCCGGAAGCTTGAACGCCGGACTTTGGCGTCTGCACGTTCGCGCCTGCCTGAGACTGCGTGGATGCCCCAGCTTGGGCGCCCGCTGACGTTTGAGCGTAGGCCAGACCGGGCCCCAGCAATCCTGCCAATATCAAAATCGCCGCTCGATTCATGAGTCTCTTCCTCCCTTGGGAAAGCGCTCCGGGGTCCGACGGGCACCCCCGAACGATAATTTCTGGGGTTGTGAGCGCAATCTTTGGTCCAAAATATAAGCAACCTATTATGTACAACTTGTGATTGGGGCGCGTGCCGAGAGCCGCGGTCTGCCGGAGCGAAAAGTAACGAACCCGGGAAGAAACTACAGGCAATAATTTTCTTCTTCGGAGCGCTCCTGCGGGGATATCCCGGGGCCTACTGAATGATTCCCAGGCGCCGCCCCACCTCGGCCATGAGGTCGCAGGCCTGCGCAAGTTGAGCGCGTTTGTGCGTGGCCGTCACGATCGCGCGCAAGCGCGCCTTGCCTTCCGGCACGGTGGGGAAGCCCACGGCGGGCGCGAAAACCCCCGCCTCGAAAAGCAGCCGCGAGAATTCAAACGCTTTCGCCGCCTCGCCGACGTGGATCGGCGTAATCGGAGTCTGGCTCGCGCCGGTTGAAAATCCCAGCTTGCGCAGCTGCTTCTGAAAAAACTTCGTGTTCGCCCAAAGTATCTTGATGAGCCGTTCGCCTTCCGGAGAATCGAGCAGCGAAAATGCCGCCTCGCAGGAGCCGGCCACCGAAGGCGGCAGGCCCGTCGAGAAGAGAAACGGCCGCGCGCGATGATAGAGGAACTCGATCAACGTGCGGGAGCCGCAAACGTAGCCGCCCATCGCGCCGACGGCTTTGCTCAGGGTGCCGACCTGGATGTCCACGCGTCCGTGGCAGTCGAAGTGGTCCACGGTCCCGCGCCCGCCTCGGCCCAGCACGCCCGAGGCGTGCGCGTCGTCCACCATCATGATGCAGTTGTACTTTTCCGCCAGCTCGCACAACTCGGGCAAGGGCGCGATGTCGCCGTCCATCGAGAAGACGCCGTCGCTGATGAGCAGCTTGTGGCCCGGCCACTCCGCCGTTTCGCGGCAGAGCCGTTCGCAGTCCGCGGTGTCGCGGTGCTTGAACACTTTGATCGTCGCCCGCGAGAGCCGGCAGCCGTCGATAATCGATGCGTGGTTCAACTCGTCGGAAAGAATCAGATCGTCTTTGCCGAGCACCGCGGCGACCGTGCCGGCATTGGCGGTGAAGCCCGATTGGAAGACGACGCAGGCTTCGCTGCCCTTGAATCGCGCGATCTGCTCCTCGAGTTCGATGTGCGGCCGCATCGTGCCCGCGATCGTGCGCACCGCGCCCGCGCCCACTCCGTAGCGGCGAATCGCGTCCAGCGCCCCGCGCCGCAGCGCGCGGTGCGTCGCGAAGCCCAGGTAATTGTTCGAGCTGAGGTTGATGACGTCTTTGCCGTCGAAATGCGCGAATGGCTTCTGTTCGCCGTCGAGCACGCGCAGCCGAAAATACAGCCCCTTCGTCTTCATCTCCGCTAGTTGATCTTCCAGGTAGGCGAGTTGCGGGCGCGTCGCGCTGCTCATCAAGCGTCCTTTCGGCGGCCGTGCGATTCGGCGCGAAGAAGCAGATGGATGAAGGGCGATCTTAGCACGCGCGATACTCTTCCAAACGGTTCTCCCAGAACGAGCTATCCAGCCTCAGCTCGCTCCGCTCCTCCCGCCACCGGCCGAAAAAGCCGGCGGCGCGCCTTAGCCGCTTCCGCTACAATCGCGCCGGCCTCTTGCCGTCCATCCAGGCTGCGCCGGCAGAGCCGCCATCGAGGAGGACCGTGTGAGCTGGAGGAGGCGCCTGCGTGAAATTCGTGCGGGCTTCGAGCCGGCGTTTTGGATCGCCAACGTCACCGAGTTGTTCGAGCGCCTGGCCTACTACGCGCAATCGGCCGTCCTGGCGATTTTTCTTCACGAGTCGCTGCACCTCTCGACGCAACAGACCGGCTCCCTGATCGGCACGTTCGGCTTCGTGGTGTGGTTTCTTCCCGTGCTCGGAGGAAGTCTGGCCGATCGCTTCGGCTTCCGCAACTCGCTGGCGTTCGCCTACCTGACGCTCACCGTCGGCTACTTCCTGATGGGCTCGCTCGCGTCCTCGTGGATGGCGCCCTTGCGCGAGCGGCTGCCGCTCTACTGGCTGGTTCTGGGTGTGACGATGGTGCCCGCGCTGGGGCCCTCGGTGGTGAAGCCGGTGGTGGCGGGCACCACGGCGCGAGCCTCGAGCGAGTCCGTGCGCTCGATCGGCTATTCCATCTACTACACGCTCGTCAACGTCGGCGGAATGCTCGGCCCCATCATCGCTTATCTGGTCCGCAGCAGGCTTGGAATCGAAAGTGTCTTCCGCGTGTCCGCCTGTTTCGTCTTTCTGATGTTTTGGGCCACGCTTCTGTTTTACCGCGAACCGTCGCGCTCGAAGGAACAACCGGCTGCGAGCGTCGGTGCGGCTCTCTGGAACATGCTCGCGGTCCTGCGGAATTTTCGCTTTGTGACGTTTCTCCTGATTTTTTCGGGATTCTGGGTCGTCTTCTGGCAGCAGTACATCGCCCTGCCGCTCTACCTTCGCGGTTACGTCAATCCGAATGCCAAGACCGATCTGCTGCTTTTGGTGGATCCCGCCACCGTGATTGCGCTTCAGATTCTGGTGAGCTACGCCACCCGCAAGGTGCCCACCTTCACGGCCATGACGCTAGGCATACTCATCACCAGCTTTTCCTGGCTGATTCTTTCAGTGCACGCCACCACGCCGGCCGTGGTGGCCGCGCTCGTCGTCCTGGCGCTGGGCGAGATCACGCAGTCGCCGCGCTACTACGAATACGTTTCGCGCCTGGCGCCCGCCGGCCAGCAAGGCACTTACATGGGCTATGCGTTTCTTCCGGTAGCCATCGGATATTTCATCGCCGGGCCGCTCGGCGGTTATCTGGTGCACCATTTCGGCGAGGTGCTTCACCAGCCCGAGCGGATGTGGTGGGTCGTCTCCAGCGTCGGTTTTGTGACGGCGCTGCTGATGTGGATCTACAACCTGGTGGTCAAGCCCGTCGCCCTGGCCGATTCCGCGCTCGCAAAATAACCT
>Ga0210394_10002707_pt1 | contig 23788 bp, 22 predicted proteins | sample IncBWC12MmetaG_FD_160121 | JGI IMG/M metagenome (GOLD analysis project Ga0210394, IMG submission 160121) | Forest soil microbial communities from Barre Woods Harvard Forest LTER site, Petersham, Massachusetts, United States - Inc-BW-C-12-M | ecosystem: Environmental > Terrestrial > Soil >... | reverse complement strand
TCTTTGCGGAAGATGTAGACGACCCGATCGGTATGGCCGAGTGCCGGCGGCTTATAGGAAATCTTGGTGCGATCATCGGCAGGGTCGCGCAGGAAATTCGCACGCGCTACGAGCTTGAAACCGTGCGACTCCAGGTCGCGCCGCGCGTAAACCTCATCAATGCGATGCAGAGTGCCCGCATCCGCCGCGCCGGTGCCCGCCTTGGCAGAATGATCGACAACCACGAGCACGCCACCCAGCTTGAGGGCCGCTGCAACCTGATCGAGGACCGTCTTCGCATCGGTCTTGGGCGGACCGTCGGTCAGCTCTTTCCAGTACAGGTCGTGATAGACCTTGATGAGAAGAGCCGCATCGAAGGTCGCGGTCCCCAGCTGCATGGCGCTCAAGTCCACCACCCGGTGGGTCACGTTGGGCAGCCGCCCGCCGGCCAGGCGCTCTTTCCAGGTGGGATCGTAACCATCGAATCCCGCATTGTTGACGAGCAGCACCTCGCCTGTGGCACCGACGAGGTCGCTGAGGATCTCGCTGTAGTAGCCATTGCCGCCGAGCACGTCGACGACGTGCATCCCGGGTCCGATGCCGGAGAGGCGCAGGACCTCTGCGGGCTTGTCCTTGGGATCGCGCTCGAGGTCGGCCGCACTTCGGCCCGGATGGCTGACCGCCGCATCGTAGCGATCCGCGGCCGCCGCGCCGCTGCCGGCGAGAAGCGCTGCGAAGAAGCTCAGAAGGGTCGCTGTGAAGATCGCACGTTTGCCGCTCATGGTCTTTCGCCTCTTGCGTTGTTGTGAGCCTGCTACTCGGTCCCCGGGGAAGTGTAGCAGCGTCGCGCGGCCGGCCGATTCGAAACCCCACCTAGGGGAGGTTTTGGAACCCGTAGTGCGCAAACAGGGCACGACCGGCCGGGCTTTTCATGTAGCCGACAAAGCGGCCCGCGCCTGCCTTGGCGGTTGCGATCAGTGCCACGGGATAGGTGATGGGCGCGTGCGAGTCCTCGGGAAATGTATCCACGATACGCACGCGCTTCTCGATCAAGGCATCGGTTTCGTAGACGATGCCGAGCGGTGTCTCGCCGCGGGCAACGAACGCCAGTGCCGCGCGTACGTCCTCCGTCGGCACGATCTGCCGCGCCACCTCACTCCAGACCCCGAGGTTAGTGAGTGCGGCGCGCGCGTAGCGGCCGACGGGAACCGACCCCGGGTCGCCGGTGGCGAGGCGCTCCTTGCCGAGCGCCGCGGCCAGCGCGAAATGCGGCGCGATTTTGAGGTGGATGTCACTGGCGGCCGGCGCGATCAGCACCAGGCGATTCATGATGATGTCGTGGCGGGTTTTCGGATCGATGAGATTGCGCGATTGCAGGTAGTCCATCCAGTCCTCGTCCGCGGATACGAACACGTCGGCGCGCGTACCCGCTTCGATCTGACGGGCGAGCACGGAGCTCGCCGCGAAGGAGAATTTGACCTCCTGCCCCGTCTGCCGCGTGTAGTCGGTGCCGATGTCCTGCAAGACGTTCGTCAGCGACGCCGCTGCAAAGACCACGATGGGTGTCGGCGGCTCATCGGCCGCGCGCCCGGGAAGGGCAAGGACGAGGAGCACGCAGGCGGAGAAAGCACTCAGGAGGAGCTTCATACAATGGGTCCGACGTTGTATTTGTACGCGCTTAACGATAGGCACCCGCGCATCAATATGCAATTCGCCCGGACTGCGCGGCCTGCGCCGCGCCGCCTGTGGGGCGCGGGTGCCGCACGGCTACTGAGATTGAGCGGGTGCGTCGGCGAACTCTGCGCTCATCCAGCGCTTGAAGGCCTCCATGTTCTGGGGCCGGCCGAGAAATCCCTTGACGAGATCGTTCGCCGACATCGACCCGCCGGGCTCCAGCACCAGATGCCGATAGCGCATCGCGGTGTCGTCCCTGAAGGGATTTCCCACATCGAACTGCGCGTAGAAGTCCTCCGCGATCACCTCATCCCACATGTACGTGTAGTAAGCGGAGGAATACCCCGCGAGATGACCGAAGGAGGCCCAGGCATGCACTCCCGGCGTCAGGCGCAGGGTGGCATAGCGCCGCGTGTCGTCCGCAAAGACCTTGTCGAGATCGACGTTGTCAGGTTGGGTTTTATAAATGTCATAGGAAATCGCGGAGTATGAATTCTGCAGCGCGACCGTAATCGCGCGGCGAAATGCCGACGCACGATTCATGCGCGTCACGAGTTCCGCGGGAATCGGCTGCCCCGTCTGGTAGTGACGCGCGAAGCCTGCGAGCACTGCGGGACTGTGGATCACCTCCTCCAGCATCTGCGACGGCGCCTCGACGAAATCCGCCTCCATGGTGATGCCGCTGATTCCCGCCCAGCGCTGCTGCCCGCCCAGGATGTGGTGCATCAGGTGGCCGAATTCGTGGAAGAAGGTCGTGACATCGCCGATCTCCATGAGGCCGGGATCGGTCGCGGTCGGCGCGGGAAAATTGCACAGCAGCGCCGCTTCCGGCAGCTGTTTGCCGCGGATGCCGTCGAGCAGCGCAAACATCGCGGCATGCGAGTATTTGCCGGGGCGCGGATGCATGTCGAGATAGAAGCGCCCGATCGGCGTGCCGTTATCGAGGACATTCCAGGTCTCAACCGCCGCGTCCCATGAGGGCGCATTGGGCACCTGGCGGAATGTCACATGGAAGAGTTTGGCTGCGGTGTCGAGAATGCCCTGCTTGACCTGCTTATACGGGAAATACGGGCGCACCGACTGCGAATCGAAATCAAACTGCGTACGCCGGACGAGCTCCGGGTAGTACCAGTTTTCGTAATCCCAGATCTCCTGGGCCCCGGGATGCAGTTTCTGCTTTTCCGCCAAGAGCATGGCCGTCTCGCGCGCGGCCACGGGCCGGGTCGTCGCGTCGAGGTCGTTGATGAATGCGGCGATATGGGCGCCGCTGCCGATCATCTTGTCCTTGGCGTGGTAGTCCGCCCAGGAGGCGAATCCGAGGAGCGTCGCGATCTCATAGCGCGTGCGCATCATGTTCTTCAGGACGTCGGCGTTCTTCGGATAGGCGCGGTTGTTGAAGGCAACGATCAGCCGGCGGCGCAGGTCATCGCTCTTGGCGAACTTCATGATCGGGAAGACATCCGGATAGGCCGTCGAGATGCGGATTTTCCCGTCGGCTGCGGCCTCGTGCCGCTCAATGTAGTCCTGCGGCAGGCCCGCGAGTTCGGAGCGGTCCTTGAGCTCGGCGCTTTTTTCATCGTCGGAGATATTGCGGCCAAAGTATGACTGCTCGTCAGTCAGCTGTTTCTGGAGCTTCTTTAAGCGCTCGCGCGTGGCATCGTCACGGTCGACACCCGAGAGACGAAACTCCAGAAGCTGGCGCTGCACGTAGTACTGCGTGGCCGGATCCGCGGCGGCAAGATCCAGGTGCGTCAACGCCTGATAGACGTCCCGGTTCAGCGCCAACGCCGTCTGCGCCGCGCTCGCCTTGCTGACCATCGCGGTGGCCTTGTTGCGGAAGGCGGCATCCGGATGGGCCTGTTCGATGACGCCTGCCAGATAGTTGGCGGAGTTGATGTGCCGCACGGCCTCGTCATACGGGGCGAGCGTGTTCTCGAGGGTGCGCGCTACTTTGACTGCCACCAAGGTGTCGATGGCGCGCTGTGCCGCAGCGAGATGGGCGCTTTCGCTCGTAGCGAACGCAACGATGTCGGGCCGCGCGGCCCAGATGGGCGGTTGCGCGCTGAAATCCTGGGCGGAGGCGCTCGCTGCAATGAAGGGCGTGAGGGTCAGCAAAACGCGAAGGGCATTCACGGCTCGGAGTCTCCCTGAACTTGATCGGCTGGGCGGAGAGTCTACGGTGCGGTGTCAGCTGGGTCGTTTTCGCAGCGGCGAGCCACTTTTAAGGGTGAAATCCGCGCAAAATCATCTTGTTAGCGAGGTGGCGCAGAACCGCAAGCGCATTTTAATGGAGGGCTCCTGTGCCTGTCGCTCCCAATGAGACGAATGTATTCGGACGCGCGCCGGGGCGAGTGTCGCGCACATCGCGCGCCGCGGGATCGCGTACCATACGCGCATGATCGAGAAGCCCCGCGTGGACATTCGTCTGCGCATCGACTTCGGGCGGGCGGGCTCCGTAGGTCCCGGGAAGATTGCGCTCCTGGAGCATATTGAGCGAGTGGGCTCGCTGTCGCAGGCCGCGCGCGAGCTCGGATTGAGCTACCGGCGCGCCTGGCAGCTCCTCGATGATCTCAACCATTCATTCACCCAACCGGTGGCAACGGCCAGCGTCGGCGGCGTGGGCGGCGGCGGCGTCCAGCTGAGCGCATTTGCCCGCGAGCTCATCAGAGCGTACCGGGATGTCGAACGCAGCACGCTCGATGAGACGCGCGCGCGCTTCAGCGCGCTCGTCAAGGACGTCGAGCCTGAGAGGGGCCTCAAATCAAGACTGCGCCGACTCCTCAGCCGGCGGGGTCCCGGGTCCGGCAAAGCACGCGGCGCACGCTCCCGCTCGGCTCCATGAGCGCCTGATCCGCTCTTGTGAGCGCCTATCTGCTGATTCACGGCGCGTGGCATGGGGGCTGGTGCTGGCATCAGGTGGTCGCGCGCCTGAGGAGGGCCGGCAAGAGCGTGCGGGCTCCTGATCTGCCAAGCCTCGGACGCGACCGCACGGCCGTCGAGGAGATCACGCTGCAACAATGGACCGACAGCGTCTGCGCTCACCTGGACGAGGAAACGGAGCCCGTCATTCTCGTCGGCCACAGCCGCGCCGGGGCGGTGATCAGCCAGGCCGCGGAGGAGCGCCCGCAGAAGGTGCGCATGCTCGTCTATCTCGCCGGATATCTTCTGGCGGACGGTGAGTCGGTGTCGCAGCGCGCGCTGCAGGATGAGCGCTCGCTCGTCGCGCCCAACATGGTGATGGCGCCCGATCGGAAAAGCTGCACGCTGCGCGACTCCATCGTCAAGGACGCGCTCTATGGGGAGTGCGCCGACGAGCAGGTGATCCTGGCGCAATCGCTGCTGGCGCCCGAGGCGGTGGCGGCGCTGACGACGCCGATTCGCACGACCGCGGCCCACTACGGGCGGGTGCCGCGAATATATATCGAGTGCCGCCGCGATCGGGCGGTCTCACTGCCGGAGCAGCGCCGCATGTGCAGGGATGTTCCCTGTCAGCAGGTCATCTCCATGGACACCGATCACTCGCCATTCTTCTCTGCGCCGGATGAGCTTGCGGCGCACCTTCTGGCACTGCAGTCGCACGCGTGACCACCGAATCGTCGCAACTCGCGCGCCGCGCCTTGTTCGGGTTCATCCTGACGTTCATTGCAGCCCGCATCGTGGTGCTTCTCATCATGTCGCACCGCATGCCGAATCTATATTTCTTTCTGCGCGGCACGCACGTCCATCATCTGAACTACGGGATCTTCCTGCTCGCCGGCGTGGGCGCGTACCTGCTGTTCGGCCTGCCGGGCGGCCGGGCGCTGCGCTTCGCCGCGCTCGCATATGGCGTCGCGATGGCGCTAACCTTCGATGAATTTGGCATGTGGCTGCACCTGGGGGGCAGCTATTGGCAACGAGCGAGTGTCGATGCCATCATCATCGTGGCAGCATTGTTCGCGCTCATTGGATTTGCATCAGCGATTCGCAGCTTCGAATCGCGTCACGTCAGGGCTTCAATTGTCATTCTGATCGGGCTCATCGCATTTGCAGCCGTGCTGTACGACGCATCGCTGCGCATCGGCGCTCTGGAGGGCCCGCGGTTGGAGGCGCTGGAATTGTCATCGTCACCCTAAGGCTGCGTAGACAAAGACACTCAACATGGCGACCGACAGGACTGCGAGCTGGCTTTTCTCGTACGGATCGCTCCGACAGCCGAAAGTTCAGCTGGCCGTTTTTGGCCGCCAGGTGGAAGGTCATCCCGACACTCTTCCGGGCTATGCGGCGTCCCCGATCACGATCAGCGACCCGCAGGTGATCGCCATCAGCGGCGCATCGCAGCACCGGATTGTCCGCTTTACCGGTCAAGCGGGCGACGCCGTGACGGGAACGGTCTTGCGGGTCACTGCGGACGAGCTTCGCAAAGCCGACGCCTACGAAGTATCGGAGTACCGCCGCGTGGCCGTCGAGTTGAGCTCCGGCAGGAGAGCCTATGTCTACGTGGCCTCGACTGGCCTCGCCGGCACCGCAGCCTAATCGCCGCACGCAATGAGGAGAGTGAGATGCTCGGCATTCACGGTTACGGGTTCTTCGTGTTCGCGGGAGTGCTGCTCAATCTCACACCGGGTCAGGACACCCTGTTCATCATCGGGCGCAGCCTCTGCGGGGGTCGGCGTGCGGGCGTCGCCGCGGCTTGCGGAATTGCGGTGGGCACTATTTGCCATACCCTCGCGGCCGCACTGGGCCTGTCGGCCATACTGGCCACCTCCGCGCTGGCCTTCACGATCGTGAAGCTCCTGGGGGCGGGTTACCTCATTTATCTGGGTACGCGGCTGCTATTGGTGAAGACGCCCCCCGTCGACATGACAGCGTCAACGAGTGCGTCCGCCAGCGCCCGCTCGGCTTTCGTTCAGGGCATTTTCACGAACCTGCTGAATCCGAAAGTTGCCTTGTTCTTTTTGGCCTTTCTGCCGCAATTCATAGAGCCCACGAGCGACACCAAGACCCTGGCGTTTTTGGCGCTGGGCGCGACGTTCATCACGACGGGATTGAGCTGGTGCCTGGTGCTGGCGACCGGCGCGGCGCAGCTGCAAAGTTTCTTTCTGCGCAATCCGAACGTGCGAACGCTGATCGATCGGGCCGTGGGGGGCCTCTTTTTGGCCCTCGGCGCGCGCCTCGCATGGTCGCGGTAGGAGAGCGTGTGCGCTCTGGCCGGGCGACGCATCGTGTTCCTGCTTTGGATTTCGCGGCCCGCAGGCGATTATCCCAGCGGTCTATGATGAGGAGTGTTCTCTAATAGGCTGAGGATGTCGGCGACGCGAGTGCGGTAGACGCGTCGGTCCGTGTGGACTTCTAAAATCGCCGCTCGTGAGGAGATCCTATGTTCCGGCCCCCCGTTGCACCGCTGTGCGCACTGCTCGTGACGCTGGCCGCAGGCGCAACGGCGGCGTCCGCTCAGCCCCCCGAGTCAGCAATCGTGCTGCACGCGGCGCGTCTCCTTGAAGTCGATAGCGGGCGGATGCTCGCGCCGGCCGAGGTGCTGGTCGAAGGCGAGCATATAAAAGCCGTGGGCTCCTCGGTCGAGCACCCCGCGAGCGCGCGGATCCTTGATCTGGGTGACACGACGCTGCTGCCGGGCCTCATTGACGCGCACGTGCATCTGTTTCTGCATCCCGGCAGCGAGGGTTCCCAGACCATCGAGGAATCCGTGCCCGAGCGTACGTTGCTCGCGGCGGCGGCGGCGAAGGAGGATCTGCTCGCCGGCTTCACCGCGGAGCGGGACATGGGCACCGAGGGCGCCGGATCGGCTGACACGGCGGTCCGCGACGCCATCAACAAGGGCCTGATCCCCGGCCCGCGGCTGCGCATCAGCGGCAACGCCATCGACATACTCGGCGGCCACGAGGACGCCAACCGCCTCAATCCCGAGCAGCATGTGCTGTCAAACGCGACTTACGCCAACACCGCGGACGAGCTGGTCGCCGTCATCCGCGAGCAGCACAAGCAAGGCTCCGACTTCGTCAAGATCTACGAGACCGGCCCGGATTCGCTGCGCGACGGCGTGTTCACGACGCCCTACCAATACACGGCCGCGCAGCTGAAGAGCGCCGTCGACGAAGCGGCGCGCCTCGGCACGACCGTGGCCGTGCACGGCATGGGCGAGCCCGGCACGGGATACGCTGCCGAGGCGGGCGTGGCCTCCATCGACCACGCCACACAGCTGAGCGCGCGCACCCTGCAACTGATGAAGGAGAAGCACATCCCGGCGGTGCCGACCTTTACCGTCTTCGAATATTTTGCCGAGCATGCGGCGACGCCGGCCGCCGCCGCGCGCGAGCGGGCACTGCTGGACTACAAGGTGAAGGAATTCAGGAAGCAGATCGCCGCCGGCATCGCCTTCGCGGTGGGCTCCGACGTCGGCCCCTTCCCGCATGGTACCCAGGCGCGCGAACTGGAACTCATGGTGAAGTACGGCATGAAGCCATTGGCAGTGCTGCAGGCGGATCTCATCAACGGCGCGAAGCTCCTCGGCTGGGAGGGCGAGATTGGCGAGCTGAAGCCGGGTCGCTACGCGGACATCATCGCCGTCCCCGGCAATCCGCTCGACGACATTGCGGTGGTCGAACACGTGGCCTTCGTCCTGAAAGGCGGCCTCGTTGTGCGCGAGCCCGTCGTGCTGCACTAGCGCGACGCCCGGCGGCATAGCAACTGCAATTGCCCAGAATGGAGCACGGCCCGCGGCGCCACGCCGTTCAGGACAAGCGCTTTTTGAGCCGCCGCGGCCGCTGCTTCGCCGACACGGACTTGATGATCAGCCGGTGCGTGCCGGTGGGCGCAAGGGCCGCGGGCGCCGAGTCGAGTGCCGCCTGTATCAGCGCCCGCACTTCCGGCCGCTCCAGCACTGCGGCGGTTTCGAGTTTGATGGAGCGCACCCGCTTGCCACTGCCGCGCAGGAGACCCTGCGGATCCGGGAGTCCAGCGCCGCGGAGAAAACACAGGCTCACGCCGCTCGCCTGCGCTGCGAGCGAGAAGATCGCTGCCGATGCTTTCTCGGTGGGCCCGTAGCCGATGACGAAGAAGTTGTAGTTGTCGTACACGAGCTCGACCGCTCGCGGCAGGAGGGCGCGCATTTTCCTGCGCGCCGCTCTAATCCGCTGCGCGACGTCCGGGGTGAATTTGGCTACGAAGGCGGCGAGCTCTTTTTCCGCGGGGTCAGCGGTCACGGCCGCAGCGCTCGATCACGCGGGAGGAGCGGCTCTGTGACCACACGGGCTGTCCGGGGTAGCGAAAGCTTCGAAGCTGCGACTCTTGCGGTCAGTCATCCATCAGGAAGCTGCGCAGCTGCTCGCTGCGGCTCGGATGGCGCAGCTTGCGCAGCGCCTTGGCCTCGATCTGGCGGATGCGTTCGCGCGTGACGTCGAACTGCTTGCCGACCTCCTCGAGAGTATGGTCGGTATTCATGTCGATGCCGAAGCGCATGCGCAGCACCTTCGCTTCGCGCGGCGTGAGCTGCGCCAGCACCGCATGGGTGGTCTCGCGCAGACTCTCAACCGTCGCCTGGTCGATGGGCGAGGAGACGGAGGTATCTTCGATGAAGTCCCCAAGGTGCGAGTCCTCGTCATCACCGATGGGAGTCTCCATCGAGATGGGCTCCTTGGCGATCTTCAGGACCTTGCGCACCTTGTCCTCGGGCATCTCCATGCGTACCGCGAGTTCCTCCGGCGTCGGCTCACGGCCCATTTCCTGGAGCATCTGCCGCGAGATGCGATTCAATTTGTTGATGGTCTCGATCATGTGCACCGGGATGCGGATGGTGCGCGCCTGGTCGGCAATCGAGCGGGTGATGGCCTGACGGATCCACCACGTCGCATAGGTCGAAAATTTATAGCCGCGGCGGTACTCGAATTTGTCCACCGCCTTCATGAGGCCGATGTTGCCTTCCTGGATCAGATCCAGGAACTGCAGGCCGCGGTTGGTGTACTTCTTGGCGATGGAGATGACGAGGCGCAGGTTGGCCTCCACCATTTCCTTCTTGGCGCGGCGCGCCTTGGCCTCGCCGATGGATACCTCGCGATTGACTTCCTTGATGTCATTGACGCTGAGGTGATACTGGACCTCGAGGGACTGCAGTTTCTTCTGCCGGCGCTCGATCTCGTCCTTGAACTTGCCGAGGGCCGCGGAATACTTCTTCCCGCCCTTCATGTGCTTCGCGAGCCAGCGGGCGCTCGTTTCGTTCTTCGGGAAGGTGGCGATGAAATCCTTGCGCGGCATCCCGGCATCGCGCACCGCGATGACCATGATCTCCTTCTCGAGCTGGCGGACTTCCGTGATATGCGTGCGCAGGTTGAGGATCAGCGCGTCGAACATGCGCGGCGAGAGCTTGAGCTCCATGAATTCGGCGGCGAGCTTCTTGCGCAGCTTGAAGGTCTTCGGCTCGCGCGCGCCATGCTTGTTGATGGCGTTTAACGCGTGCGTCTGCAGGCGCGCAATCGAGGCGAAGCGGCGCGCGGCTTCCTCCGGATCGGGACCGGTATCGACCGCATCCTCGGTGTCGTCGCCGTCCTCGGTCTCCTCTTCGCGCTCGGACTCGGTTTCGGCCTCGACGATCTCAAGCTTGGTCGGGTTCTGCGGCTGAGCGATGACGTCGGGCGCGTTGGGATCGATGAAGCCGACGATGACGTCGACGAGACGGCCCTGGCCCACCTTGACGGGCTCGTAGGCGCGCAGCAGGAAGTCGTGCGTCGCGGGATACATGGACAAAGCGGTGCGCACCGCCTCCAGTCCCTCCTCGATGCGCTTGGCGATGCGGATCTCGCCTTCGCGAGTCAGGAGCTCGACGGTTCCCATCTCGCGCATGTACATGCGCACCGGATCGGTGGTGCGGCCGAGCTCGGCGTCGAGCGCGGCAAGCGCCGCGGCGGCCTCTTCGATGGCCTCTTCATCCGCCGGCGCGGAGGGTTCGGCAGCGAGCAGGGCCTCGGTGTCCGGTGCCTTTTCGTACACCGGAATGCCCATGTCATTAATCGTGTTGACGATATCCTCGATCTGCTCGGGATCGACGATTTCGGAGGGCAGATGGTCGTTGACCTGCGCATAGGTCAGGTAGCCCTGTTCCTTGCCGCGCGCGATCAGGAGCTTCAGCTGCGACTGGCGCTCTTCGGGCATGACCGGAACGCGCCGCTCGATGCCGAGCAGCTTCTTCTCGGTGGGCTTGGTGGCGCTCTTGGCCGCTGCCTTGGCGTCGACTCTGATGTCGGCGTTCTTCGCGCGCTCGGCGGGCGCGGGATGGGCTTCCGGCTTCTTCGGAGCCGCCGCTTTAGCGCGCTCCTTTTCCCGAATCGGCGCGTGCTTCTTCGGCGCCGCGGCTTTGACGGATTTGCGCTCGGTTGAAGCGCGTTTTTTGCTGGCGGTTGGGGTCTTTTGCTTGCGTGTCATGATCGATCAGACGGATTCAACAGTATTCCCCTATGTGTGTGCCGTGAGGAGGCGGTACAAGGGGCGCCAAAGCAAAGCCCGCAATTGTATTTGACGGGGAGAGCCCTGCCAACTGCAGCTAGGGGCCAGACGCCTTGCCGGCGGGGTGATGTGTCGTAAGTCTTTGGAATTCCTGGAGTTCTGAGCGATCGAGAGTGGCGGTCCTGCTTTTAATCTCGAGCTCCTGCAGGCGCTGTGTGTCCGCAAGCTCAGCGAGTTTTATGAGCGCGGCGCGAAGCTCGGAACCGGCGGCGGCCGCATTGGTAATGACCTCCTCCTTCTGCAGAAGTTTCTCCAGCGACTCGCGCTCGGGTTTATCGGCCCAGCGCTCGATCACCTGAGCGGAAACCTTCGCAGGGTTGCGTTTGAGATCGTCGATGAGCTCGCGCAGCAGCTCGATTCCCGGCTCATGCAGCCGGTCAAGATCGGCGCGCTCCTGCACCGTCACGCGCGCGGCAGTCGCCGGGAATTGCAGCAGCCGCACAATCGCCTGCCGCACGAGACTGCCGCGGCCTGCGCTGATCGCTGCGCGCGGAGCCGCGCGCTGCGGCGCGGGCGGCTGGGATGTGCGGCTGGCCTCGCCCCACAGCTGCTGCAGACGCGCGGCTGAAAGCTTGATGGTCGCCGCGATGCGCTCGAGGACGAGTTCCCGATAGAGCCCGTGGGCGAGCTTGGCAACGAGTGGGCGCGCGGCCTCCGCAAAGCGCGCGCGGCCATCGGCATGCGACAGATCGATGTCCGCGCTCACCTCGCGCACGAGATACTCCGAGAGCGGCAGTGCCGCAGCCATGCGCTTTTCGAAGGCTTCGCGCCCCTCCGCACCGACGAGCGTGTCCGGGTCGTGTCCCTCGGGCAGAAAGAGGAAACGGATTTCGCGCCCCTCACGCGCCTCGGGCAGTGTGTTCTGCAGCGCGCGCCAGGCGGCCGCGCGGCCGGCGCGGTCACCGTCGAATGCGAACACCACTTCATTGACGACGCGGAAGATGCGCTTCAGATGCTCGGCGGTCGTCGCCGTGCCGAGGGTGGCGACGGCGTAGGCCATGCCCGCCTGGTGCAGGCGCACGACGTCCATGTAGCCTTCGACGACGAGCAGACGCTTCAACGCGACGCGGCTGTGGCGCGCCTCGTACAGACCGTAAAGCTCGCGGCCCTTGTGAAAGAGAGTGGTCTCCGGGGAATTGAGATACTTAGGCTCGCCCTGATCAATGATCCGTCCGCCGAAGGCGATGGTGCGGCCGCGCGCGTCGCGGATGGGGAACATTATGCGATCACGGAAGCGGTCGTAGTGCCGTTCGCCGTCACGGGGCGGCGCGCCTTCGCGCTCGATGATGAGGCCGAGTTCGCCCAGGCGCTGCCGCGCCGCGTCGTCGCCGCCGAATCGCCTGAGGACGTCGTTCCACGAATCGCGCGCGTAGCCGATCGCGAATTGCGCGAGCGTGGCCGCGGCGATGCCGCGGCTGCTCAGATAGTCGCGGGCGCGCGCATCGCGCGTGAGCGCCTCGGCGTAGTAGGCGGCGACGCTCGCCATCAGTTTATAGAGATCCTCGTCCGCGCCGCGCGGCGCACTGCCGGCGGCAGCGGCCTCGTGCGGCACCTCAAGCCCCAGCCGCGATGCGAGTTCCTCGATCGCCTCCGGAAAGGTCAGGCGGTCGTGCGCCATCAAGAAGCCGAGCGCGGTGCCGTGGGCAGCGCAGCCGAAGCAGTGATAGAACTGCTTCTCGGGACTCACCCAGAATGACGGGGTCTTCTCGGAGTGGAAAGGGCAGCAGGCCTTATACTCGCGGCCGGCCTTTTTCAGCGGCACGCGCAGGCCCACGATCTCCACGATATCGGCGCGGGCGATGAGCTCGTCAATGAAGCTTTGCGGAATGCGGCTCATGCGGACCGCGTACGGGATTCGGCCTTAAGCGAGCTTCTGTTTGATGCGGGCGCTGACGGCGCCCATGTCGGCCCGGCCGGCGAGCTCACTCTTCAACACGCCCATCACCTTGCCCATGTCCTTCATCGTCGTAGCGCCGGTCTTGGCGATCGCCGCGCTGATGAGAGCGTCAATCTCGGCGGGTGAGAGCTGCGCGGGCAGGTATTCCTGCAGCAGCGCGATCTCGGCTTTTTCCTTGGCGACGAGATCGGCGCGGCCGCCGCTCTCGAACTGCGCGATCGATTCCTTGCGCTGCTTCACCATCTTGTCGATGACAGCGAGCACTTGGCTGTCATCCAGGGTGATGCGCTCGTCGACTTCGCGCTGCTTGATGCCCGCCAGGATCATGCGCACGGTTCCGAGCCGCTCCTTTTGAGCCGCGCGCATCGCGCTCTTCATGTCCTCGGTGATACGCTCCTTCAGCGACATGGTCGTCGGCGGGAGGCCATCAGCGGGCGGGGCGGACTACGTCCCTGGAAATGCGCTTCATGTGGCGCTTGATAGCGGCGGCTTTCTTTCTTTTCCGCTCCTGCGTGGGCTTTTCGTAGAATTCGCGCCGGCGCAGCTCGGTGAGGATGCCGGCTTTCTCACAGGCACGCTTGAAACGGCGCAGGGCGGCATCGAAATACTCATTCTCGCGAATACGAACACTGGGCATCGAAATTCTAATCCGTTGATTTAGTTGAGTTTTCCAAGCGGCCTGTGCCGCATTCGGGCGGCGATTCTAATGAGCCGCGCCGCAAAAGGCAAAAGCGTTGTGCAAGTATCGGTAGAAGGTTTCTTTTGGGGCAGAGATGGGCTGTGCGGGCGTTTATCAACTATCTGGCCACCCCGCGGGCAATTTATCGATCGGGCAGGTCCTTTTTGGACTTTCACGGCGGCTTGTTGCGATGCCGTCGCTCGCCTGTGTTGCGTATTGCCAGGATCAGTGATGTTCCATGCGTGTTCTTGCGATTGAATCCTCCTGCGACGAGAGCGCGGCGGCGGTCTTTGATGATGCGCGCGGACTCCTCGCGCACGAGCTCTTCAGCCAGGTCGAGCTGCACCGCATCTTTGGGGGCGTCGTGCCGGAGCTCGCCTCCCGCGACCACGTGCGGCGGCTCCTGCCGCTGGTAAGGAGCGCGCTCGCGGGCGCCGCGACCACGCCTGCCGAGCTCTCGGGCGTGGTGTACACCTCAGGCCCGGGGCTCATTGGCGCCTTGCTGACTGGTGCGGCCCTCGGTCGCAGCCTCGCCTATGCGTGGCAGATTCCGGCGTTGGGCGTGCACCACCTGGAGGCGCATCTCCTGGCGCCGCTGCTCGAGCCGGAGCCGCCGGATTTTCCGCACGTGGCGCTCCTCGTCTCCGGTGGCCACACGATGCTCATCGAGGTGCGCGCCGTCGGCCGCTATCTCATCCTCGGGCAGACACGCGACGATGCGGCGGGCGAGGCTTTCGATAAGACGGCGAAGCTCCTGGGATTGCCCTATCCGGGCGGTCCGGAGCTGGCACAGCTGGCCGAGCGGGGCCGCGCCGGAGTTTTCACCTTCCCGCGTCCGATGCTCGATCGCGGCGGACTCGAGTTCAGTTTCTCAGGCCTCAAGACGGCCGTCCTGCATGCAACGCGCAGCTGCGAGCTCACACCACAGGTGAAGGCGGACATTGCCTACGCGGTGCAGGAGGCCATCGTTGCGACCCTCGTCGCCAAGGCGCTGCGGGCGCTCGATGCGACGGGGCTCGAGACACTCGTCATTTCGGGAGGCGTCGGCGCCAACAAGACGCTGCGCGCGCGCATGCAGGCGGCGGTTGCGGCGCGCGGCGGCCGCGTCTTCTATCCGCGCTTCGAGTTCTGCACCGACAATGCGGCCATGATCGCGGTTGCGGGAATGAAGCGCCTGGCGGCCGGACAGCACGCGGGCTTCGCCATTGAGGCCCGCGCACAGTGGCCGCTCGACACCCTTCCGGCGCTATGACTCACAGCGAAAGCCATGATCGAATCTTTCTGCGCGGTCTTGCCGTCGATTGCATCATTGGCTTCATCGACTGGGAACGGCGCGTCAAACAAACGATCGTCGTCGATCTGGAGATGTCGATTGACTGCCGGCGCGCCGCGATCGGCGATGCAGTCGCCGACACTCTCAATTACAAGACGGTCGCCAAACGCCTCATCGCCTTCGTCGAAGCCTCCAGCTTCCATCTGGTCGAGACCCTCGCCGAGCGCACCGCCGAGCTCATCCTGCACGAATTTGCCGTCGCCTGGGTACGGCTCACCGTGAGCAAGCCGGGCGCCATTCGCGGCTCACGTGATGTAGGCGTCACGATCGAGCGCACGCGCGCCGACCTGCCGGCGCGGTCCGCGCCCCCGTGACCTGAAGCGCCAGCATGCCCGAGGTCTACGTCGCCGCCGGCAGCAATGTTGCGCCCGCCGAGCACATGGCGCTCGCGGTGGGCGAGCTCACGCGCGCCTTTCCTGACGTGCGTTTCTCGCCCTGGTATCAGAATCGCCCCGCGGGCTTTGCGGGGTCGGACTTCATCAACCTCGTCGCCGCTTTCTCAACCGAGCTGTCCGTGGATGAGCTTCTCGTCGTCCTGCGGCGCATCGAAGCGGCCTGTGGGCGGCCGCGCGAAGCGCCGCGGTGGGCGCCACGGACCATGGATCTTGATGTCCTGCTTTACGGGGATCTGGTGTGCCGGCGGCCCCATCTCACGCTGCCGCGCCCGGATCTCCTGGTGCGCGCGTACATGCTGGGGCCGCTTGCGGATCTGGCACCGGATCTGCTGCATCCGAGCGCGGGCGTGAGTATCGGGGAGCTGTGGCGCCGCTTCGACAAGGACGCGCATCCGCTGACGCGCGTTGCGCCCGACACTACCAGCCGACGCTGCGACCCCCATCCACGGCGAGAATCTGGCCCGTGATGTATGGTGCTTCGGCGGCGAAGAAGAGCGCCGTGCGCGCGACGTCCTGCGGCGAGCCCTGGCGCTGCAGGAGCGTCCGGGAGATGATTTTCGCCTTCAGCTGCGGATCGGGTGCCTCTTCGGGCCACATGATGGGGCCCGGGGCGATGCCATTGACGCGCACCTCGGGGGCGAGCTCGCGCGCGAGCGACCGCGTCAACATGGCGAGCGCCGCCTTCGCGGTGCAATACACGGCGAAGCGCTTCAAAGGCCGCGAGCCATGAATATCGATGAGGTTGATAATGAGGCCGCCCGTTGCGCGCAGCGCGGGGGCCGCCGCCTGCGCCAAAAACAACGGTGCCCTCACATTCGTGCCCATGAGGTCGTCCCAGTCGTGGGCGGTGACCGCGCCGATGGGCGTCGGGTAAAAGGTGGAGGCATTGTTCACGAGCACATCGAGCCGTCCGAACGCCCCGAGCGCCGCATCGATGAGCGGCGCGAGCTGATTCAAATCAAGGAGGTCCGCCTGCAGTGTTCGCGCCGAGCCGGCGCGCAGCGTCGCGAGCTCGCGTGCCAAGGTCTCGGCCGCTTCGGCGGATGTGCGGTAGTGAATCAGCACGTTGGCGCCTGCTGCATGCAGCGTGCGGGCGATCGTGGCGCCGACGCGGCGCGCGGCCCCGGTGATGAGCACCGTCTTGCCCGTAAGCGCTGTGTTTGTCGGGGTCGGCATGGACTGCAATTATGACCCCATCCACTGAACGCTCAATGCTGGCGTTGCTCTCGGATGCCGAACAGGAGCACTCCGCTCTCCTCGCCAAGGAGATCCGCACCTGCATCGCGGATAACGGCGGCTGGCTGCCCTTCGATACCTTTATGGAGCTTGCCCTGTATGCGCCCGGCCTCGGGTATTACAGCGCGGGCGCCGTCAAACTCGGCGCGGGCGGCGATTTCGTCACCGCACCGGAAGTTTCGGCACTCTTTGGCCAGTGTCTCGCGCGGCAATGCGCGCAAATACTCGCGGAGACGGGCGGCGGGATTCTGGAGTTCGGCGCGGGAACCGGCGCCATGGCCGCGACGCTGCTGGAGGAGCTGGCGCAGCTGGGGGCGCTGCCGGAGCAGTATGCGATTCTCGAGGTGAGCGCGGATCTCGCCGCGCGGCAACGAGCGCGCCTGGCTGAGCTGCCCGAGAATCTTCGCCAGCGCGTGGTCTGGCTCGAGCGGCTGCCGCAGAACCCCATGCGCGGCGTGATGCTGGCGAACGAAGTACTCGATGCGCTGCCCTGCGCGCGCTTCCTCGTGCACGAGACGCGCGTCAGAGCGCTCGGCGTGGCGGTGGCCGCGGACGGCGCCTTCATGGAACGCGAAGCCTTTGCCGATGAACTCCTGGTGCGCTACGCGCAGCCGCTCGTGGACGAGTTCAAACTCGCCGACGGTTATCGTTCCGAGGTGTGCTGGCGCATCGAGCCCTGGATTGCGGGCGTGCGCGCGTGCCTCGCGCACGGCGCCATCCTGCTGATCGACTATGGTCTGCCGCGCGCCCAGTACTATCACCCGCAACGCACCGACGGCACCCTGCGCTGCCACTTCAAACACCGCGCGCACAATGACCCGTTGATACTCGTCGGCGTGCAGGACATCTCCTCATGGGTCGACTTCACGCGCGTCGCGGAAGCCGGGGACGCGGCTGGCCTGAAGCTGTGCGGATTCACGACGCAGGCCGGCTTCTTGATCGGCGCTGGGATCGAGGAGCTTTTGGGTCCTGACGCCGATGAGATCACGCGGGCGCGGCGTGCGGGCGAGGCCGGCCGGCTGCTGCTGCCTGCGGAGATGGGCGAGGCCTTCAAGGTCATGGCATTGGGGCTGGGATTGCAGCATCCGCTGCGCGGCTTCACGCTCCAGGATCTGTCGCCTTCTCTTTAGAGACTTCTCGTGTGCGGCTCACGAGAGAGGCCAGGACCTCGAGCCGCTTCGCGCGCAGCTTCTCCTTGATGGCAGAGCCGATGAGTCCTTGCCGTTCCTCCTCGGCAAGGCTCACGGCGGCAGTGGCTTCCCGGGCGCTGCGCAGCAGATCGGCTTGCGGATAGGCGCGATCTTCGAGTCCGGTTCGGCCGCGCGCATCGGCCTCGCAGGCGAGGAGCAGGAGAGCGAAGCGCTCGGGGCGACGCCACGCATCGGTCTTTTCAAGCAGTTCGAGAAGGGTCGCGGCCTTCAATTCCTGTGCGCGGTGCACGAGCGTGTGGTGCCGCGACGTCAGGATCGCCAGCTCCGCATGCTCCTTGGGCACGCGCAGGCGCGCCGCGAGCGCTTCGATGAGGGACACGCCGGCCTCCTCGTGCCCGTGATGCGACGGCCAGAGCGCGCGCGGGGTGACGGCCTTGCCGAGGTCGTGCACCAGCACCGCGAAGCGCACGGCCGTCGAAGCACTCAGGCGCACGGCACATTGCAGCGCCAGCATCACGTGGACCCCCGTGTCCACTTCCGGATGCCAGCGCACGGGTTGCGGCACGCCGTAGAGCGCCGCGATCTCGGGAAAGATGACCTCGAGGGCACCGCACTCGCGTAGGGTGGAAAAGAAGAGCTCGGGTCGCGCCTCCGCCAAGGCGCGCTCGGTCTCGGCCCAGACGCGCTCCGGCACGAGCGCGTTAATCTCGCCACTCCTGACCATCTCCTGCATGAGGGCACGCGTTTCGGGGGCGACGGCAAATCCACGATCGCCGAAGCGCGCAGCGAAGCGCGCCACGCGCAGCACGCGCACGGGGTCCTCGACGAAGGCTGCCGAAACATGGCGCAGGATGCCTTTCTTAAGGTCGGCCGCACCGCCATAGGGGTCGATGAGCTCGCCAGCGGCACTTTGCGCGATGGCGTTGATCGTAAGATCGCGGCGGCGCAGATCCTCTTCCAGCGTCACATCGGGGGAGAAGCGAGTGCTGAAACCGCGATAGCCCGGGGCGACTTTGGATTCCAGGCGGGCGAGCGCGTATTCCTCCTTCGTCTCAGGATGCAGAAACACCGGGAACTCGCGCCCGACCGCGAGGTAGCCGAGCTTCTCCAGATCCTCGGGCCGCGCGCCGACGACCACCCAGTCGCGCTCGCGCGCCGGGACGCCGAGGAGCTGATCACGAATGGCACCGCCGACCAAGTAGACTTGCATGCGCGCAATGTTAACCGAGAGTTCCGGGCAGACCCGCACGGCGCGAGCCGCGCCCCGCAGCGGGGGCTACCGGGCCGTGCGAGCGCTGCTCGCAGGCCTCGCGCCGGCACTCCTGAGCGCCTGCGGCACGCTGTATCTCGCGCAGGCCGCCCACGGCGAGTGGCAGATCGTGCGCGACCGGCGCCCGATCGCGGCAGTCATGGCCGATGCGCGCACGCCGCCGGAGCTGCGCTCCCGATTGGCCGCCGTGCGCGAGGCGCGCGACTTCGCATCGCAGAAACTCGCGCTTCCCGATAATAAAAGTTATCGCTCCTATGCCGATCTTAAGCGCGCCTTCGTCGTCTGGAACGTCGTCGCGGCACCGGAATTCTCCGTCGAGCCCATGCGCTGGTGTTTCCCCATTGCCGGCTGTGTCGCCTATCGCGGCTACTTTGCCGAAGGCAACGCGGAGGCCTTCGGCGCGCGGCTGCGCGCGCGCGGTTTCGACGTCGCGGTGGAGGGCGTGCCGGCCTATTCAACGCTCGGGCACTTTGCCGATCCGGTGCTGAACACCATGCTGGCCTACGGCGACAATGAGCTTGCGGCGATCATCTTCCACGAGCTGGCGCACCAGCTCATCTATGTTGCGGGCGACTCCGAGTTCAACGAAGCCTTTGCGGTGACGGTGGAGGAGACGGGTCTCGCGCGCTGGCTCGAATACACCGGCCGTACGGCGGCCCTCAATGACTACCGCCGCGAGCGCATGCGCGACCGCGCATTCAATACGCTGTTCGCGTCGCGTCGCGCCGAGCTCGCGCGTCTCTACGGATCCAAACTTTCGCCCGCGCTGATGCGCGAGCGCAAGCGAATGCAGTTCGCAGCCCTCGCCGATGAGATGCGCGATCTCGAGCGCCGCCAGGGGGTGCACTCGGGCTATGAGAACTGGATCGCTGCCGGCCTCAACAATGCGTATCTTGCCTCCGTGGCCACCTATTTTGACTGCGTGCCCGGATTTGAACGCCTGCTCGCGGAGGTGGACGGCGACCTGCCGCGTTTTTATGCGGCGGTGCGCGCTCTGGCGCGCGAGCCGCGCCGGCAGCGCCACCAGCGGCTGTGCACGGGCTCAGCGCAGGGGAATCAGCAGGCTCGCCTTGCCGCGCCGCACCTCAATCACGAGTGAGGTGGTGTTCTTGGTGTGGGCGCGCAACTGCTCGAGATTTGAGATGCGTTCGCGGTTGACGCGCACGATCACATCATTCTCGCGCAGCCCCTGCAATGCGGCAGGACTGCCGGGCTCGACGCTCTGCACCACGGCGCCGCCATTCTCCGGCGCATCGGCCATGGCGGCGCCATCCAATCCATGGGCCGTTGCCTCGGTCGCCGCGTGCGCAGGCGGCGCGACGGCGGCCGGCGGTGCTGCGATCGCGGCAATGACCGCGGTCACGTGTTTGGGACTGCCCTCGCGCAGGAGCGCGATGTCGACCTTGTCGCCGACGCGCAGGAGGCCGATGACGTTGCGCAGCTCGGCGTTCGATTTCACGTTCTGGGCGTTGACCGCGGTGATGACATCGCCGGTGTGCACGCCGGCTTTTTCCGCGGCCGACCCGCCCACGACTTCGGATACCAGCGCGCCGTGGACATTTTCAAGACCGAGCGAGCGGGCGATGTCCGAGGTCAGCGTGTAGATGTTGATTCCCAGCACGCCGCGTTTCACCGCGCCGTACTTCAAGAGCTGATCGGAGACGTTCTTCACCATGTTGATGGGTATGGCGAAGCCGATGCCGATGTTGCCGCCGCTCTTCGACAGTATGGTGGAGTTGATGCCGATCAATTCACCCTTCAGGTTGACGAGGGCGCCGCCGGAATTGCCGGGATTGATCGATGCGTCGGTCTGGATGTAATCCTCATAGCCGTCGGGGCTGATGCCGGAGCGCGACAGCCCGCTGATGATGCCGAAGGTGACGGTGTGCTGCAGGCCGAAGGGATTGCCGATGGCGACGACGAAGTCGCCGACTTCGAGATTGCGCGAATCGCCCATGGGAATCTGCGTAAGGCCATTCGCCTTGACCTTCAGGACCGCGACATCCGAGGGTTCATCGCGGCCCACGATCTCCGCTTCGACGTCACGGCCATCCTGCAACGTGACGGTGATTTCGCTGGCGTTTTCGACAACGTGCGCGTTGGTGAGGATGTAGCCCGCCTGGGCGTCAAAGATGACGCCGGAGCCGGCGCTCTGGAATGAGTGTCCCTTCGGAGCCAGGTCCGGCGGGGCGCCGAAGAAACGGCGAAAGAACGGATCCTCGGCGAGAGGATTCTGCGCTCCAGTGTCGCTCGTCGTACCGCGGGTCGCGATGTTCACCACCGCCGGCGAGGCGCGCTTGATCATCGGCGCGAGCGATGCGGTGGGCGTTTGTGCGAGTGCCGCGGGCAGGGCGGCCAGTGCATTGGGCGTGGCGCAGGGCAGGCAGAACGCTGCGACAACCCACAGCAGCCGGCTGGTGGCGAATCTTAAGTAGGACACGCCCCGATTCTAAGCGTGGATCCCTCGCCCGGCGTGATTTAATAAAAGGAGCGGGCCATGGGCCCGCTCCTCGCAATCCCGCAAACGGGATTTAGGCGGCTTCGACCGAAATGCGCTGCGGCTGAACCTGCGGCAGCTTCGGGATCGTGACCTCGAGGACGCCGTTTGACTGCTTGGCTTTGATCGCAGTCGTTTCGGCGCTCTCGGGCAGCGAGAAGCGGCGCAGAAAATTGCCGGACACGCGCTCGACGCGCTCGTAGCCGTTGCTGTTTTCCCGCTTTTCCGCATGACGCTGGCCGCGTATGGTCAGAACGCCTTTTTCTGCGGTGATTTCCACATCTTTGGGATCCACGCCCGGCAGATCGGCACGGACCACATAACGCTCGGCCTCTTCGTGTACGTCAACGACAGGAAGCCAGGTGACATCGGATGAGTTCGCCGCCTCGGACGCGGAGCCGTCCTCGCCGAACACAACACGACTGATGTCGCGATGGAATCGATTGAAGAGCCCCCACGGCTCGTAGTGAACGATCGTCATATCCAGTACTCCAAAAAACGCAAAGTGCGCGAATGGACTCTGTCTGAGGCCATGAGCGGGCGTTTCAAGGGGCGGCCGGCGCATACAACCCATGCATATCCTGTGCGCAAGCTGTGCATGCCCTGGGCACAAGATCTAGGGTCCGCATATCTGGCTTATTTATGTTAAAACACCGCGAAATCCAGCTCGGTTGTACGGCGCATTACGCTGTAAATTATTGAATTAACTATTATTTTGTGAACAAAAAGTAGTTAACTGATTATCTTGACGGATATGTGACACGTCATTAGTCTTCCTCCCCCGACACAAGATCTTGTGTTGCATCCGCGACCAGGATCGGCGCTCGGGGGGGTAGGTCTTTCGGGGGATTCGGCTGTCTGACAGCAGCCTTTGGGCTTGCGCTGTTCGGCCAGTTGTTTGCATGGGTTTTCCCATGCGCTTTCCCGTGATCCGTTGTCGGCAGCACAATAATTGGAGTGCCACGGATTCATGAACAGCGTCATGAAGCTAAATCCAAAAGACATCGATGCCGTTCCTTTCCAGGAAGCGTCGCTCGATATTTGGGATAAGAAGTATCGCCTGACGGCGAAAGATGGCACGCCCATCGACCAGTCGATGGACGACACCTACAAACGCGTGGCGCGCGCGCTGGCTGACGTCGAGAAGGAAGACGTACGCGAGCATTGGTATGAGCGCTTTTTGTGGGCACTCAGGCGCGGCGCCATCCCTGCGGGGCGCGTGACGTCAAATGCCGGCGCACTGGACCACAAACCTGCAACCTCGACGATCAACTGCACAGTATCGGGCACGATCCTCGATTCGATGGACGATATTCTGCAGAAGGTCCATGAGGCAGGCCTTACGCTCAAAGTGGGAAGCGGAATTGGTTATTGTTTTTCAACTCTGCGCCCACGAGGCGCGTACGTCTCGGGCGCGGGCGCGTACACGTCGGGCCCGCTGTCGTTCATGGATATCTTCGACAAAATGTGCTTCACCGTCTCCTCCGCGGGCGGCCGCCGCGGCGCGCAAATGGGCACATTCGATATCGGACATCCGGATGCCATGGAGTTCATTCGCGCCAAGCGCGAGAGCGGGCGGTTGCGGCAGTTCAATCTGTCGCTGCTCATTACTGATGAGTTCATTCAAGCTGTGCGCGAAGACCGCGAATGGCAGCTCGCGTTCCCGATCTCCTTAAAAGAGTACGAGACGGACAAGCCGGATCTCGCGGACGCGAGCAAGTTCCTTTGGCGGGAGTGGGAGATTCACGAAGGCTATGTCGTCAATGACGAAGGTCTTGTCGCGTGCAGGATCTACAAGACCCTACCGGCGCGACGCATGTGGGATCTGATCATGACGTCGACGTACGACTTCGCTGAGCCTGGATTCATACTCATCGACCGCGTCAATGAGATGAACAACAACTGGTGGTGCGAGAACATTCGCGCAACGAACCCGTGCGTCACCGCGGATACGCGTCTTGCAACACGCTACGGCATGGTGCGTATTGGTGATTTGTATGACGCACGCGTCGATTTGCAGGTTACTGTTGATCGGCGAGCGCTTGGCGAGAGCGAGCAAGGTGTCTCGGTGCGACCGGCGGTGCCGGCCTTCATGACCTCTACGTCCGCCGACGTGTATCGCGTTGTGACTCACGACGGATACGAGATCAAGGCGACCGAGTGGCAGGACTTTTATACTGTGCTC
>Ga0210394_10002706_pt1 | contig 23789 bp, 26 predicted proteins | sample IncBWC12MmetaG_FD_160121 | JGI IMG/M metagenome (GOLD analysis project Ga0210394, IMG submission 160121) | Forest soil microbial communities from Barre Woods Harvard Forest LTER site, Petersham, Massachusetts, United States - Inc-BW-C-12-M | ecosystem: Environmental > Terrestrial > Soil >... | reverse complement strand
AGGGACTCGAAGCTACCGCGGGATGGTTCCGCTGACGGCGTTTGGGTGGGGGTGGGTGGCTGGGAGGCAGGGACTCGAAGCTACCGCGGGATGGTTCCGCTGACGGCGTTTGGGTGGGAGTGAGTGGCTGGGAGGCAGGGACTCGAACCCCGATACGCAGATCCAGAGTCTGCAGTCTTACCATTAGACGACCTCCCAGCAAGACGTCTTCAATTCTAACATCTTGACAAAAGCAGAGTGCTACACTGGTCATTACCTATGGCCATCAGTAAGGATTTGCTGGAGATCCTGGTGTGTCCGCTGTGCAAGGCGCCGGTGGAGCTTAAGCAGGATGAGAACGGCCTCAAGTGTGTCGAGTGCAAGCGCGTGTATCCCATTCGAGACGATATTCCGGTGATGTTGGTGGATGAGGCGCGCATCGAAGATTAATTCGAGATGCCATCCCTGTTGGAACGGCTGCCTTCAGGCTCGCGGATTGCAGTGATCCGTTTGCGGTCGCTGGGCGACTGTGTGCTGACGACGCCGGCGCTGGCGCTGCTCAAGGCGCATCGTCCCGATGCGCGCGTGGCGGTGTTGGTAGAGGATCGCTTCCGCGCTGTATTTGAGGGGAATCCAGATATTGACGACATCCTGGGGCCGCGTGCCGGTGAGTTGAGACGCTGGCGCGCTCGGCTGGTGCTGAATCTGCACGGAGGGACTCGCAGCATGTTTTTGGGTCTGGCTTCCGGTGCCGCGATTCGCGCGGGGTTCGGGCATCATCGGCATAGCTGGCTCTACTCCGCGAGGATTCCACAGGCGCAGGAGATTCTGGGGGAAGATCGGCCGGTGCATACCGCCGAACATATCGCCAGCGCGATGTTTTGGATGGGCGTGCCTCGCGCGACGATTCCGCGGGCGAAGCTGGGCGTCGCCATGAGTGGCGACGCGGCACGCATGAGTGCGTGCGCCACCCTTGCGGCGCTGCATCCTTTTGCGTCGGAGCCTGCTAAGACTTGGCCGGCGGAGAGGTTCGTCGAGCTCGCGAATTACCTGAGAGCCAACGGGCTGGAGCCGGTGTTTGTGGCGGGGCCGAATGACGATGTCAGTGCGTTCCAGAGTTTTCGAGTGCTGCGCGGCGCTCCGCTCGCGGAGGTCAAGAGCCTGATCGCGGGCGCGCAGATCTTCATCGGGAACGACAGCGGTCCGGCGCACATCGCGGCGGCGTTCGGGGTTCCAGTGGTCGCGTTATTCGGCGCATCGAATCCGGGTACGTGGGCGCCATGGCGGACCGAGGCCCGCGTGCTCACGTCGCCTTACGGGATCAATGCGATCGAAACTGCCGAGGCAATCGCAGCGCTCGAATCTCTAAAGGTGCGTGCGTGAAGGAACTCGAGCGCCTGCTTCGCTACTCGCGTCCGTATGTGCCACATTTGCTGGCGTCAGTGGTCTTGATGGCGGTGGTGGGCGCTTCGCAGGCGCTGACGGTGCTGCTGATTCAGCCAGTGTTCGATAGGGTGCTAAATCCCAAAGCGGCGGCTGCGCAAATGCTGCTGCTCAAGGTGCCCATCTGGAACCATCCGGTGTATCTGGACAGTTTTGTTCCGGCCTCTCTGCACACTGTCTGGAACATGGTGGCGTTTGCCATTCTGGTGGTGTTCGCGGTCAAGGGGCTGTGCGATTACACAGCCAACTACCTGGTGAATTACGTGGGCTTCTCCGCAGTGACAGACCTGCGCCAGGATGTCTTCGACAAGGTGCTGCGTCAGGATGCGCATTTCTTCGAGACCAACGCCAGTGCGCGGGTGATGAGCTCGATCATGAACGATCTCGAAAAGATCCAGGTGGCGCTCTCGGGGATTCTGGCGGATCTGCTACGGCAGAGCTTCACAGCGCTGGGCCTGGCCGCAGTGGTGTTACAAAAAGATTGGAAGCTGGCGCTGGCGAGCCTGACAGTTTTGCCGTTCGTGCTCATTCCAACGCTGCGTTTGGGAAAAAGAATCCGCGGCACCACCAGGGGCGCGCAGGATGCCGCCGCGGATCTCAATCAGATACTGCAAGAGACGTTGACGGGACACCAGGTGGTGAAATCCTTCGGAGCGGAAGAGGTGGAATCGAACCGCTTCCGCGACCGCGCCGAGCGCTTGCGCCGCAGCAATCTGCGCTACGTGAGGCAACAGGCCATCGCCTCGCCGCTGATCGAGTTTTTTGGCGCGGTCACGATCGTAGGACTGCTGGCGTACGCGCGATTGCAGATCAAAGCGGGTGCGATGAGCACGGGCGAATTCATCGGCTTTGTGATAGCACTGCTGATGCTGTATGAGCCGGTGAAGCGGCTGACGGGCATCCACAATATTTTTCAGCAGGCGCTGGGGGCGTCGCAGAAGGTGTTCGAGTACCTGGATCGCGATCAGCAGATCAAGGAGCGTGCGGGCGCGGTGCGGCTCGGGAAGTTTGAGAAGTCGATTCAGTTCGACAACGTCAGCTTCCGCTATCCGGGGTCTCCGCAAGGGTTCCTGATGGAGGGGATCACGCTGGAGGTACGCGCGGGCGAAGTGGTGGCGCTGGTGGGTCCCAGCGGGGCGGGCAAGACTACGCTCGCGAATCTGGCGCCGCGGTTTTACGATGTGATCGCGGGCGCGGTGCGGATCGACGGACGTGACGTGCGCGACCTGCGGCTGAAGCCGCTGCGGGACCTGATCAGCATCGTGGCGCAGGATACATTTCTGTTCAACGATACGGTGGCGAACAACATCGGCTATGGGCGTCCCAACGCTACGCGCGAGCAGGTGCGGCAAGCCGCTCGCAATGCGCTGGCCGAAGAGTTCATTTTGCGGATGCCGGAGGGCTACGACACGGTCATCGGGGAGCGGGGGATGAAGCTGAGCGGAGGGCAGCGGCAAAGGCTGGCGATTGCTCGCGCGCTGCTGAAGAATTCGCCGATCCTGATTCTGGACGAGGCTACGTCGCACCTGGATTCGGAATCCGAGGCGCTGGTGCAGCAGGCGCTGCAAACGCTGATGCAGCATCGCACCGTGATTGTGATCGCGCACCGGCTGTCGACGGTGCGGAGGGCCGACAAGATCGTAGTGCTGGATGGCGGGCGCATTGCCGAGATCGGCACGCACGAAGAGCTGGCCAGCCATGGTGGGATTTATCGGCGCTTGCACGATTTGCAGTTCATCGAGATGGATGTGAACTTATGAGGGAAGTTGCGGCGACGGCAGGTCGGAGACCTGCCCCACGCTCGGCTCCACACCCGGCGATGGCAGGTCGGAGACCTGCCCCACAGCCGGCTCCACACCCGGCGATGGCAGGTCGGAGACCTGCCCCACAGCCACAGATGGATGTGAACTTATGAGTGAGTCGATCAGTGCGGGCCAGGTTCGTTCGATGACGGGGTTCGCTCGGGTGCGACACAGTTGCGACGGCGGGGAGCTGGTGGTGAGCGTCAAGAGCGTGAATCATCGCGGGCTGGATGTACACCTGCGCGCTCCGGAGGCGGTGGATGCGTTCGAGAGCATGATCCGCGGGCTGGTGAAAACGCGGATGACACGAGGGCACGTGGAGGTAAGAGTGTCGCTGCCGGGCAGCGCGGCGGGAGCGGGCGCTCCGGTGTTGAATCAGGCGCTGCTGGACGCGTATTTAAAGGCGTTCCACGATTCGGCGGATGCTTACGGCATGGACACGGAACCGGATCTGAACGCGGCGCTGAGGTTGCCGGGGATGTTCGCAGCCGCGGAAGAAGAAGAACCGGAGACTCAACTGGGCGCGGCACTGACGGAAGCGGTGGAAGCCGCGCTGGACCAGTTGAACGCGTTCCGCGAGCGCGAGGGCGGCGAGCTGGCGGGCGAAATGCGCAAGCACAACGCGCGCCTGGCGGAGATCGCCGCTGAGATGGAGCGGATCCGGGAAGGCGCTGCCGAAGCCTTCCAAAGCCGCTTGGCCGAACGACTGAAGGATCTGCTCAAAGGAGCGCAAGTGGAACCGCAGAGACTGGCGCAGGAGGCCGCGATTCTGGCGGACCGGAGCGACATCGGCGAGGAACTGGCGCGGCTGAGGATTCACTCAGCGCAGCTTGGCGCGCTGCTCGACGGCGGCGGCGAGGTCGGGAAGAAATTGGATTTTCTCTTGCAGGAAATGAATCGCGAGACGAACACGGTGTTATCGAAGACTAACGGCGTGGGAGAGACGGGATTGAAAATCACCGAGCTGGCGCTGGCGGCGAAGGCGGATATCGAAAAGATCCGGGAGCAGTCCTTAAACCTGGAATGACCCCGGGAAATCTAGAATGACCACGGTATTCATCATCTCGGCGCCGTCGGGATCGGGGAAGTCCACGCTGGTGCATCATTTGATGTATCAGGCTACGGGGCTGCGGTTTTCGGTATCGTACACGACGCGTCCGCCACGAGCGGCCGACCAGGAGGGTAAGGACTACTTCTTCACCTCGCGCGAGGATTTTGAGGCGCGTATCGCCGGAGGCGAGTTTCTGGAGTGGGCGGAGGTGTTCGGCAACTACTACGGGACGCACCGGTCGGCGTTGGATCGCGCCGAGGCCGAGGGGTACGACCTGGTGCTCGACATCGACGTGCAGGGTGCGCGACAATTAAAAAGAAGCATTCCGGCCGCGGTTTCAATCTTTATTCTCGCGCCCAGCCGGAAGGTGCTGGAGCAGCGGTTGCGGTTGCGCTCACAGGATTCCGAGCCGGTGATCGAACGCAGGCTACGCGAAGCCGCCGAGGAGATCCGCAATTATTCGCAATATGATTACGTGCTGGTGAACCACGAAGTGACGTCCTCCGTGCAGAAGCTGGCCGCGATCGTGCAGGCCACGCGGAGCCGCCGCGACCGCATGGAGATAGAGATTCGTCCGATTCTGGAGACTTTCGAAAATGGCTGAAACCAACCTGAAGCAGACGGCGCAGAGCGTGATTCCGGACGATCCGGAAGCTAGCGCGTATCGTTTTATTATTGTCGCGGCCAAGCGCGCGCGGCAGTTGCAGAACGGGGCGCGCAGCTTTCTGCCGAGCACCTCCAAGAAGCCCACCGTGGCGGCGATGGAAGAGGTTCGCCGGGGGCTGGTGCAATACGACGATCCCAGCTTGCCGCGTCACGACGCCGCGGAGCCGCCTCTCGAAGGATAGCTGGGCTGTGGGGAGAGTGGGTCAGTTCAGGAGATGGCAGGTCGGAGACCTGCCCCACTGCTGGCAGGCCGAAGGCCTGCTTCACTGCCGGCAGGCTGAAGGCCTGCCCTACCAACGCTGGCAGGCTGAAGGCCTGCCTTACCACCGGCAGGTCGGAGACCTGCCCCACTGCTGGCAGGCTGAAGGCCTGCCCTACTGTCGGCAGGCTGAAAGCCTGCTCCACTGCTGGCAGGCTGAAGGCCTGCTCCACCAACGCTGGCAGGCTGAAGGCCTGCTCCACCAACGCCGGCAGGCTGAAGGCCTGCCCTACCAATGCTGGCAGGCCGAAGGCCTGCTCCACTGCTGGCAGGCTGAAGGCCTGCCCTACCGATGAACGTTGCGCTCGGGGTCGGCGGAGGCGTGGCCGCGTACAAGGCGGCGGAGTTGGCTCGCGCGCTGATGGAGCGGGGGTTTACGGTGCAGGCGATTCTCACTCCGGCGGCGGAGGAGTTTGTCCGTCCGCTGACTTTCGCGGCGCTTACGGGGCGGAAGGTGCTGACGAATTTGTTCAGCTCCGGTGGTTCCGAAGACACGCTGGCTAGCGCGATTGAGCACATACGCGTGGCGGAGGAGAACCAGATCCTGGCGATCGCTCCGGCCACTGCCGATCTGCTGGCGAAACTGGCGCACGGATTCGCCGGCGATTTTCTCACCACCATGTATCTGGCGTTCACCGGGCCGGTGGTGCTGGCTCCGGCGATGAATACGAACATGTGGAACCACCCGGCCACTCGCGAGAATCTGCGCATCCTGCGCGAGCGCGGGCACATCGTCATTGAGCCGGGAGACGGAATTCTGGCGTGCGGCATGGTGGGGCCTGGGAGACTGGCGGAGCCGGAAGCGATCGCCGAGGCGGTTGCCCAAGTCATGGCAGGGTTGCGCGATAAGCCGGCTGGACGGAACCGCGGACCCATTAAGCACGACTTGGAAGGCGAGACGGTGCTGATCACGGCCGGTCCCACGCAGGAGCCGCTCGACGCGGTGCGCTATCTCAGCAACCGATCCAGCGGCAAGATGGGCTATGCGCTGGCCGCGGGGGCGCTGGAACGGGGTGCGCGGGTGATCCTGATATCGGGCCCGGTGCATCTGGATCCGCCGCGGGGGGCGGAGACGATTCAGGTCCGCACGGCTGTGGAGATGCGCGCGGCGGTGATGGAGCATTTGAAACCCGCAACCATAATCGTCAAAGCCGCCGCGGTGGCCGATTATCATCGGGTCAACGTGCCCAGCCACAAACTCAAGAAGACTGCCGCGCGGCTTTCTCTGGAGCTGGATCCCACGCCGGATATTCTGGCGGAGCTCGGGCGCAAGAAGGGCGACCGGCTGCTGGTGGGCTTCGCGGCGGAAACCGAGAATCTGGTGGACGAAGCCCGGCGCAAGCTGGAATCGAAAAACTGCGACATGGTGGTGGCGAATCTGGTGGCGCAAGAAGGCTCCGGGTTTGAATCGGATGAGAATGAAGTCGTTCTGGTGCTGCGGACGGGCGAATCGATTCCGGTGCGGCGGGCGCCGAAGAGTGCGATCGCGCACCGCATCTTCGACGAGATTCTAAGGCTGCGGCTGGCTTTACACCGGGCCACAGCCACATGACGCGGGACGAACTTCACCAGGCGCTGAGCTTTTACCGCGACCTGGGCGTGACGGATGTGTATCGAGTTCAGCTCGACGGCGCAACGGAGCCTGACTCGGCCGGACGGTCTGCCCCGCCGCAAGTATTGCCTTCGCTTGCGCCCGACGGCGACACGCTCGAAAAAATTCAGCAGGATATCGGGGCGGATTGCCGCCGCTGCCGGCTGTGCGAGGCGCGGTCGAAGATCGTGTTTGGATCGGGGAGCCCGCAGGCGCGGCTGGTGTTCGTGGGCGAGGGGCCGGGCGCGGATGAAGACGCGCAGGGGTTTCCGTTCGTGGGCCGGGCGGGACAGTTGCTGACGCAGATGATCGACGGCACGGCGTCCAGGGAAGGCATTCCGATTCGGCGCGCGGACGTGTACATCTGCAATGTGGTGAAGTGCCGGCCTCCGGAGAATCGGACTCCGCAGCCGGACGAGATGGAGATCTGCGGACAATTTCTGTTCCGGCAGTTGATGGCGCTTCAGCCGAAAGCGATTTGCGCGCTGGGATCGACGGCGGCCAAGGCGCTGCTGGCTACCAAGGAGGGCGTGACGCGGCTGCGCGGGAGCTGGCATAAGTGGCGCGACATTCCGGTGATCGTGACGTTTCACCCGTCGTATTTGCTGCGGGCTTATAACCAGGAGGCCAAGCGCGAGGCGTGGGAGGATCTGAAGAAGGTCCTGCATTACGTGTATGACTAGCAGCCTGTGGCAGAAGTCCCGCACATCCAAAAAGACAGGCGAAACCGCCTGTCCCACCAAGCGACATCATCAGCGTGCAAGCTTCGTGGGACAGGCTTTCAGCCTGTCTGGACTTTTGCCACGGGCTGCTAGGGTGGTAGGCGTCCGCAGGAGTGCCGACGCGGCACGCATGAGTGCGTGCGCCACATCTCTATGACGAAGAGCCGCGGGGTGTTCCTCACGTTTGAAGGTCCCGAGGGCAGCGGTAAATCGACGCAACTGCGATTGCTGGCGGCGCGGCTGCGACTGGCCGGGCGCGAGGTGCTCGAAACGGCCGAGCCGGGAGGGACGCCGATCGGCATGCAGATCCGGCGGGTGCTGCTGGATACGTCCAACACCGAGCTGCGGCCCACGACCGAGCTGCTGCTGATGTTCGCGGCGCGGGCGCAGAACGTGGAGGAATGGATTCTGCCGGCGCTCACGCAAGGCCGCGTCGTATTGTGCGACCGGTTCACCGACTCGACTCTGGTGTATCAGGGCGTGGCGCGGGGATTGGGCGCGGAGCTGGTGTATGAAGTCGATCGCATCGCCTGCCGGGGGCTGGTTCCGGACCTGACGCTGGCCATCGATATCGACACGGAGACGGGGCTCGCGCGGGCGCACCGGCGCAACGCGCGCACGCGCGATGTGGAGACGCGCATTGACGAGCAGGATCTCGGCTTTCACCGCAAGGTTCGCGAGGCGTACAGGCAACTGGCGGCGGAGGAGCCGAAACGGGTGCGGCTGATCGATGGCGGCCGCGAGGAAGCGGCGGTGGCGGCGGACGTGTGGGCGGCGGTGGAACCGCTACTCTGACCAAACCGCGAGCTGGTTGCCGTCCGGGTCGGTGAAGTGGAAGCGGCGGCCTCCGGGGAATGAGAAGATCTCCTTCACGATTTTGCCGCCCGCGGATTCGATCTTCTTTTGGGTGGCGACGAGGTCGCCTGCGTAGATCACCAGCAAGAGGCCTCGTGACGGCGGCGCGGTCTCTTTGGTAAAGCCGCCTGCGAGGCGGCCGTCGAAGAAACTGGTGTAATCGGGACCGTAGTCCTCGAACTTCCAGCCGAAGACGTCGGTGTAGAACCGTTTCACGCGATTCGTGCCGGCGGTTGGGAGCTCGATATAGTCGATTTGGTTTTCGGGTTTGGGACTCATGGTGGTTCAGGCGAAAAGCGTTTCCAGCGGCAGCGCAAAGCCTGGTAACAATTTCGATTCCAGGACGGCGTCGCCAGTCAGCGCGTGGGTGGGCAGGCTGGGTCCGGTCCAGACCTCGATCTCTTTAACTTCGGGATCGATGAGCCAGACCTCCTTTACGCCGGCCTCGAAATACTGCTTCAGCTTGCGGTGAATGGTTCGCGGGGTCTCGCTGGGAGAGAGCACCTCGGCGACGATTTCCGGAATGATCGGAATTACCTTGGCGCCGCGCAGCTCCTGCCTGCGGTCACCTAGCAGAACGGCCGCGTCTGGGGCTCTGCGTGTCGAAGGTGCGAGCGCAAACAGGTTCTCAGAGATGAGGAGCTCTCCAAGACGAGTCTTTCGAAGGAAGGTCTCAAGCGCGAACTGAAGATTGCTAAGGATGTGGTTGTGGTCGTAGGCCGGTCTGGTCATTTCGATCAACTCCCCCTCGTCGAGTTCGTAGCGCTTATCTTCCTCGAAGGGGTAGTTGTCGAATTCCTCGGCTGTCAGGAGGGTCTTCGTGGCGCTCATAAGAACAGTGTAGACCTTGCCGTCATTTGCTGGTTTCGCTGGCCAGCTTGCTCGCCAGCGGGCGGTCCTGGCCGGAGTACTTGTTGCCCACTTTCTTTCCGTAGGGCACGGCGACTCGCGAAGAAAGCTGTTCGAAGGTGAACGAGCAGATGCGCATGCCCGGGTAGAGGGCCACGGGCATGCGCCCCAGGTTGCTGAGCTCGAGCGTGGCCTTGCCGGCCCAGCCGGGGTCGAACAGTCCCGCGGTTCCATGGACGATGATGCCGATGCGGCCGAGGCTGGAGCGGCCTTCCAAGCGCCCGAGAACGTCGTCGTCAAGCTCCAGAGTTTCCTCGGTGATGGCGAGCGCGAATTCGTGCGGCTGCAAGATGAAGGGCTCGCCGGCGGGGACGGCGATGGTGCGCATCAGCTCCTGGATGGCGGTGCGGTTCTGGAGGTCGATGTAGGGGTGGCGGCTGTGCTCAAATATGCTGAACTCGTGACCGAGGCGGAAATCGACGGAGCAGCTTCCGAATTGCTCGGGCGGAAGAGCGGGCGTGATCTTGATCTTTCCCTGCTCGAGGTAGCGGTGGATATCGACGTCGGAGAGAACCATCTTCTAAATGATAGAAGAGGCGGCGGGCGAGTTGATACACTGGACGGATGCCCGTCAAAGTCGCTGTAAACGGATTTGGCCGCATTGGCCGCAACGTGGTGCGCGCGGCGCTCCACAACCCCGAGATTGAAATTGTCGCCGCCAACGATCTTACCGACACCAAGACGCTGGCGCATCTGCTCAAATACGATTCCACTCTGGGACGCCTCCACGAAGAGGTCAAGGCTGAAGCGGATGCGATCGTGGTGGGCGGAAAACATATCAAGATTTACGCGATCAAGGACCCTTTCCAGATCGACTGGTCCAGTTTGGGCGCGCAGGTGGTGGTGGAATCGACAGGCAGGTTCACCGAGGCTAGCGATGCAGCGAAACACTTGCGAGGCACGGTGAAGAAAGTCATCATTTCCGCGCCGGCTAAGGGCGAGGACATCACTATCGTGCTGGGCGTCAATGAGTCCAGCTACGACCCAGCCAAGCACGACGTTATTTCCAACGCGTCCTGCACCACCAATTGCCTGGGGCCGGTGGCGAAGGTGCTGCACGAAAAATTCGTCATCGAGAAGGGCTTCATGACGACTATCCACAGCTACACCAACGATCAGAACGTGCTGGATTTCCCGCACAAGGATCTGCGGCGGGCGCGCGCGGCCGCGATCAACATGATCCCGACGTCCACCGGAGCGGCCAAGGCCATCGGGCTGGTGCTGCCGCAGCTGAAGGGCAAGCTGGACGGCTATGCGATGCGCGTTCCCACGCCCAACGTCAGCGTGGTGGATCTGGTGGCGGTCACGACCAAATCAACCACCGCGGAAGAAGTGAACGAGGCGCTCAAAGCGGCCGCGGAAGGCGAATTGAAGGGGATCCTGGAATACACGGAAGATCTGGTGGTGTCGACGGACATGATGCACAATCCCAACAGCTCCATCGTGGACTCGGATTTGACCAAGGTGCTGGGCGGAAACCTGGTGAAGGTGGTCGCTTGGTACGACAATGAGTGGGGCTATTCGATGCGGGTGGTGGATCTGGCGATCTTCCTGGCGAAGAAAGGTCTGTAAGGCGAGTTCGCCCTAAGCCGGGGGGCCGCAAAAGAGATGTGCCATGCCGCCAAGGAACAGCGTAAATAGGCCGGTCACGCTTGAGTGCATCTCCTCGTGAAAGCCGCGCGACTGCCGCTGCAAGTAGATCCCGAGCATAAGATTGACCAGCCCAGCGGCCAGAATATAGATGTTCCGGTGAGCAAGCCCGCATTTCAGAGTCTTGGTTCTACTTTCTTGAGCGAAACATCAGGCGGGCGCTATCGCCGAGGGTTACCATTCGTGGAATGTGATGTCCCATGTATTGACCGGTGATCAGGAACGCGACCTCCGTGATTACGCCGACAGTCAAGTGACGCTTGGCACTGCAATATTTTACAACCGCTCTTTCACAGTCGCGGCTCGGGGTAGTAGGCTAAGAGTTGGTTGATCTCAGAACAGTGTCGTCTGCAGGCTTTCGGCTTCTCGCGGTGGGTAAAACAATCCAATGACGATCCATCTGTTCGGATGGGAGGCGACGGTCCCAACGTAAAAGTGAGTGTCGAACTTCTGGATAACTTCGGTCTCGTATCGCAGCCTGAATTTCTCCTCCCATTTGTCTCCGTACTTGGTAGCCCAGGAGCGGTACGATTGGCCCATTTCCCAATCGGTGCACATGGCGTTGTGCCCCCGGCAAGTAGGCTCGGGACATCGGAATTCGTAATAGAACTTGTATGGTAGTTTCTCTAGCTCTTCCTCAGCTGGTTCGGCAAAGAAGTGCTGCTGTCGGAGCATCCCGAGCTGGGATTCGGTCCAAGGTGTCGGGTCATGGACGATTCTTAGCCGTGAGATTGAACTGGGCCGAACGATACCTAAAGTTGGGAATTGATATTCGTCCCTTTGCTTTATCAAGCAGCACAGGCAATGCGCCTGGAGGGGGAGCACAACGTCTTTTCTGGCTTGCCAGCCGTTCGCGGCGGATAGTTCAGGCGAGACGATAGCGATTCCATCCTGCCACAGGTGGTGACTTTCAGGGCGCGGATCGTTTGTGGCCTTGATAACGTTTAGATCTACCCACTGGTATTTTCTAAATCGCTGGTTCTCTGGCAGCAGTCGCCACGGTACAGGAAACAGCCGCAGCCACTCACCCTTGTTGGTTATCGCGGCCGTGCAGGACGACTCAATTCCCGATTCATCCGGCACCGGATAAGTTCGAACTACGATCAACGCCCGCTTCGTTTCTCCAGGGGCATTCAGGATCACAGATCGAAGCCGTTCAGCCCCATCCCTTCAAGAGCCAGCGACAGACGGTGGCGGTGGCATTCATGGGGGTCGATCTCCGTGCACATGAGCGCGACTGGGTGCTCAAACCCGTTCATGAAGAAGTGGAGATTGAGCAAGGATGCAATCACGTTCTCGTCGTACCACGTCCAGATGACTTCCCGGGAGCCAGTTTCGATGGCTTTTGCTCGGATGTCGCGTGGGACTCCAAGCTCTGGAAGATGTGCATAGCCGATACCGTTCTTGTCTAGTAAATGGGCGAGATTGCCCTTGCTCAGCTCTGGGCGGTACATGCTCACGGCGTTCTGGCGAATGTCCACCAAAGTTCGTACGCCGTGCTGTCTTAGTAGCCCTAGGATCTCTTCCGTTTTCCTGCCGCTGTAGCCAAAGGTGAAAAAATCTGCCTTCTCAGGAGGCCGGGATTCGTTCCATTCTGCTTTGTTTGCAATCTGCTGCTTGACTGGAGCGCTGGGAAGGTTAAGCCGATTGGCCTGTGGCACACCCTAGTTTAGCGCCGCTTCATCCAATTTTCCATCGTAAAATACCGTGCTCATCCTTGCTGCGCTTCAACCCGATGTCTTTCTCCATCTGGTGTATCCACTTGTTGTTCGGAAACTTCTGCGGCAGTTTTGCAATCGTCCTGATCTCAGTCCAAGTAAGCGATCCCCGCTTCAACGTGCCTCGAATCTTATCCCTGAAATCCTCGTAGGTAAGCATCGGAGTGCCGGTCCTGCGCGGGCGATCCCAGTATGGACTCTTGCACTTTGGACAGACAGCGGGGTCTTGTCCTAAGTCCCGTGGAATCCATTCATGAGCGCACCGCTCACAGCGGAAGCCCATCAGGGTGATAGGTACTCTGGGCATCTATACCTCTACAACCTCTAGCCGATAGTATCACACCTGCAAGGGTATTATCAGAGATACTTTACTACAGTATGCACCTTCAACAGGATATACCGTAGAAGTAGATGAAACGTAACGCCCCGATACCAGGGGCGGAAGTCCGCACGACCGAAGCCGAGCGAGCCCTGCTATCCGATTATCCTGAACACCCTTAAGGACCGCTGCGATTTCGCCCTACCCGGTTCGGAGGCTGCGCTAATCCAGCAGGTGGCCGAGCTTTTCGCGCTTAGTGCGGAGATAGTCTTCGGTGGAGTCGTGGGGCGGCACGATGGAGGGCACACGCTCGGTCACGCGGACGTCGGCACGCTCCAGCGCCTGAATCTTTTCGGGATTGTTGGACATGAGCCGGACGGCATCCAGGCGCAGGTAGAGAAGGATCGCCGCGGCGAGCGCATAGCCGCGCAGATCGGCCTCAAAACCGAGTTGTTCATTGGCCTCGACCGTATCGGCGCCTTGATCTTGCAGCTCATAGGCGCGCAACTTGTTGAGCAGCCCAATCCCGCGGCCTTCCTGGTTTTCGTAGATGAGCAAGCCGCGGCCTTCGGCGGCGATGGAATTGAGGGCCAGCTCGAGTTGCCCTCCGCAATCGCAGCGCAGGCTGTGGAACACGTCGCCGGTGAGACACTGGGAATGGATGCGCACCAGCGGAGGGCCGCCGGAGAGATCTCCCATTGTTAACACTACGGCTTCCTCGGGATCGCCGCCGTTCGATCCTTCGAATCCGAGAATACGGAAATGCCCGAAACGGGTGGGGAAATCTGCCTCGGACGTCTTGCGAACGTCATAGGTTGGGACATTACCGGGGACAAGAGTTTGGGACATGAATAAAATGCAGGCGAGTAACTTCATTATAATGATCGGCAGCAGACGATGGTTCCGCAGCCCTTAGTCATTTTGCTGGTGAAGTCCGCGGTGGCGGCGTCCCTGGCCAGCTTTCTGACTCGCTTCGGATGGTTCCAGCGGATGTTGATGCGCGAAGAACGCATGCTGTGGCAACGCGTCCAGATGGCGCTGGTCTGCGCGGTCATCTTTGGCGCGGGAGTAACCACGCGGGTGATCACGCACGACATCGGATATCAGGCGGTGGATCTGGGTCTGGAAGGCAGCCTGGTGATGGGGATGCTGGGCGGGTACGTCACGGGCCTGCTGGCGGGCGTACTGATTTCCATTCCGGCGATGCTGCATGGCGAATCGATGACCATGCTGCTGCTGGCCGCAGTGGGCGTGATGGGCGGTTTACTCCGCGACATTGCGCCCGACAAGGAATTCATCTGGCGGTTTACGCCGTTTCCGGAGCTGGCGATCGTCCGCCTGCTGCGCAAGGGCGATTTGCGGCTGCCGGCATTCAGCATCTTGTGCGTGTTTGCGATCCTGGTGGCGGAGCTGCTGCGGCAGACGCTGGCGAAGGTGTGGCCCGGCAAGGTGTTCGCGCTGCAATGGAGAGAGGCCGGGGATTGGGGATGGGCGGCGGTGTATGCAACCACGCTCTTCGGCACCGTGCTGCCGATCAAGATCTGGAACAGCCACCGCAACGAGAAAAAGCTGGAGCAGCAGCAGATGCGGCTGAACGAGGCTCGCTTGGCCGCGCTGAGCAGCCAGATCAACCCGCATTTTCTGTTCAATACGCTTAATTCCGTCACGGCGCTGATCCGTCTGAATCCGGAGCAGGCGCGCCAGGTTGTGCAAAAGCTATCGAAGATCCTGCGCCGCCTCCTGCGCCAGCAGGACAACCTCACGACGCTGGGCGAGGAACTTTCTTTTATCGACGACTATCTGGCGATCGAGATGGTGCGCTTCGGCGACAAACTCCGCTTCGTGAAGGAGATCGATCCCGTGACGCTGGATATGCTGGTGCCCAGCATGCTGTTGCAGCCGCTGGTCGAAAACAGTATCCGGCATGGACTCGCGAGCAAGGTGGACGGTGGCACCATTCGCGTGCGCAGCCAAATGGCCGACGGGCGGCGGCTGCAAATCCTGGTGGAGGACGACGGCGTCGGAATTCCGGAAGCTAAGCTGGCTACGCTGTTTGAGCACGGCATCGGGGTCAATAACGTGAATGAACGTCTGAAGGTCCTGTTCGGAGGCGAGTACCGGATGTGGATCGACAGCCACTTGGGGGAAGGAACCAGCACCGGGATCGAACTTCCGGAGCAAACCAGTGGTAGTGTAGTTGGAGTTGAGTCTCTGGTGGGCAGCGGGTGAGACCACCGTCGAAGGAGCGCATGCTTGGGTGATTTGAACTATTCCTTACTACTGCCACGCGCGGATCTGCTGCCGCGCACCATAGCGGAACGGACGAGGCGCATCTACGACATTCTCGCTTCGGTCTATCCCTTGAGCACGTTCTTCTTTCATTCCAAGGCGCACGCTTGCGCGCTGCGGCATTCCGGCATTCGCAACGGTATGCGCGTGCTGGAAGTGGCCACTGGAAGCGGAGAAATGTTCCGGCGCCTGGTGAAATCGAATCCGGACGGCAGGACGTTTGGCCTGGATTTATCGCCGAATATGGCCGCGCGTACGCTCGGGCGCGCGCGCACGGAGTTTCCGCGGGCTAAGACGCACTGCGGGGCCGTGGACGTCCGCGATCTGCCGTTTCGCGATTCGAGCTTCGACGCGGTAATGTGCTGTTATCTGCTGGAGCTTCTGGCGCGCGAGGATATCACCCGGACGCTCCGGGAGATTCGGCGCGTGCTGCGGCCCGGCGGGACTTTTTCGCTGGTGGTGATCGGACAAAACGGCCCGGTGTTCAACCGTTTTTACGGGGTTTGCGGCAAGGTTGCGCCCGCGTTTTGGGGACGCCAGGTGGAGGCTGGGACGCCGGAGTTGATTCGCGCGTCCGGGATGCGCATCCTTACCGATCAGTTTGTGCGGCAGGGATTCTATCCGTCGCGGGTGCTGGTGGCTCGGCGCTGAAGGGCGTGTTCGAAATTGGAGTCACGCGAGTTTGAGTTTCTGATCTGCGGAGAACGGAGCTATATCGACGGAAAAGGCGCTGGCTGGAAAGACCGGTGACATGAAGGACGCCGACGAATCCCGACGCTATTGAAGAGACGCAACGTGGAGCCTCGCGCTTATGCTCGCGGCCAAAACCAGATCTTGAAGGGCCCGCGTGTCAAAGAGTGAATCCGTCGCCAAATCCCGTTTCAGGGCGGCCGCTGTTCGTCTGACATCGTCGTAGACTGCCATTAACTCCCGGACTGTCGGTCGGTGCCGGCTCCTCGCCAGGGCGTTCGTCAATTCACGTAGGACGCCGATCGGCTGGCCATCGTGGATATACGCCTCCGTGCCGTTGATGTCGCTAAGCGACTTCGATATTCGAAATCTCTCTGCCTCGAACACGTACCAACGGTGCCGGCTGTCCGTGAGCTCTGTCTGCGCGACGGCGAGCCCGAGTTCAAATGGCATATTGAATCTGGGCGTCTTTGGCTTCGGAAGGTCCACTTTAACCCAAGAGAGATCATGAAACGAATATTGGCACTGCGCAATCAAGGTCATCAACCGATCGAGGCGGCGCCGACTTCCCGGGATCTGTAGTACGGCCTGAGGGATCAAGCCGAATCCGCTCAATCCTGAAATAAAAGCCAGATATAGGGATTCGTATTTTGCGTCGAATGGGATGTTGATGAAGGAAGGTAGGATCGACCTTGATTGGCACCCGGCCCCGGCGTTTCGGCATCAGCGCTTTTTGCGAATCGCCCGATTAGGCTTGGCTCCCTTGAAGCGACCCCGCGTGCTGGCCGGCCTCGGTCCGCTAGCCGCCTCGTTGCTACCTGTGGGCTCGACACTCATCAGCCCGGCAACACGCCGAATGCGCGACTCGCCGAGACCCAGCTTACGCGCTACCTCCGCCGTCGAAGGGAACGGGGTGGTGATCAGTGCTCTCGCCATCTTGCACCTAAACTATACGGCGAAGCAAACCCGACTTGCAACAATACGATTGTCAGCGCCTTGTTAGCGTCGGGAAGAGCTCCGAACCCGCGCACGAGGGTTGGAAGTCCCGGTGGGACTCCGCCGGGTCGGCGGCAGCCGGTGTGGTTTAGAATCAAGAAAGCACTCCGTGGGGACGTAGCTCAGATGGATAGAGCGGCCGCCTCCTAAGCGACAGGTCGGCAGTTCGAATCTGCCCGTCCCTACCATCGGTTTGCGCGCCGGAGTGGTCTTGTGTTACTTCTAGGAGTTCCCCTCGCTGCGGTGAGATCAATCTATGGCTTACGTGATCGCGGAACCTTGCATCGGCACTAAAGATACGGCTTGCGTGGACGCTTGCCCGGTCGATTGCATTCACCCTAAGAAAGACGATCCCAAATTCGAGGCCGAAGCGATGTTATACATCGATCCGGTGGAATGCATCGACTGCGGTGCGTGCGTGCCGGTGTGCCCCGTCTCGGCGATCTTTACCATTGACGACCTGCCGGAGAAGTGGTCCGATTTCGCGGCGACGAACGCGAAATACTTCGGACGATAATTCTCGTCCCGCGAAATGGCAGGTCGGAGACCTGCCCCACTTAACTTAGTGCTCCGGTTCGGAAGTTCGCTAACGTATGCGATAGGGGCGGTTTCTCCGAATACGTTAGGCCGTTATGCGGGCCGTAACGAGGATTTTGTTCTCGTTGTGTCGGCAACCCCTTTGGCTTCGGAGGGATATCAAGGGCGAAGCCCTTGGCTAGTTAGTGTACTTCTGAAGTGACCGACTTAGCTCTTGGCGAAGTACAGGGCCGCGGCGCGCTCCATTTCGGCCTTGGTCATGATGGGCGCCCGGCCTTCGTAGCGGCCGATGGAGTTCAGAATGTTGCAAATATCGTTGGGATAGCAGGCGCGCAGCTCCGTACGACCCTCACGCAGACACAGCTTGCGCAGGTATTCCGCGCTGTCGGGTTCGGATTGAAGCCCGCGGGCCTGCACCACGCGCGAGAAGATCTGGTCGAAGCTTGCGGGGTCCACGGCCTCGACGTAAATCTTGTTGTGAATGCGGCGCAGGAAGGCTTCGTCGGCCAGGTCTGAGGGCTCCAGGTTGGTGGAGAACACAACCATCAGCTCAAAGGGAATCTGGAACTTGACGCCATAGCGCAGGGTCAGATAATCGACGCGGCGGTCCAGCGGCACGATCCAGCGGTTCAGCAGGTCGCGCGGCGACATGAGCTGGCGGCCGAAATCGTCGATGATCAGGATGCCGTTGTTGGCCTTCATCTGGAGGGGCGCGGCGTAGATGCCGGAAGCTTCGTCCAGGCGCAGTTCCAGCATGCTCGGAATCAGCTCGCCGCCTACTACGAGGCAAGGGCGCTTGCAGAGAATCCAACGCGGGTCGGCGTCTTCGTCGGTGTGCTCCAGCGGCTGATGCACCACGGGATCGTAAAGACTGATGATCTGGCTGTCGACCTCGACGGCAAAAGGGATCAGGATGGCGTCCTGATAGACCCGAAGCATGCGTTCCGCCAGGCTGGTCTTGCCGTTCCCGGTAGGGCCGTATACAAAGATCGAATTCTGCGAGATGATGGCCGGGCCGAGCTGGTCAAGCATCCGGTCGGTAACGATCAAATCGGAGAATGCCTGGCGAAGAGCGCGACGGTCCACTTGCACCTTGGCGGACTGAGCCTTGGTGGCGGCACTATACTCATTCAGCGAGACCGGGCAGGCGCCGGCGTACTGGGAAACCTGCATGCGCTCGCTCGCAAGCTGCTTGCCGGCGGACGACAGCAGAAAATTATAGTCGTTGCCGGTCATGCCCTTGACCTCGACCAACTGCTGTGCCCGCATGTGCTTGAAAACACTATCCACCACGGGGACGGCCAGGCGCAAGGCGCGGCTCAGACTCCCGAGGGTCGAATAGCCCTCGATGAGAAGACGGCGGACCACCAGGTCCAGCACCAGCGATTCCGGCACACCAAGGTCCTTTAAGTTCTGCGGGAGGGCGGGGCTAAAGGCTGAGCGAACCGGCGCAAAAGTGGCCATCGAGTGAGTACCTTCCTTTCGGATCTATCGGCAGAACCGGCGGCCAGGTTTACCTTGCACGCTTGGAACCCGCCCAGCGTCGGATTTACTTGGGACGTCTTCTAGTATCAAGTTGTGAAAGTTCCCGTATGCCGCTCCCTTACGGTCGCGGTTCGGTAGCCCCTTCTAAACCGCGCGCGTTAGCAAGCGGTCTTGAGAATCGATCACACGCTAATTTCTGCCACACGTGGCCGGGTAATGTGGCGCACGTGCTTGCCGCGCTTGCGCCAGCCGTGTCGAGATCTTTCTCGACACCTTCGCGCGAGACTGTGCCGGGGCTGTGCGTCGGCACGTCATCGCGAGCAAGCGGGCTATCAGCGTGTGGCAGAAGTCCCAAGGATCTGGAACGACAGGCGAAACCGCCAGTCCCACCACGCGACATCAGCAGCTTTCAAGCTTGGTGGGACAGGCTTTCAGCCTGTCTGGAGTTCTGCCACGGGCTGCTAGGGAGCTCGCCCGCACAACAGAGCGTGACTCGGCGGGGCAAAACGGAGTGCGCCGCAACCTTTGCGTTGTTTCGTAGCGCGCTTATTCTGCTGGTGCTGGCGATTTCCTTGCGGGCTGAGGATCAGGCTGCCCGTGTGTTTCATGAGGGCGAAAAGGCGGAGCGTGCGGGCGATCTTTTGCAAGCCTACATGCTGTACGCCCGGGCGGCGGCTCTCGATCCTTCAAACCTTGCCATCGCGGCCCACAAGAACCAGGCTGGAAGCCGGGCGATGCGGACCTCGCAGATTCACGACATAACCACCGAACCGGACTTGGAGGCCGCGTTTTACCAACTCATCGAATCCCAGGGACCGGGACAAATCGACAGCTTCGGCGCGGCCGCGGAGCCGACCCACTTGATCCCGCCGCCGGGGACCAAGAGTTTCGATCTGCGCGGCGACGCCAGGAGTATCTTCCAACAGGTGGGCGAGGCGTTCGGAATCCAAATGCTGTTTGAGCCGGATTATCAGGGCCCGGCTGCATTCCCCTTCCGCACCGGCGAGCTGAGCATGCACGAAGCGCTACGAATTTTGGAGGCGATGACCAACTCGCTGGTGGAGCCGGTGAACGAGCGGACGGCGCTGGTGATCCGCGATACGGCGCAGCATCGGGCGGAGATGAATCCGGTCATGAGCGCGACCATCCAGATTCCGGAGCGGATGGCGGTTCAGGATGCGCAGGAAATCGTCACCGCGGTGCAGCAGACGCTGGAAATCCGGCGCATCCAAGTGGATCCGGGGCGACGCCAGGTGTTTATTCGGGACTCTGTCGGCAAGGTTCTGTTGGCGCGGAAATTGTTCAGCGACCTTTCGAGGCTGCGCTCGCAGGTGGAGGTGGAGGTGCAACTGATGACGGTGACCAAGGACTCATCGCTCGAAATCGGTCTACAGCTTCCAAACTCTTCTTCGATCGTCAATTTCGGAAACTTTCTGCAAAACGCGATATCGCCCGCCGGCTTCGCGCAGTTCCTAGCATTCGGGGGTGGGAAGACGCTGTTCGGCCTGGGGTTGGCGAACGCGCAGTTGTTCGCGACGCTGACAAAGAGCGACGCCGACACGCTGCTGAATGCGCAAATTCTGGCGCTGGACGGACAACCCGCCTCACTGAGCGTGGGCGAGCGCTACCCCATTGCAACTGCCCAGTACATAGGCGCCAGCGGGCCGACGCTGACCACGCCGACACCCACGGTGACGTATCAGGATATTGGCCTGGTGTTGAAAGTAACGCCGACGGTTCACGACGCCAGCGAGATGTCGCTCGACATCGACGCTGCGTTTACCACGCTGGGAGCGACGGCCGCCGGAAGCAACATTCCCGCCATCGCGCAGCGCAAATTCCAAGGCAAAGTCAGGGTGCATGAGGGCGAATGGGTGGTGATCGCGGGTCTCGCTCAAACCACCGACAGCATCACGACCAGCGGAGTATTGGGCCTGGCCAGCATCCCGATTCTGGGACATCTGTTTCGCACGGATAGCACTCAGAAGAACACCGACCAAACCCTGCTTGTGCTGAAGCCGCATCTGGTAAGTCTGCCGCCGTGGGAGTTTCCGGTGTCGGCCATGCAGGTCGGCTCTGAAGGACGGCCTATTTCGGTGTATTAAGGGCTGCCACAGTTGCCGCGTTCATCCGCTCCCTTTGGTCACGGCTCTGTAACGGTTTCTACTCTGAGACCGCCCCTCGTGAATGTCCGAAAATGGCAGGTTACAGACCTGCCCCACTGGGATGCAAGCATCGGTCGGTGGTAAGTGGGCAGGTCTGTGACCTGCCATGGCTGCTCCGATGTGGTCTCTTACCTTCAATCCAGCTCCGCCGGAGCAGGCCCGGCTGAGCCGCGACTGAAGGAAGCGGGTGGACAGGTTATTTCGTGACAGGCCCTAGTCTAGCAGCCGTGGTGAAAGTCGTTCACGCCAGACAACGGCAGGTCGGAGACCTGCTCCACCACTACCGATCAACGATTTGCGGCCGTGTGGGGCAGGTCTCCGACCTGCCAGCTGCTTCTGCCGTGGGCTGCTAGGGCGTGCCAGTACAACGCGGCGACGTGTAGGATGGCGTGTTCCCGGGCGATGTGAGTGGCGGCGCGGCGTCCGATTTCCATCCCCGCCTCGCGCTCGGAGGTCAGCCAGCGCAGATAATCGGCCAGCATGGTTTCTTCCGCCGGTCCGGGATCCACCCGCAGGCAGGCGTTTTCGGGGATGCGCTGGATCTCCTCGCCGGTGCTGAATATCACCGTTTTGCCGGTGCCCATCATGCGGATCGCGATGCCCGAGGTTTCCGCGGCGGCGGGAAAGCGCAGGTTGATGCATACATCGGTGGCGGCGGCCCAACGCCAGAACTCCGGCTCCGGAAGATGGCCGATGCGCAGGATGCGCGGATTGTTTTCGAGCAGCGGCGTCATCGCCCGCTCCAGATCCGAGGACGCGAATGCGCCCTGCACTAAGAGCATCACGTCCGCGCCGCCTCGCCAGAGGCGATCCATCGTACGAAGGATGGAGCACAGGCGCTTGGATTCGCGCAGGTGCCCGAAGACCCCGGCCAGCAGCGTTCGCGGACCGAGGCCGAGCTGAGCGCGGAATCGCAGCGTGTCCACGGGCGCCGGCAGAGCCGGCGGTACAAAGAGATGCGGGATTTCGACAATCCGCGCTGCCGGATTATGCGCGCGTACGATCCGGGCAGCGGCTGGATTGTGGACGATCACCGTGCGCGAGGCGGTCGCCAGGCCCTTGAGCATGGGGTATTCGAAATAACGCGGGTCGGCGGCGGAGCGGGCGCGGTTGGCCCACAGGTCTTGCGCCAAGCTGCGGGTCCATTCGCCATAGTTGAAGACGAACTCGTCGATGTAATCGGCTTGATCGAGCGTGCCCAGGAAAAAATGGTTCAGCGCCGCGTCGTGCAAAACCACCACGCCGGGAGCGGCGAGAGCGCGCCGGTAAATGTCGCGGTGCAGCCGATTATTGCCGATGTGGTAGAGCGCCACATCGGAGTCTTGCGCGCCGACAACGACATCGCCGTGTTTGCGGAGCTCCGCGAGGAGCGCCGCGGAATAATCGGCAACGCCCGTGGGCGCGGGCGGCAGAGGCGAGAAGAAGGCCACCTTCATGCGGCATCGGAAACTGGTTTGGGCCGCGCTCCGAACAAGGCTGTCCCCACGCGGATGTGCGTCGCCCCCTCCTCGATTGCGGCTTCCAAATCGTGCGACATGCCCATCGAAAGCTTCGCGATGTTGTGCTGGCGCGCGAGGGCGGCCAGGCGGCGGAAATAGGGCCGCGTGATTTCCGGATCGTCGCTCCAGGGGGGGATGGTCATCAAGCCGGTGAGCCGCAGGTTGGGACAGGCGCGGATCTCATCGATCAGCTTCGGCAGCTCCTCGGGCAACGCGCCAAATTTGGAGGCTTCCTCGGAAAGCTTAATCTCGATCATCGCTTCCAGCGGCTGGTTCATGCCGTCAAGACGCCGGGCCAGTTTGCCGGAGTCGACGGTCTGGATCACCTGGAACAGATCCGCGGCGGCGCGGGCCTTGTTGGACTGAAGATGGCCGATGAGATGAAACTCGGCGCCGGCGAGGCCGCTCAGCGCCGGATGCTTGGCCTCGAACTCCTGCACGTAGTTCTCGCCGAAAATGCGCAGGCCGAGATTGTAGGCTTCGCGTATCACCTCGGCGGAGAATTTCTTGGTCACCGCCATCAGCGCGATGTCCTGGCGGCGGCGCCCGGCGCGATCCGCCGCGGCGTGAATTCGATCCTCTACCCGTTCTAATCGTTCCGTTAGCATGCTCATTCCATGATCGCCTGCAAGCGGGCCGGAAGAGAAGCCGCGATGCTGGGCGGCAGGCCGTGAGGCGCGCCCTCAACCGGGAGCAAGACGGTCTTTGCGGGAATGAGGCGCAGAGCGTCTTCCAGTTCGGCGATGGTTCCGAATGTGTCGCGCGTGCCGTGAACGAATAATGCGGGAACGCGCAGCGCGGCAAAGTGTTCCGTGCGCGGCTTGGCGGGCTCGCGCGGCGGATGCAGCGGATAGGACAACAGCAGCAGCGCATCGGCAACCGTCGGATCTTCGGATGCCAGCATGGAGCACTGGCGGCCGCCATAGGAGTGTCCCGTCAGGCACAAGCGAACGCCGGGCGCGAGTGCGCGGAGTTCCTTAGCGGCGCGGCGGATGCCTTCGCGATCATGACGGGAGTTGCCTCGCGGCGGACCGGTGGGGCGCTGCTGGCGGTACGGGAGGTTGCCGCGAAACACCAGCCATCCGGCGTCGCGGAAGGCTTCGGCTACGGCGATCAGCAACGGCGACTCGCAATTCGATCCGGCGCCGTGGAACAGCGCCATCG
>Ga0210394_10002705_pt1 | contig 23804 bp, 25 predicted proteins | sample IncBWC12MmetaG_FD_160121 | JGI IMG/M metagenome (GOLD analysis project Ga0210394, IMG submission 160121) | Forest soil microbial communities from Barre Woods Harvard Forest LTER site, Petersham, Massachusetts, United States - Inc-BW-C-12-M | ecosystem: Environmental > Terrestrial > Soil >... | reverse complement strand
CCGGTCGCCGGCGCGACTCCGTTCGAGGTGTTCACCCGGAATAATTGGCGCTGGCCCCTTTAGCCCAGGACCCAGGTGTTCGACAGATAACGAGTGACAGCAGACGTATCCAGGCGAATCCCGGCGAGTCCAACGTGGCCGTCCGGACGGAGCAGGTAGAACGCCGGCCCTGAAATCCGCACGCGAGCGAGCTCCTGCGCGTTGTGCGCATCGTCGGGAATCACGTGGGTGCTCAGCAGGTTGTCAAGTTCCGGTGCCTGCGACGACGGTGCGGGCTGTCCGACGACGATCAGGTTGTAGCGCGTATCGTCGATCCTTTTGAAAAGGTCCTCGACCGGCCCACCCACCTGCAGCTTGAGTTGAAGCCATGGAAAGCGCTCACCTGCGGCGGGTGCACCTTGGGGCAGGTCCGCGAGTGTCCGCGACAGCGGGCTTTCGCGGTAGGCGATGCCCGTCTGGGAAATGGTTCGGAACGCGAGTTGCCGTGCGCGCTCGAACCTCATGGCGAAAGCAGCGATTCTCGCGATGATGCGCGTGCGGAATAACCCCGCGAACCACCGGTCGGAGACCAACAGCGCGAACGTTCGGTCGGTCGTGCGCAGCAAGCGCTGCGCGACCGGGAAGCGCTCGGCCTCGTAGGTGTCGAGCAGTGTCGCATTCGCCTTAGCCTTGACGACGAGCGCAAGTTTCCACGCCAGGTTGTACGCATCCTGCAAACCGGTGTTCATGCCCTGCCCACCCATCGGGCTGTGTACATGCGCCGCGTCGCCGAGCAGGAAACAGCGCCGGTCGCGAAAGTGCTCAGCGGCACGGTGATGGATACGGTAGGTGGAGAACCACCTGCATTCCTTGAGGTTCAGATCGGCTCCCGCCTGCTGTCGCAAATCCGGACTCAGCTCCTCGAACGTGACGTCGTCTCGCCCGCGAAACTTCTTTGGCAGGATTCCGATGACGCGCCATCGGTCCTTGCCGCGCATCGGGAAAAACAGGTGAAATCCGTCGCGCCACAGGTAGGCGTTTAACTCATCCGGCACCATACGCCCGGTCGCCTCGGTATCGGCTACGAAGAATACGTGCTCATATGGCGCGCCGGGAAACTTGATGCCGGAAAGCTCGCGGACCGCGCTGCGCCCACCGTCGCAGCCTGCCACATAGGCAGCCTGGATCCTGCGGGTCGAACCGTCGGGCTGCTCGAGCGTAACCTTGACGTGATCGGGTTCCTGACTGATGGCGGTGAGCTCGGTGTTCCACCGCACGGCCATGCCCCAGTTGCGCAGGTGCTCGCCCAAGATCCGCTCGTTATCGTCCTGGCCGAGCATCAGGACAAAGGGAAACGGGCTCATACTCTTGCCGATGTCCCCGAGCGGAATGCGCGCCTTCCACTTGCCTCCCGCCCACATGTTGGCGCCGGTGCCGCGACGGCCCAGTTCGAGCGCTTGCTCCGCGATCCCGAGCTTGGAGTAGATCTCGAGCGTGCGCGCCTGCACCGCCATCGCCCGCGTCTGCTGTGCCGGCCCGGAGTGCCGGTCGACGATCATCGCGCGCACGCCACGCCGTCCCAATTGATTGCACAGCATCAATCCGGTGGGACCGGCTCCCACGATCAGCACATCCGTATCCATGCGATCTTCCTTTTCAAATACGGCTTGAGTCATCGTTCGCGCGTTCCCGCGTCGCGGCCCACGGTGATCGCCTCCGTCGACTGCACTGACCTCTCCTGTGAGGCGATGCGTGTCACGCCCGTCTGAGCGCGCAAAGCACGGCGAACGCCTTGGCCGCAAGTGCAACGGGCTGGCCTGCGCGAGTCAGGCGCGCATCTTGTTCGTCCAGTTCGAATGCGTCGAACTGCAGCCGCAGCAGATCGCCGTTTACCAAGAGTTCGAGGATCGGCGCTTCTAAGGATTTTGTCAGGAAGCGGCTGGTGCGTGCGAATCCGGGCGTTGCACCCATTGGTATCTGTTCACGATGCTTCGACGGGTCTACAGGGTGCAGCGTTCGTGCCAGTTCGACCCAGTTCTCGGATGATGCCCGCGACGTGGAAACGCACGCATCGATCACCAAGCATCGAAAGCAAGTGAAGGACGATGCGGCCTAGGCGGAAGCGGGCAAGGTTCAACATTGGGATATCGTGGGAAGTTGTCGCTGGAAGAACAGGCGCGGTGACCGCCATGTCGGATGAGGCTCACTCTCGCAAGCCCCATCCGTGGCAGTCACGCGGTGCGCCACGGGTGAATGCCTAGCGCCGATCGGCACCGTCATACTCCGCTGTAGTGCGGATCCGGCTCATCGAACGGAGCGTGCCTGCCGGCCTCGCGCCACGGTTCTTATTGACGTGCCATGAGCGATTGGGTCGCATCTTTATAGAGGCGCGGTTGCAGTTCCGACCAGGTGTCGCCCCCCTCACTGGCGGACACCTGCAGGCTGGCCGAAGATGCGCCCATTGCCACTCGGGGCGACTCGGTTGAGGCGGCATCCGCCTGCGCTTGTAGTACCGACCAGGTGTCGCCGCCTTCACTGGCCGCGATCGGGAAGCTGCCCTGCAGCCCGCTCGAAGACGCGCTCGTCGCCATCACGGGCGATTGGATTGATTGCGTAGTGGCCTGCGGTTGCAGATTCGACCAGGTGTCGCCACCTTCGCTGGCCGCAAACGCAGCGTGCGAGCACAGACCGGCGAACGTTACCGTCATTACCAGATGCATCTTCATGAAAGACTCCTTTGTCTCGGGTTGACGTCGTGCCAATTGGCAGATCGTTGCGTGCAGTACCGATCGGGCTGCTACGATATTCAAACTTTTCCCGCCAACCGGAACTCGCGGTCGTCGGGAATAAATCGGCATGTCGGTCGGTACTTCATCAGAACCCGCACAAAAGGGGGCCTGTTCTCGATCAGACTCGGCAGACAAAGCGGCGCTCCGAAACCTTGGCGCTTCAGCGCCTGAATGCGGCCTGCAGCCTGGCGCGCTGGCTGGTTCGCCGAGAAATGGGCTCAGCTGCACATCGGGAATAAATTCTCGCTCTTGTCGGTATGTTCGATACTGGCATCTCCGCCCAAACTGCAAGGAACCTAAAATGAGCACCGACGAGCAAAACCGCGCCAACCCCAGCCACAATCCCGCTCGTCGCCGAGCTTTGTCCTGTCTTGCCTCCTGGAGCGGCGCCGCGGTCGTCTGGACGGTTGCGGGCGGCGTGCCGCGCGCGCTCGGCGCCACCGGCGAGGGTACCTCCGTGGCGGGTGCGAAGAATGCGCTAACCTTTGTGCAGATCAGCGATACCCATATCGGCTTTCACAAGGAAGCCAATCCCGACGTCGTGGGCAGCCTGCGCCGCGCAATCGCCGACATAAACGGGTTGCCGCAGGCGCCGGCCTTCGTCCTGCATACCGGAGATGTGAGCCATTTGTCGAAGCCCGAGGAATTCGCACAGGCACGCGAACTGCTGAAGGAAATCCGGGTCGATCGCGTGCACACGATTCCCGGCGAACACGACACGATCGATGAAGGCTTGAACGGCTACCTCAAATTCTTCGATCACGATGGCAAAGGCAAGGGATGGTACAGCTTCGACCAGGGCGGCGTGCATTTCATCGGCTTGACCAACGTGCTCAACTTCAAGATGGGCACGATGGCGTCGCTTGGCGACGAGCAACTGGCCTGGATGAAGGGCGATCTCGCGCACGTCTCGCACTCGACACCGATCGTGATGCTCGCCCACATTCCGATGTGGACGATCTGGGAACCCTGGGGCTGGGGCACAGCCGATTCCGGGCAGGCGATGGCGCTGTTGCGCCCGTTCGGATCGGTCACAGTCCTGAACGGACATATCCATCAAGTGCTGCAGAAGGTCGAGGGCAATATCGCGCTACACACCGCGCGGTCGCTCGCCTACCCGCTGCCCACACCCGGACAGGAGGGCATCGGCGAGCCTGGTCCGGTCAAAGTGCCGGCCGGCGAACTCGGCAAGCTTCTCGGTACGCGTCAGCTCAGTGTTGTGCCTGGCCGGCACGAACTTGCGCTGATCGACACGCCACTGGATCGCTGATTGCATGCGAGCAGCCTTTTCCCAGACGCGCAAGGACCGTGCCATGAGCTACGCTTCTCTTCGCTACATCACCCATCCCCTTAGCGGCCGTGCCGCTCTCGCGCTGCTTTTCTGCGCGGTCTTCGGGATGCCTCCAACGTTGGCGGCCGCGGCGCCGCCCTCGACGACCGTCGAAATAACGAAATTCACCTTCGCGCCAAAGGAAATCACGATTACACCCGGCACCAAGATCGTCTGGACCAATCACGATGAAACACCGCATACCGTGACCAGCAGCGACAAGAGTTTCGCCTCGAAAGGTTTGGACACTGACGACAAGTTCGAACATACGTTTTCGAGTGAGGGCGACTTCGCTTACTCCTGCACCTTGCATCCGTTCATGACCGGGACGGTGCATGTGCATAAGCAATAGCTGAGATCAAGCGCGTCCGAGGAAAACCATCGACTGCCTCGCAGAACCAGCATCGGGGCGGGTAAATGGGCATCGGGCAACGGCCAGCCAGGGTCTGCCTGGGGGCCGTCGCCGGTGCCTTTCTTATTGGTTGGTGTAGAAGATATAGTCGGCTGAGTAAGGCACGAACGCCTGATTACCGACGTCCGAAAACGAGGCACAGCCAGTCGCCGGCGCAACTCCGTTAGAGGTGTTCACCCGTTGGATGAAGGTAGTCCTCGTCAGCGAGTCGCCACCATCCGGTCCGTCTTGAGCTCCAACCACCGTGACCTTGAGCCAGGCGATGGCACCCTTCTTGACGAAGGCCGGGTCGGAGGAGGAATCACCAAGATCACCTGGGATCGCCGGATCGCGTGGCCGCACCTTGCCCCAGACAGTGCTCGAGTCCTTCGAGTGCTGCCACGTGGCGCGAATCGGGCCAACGGCCACCAGCGCTGCGCTGGTATTTTCCTCGAACGGGTTGGGGCTGAAGAAATGGGTGGTGACTTGCTCCTCATCGTCGAACAGGGTGGCCTCCGGCGTGAACAGCACATAGGCGAAGCCCGAGCTCGACGAGGCTGAAGGGGTGCACACATAGTTCTGCGTGCCGACGCCGTGACCCTCGAAGAACGCCCGATTCCCCGCTGGCACCTCGATGTTGGGTGGCACGCGGGGTGGTGTGATTTCGCCGGCCGCGGCAGGTTGCGCCAGCAAAGCCGTGACGGCCGCCGCCAGAACAGTGGCGCACGCGCCGGGCAGGTTACGGGGCGTGGATCGATTAAAAGGTTCAAAACAGTTCTTCATCCGATTTCCTTTTTGCGCTTCGTGGGTGGGAGGTGAGACTGACACTTCGAATTGCGAGAGCCAGGTTTACTACCGGGGGGAGTTCACCAGAGGCGATTCTGGAAAGCCACGGGTGCTACAAAACGAGCAGCTCGTCTCGAAAACGTTCACGAGGCGCTGCGAGTGATCGAGCAGACCGGGCCGAGGCTGGGTAAGCTGGTCGGGATGCGCTGCTACGGCGAGCGCGGGCCGTTGATTAGGTTATCCTTAAGCGGAAAATGTCGAGTGGCATGAACCCGATACCTACCTACACGACCCGCTCGGCGCCCGTCGAAACGCCCGATCCGCTTGGCGACGCCGAGGCGTTCTCATATCGCCCCAAGCGTGCGCTGACCGAGTATCGGCCTTACTGGGCCAAGCGTCTTGGTCCCGCGAAATTCCTGCCGATGAGCCGCCCGGAGATGGAGGCTCTCGATTGGGACAGCTGCGATGTGATCCTCGTGACCGGCGACGCGTACGTCGATCATCCGAGTTTCGGCATGGCGCTGATCGGCCGTGCGCTCGAGGCCCAGGGCTTCCGGGTTGGCATCATCGCCCAGCCCGACTGGCGAAGCGCCGAAGCGTTTCAGGCGCTCGGGCGGCCAAACCTTTTCTTTGGCGTTACCGCCGGCAACATGGATTCGATGATCAACCGGTATACCGCGGACCGCAAGATTCGCAGCGATGACGCCTACACGCCGGGCGGCTTGGGTGGCCGGCGGCCCGACCGTTGCGCGCTGGTCTATGCGCAGCGCTGCCGCGAGGCGTTTGGCGACGTCGCGGTGGTCGTAGGTGGGATCGAGGGTTCCCTGCGACGCATCGCGCACTATGACTACTGGCAGGACAAAGTGCGCCGCTCGATCGTGGTCGACTCCAAATGCGACCTGCTGGTGTACGGCAGCGCGGAACGCGCCATCGTCGAGATTGCCCACCGCCTCGCCGCGGGTGAACCGGTCCAGCAGATCCGCGACGTGCGAGGCACCGCCTTCGTGCAGCGCCAGTCCCAGCGGGGCTGGTTCGAGATCGATTCGACTTCGGTCGACGATCCGCACGCGACCCAGCCGGCCGCCCACGCGTACCCCGATCCCTACCAGACGACGTCAGAGCGTGCCGCGAGCAATTCCTCGCGCTGCGATCCTGGCACGCAGTCGTCCGCGGTCTGGAAGCCCGTGGCCTTGACGCCTGCTTCCTTCAGCGATAGGCGACGCCCGCCACCGCGCGATTGCACCGTGATCCGATTGCCGAGCTACGAACAGGTGCGGGCCGACTCAGTCCTGTACGCGCACGCGAGCCGGGTGCTGCATCTGGAGACGAACCCCGGCAATGCCCGGGCGCTGGTCCAGGCTCACGGCGAGGGCCCGACCGCAAGGGATGTGTGGCTGAATCCGCCGCCGATACCGCTGACGACCGCGGAGATGGACGCGGTCTTCGACCTGCCCTACGCGCGCGCGCCGCATCCGAGCTATGGCGACGCCGACGGTCCGAACAAGATTCCTGCCTGGGAGATGATCCGCTTCAGTGTCAATATCATGCGCGGATGTTTCGGCGGCTGCACGTTCTGTTCGATCACGGAACACGAAGGCCGCATCATCCAGAGCCGAAGCGAGGAGTCGATCCTGCGCGAGATCGAGACGATCCGCGATCAGGTGAAGGGTTTCACCGGAGTGGTCTCCGACCTGGGCGGACCGACCGCCAACATGTACCGCATCGGCTGCAAGTCGCGGCAGATCGAGGCCGCTTGCCGCAAGCCGTCCTGCGTCTATCCGAAAATCTGCCAGAACCTGGTGACCGACCATGGGCCTCTCATTGGCCTGTACCGCCGCGCGCGGGCGATTCCAGGCGTCAAGAAGGTCCTGATCGGATCAGGCTTGCGCTACGACCTGGCACTGGAGTCGCCGGAGTACATCCGCGAGCTGGTGCGGTACCACGTCGGCGGCTACCTGAAGATTGCCCCCGAGCACACCGAGGCTGGCCCCTTGAGCATGATGATGAAGCCGGGGATCGGCTCCTATGACCGTTTCCAGCAGTTGTTTCAAAAATTCAGCGCCGAGGCGGGGAAGAAACAATATCTCATTCCGTATTTCATCGCCGCGCATCCGGGCACGACCGACGAAGACATGATGCATCTGGCAGTCTGGCTCAAGCGCAACGGCTTTCGTGCCGACCAGGTGCAGACGTTCTATCCAGGTCCCATGGCAACGGCGACCGCGATGTACCACAGCGGCAGGAATCCCTTGAAAAAGGTGACCCGTGCCAGCGAGAGCGTCGACATCGTCCGCGGGGAGCGACGCCGACGACTGCACAAGGCCTTCCTGCGTTACCACGATCCGAAGAACTGGCCTTTGTTGCGTGAAGCCCTGCAGGCCATGGGACGCGCCGATCTCATTGGCAACGGCAAGCGGCACCTGGTGCCTCGTTACCAGCCGGCCATCGCGGGCGACTATCAGAGCGCGCGGCGCAAGAACTCCACGGCGGCCGGCAGCCACGTCTCCCCGGTCACGCGCGGGCGCATCCTTACCCAGCACACCGGTCTGCCGCCGCGCGCCGGCGTGCAGGCAACGCCTGCAGGCGCTTCGCGCAAGAGGGAATCGCATCGGGGACGCGCCTGATTCGCGTCAAAACTCCAATGCGGAGCCCACGTCCGCTTTGCGGTGCATTAGGGGTCGGCCTTCTGGCGGGCTGGTTGCCCGCTTCGGGTCGGCTTGTCGAAAATGCGTCGGCTGTCGGAGCGACGACGCATGGTCGTTGGCCTACGGAACCGAGGTAGAAGCCTCGGTAGCCGGCTGGATAGACGCCGGGGTGGTCGCAACGGCCTTGAGCAGCGAAGGGCTCGCGGCTCCAGTGGCCCGCTTGAACTCTAACCCTTGTGCCAGTTCTTCGCCCGTGGCGTAGCGCGGCTGGTCGGGAACCAGCTCAAGGCGCAGCTCTCGCAAATAGCCGTAGACAGCGTCGAATTCCTTCGGGTTGTAGACCGCAGCCCATGCCAGGGCGAACAAATCGGCCCGTACTTCGTCGTCGTGCCGGTCGGCTTCACTGCGGGTATCGGTCGGACTGAGACCCTTTTTGCCCTGGACGATAGCGGTCCGGTCGGCCTCGGTGTATTCAAAGCAGTGGCCGATTTCGTGGGCCAGGATCGCGCGCAGCTTGGTCCTTCTCCGGTACGGGTCGTGCGAGCCCATCAAGACCGGGTACAACGTGTTTCCTCGCAATTGAACGACCAAGGAGCAGGTACCGAAGAGGTAGGACGTTACAACCGGGCTTTCATCGCCGCTGTCGTCGGTGACGACAACGACCTTGAAGTTCATGCCGGCATTACTCACAAGATGCGTCATCGGCAAAAACAGGTCGATGACCTCCTGCTCGTCCTCGGTAAGCTCGGCAGGCGCACCTTGCACGGGACGTTCCGAGGCAAATGAAATTGGGTCGGAAAGACGGCTTAAATCACGAATTTGTTCGTACAGTCCGTCGGCAGCCAGTGTCGCCGTTGGAAGCGTGCAACAGGAAAGCGCAAGCCCCAGTGCTGCAAGAATGATTCTCACGTAAGTTCCTCGCGGTCAGATTCCGCTTGACCGTGTAGGAACTAGAACGGCGACGGGGCGCAGTTGCTGTATCAGCCGTTTGGCCTAGCGGCCGATGCCTCGTGCGCCAAAATGCGGTGTTCCGATAGATCACTTCAAGCACCTGACGATTCGCTGACGCGGCTCGTGACGCGCAACGGCTGGGAGGGCAAACCAGAAGGTCGTCCCCAGATGATCGAGCCGATCACATCGGTTGCAAATGGGTGATCGCGACAAAGAACCAGGCTCCCCCGGCCACCACGCACAGGTGCCACATGGAGTTGCTGAACGGGCGCAAATGCCAGCGATAGAACAGCAGGCCAGCGGTGTAACTGATCGCGCCGGCAATCATCAACAGAATCGGCAAAGTCCCGATGTTCTCGTAGAGCGGCACGCTCCAGCCGAGGGCCAACCACCCCATGAAAAGGTACAAGGGAATCGCGATACGCTGAAAGAGCGGCACATAGCAAAGCCGGACCACGATGCCCGCAATGGCCAGCGTCCAGATCGAGGCGAGGAGGGCTACGCCATCGTGGTGCCGCAGCGGCAGCAACGCGACCGGCGTGTAGGTGCCGGCGATCAGCAGGAAGATCGTGCAGTGGTCGATCCGCTGCAACACGGATCTCGTGCGCGGGTGCTGGACTGCGTGATACAGGGCCGACACCAGAAAAGCGATGAACATCGATGCCCCGTAGGCGATCAGGGCCCCGAGCTCGAGCGCGTCCTGCCGCGGCAGCGCTTTCGTGACCAGATAAACGAGGCCCACGGCGCTCGCCACCGCGGCACAGCCCTGGATCGTGGCGCTGGCGATCTCCTCTTTGAGCGGCCGCACCTGCGTCCAGGCGCCGGCGGTCCGCTTGGACGCCTCGCTGATTTGGATCTCCGATCGAACTGCTCGCCCTAAGGTACGCTAGACAGGTCTCACGGGGCAATGGGGAGCCGATCAACCTGCCCATTGTGTCCAAGTAGTCCAGAGAAGGCGCTACCTACTTTCGCTATGAAAATCGCTTCTGTAGATGCAGAGTCGGCGCCGCAGGCGATTGGTGGATACTCACAAGCGGTGGCCGTGTCGGGTGCCAAGCGGCTGCTTTACATCAGCGGCCAGATTCCGGAGACGCCTACCGGCGATGTGCCAGCCGATTTCGTGTCACAAGCGCGACTTGTTTGGCGCAATGTCGTTGCCCAACTCGGTGCAGCTGGAATGGGTGTTCCAAACCTAGTCAAGGTGACGATATTTCTTTCGTCCCGGGATTTTGCGACTGCCAACCGCGAAATTCGCTCGGAAATTCTCGGCGCGCATCGTCCCGCGTTGACGGTCATTGTCGCTGGGATATTTGATCAGAAGTGGCTTCTGGAAATTGAAGCCATAGCGGCCGACTAGTTAGCTGGCTGTCCCGAATGAAATGTGGCAACGGGCGACAGCCATGCACCAGCGAGCATCGGATCCTGCGCTCCGCAAATCTTTCCGCCATTGTGCGCTGACAGACGGTCGAGTCGCGTTCCCGCGCGCAGACTGACCGCGTACGGTTTTTCGTCATCCGATCTTGGCCACGTGTGCCTTGCATCGGCCGGTTTTGCACCAACCTTGCTCCGGGAGCAGTGTCATGCGGTCAACACGCCGAATCACAGCGGCACTTCTTTTTTTCGCAGTGGCTGCGTTGAACGGCTGCATCATCTGGCCGCATTGGGGCGAAGGTGATCGCGGCAATCATGAACAACAGGATCGTCGAGGAGGCGAACACGGCGAAGGCCGCGGCGATCACGGCGAGAACCGAAGGTAATGGCACGGCGCGCTTCACGAGGAGCCTGCCGGCGCGTCCGCGCAGGACGCGCGGCAATTTCAATGCATGTGCACGGCCACCACGCGACCCCGACCTCGAGGGGCGCGTATGTTCATGGTTGCTGCTGAAGGCGGTCGTAGAAACGGGCACGCAGCATCCAGGCGCCGCTGCCGTACGCGGAAGACGCGCTCGATCCCGTAATCTGCTCCGGTACGGTCGTGTTGCGCTATCGCAAACACCAGAGACGGACGCGCAGAGTGGTCGGTTTAATCGTATCGACGATGGTCATTTGATTTTCTTGTCACCGTATGCGTTTATCCGCGTTATGACGACCGGCACCCCTTCCGGCGCGTCTGTGGGTCGGGGAGTTGCTTTCCGCCGGCGCTGCAACGCCTTCCTTGGCTCGATCCTTGGCTTCCTGGTCGGCGGCGAACATCGCCTGATGGTCCGCTTCGGTCTTCGGTGCCGCACGCGCGGCCACGGGCGCCTTGCCCGCCGCGACGAAACTGCGATCGGCTTCGTTGAAATGGCGTGCCGCCTCGTAATTACTCTTGGCTTTCATGGCGTTGTGAATTCGAGTCTTTCCTATGCCCGATAAAAATGCCAAGCACCAGACCGACCACCGCGCCGATGCCGATGACTCGCCATGGATTGGCGCCAACGTAGTCGTCGGCCGCCAAGCCGGCGCCGTGCGTCTCTTTGAGCACCCGGCTTGGCAGATCGGCGAGGCGGGCCCCGGCCGCTTTGAGGGACTCCTGCGCGTTGACTCGCACCTGAGCGATGCGTTGTCCGGTCCGGCCGGCGGTCGCCTTCAGCAACTCTTCCGCATCGGCCGCGAGCACTTTCACGTCGACCATCAGCTTGCCGGCGGTGACCCGATCACCGTCCGCATCGGTCGTCCGTTCGTTCATATTCATCGAGGTTGCCTTTTCGAATTCGTGTCGTGGTCTGTCCATCACCTGGCGCCGAAGCGCCGGGCGCGAAGAAAGTCGCTCTGCCCCGCGACCCACACTGGAGATTGTTCACGCCGTCATAAAGCCCGTCGCCCGCTGATCAGGTTTAGCAGGATCATGACGACGGCGATCGCCAGGAGAATGTGGACGAGGCCACCCATGGTGTAGGAAGTCATCAGTCCCAGTAGCCACAATATGATCAGGATGACTGCAATCGTATATAGCATTTAGCGCACCTTTTGCTTGTTCGGCTCTGTTGGTTAAGACCGTTTCTCCGACCTCGGGTTATGAGGCAGGAGGGATGTACGACATCTCAGGGTTTGCCGTATTTCACGTACGTGTTGCTGCCGTACTTCACGTCCGCATTGCTGGTGCAAGCGTTCCTCACCGGACCGGGATGCGGATCGCATTCCTCGAGCACAGCCGCGTATTCCGCGGCACGCATGTTCGTGTATCCCGGGTTGCTGACGACGGCCGGCGTCGCCGCAGCATCGCGGCGAGCATCGTCGGCGCCACGCTCGTCGGTGGCGCGGGTCCTGCTGTTGGCGAATTGTCCCCGTGCCTGCTGCACACAGACGTTCCTGCGGCTGCCGGCCAGATTGGCGCATTCTTCAACGGCGACGTTGTAGCTTGCTTGTGCGTTCGCAAGACTCGCATTCTCGCGTGCACTCGGCGTATCTTCGTACGCGGATTTGGCGTCCGCCCTGGCGACACCTTCCTTGCCCTTAGCTTTTGCGCCGCACACGTCCTTGGCGTTGCCCTCCAGCAACGAACACGCATCTTTGTCGATCTTGTACTGTGCGCCGGCGTTCGACTTTGCCTCCGTGTAGTTGTCCCGGGTCGTCGGGGTCGAGCCCGTCTTCGGCGCGTACACCTGCGCCACGCCCGCCCCGGCAAAACAGAACCCGGCGGCAAACAGTGCAATCATCAGTTTGGACACAGCATTTCCTCTATCAGCTCAGCCGGAGCATTCCTCCGTCCAGCTGAAACATACTTGCAGCGCCGGGTCCGCGTCTGTTCGCTGGCGCGCCTACTGCAGCAGACCCTTTCGCGCCGATCCGCGCACGCCAAGTCAGACCCTCTACGGCGAAAGCCTGATCCCGAAGCCTGAAAAACCTGCACAGCGCCTCCGAGGAGGCGACCAGCAAATCGCCCGGCCATCTCTGGCCGGCCTATTTCTATCTGCTCGATGTGTTTGGATTGCGGGGAAAGGCGAATCACGAGCCGCTGACCTGCTGCCGAGGCTTTTCGTGATTCCGCGCTGCTGATGGCTCCGCCGCACCGTACGTTGCCGCACAGACCCTTCGACGCAGCACGCTTACCTTTAAAGGGAAGCTGGAACACCCCTGCCGCTGCCGAACTCAGGGAGCGTCGCGCATGCACTGCTCGCGACGATCTGACACACCTCTGCCGTCTGGACCATGAGAGGAAACGAAATGACCGTCATCGACACGATCGAAGAAACGGCCGTGCACGTTCTGCCGCCTCTTCCATATGCCGAGAACGCACTCGATCCGGCGATTTCCGCCAGGACAATCGGCTTTCACTATCGCAAGCACCATAAGGGTTACATCGATGCCTTGAACAAGCTGACCTCCGGCACCGAGCTTGAGTCTCTTTCTTTGCCGGAACTCATCCGGGAGACCGCCAGCAGGGCCGATAAGGTGGCCGTCTTCAACAATGCGTCACAAGCATGGAATCACGCGTTCTACTGGAACAGCTTGCGGCCGAAGGGCGGCGGCGAGCCTCCCGCGGTGTTGAAGCAGCGGATCGAGGCCTCGTTCGGCAGCATGGATGCATGCAAGCGGGCATTGGCTATGGTAGCAACGACACAATTCGGCAGCGGTTGGGCCTGGCTCGTGCTGAAGTCGGATCGCCTGAAGGTGATCAAAACCGTCAACGCGCACGCACCCGCCAACGAGGGCCTGACGCCCTTGATAACGATCGACGTTTGGGAGCACGCCTATTACCTGGATTTTCAGGACCGCCGCGCCGATTACGTGGCCGCGGTGCTCGACAAGCTGATCAACTGGGGTTTTGCCAGCGACAACCTCGCCAGGTCTGCCACGGTGCGACAGCCCGCGGCGAAGCTTTTATCATGAAACCGGTGTCCGGTAAGAGCGCTGTGTCAATTGGTTTTGTGTTCGGTACTACGCTCAAAAGGTCCGAGCAACGCTTCGTCAACTCTGGACGTCAAACCTAGCTTAGCCGGGCTCAGCCGTAGAACGGATTGAAACCCACGCGGCCTCCCTGTTGGAACGCACAGACCGGGGCCGCCATTGCACCTATCTTCAAACCCGAAGGCAAAGCGCGCCGCACGAGCCCACTGCGAAGTGCCATGGGTGTGTCGCCGCACTAAAGACAAAGGGCTTGCATCTGTGCAGGCTCTTGCTTTGTTTGGTTGCGGGGATAGGATTTGCTTTGTTCGGTGGCGCACAGAGATCACGCCAGATCCAGAGGACGATAGCGGCACTGGCCGATCGCGGCCGCCGAAAGCAAGCAGGAGTCTATGCGCACCGCAATTTGCCCAACGGAGCTTCAATTCCACGATCTGGCAAGTCACTTTCTGGCTTTGACGGCAAGGGATCGGTTTCTGCGATTTGGCTGGGTCCTTAGCGACGATGACGTCGTCTCCTACGTCAAGAGGCTGATGCACTCGATCGAGACGGTGCTGGTGGTCGTGGACGCACCGCCAGAGATTTGCGGGGTACTGCATTTGGATGTCGCCGGCCGCTGTGCGGATCTTGGACTGAGCGTCTCGGGTTGGGCGCGTGGCAAGGGCATTGGGACGCTGCTCCTCGAGGGGGCTCTCCGGCTCGCTTGCGCGCGCGGAGTGACCACCTTGTTCGTGCGCAACCTGAACCACATGCCAGCGCTGATGCGCCTTGCGCGCCGCGTCGGCATGAACGTGATCTGTGCGCCCCGCGCCAGCGCCATCCAGCCCAAGTGGCCAGCCGGCAGCGACAGCGCCACTCGGCATGATGCGTTGTCGGCCGGCGTCACGCTGGCCGACTACGACCTGCGTTTCCAGTGGAACGGCCGGCACCCTATTGATTCACCGCGCGTCGAAGCTCCGGAGCAGTCTGTGCATCATCGGCCGCGGTCACCGCGTCAGGTCAAGCGGCGTACTCAACCACATCATCGCGCAGCACTGCAAGCCACCCACAAAGCGCTCTGCGGCGCTCACTGATCACTTCCAGTCGCGCAGGCCGCGGGTCGCGAGCAAGGGGTTACCGGCGGAAGTCGACAAGGCCGCGTCAACGACAACCGATCGAGTCGTTACACGCCGCGTCGCTGCACTGCCTACGCCACACGCCACCCGCGCGTGCGCCAGCGCACGGTGCGGCCGTGCGTTTGTATGTACCGTCGCCACTCCTATGCGCGAAATGCAAGCGTCAGGAAAGCGGATATCGACGTGAATGCAAATGGTCGCAAGGCCGGGGCTGTGAAAACAGGAGATTCGCATGACCGTCAGTGACATCGTTGATACGGTCGCGCAACACGTTCTCCGGCCGCTGCCGTTCGCGCAGAACGCCTTGGAGCCGGCCATTTCTTCCAGAACGATCGGCTTTCACTACGGCAGGCACCATGCAGGCTACGACGATACCTTGAACAAATTGATCGCCGGTACGGAACTCGAAGTCCTTTCCTTGAAAGAAATCGTCGCTGAGACCACCTCTAAAGCCGCCAAGATCGAAATCTTCAACATCGCGTCGCAAGCTTGGAACCATGCGTTCTACTGGAACGGCTTGCGCTCGAACGGTGGAGGGCAGCCGCCATCGGCGTTAAAGCGAAAAATCGAGGCGTCGCTCGGCGATGTTGAGGCGTGCGAGGAGGCGCTGGCCGCTGCGACCGCAAACCGGTTTCACAACGGCTGGGTCTGGCTCGTGCTCGATGGCGACACACTCAGGGTGGTCAAGACCATCAATGCACACGAGCCTCTGGCCAAGGGTCTGAGGCCTCTGCTAACGATCGATGTGTGGGAGCATTCCTACTACCTGGATTTTCAAAACCGACGCGCGGATTACGCGACCGCTGTGCTCGAAAAGCTGATCGATTGGGGCTTTGCGGGCGACCATCCTGATGAATCCGCTCTCGAGCGGAAGATTGCTCGAAAACGTCCGCGCCGGTGCAACCAAAGTCTGGATCTCGGGTCTTATCAAAGCTGACTGCCCGACTGGTCACCTAGCCCATGAGAAAGCGAGTCGAGATGGATCCGAGCTGGCGTTTACTGATGGTTGTTTCCATGTTCGGAATGGCGATGGGCGCGCACGCGCAGCCGGCGCCGATCGTCATCGAGCCGATGGTCTATTCCCTAGTGGAGGCCGCCGCGGCGGAACAATTCGCTCGCGAGGCTGTCGCGCAGTCGCAGATCGTGGATGCCGTGCGTGATCTGGAACGGGCGGCACTGCAGTCAGACTTCAGCAGCAACGCGCGTGAAATGGCATTTCTGCAGCACGCGCATGAGCAGCTCCGCGCTGCGGCAAAGCAGCTCGACGGAGCGCGGTTCGACCGAACCATCGACCTGTTGGCCGATCTGGACCGCGCGGTCGAACGCACTTCGACCCGCGCTGGACCGCCGATCTCACCCGGTGAAGAAGCGTCAGTCGCGCGCGCTCCAAGCCATAACCAGCTGGCGCAGTTGGCCACGGAAGGCCAGGACCTCGAGCGCAACGCGCCGACGGCGCATCGCCTTGTAGACGAAAACGGCCTCGGGTCCACGGCTCGGCAGGCCAGGGGCGCACTGCCGCCGACGGGGCAGGTCTCGACCGCCCCGTGGGATGCGGATATGCAGACCTGGTTGCCGGAACCGCGAGGGACGTCGCCTCAGTTGCGTTTGCGATTCTGATACGCAAAGACGCGGGCGCCTATCCGCTCGTGCGATCGAGCGATGCTCCAATGCTTGGCCTCTATCCAGGGACCCTCTGCAGTCGACCCCACGGAATCGACCCAAGCGAGTCGGCGAGGTGGCTGCTTCCTCGGCTCCCATTGCAACAGGGCGCGCACTATGGCCACTGGTGCCGAGCGTGTGCGCCAGCGCACGGTGCGGCTGCGCGGTTGTCCGTACCATGGCACACATCATGAAAATCAACTTGTCGAGAAATTCCGTTCCCCTGGCCATGGCTCTGCTCGCGATTACCCTGCCCGCGCTGACGGCTGCCCAGTCCCGCGACGCCCACGCTAGCGGCCGCGGAGGCGGTGGTTGGCACGGTGGTGGTGGCCGGCACGGTGGTGGCGGTTGGCACGGCGACGGCCTGGGATGGTGGGGCTTGGGATTGGGCTTGGGCCTGGGATGGGAGGCTGCATACCTTGCTAATCCTTATCCGTACCCCTACTACCCTTACCCGGTCTATACCTACCCGTACAGTCCTGCGGTGATCGGGGAACCGTCGTCACCGCCGATGCCTTTCCAACCTATGGCTCCGGTGAATCCGCCGAATTACGCGGCCACGTCAAACTGGTATTTCTGCGAATCGGCCAGGGGCTACTACCCCTACGTGACGCAATGTCCTGAAGCGTGGCGCCTGGTTTCTGCCACGCCGCCAAGTGCGGTGCGATAAGCCTTCCGGTCAATCACTAGCTGTAAGAGACGGGAGATCCAAAATGACTGACATCGCGAGGGGCGGTGAAAACGCCGCCGGCGGACCGATTCCGACCGAGACCGGCGCTTTGAAGGCCTCGCCCCAGGGTTTCAAGGCGTGCTTCGAAAACGGCGTTCTCACTTATGCCGACTTGGCCCCGAGCGAACCTGCAACAAGTTGGCACACGAAGACTGCGTCCCCGAAGACTTGAACTTGATGTGCGCGCCTGCGCCGGAGCCTCTAGCGACGAGCTCCGGCACGGGCTTATTTCTTGAATATCGTCGTCATGCGCTCGACAGCGTCCTTTAGTTCTCCCCCGGCTTTGTCCATGTGGGTCTTCAACTGCTCCCAAGCGCTCTCGTTGGCAGCTTTTAGCTTGTGGAAGTTCTGCCACGCTTCCTGTTGCTTGGCGTGCAGCAACTCGAGGTTTTTTTCATACTGAGCCTTCGCCTGCGCCCCCATCTGCTCGGCACCAGATTTGAACCGCTCGGTTTGCGCCTTCCAATCGTTCAACTGCTTTTCCATAAACGCCTGATAGTCTTCCCGAATTCCCATGATTTTCTCCTTCAAACGATCTAGCGCTCACGGCCGCCATCGCGGTCTTATCAGCGGGAACATGTCAGCTCGTTCGGTGCTTCTTTGTGGCTACTCAGATCGAAGTGCCCGTCGCCATTCGTTCATTTGACCTGGCAGTGATGGCAAGCTCCGTCCGCCCGCCGGGCGGGGCACTGGCCGACACTAGCGGCGACCTGGGTTTTGCGTCTGTGCGCTGTCGCACATAAACGGTGCAGCGTGCCATATGCATGGGATCATCGGTCCCCTCCTTGCACCCCGGCCCAAGGGTCCGGTCGTCAATAAACTTCCCGATCCATGAACGCTATCCGTCAGACAGTCCGAGCGCGGCCACGGCTTTTCATTTCGATCCTCATCGGTGCCGCGACGGGCTTTGCTCTTCCCTTGCAGTGGGACACGGTGACCAAGCTACTGATTGGTTGGAATGTCACCGTATGGTTTTACCTCGGCTTGGTCGGCTGGCTGATGGTCCGCTCGACCTACGTCCGCGTTCGCAGCATCGCGGAACAGGAGGACAGAGGAGCCGGCATCATCCTGGCAATCATGTCGATTGCCGCGATCGTCAGTTTCGCAGCCATCATCTTCGAACTGTCGACAACCAAGAACCTGTCCGTAGGCCATCGCCTGGCGCACTACGCCTTCACGGGTGCTACCGTGTTCGGCTCATGGTGCCTCGTCGCGACCTTGTTTGCTCTTCACTATGCGCGGACCTACTACCGCTCGCCAATCGAACGCCGAGCACTTCAGTTTCCTGATAACGAGGCAAACCCCGACTATTGGGATTTTTTGTACTTCTCGTACACCATCGCCGTCGCCGCGCAGACTTCGGACATTTCTGTGATGTCGCGACCCATGCGAAAGGTCGTACTTGCACAATCCTTACTCAGTTTCTTCTTCAACGTCGCCATTCTCGGCCTTTCAATCAATATCGCGGCGAGCCTGGTGGGTACCTGAATTGCTAAGCGGCAACTCTTTGGCGGAACACGTCAGACAGCAGGCGGCTCAATTCCTTCTTGACCACCTCGTAGCACTCACACACGCATGTCTCCAGTCCGCCTCGATCCATCACTGCAATATGGCCTCGGCGGCAGCGAATGAAGCCCGCCTGCTGCAGTCTTCTAACGGCCTCTGTAATGCTTTCCCGGCGCACGCCGAGCATGCCGGCGACCAGTTCCTGTGTCATGACCAGCTCGCGCGAGGGGACTCGATCGATGGTCAACAACAGCCAGCGGCTTAGCTGCTGCTCCACCGAATGGTACCGATTGCAGACCACCGTCTGGCCGATCTGTGTAATCAGCGCCTGGGTGTAACGCAGCAATAGGCGCTGCATCGAGCCGGCGCGATCGAATTCCTGCTTCAGAAACTGGCGCTCCAACCGGTAAGCGTAGCCTGCGGTCTGCACGACGGCCGAACTTGGCGTGGTGTCCCCTCCCATGAAAAGCGCGACACCAACAACTCCTTCATTGCCGACCCCCGCGGTTTCGGCCGAGGCGCCGGACTCCATAACGTAGTGCAGCGACACGATCGTGGTCGTGGGAAAATAGGCGTGCTTCAACTGTCTGCCGGGTTCGTAAAGCATCTCGCCGAGCAACATCGGGACCAGTTCCAGATGCGCAGCCAAGGGTTCCAACGTCGCTGCAGGCAGAGCAGCGAGAAGATAGTTCTGACTCGGACTATGGGGTGATGACATCGCCGACCGGAACTGTCGAGATGCTGCGTTCTAATTCTTTACAGTGACTTCGACACCGATCCCGCGGTAACCTTTGAAGCGGCAGAACGCGTCGAACATGGGCTCTCCACTGACGCGAAACTGCTGCCGCGAGCCATCCGGGTTGATGCGGCTGAAGGCGAAATCCAGGAAAGGCTGCCGGGCTGCAATGGTTGCCCGCAGAGCCTCCCGCTCCGCCTCATTCCACCCTGCTACCGGAACACCGCTTGCATCTCCCACTAAGCTGTCGACTCGGATTCCGAGCATCTCCAGGACCGGGCCGGAAACCTTGCTGAAGGCCCCTTTTTCATCCTGCTCCCAGTACCAGTCGGAGGCCAGTTCGGTCAGGCTGCGATAGCGGGCCTCGCTTTCGCGAAGTTCGGCAGTCCGATCACGGACCGTCTGCTCAAGCACTGTGTTGTAATTCTCGAGTTTCTTGTACAGCAGCCGCACTTCGAGCATGTTGTGGATGCGCGTCTTGACTTCGACCAGATCGAACGGTTTGCTGATGAAGTCCTTTGCGCCATTTTGCAGCGCGCGGACCTTGTGTCCCGGTTGGGCAGTGAGCACTATGACCGGAAGGTAGCTGTCGACATCGTTCGTCTTCAGAGCTTCCATCACCTGGAATCCGTCCATGCCAGGCATCTGCAGGTCGAGCAGGATAAGGTCATAGGAATTCTTTCGATGCAGCGAACACACCTCCACTGGATTCTTGGTCGAGGCAACCCTCGCGTAGCCAGCTTCGCCCAGCATTCGCGAAAGCAACTGAACATTGGCATCCTGATCATCCACGATCAGGATACTGGCGTTGAAAATCTCGTCTGCACGGAGCATCAAGGCTTTTCCTCTTTACTGACACCGGCCGACGCCACTCTGACAAATTTCAGTGCCACGTCCAGCGTATCCATGAACTCGCTGACCTTGATGGGCTTGGTGAGATAACGGAAGAATCCTGCCTCAAGACCGTCCTTGATATCTCGGGGCATTGCATTGGCACTGAGGGCGATCACCGGGATGTGCGCTGTTGCCGGGTCCTCAGTCAGGATTCTCAGAGCCGTGATGCCGCTGATGCCGGGCAGATTGATGTCCATCAGAATGATATCCGGCCGTGCCGCGCGTGCAATCTCAACGCCGCGATTGCCATCGGTCGCACTGAGCAAACGGATATCGGGCCGACGCGCGAGAAGCTTCTCGACCAACAAGAGATTGGCCGGATTGTCCTCGACACAGAGCAGGGTGCGCGACTGCGCGTCGGCGTCAAGTCCCGATTCGGTAACCGTCACAGTGTCGGCTGCTCCGAGAAGTTGTAGTGCGGCCGTGGACTTCAGTTCGATCCAGAACACACTGCCCACTCCGACGGTGCTTTCCACGCCGATCTCACCCCCCATCAATTCAACCAGCCGCTTGCTCACCACGAGGCCGATCCCAGTGCCTTCCTCGGCGCCAGCCTCTCGGCCGAGACGATTGAACGGCTGAAACAGTTGCGCGAGCTTTTCTGCGGACAATCCTTCTCCGGTATCTCTAAAACTGACACGTGTACGCTTGGCGGTGTTCGCGATGCACGTCACCTCGACCATTCCTCCCGCGCGGTTGTATTTGATCGCATTGGAAAGCAGATTGATGAGAACCTGCTTCACCCGCGTTCGGTCGGCTTCGACGAAGTAAGGGCCATCGAGCTGCGGAAAGATCACGCGGATGCCGCTCTTTTGTGCCTGCGGTTCGGTCATCGCTCGGCAATCGCTCAGCAGCTCAGATAGCGACGTGGGCTCCCTCGACAGCGACACTTTGCCGGATTCGATCAGAGCGAGATCGAGGATCTCGTTGATTAGCTCCAGCAGATACCAGCCTGCCTGGAGAATCTGGCCGATGCTGGTCTTTTGATCGGGCGTTGGCGGCGGTGAACCCGACTCGATCAACTGCGCGAAACCGAGGATGGCATTGAGTGGGGAGCGCAACTCATGACTCATGCTCGAGAGAAAATCCGATTTCGCAAGGCTGGCTTTTTCCGCTGTGAACTTGGCGCTTTCCAATTCGAAATTTGTCTCCTGCAGCGCCCGGTCGAGGCGTTTGCTCTCCGTGACGTCACGCGCTGCGGCTATTACGCCCTGTAAGATCCTATTCCGATCGTAAAACGTGGTCGCATTGCAGGACACCACCGTTTTCTTGTTGTCTTTGCTGCGCGCGGTGAGCTCATAGTCTGTAACTTTTCTTTCGCTCAACACGAGGTTGATTCCTGCTTCAGCGCGCTCCGGATCGGTGAAATAGTTTTTGAACGGCGCCCCGATTAGCTCATCGCGCGTGCAGCCGGTGAGCGCCTCCATCTGCTTGTTGACGTCGGTAATGATGCCGGATGGATCGATAGTTATCAGCGCGTCGATGTTGGATTCAATCAAAGAGCGCGTGTAAAACTGCTGGTCGCGCAGGCGCTGATCGAGCTTCTTTTGCTCTGCTTCGACCTGTTTGCGCGCGGTATTGTCGGTCCCAAACACCAGGTAACCGATGATGGCATTTTGAGCGTCGCGCAGGGCTGTGACCGACACGACCGCCGGGAAACGGCTGCCATCCTTTCGAATGTGCGTTAACTCGTAGATGTCCTCGATGCCGCGTGACGCCTTGAAGACCAATGCCTCGACGCCCGGAGCAATTGGCGCGGAGAACTCAAGACTCAACGTCTTGGCGCGCGCGATTGCTTCCTCTGAATCCGAAATGTCGGCCGGCGTGATCTTGTTCATCACCTCGGCGGCCGTATAGCCCAGCATGCGCTCGGCACCGACATTGAATACTTGAATGACGCCCCTCTCGTCGGTGGCGATGCTCAAAAAGTTGGTGCCATTGAGAATCGCGCTCTGCAAGGCCCCTGTTCTGAGCAACGCATTTTGGCGCTGCATTTCGCTGATACGAGCCCCTCGGCCAGCGTCGTCGAGAACCGTGGGACTGTTTTCTGCTTCGAACACGAGAGGACTCCGCCAGAGGCGTACAGCAACTCGGAGCCCAAGGTGCACCGATCGGGTCGGCGGCAAGAACAGCGCGCTTCGGGCCCATTGAAGACCACACCGCGTTCAAGGGTAGGCCGTTTGCCACATCGACGTCTGTGCGCTGACGCACACACACAAGGCGAAAGCCTTTTCCGGCGATCGAGCCGCAACCGGACTTCGAACATCCGCCTGCGGCACCGTGAGCACGCTGGGGAATAGTCCTTCGACGTAGTTCGCTGCCCTACGGCTGCTGCGGCAATCGATTTGGCACGGACCGCATCGAAGCTGGCAGCGATCAGCAGCTACAGGTCAGCGCGATGAGTTGACGATGGGCAGCGATCAACAGCTACAGGTCAGCGCGATGAGGCGGACGATGGGATTGGAACCCACAGCAACAGGAATCACAAGGGCAACGTTACCCGCCTTCGGCGTGAAGAATCAAGCACTTGCGAAAACGCAAAGCCGCCTAAAGACGGGTAAGAGACGGGCATAGCCGCACAGTTTCCCTCACGGTCCGTGGCGGTCGGAAGAGTCCGAGTTCGCCCAGGACCGGGCGTCGGAGGAGGTCTGCTGTTGGCAGCCGACACTTGCCTCGGCGGCGACCAGCTGCCGCAGGGCCGCGGCCGCTGGTTGCAAGGGTCCCCCTGTGCGCTCTTCGGAGTTCGTCAGAACGCTGTCCGGCGACGGCGCGAGTCAATCACTCGGCTGTTTGGCCGCCCAAGCTCAGTCGAGAACCCTTTCAAAGTACGACTTGGCGAAGTCGACAAGGTCTCTTGTAGCAAACAGTAGCGCCTCTGCATGGCCTACGCGTCCGGTCCGAATTGCACCGGTTGCCGCGAACAGGTCGCCGACCACCGGGAAGTGAACGCTCTCGTCAGGCGCCATGTCAGCTTTTTCGATCCAGACCCGCTCGCCGTCTTGAATCATCGGAAAGCGGCTCATGGTCGTCCTCCTTGCTGGAACGAGCGATTCCGCATAGTGCAGCGAGGTGCATCGATTGAAACCCACGCCCAGCAACAGCGTGGTCGCGGTAGGGACGGTGGTTGACCCACCGCCCCCCGCACAGATCCGTACGTGCCCTACTAAGACATACGGCTCCTACCTCGAGTATTTGGCGTCAAAGCGCATGGACGGAGCAGGATGCAAGATGCGGGGAGACGGAATCCAGAGGTCGACGTAACGCCCGTAGCGAGCCCAATTGAGGCGGCGACGCTGGCCGCGACGACGAAGCGCCTGCAGCCAAAGGCGAACCACCGCTTTGCGAAAGCCCGTCAACCGCGAGGAGTTGCCGGGAACCGCATGGTAGTTGAAGTAACCGTGCACTACGCTGCGAATCCATCGGCCCTGCTCGCTGATCGGGCGATGCATCATGCGTTTGAGCGTTG
>Ga0210394_10002703_pt1 | contig 23836 bp, 23 predicted proteins | sample IncBWC12MmetaG_FD_160121 | JGI IMG/M metagenome (GOLD analysis project Ga0210394, IMG submission 160121) | Forest soil microbial communities from Barre Woods Harvard Forest LTER site, Petersham, Massachusetts, United States - Inc-BW-C-12-M | ecosystem: Environmental > Terrestrial > Soil >... | reverse complement strand
CGTGAGTATTCAGGATGATGGCGATCTTCTGTTTGCGCCGGCGGTGCTATGGACCGCGGCGCATCATCGCATTCCGCTGCTGAGCATCATGCACAATAACCGCGCCTATCACGAAGAGATGATGCACGTGCAGCGCATGGCCGACCGGCACAATCGCGGCATCGATCGCGGCGGTATCGGGACGACGTTCACGGAGCCCAACGTGGATTTTGCGAAGCTGGCGCAGGGGTTCGGCGTCTATGCGGAGGGGCCGATCGAGAATCCCACGGACTTGGGCCCGGCGATCAAGCGCGCGATCGCCGTCGTCAAGCGCGGCGAGCCCGCGCTGCTCGACGTGGTCACCCAGCCGCGCTAAGGCCGCTCTTGTCATTCTGAGCGAAGTGGCCGCAGGCGGGTGCCCCACCCTTCGTTTTTAAGGGTGGGTTCTTCGGTGTTTTGTAGCGCCGGCCTTCAGGCCGGCATCTTTCCGCCACGTTTGTGGTGCGGGCGTCTTGGTGACGCTAGCTTAGCGACGCTCCGCAGGCGGAGCAGCCGTCTGCGACGAGATTTCGGACACCGGCGTCATCGCGCCCTTGAGGGAGAAGAGAAAAACGCTGTCTCCGCGCGGCGCGCCGGCAAAAAGACTGCCGCCCGAGTACACGGCGACGTATTCGTCACCTTGGTACTCGAAGACGCTGGCCGGAGCGTTCACGCCGGCGCCGGTCTGGAATTCCCAAACGCGCTGGCCGCTCGAGGAATTGAGCGCGGTAAGCCGGCCGTCGTTTCGGCCCACAAAGACGAGGCCGCCCGCGGTGGTCACCGAGCCGCTGTAGCAGCTATCTTTCCACCGCTGCTGCCACACGAGCTTGTTGGTTTTCATGTCCAGCGCGGCGAAAATTCCGTTAGCCCCGATGGGCATGCCGCCGAAGGCGCTGCCCAAATATCTCTGGCCGCCGGCGTCCGGGAATTTTTCGTTCTCTTCGCCGCCCTTGAAGAAATTGGCGCCATCGCTGGCGCAGACGTAGTAAAGATTCGTCTCGGGATCATAGGAACTCGGAGGCCAATTCGCACCGCCGCGCGCGGAGGGTTTGACGACGACGCCCTCGGCCCAGAACGGCGTGAAGATGCGGCCCTGGTTGACGAGCGTGAAGCCTTCCGGCGCCACGTCGATTGACTGTGGCACGAAGGCGTCGCCGCGAGGAATCGGCTGCGTGGCCGAAGTAAATTGCCGCGGCTCCTGCGCGACCGGCTTTTCGTCGATGCCAATCAGCGGCTTGCCGTTGGTGCGATCGAGGATGTAGACCCATCCGGCCTTGTTGGCTTCGGCAGCGGCTTTGCGAACGCGGCCGCCAATCTTGACGTCAAAAAGCATGACCGGATTCGGCCCGTCGTAATCCCACAAATCGTGATGCACTTGCTGAAAGTGCCAGCGATACTTGCCGGTCTTCGCGTCGATGGCGACCATGGAATTGGCGAACAGGTTGTCGCCGGGGCGAATGTGTCCGTTGAAGTCGGGCCCGGGATTGCCGGTGGTGAAGTAGAGCAGCCCGAGCTCCGGATCCAGGGCGGGAGTCTGCCAAATCGCCGCGCCGCCGTATTTCCATGCGTCGCTGTCTTTAGGCCAGGAGTCGTGACCAATCTCACCGGGGCCGGGAATTGTGTAGAAGGTCCAGATCAGGTGGCCGTCTTTCGCGTCGTACGCTTTGACGCGCCCGCGCGTGCCGTTTTCGCCTCCCGCGAAGCCAGCGATCACCATTCCGTCGTAATAGAGCGGAGCCGCAGTGATGGTGTAGCCCTGCTGCCATTGCTCGGCTTGAATCGACCAAAGCGGCTTGCCGGTTTTTTGATCGAGCGAGACGAGGCGGCCGTCGAGCTGGCCGACATAAACCGCGCCGGCGCCGAGCGCGACGCCGCGGCTCGTCCATCCGCAGCACACCGTGGTGATGCCCTGGTCCAGGTTGGCCTGGTATTTCCAAAGAATCTTGCCGGTGTCTATGCTGATGGCAAAAACGTCGTCGGCGCCGGTAACGATGTACAGAACGCCGTCGTAAACGACGGGCTGGGCTTCGCCAGAGTATTTATTCGCGAGCGCGGAGCCATCCAAATGCGTTTGCCAGACGGCCTTGAGCTTGCCAACGTTTTCGCGATCGATCTGTTTTAGCGGAGACCAGTTCTGGCTCAGGAGGCTGCCGCCGACTTTGAGCCAGTTTTGCGCAGGCGGAGCGACGAGGTCCTGAGCGGAAAAAGCGGGCGACGCGGCGATGCCCGAGACGCCGCGGTTCTCGGAAGCCGCAGACGTAGCGGCAACGGAAGCTTGTTGCGGCGCGGCGTGCGCGCGCGAGAGGAGAAGCAAAACCACGGTCGCAAAGCACAGCGCAAAACCGGAAGATACACGCAGCCAACGAAGTCTCGAATGATTGCTGCAGTTTCTGCTCATGGCTGGCTCCTTCGCTCGACGAATCCGAGGCTAGTGCGTGCCGAAGATACGCGAGCGCATTTGTTTCCGGGTCCGTGAAGAAAGCATTTCTTAGGTCAACCGCCCCTGCCTGTGCAGCGAGTTTATCGGAATGCATCCATGATATACAACGCGTAGATTTTCAGATCGGGTGGGCGGGGAGTGTAAGAAAATTCTTTGCGTGTGGAGAGGGCCAAAGCGTATATTTCGCTAGGCCGGTAGAAAACTCGCACCGTTCACGCGGAAATTTGGAGGCGGGGCAATGAACAAGAGTCTTTGGTTGGGCTTCCTCGTGATGATTGCTCTTTTGGCGGTTTCCGTTCCGCTCGCAGCGCATCACGGAAACGCGTCATACGGTCACGCGAAACAAATCACGTTGAAGGGCACCGTGACGGAATGGGATTGGCTCAGTCCGCATACCTTGCTGAAGATGGATGTAAAAGATGACCAGGGAACAGTAGTCAATTGGATTGTTGAGTGGAGCGCTCCCTCCAGCCTCATCAACTATGGCATAAACAAGAAGACGTTCAAGCCGGGGGATGAGGTCACGGTGGTGATGATAACGCCAGACAACGGCGCGCCCGTCGGCCGTATCCAGCGAGTGATGCTCGCGAACGGCACGTGGTTACGCGGCTAAACGAGGAGTCCTCGAATATGACGAAAAGGATTTCCGATATGTTGAACCGCTTCGTGGTCCCGGCCGTTGTACTCGCAGCATCCATGTTTTCGCTTCCTGTGCGCGCCCAAAATGCCACGCGCACGCCGTTCCCCGCGCCCGACCCAAATGCTCCGCCGGCAGCGCAAAACCAGGAGAAGCATATCGACGGGTGGTACAAGGAAGTGCCCGCGCCGCCAAAGGATCAGCAGGCAGCCCCGGCGCCTCGACGCGATCTGTCTGGAATCTGGGAACCGGCTGGCGGTTGGCGGGATGGCGTGCAGTTCCTTGGCGCAAAGGAGTATCCTTCGGACGGAAAGCCGCAGCATGAATTGCCTTTCACGCCTTTGGGCGAGAAAGCGTGGAAATCGCATAAGCCGGGATTTGGAACCACGGAAGTTCCCGTCGCGCTCAATAACGATCCCTTCGACAGTTGCGACCCCATCGGCTTTCCGCGCATAGAACTCTTCAATCTGCGCGCGATACAGATCGTTCAGAATCCAAAGCAGATGCTGATCTTTTACCAGAACGATCGGACGTTTCGCAGCATATGGTCCGACGGCCGCGGGTTTCCGTCGGACGATATTTCCGAGCCTCGGTGGTACGGCTACTCCACCGGCAAGTGGGAGGATGACACCACGTTCGTTGTGGAGACGACCGGGCTCGACGAAAGAACCTGGATCGACAATGTCGGCCGTCCGCACAGCAGCGACTTGCGCGTCGAAGAGCGGTTCCATCGCGTGAACCACGACATCATGGAGATCACGCTGACGATTAACGATCCGCAGATGTATACGAAGCCCTGGAATGCGCTAAATAAATTCCCCATGCGGTTGCAGCCGGCCGATTTCGATCTGCGGGAAATGATCTGCTCGCCTTCGGAGCAGGCGGAATTCGATAAGCAAGTGAGCCGGCCGGCCATCGCGGATACGAAAAAGAAGTAGGCTTCAGTACTCGCTCACATGTGGTCGTTCCGAGCCCAGTCGCGGAATGACGACGAAAAGCCCCAGGGCCCCGCAACAACTGCGGGCGCCCTGGGCTTACAAAGGCAGGACCCACCCTTCAGAAAGGGTGGGGCACCCGTAAAACCAATTGCAGCTCCCCTCGATCGGCATTCCTGCGAATTTCGGACGGATTCCTCGCCTGCCTAGAAATAGGATGCGGGCGCAACTGCCGCGCCCGGGACAGGCTCGGAATGACGATGAAAAGCCCCAGGGCCCCGCAACAACTGCGGGCGCCCTGGGCTACAAGGCAAGTAGTGCGGCGCTTTAGCGGGCGCTGGTTGTGGTCGTGGTAGTGGTGGTCGTCGTGGAGCGCTCCGCCAGGAAATCCCAGTGCTCGCCGGCGTGCTTGACGATCGCGGGCACATCCCCTACAAGCAGGAAGCCATCGGTCACGAGCGCGTTCGCCGATTGCTGCACGAGCTTCAGATACTCATCGCGCGAGTGGTAGCGCTCTTCGATCGAGAGGCGCGGATCGCGAGCCTGGTCGCGTTCCGCTTTGGTGCGCGCAAAGGGAATGTATGAGCCCATCAGCGGGAAGAATTGCTCGGTCCCACCGATGGCGGTGTTTCGGAAATTCCATCCCGTATAAGTAGCGAGCGGCACGGCCACGTCGGGAAGCCGCAGGCCGGCGACGGCGTTGCCGTCGCGGTCCACCTGCGGAACGAGATACGGCAGCGGCGAGCCCGCGCCGTCTTTCGCCAGCAGACGGTTTGGACCGCGCACTCCCGCGTAGGCGGTCTGCGGCGAAGTGACGCCGGTTATTTTCGGCCAGGCCACGTCGCGCGCGCGCACCAGCGTGCGGTCCGTCAAGCGCGGATAACGGCTCGCGGGTGGCGCGGTGCCATCCGCAACCCATTTCTCCATGGCGATGAGCAGTGCGCGCAGCGTGATGCGGGAATCAAACGGGTTCGCCGCGAGCTGGCCGGTGGTCACCGCCGGAGGGAAGGCGCCGACGTTGTGCGGCGCTCCGGACAAAAGATAGAGGCGCTCATTCGCCAGCGGCGCGATATCCTTCGAACCGTCGGGCGTTGTAGTGGCCAGAGCGATGCTGCGCTCCCAATATTCAGTGTCCGAATAGGTGTAGAAGATTTTCGGCTGATGCTCGGCGGCGCGCGCGTTTTCGATATTGCCCTCCTCGAGGGCGGTCACCGGATCGCGCTGCTTGCGATCCGAGAAGGGGAAATGCGTTGCCGATTCCATCAGCAGCGACGTCGGAGTCGACCAGCGCACGTCGAGCTCTACGCCCGCCGCGCCCGCTCGATGCGGCCACACCGCATCGAACACCTGCCGGTTGCGTTCGTCGCTGTTGAAGCCTTCGTAGAGAAATTCGCGCAGCCAGCGGCCGGTTTGGGAGACTCCGAAAGCAAGCGTCGTTTTCGCAGAGACCGTCGCGTCGGGCGCGTATTTCACCCAGGCGGCGGCGTCCCGCACGGCGGCGAATCCGAGTCCCGCCACGGGCGGATTGACGGCCAGATACGCGAGCTCGTAGGTATGTCCGGGCTCGAATCCGCCGTCGAGAGTGACGGTGTTGCCCGCGAGCTGCCATTTGTCGCGCGCAATGGTCGCCCAGGTGGCGCCCAGCTTTTCGCGCACGCGCAGCGTATTCTGCGCCGAAGCCGGATCGCTCGGCGTGTAGCCAACGAGATCGGCAACCGTGGCCTTGTCGCTGCGGCTGTCAACGATGAAGGTACCGCTGACGAGGCCTGTCACGCCCACTGCGCCGGGCAGGTCGATTTTCAGCGCGCCTTCTCTGCGCGCGTCGAATTCCCAGCCCACCATCACGATGGTGTAGCCGCGGTCGAGCAAAAATCCGTCTCCCGCTTCGCTCTCAGGAGTTTTCCCGGGCGGTCCATCGAACTGGGGCATAACGACGCCTGCGCCGCGATTCACGATGTCAAAGATGGCGATGCCGTTTCCCTTTGCGGGATCGTGCGGCTTGAGAATCACGAGGTCGGCGGAGAGCTCGATTTTGCCTGCGGCATTCTTCGGCGCCTTGTCGAGATCGGCGATCACCTGGTTGCGCGCGTTGGCGGGATCGATGGCGAAATAGATTTTTCCCGTGAGCCGCTCGTAGGTGCCGGTCGCTCCAAACGAACGGCCTCCGGCCACGTCGCGCCGCGAAGCAATCTCCACTCGCGATACTTCTGCTCGCGAGAGGGCGGGCCTTATCAGGACCCCGATCAACACCAGGAGCGCCAACTGAGCTGCGTGCCGAGCAAGGCGGTTCATCGTGTGCCTCCTTTTTTATGCGACAAAAGCCGCCTGATTCCCATGCGCTTTTGTCGCTCGACAACCCGGATCATAGGTTGCGGAAATGTTTGGATTCCCCTCTTGGTTGGCCCAAGTCTGCTCTTGCCCCGTAGCGGTGTCAATCTGGATGGTTGGACGGAGGCCTTTGCGGATTGGGAATCGTTACGCGGTGAACGGGCCGGCCGCCGCCCTTTCCTGAGATACGGAAAGGGCAGGCTACAAAGGGCTGCAGAAAATGGTATGTGCCGGAGTTAACTCTTGTTCTTGGTCAGCTCTTTGTAGACGACTTCGGTGAAGCTGGCGAAGTTTGGGTTGCCGCCCGCGGGAGGGGTGGCCTCGCCGAGCTCTTTTTTGACGTCGTCCAGGGATTTGCCCTGGGCGACCAATTGCTTGATTTTGTCGCGGCGCGCGGCGGTGTTCATCAGGCGCTGCTCCAGCACGGGCTTGGTTTGCGTGTTGCCGTGGCCGGGCACATACGTATCGACGTCGAGCGCGACGATGCCTTTCATGCTTTCCACCCAGCCGGCGGAGGAGCCCTCGTCTTCGAGATGAATGAGCGGGTAGGGAAGCCGCATGACCGTGATGTCTCCGGTGAAGGCGATCTTCTGGTCAGGCAGATAGATGATCAGATCTCCGCTGGTGTGTGCCGGCGCCCAATGCAACAGCACGAAGCGCACTCCGTCGATGGTCATGGATTCTTTTTTGCCGACGGTCTTCGTGGGCATATAGCCGGTGAGATCGACGTGGCTCGGGCTGCTGCGCGGATGCTCCATCTGCTTTTTGCAATTGTCCTGGGCGATGATGGTCAGGCCCTTGGGGAAGCCGGGCAGGCCGTCCGTATGGTCGAAATTGCTGTGCGTGAGGATGATGTGCGTCACCGGCTTGGGGGTGAGTTTGGCGATTTCCGCCATCACCGCTTTGCCGGATTCCGGCGTCTGCTTGGCGTCGATGACGATGACGCCTTCTTTGCCGATCACGACGCCGGAATTGGAGCCGACGCCGCCTTCGATCCAGTAGACGCCGCCGTTCAGGGCGTGGGTCATGATCGGCGCGAATTGCGGTTGCGCCTGCGCACGCAGCGAGCGCGCGAGGGGGCTCATGGCTGCCAGAAGCGCGGCTGCGGCAAGCACATGGAAGATGACTCGATTTTTGCGCGACATTTTTCCTCCCGATGATCTTCCCCTGGTGACAAAGGGTTGGAACAGCGCTCTGATTGAATTCAGGAGAGCGTTTGGTTACTGCGGGTTGTTCTCTTCGTCGCTTCTGTCATTCAGGCGGATCGCATGGCCATCTGGAAACGTGATGCGTCGCCCCAAGCCGAGATTTTTTGTGCCGTCCTTTGCCGGCGCCGCGATCACGGTAACCGTTTCTCCCACCTTGAACATATCGCGGGTGATTCCCGCGCGATGCAGCATGCCTGGAGGAACGGCTTCAATGCCGTAGGTGACCAGCTGGCCGTCTTCCTGCTTCACTTCCACCCACACATAGATGTGAGGATTCGTCCAATCGAGGCGCTTCAGAGTTCCGGTAACCGTGAAACTCTTTTTGGGATCGAATTCCGCGGTAACGGAGTGGTGAGCCAAAGCCGGTACCGCGGCGAGCAACAGCCCAAACAGCGTAAGCGCAAGGCCCCGTGTCTTGCTCGTCATGGCAGCTCCCAAAGATCGTTCAATCTGCCGGTCTGTTCCTAGAAGATTTGGCACGGATCGTATCAGGCGCCGTCTTTTGGCGTCAAGCAATGGGGCAACCGAAGGAACTGCAGATCCCTCGTCGCTACGCTCCTCGTGATGACACCTTTTCGCTTGTCGTCCGCCTTTTTTAGACGGCGCAAGCTCGGACTTTATTTCCCGCGAAAAGCGCATCCTGTAGGTAGCCTTTTCGCGGCGGCCACGTTGCGGCGCACGACAACCCCATGGCTGCGGGGCAGAGCGGACACAGGGAAGCTAACGACGGCAAGCGGGATCGCCGGGCTTATTCACGGCATTGCCCAGTTCGCACTGCGGCTGATCCTGTTCGCTGGGCCGGATAATATGGCTTTTGTCGCGCGCCTCGCAGAAGCTCTCAAAGATGCGATCGTCAGGCGGAACGCCGAGCATAAAGTGCCGCGGCGTCAGAACCCAGGGCTTGGCGAACATGACGGGATCTTCGACGGTGGCTTCGTAGACCAGCATATCGCCGTGGCGGGTGTAGCGTTCGGTGACGTGCTCCTGATCGCTGTGGATCAGGGCGTGTGTCTCCACAATCTGGTGGCCGGGTTCGCCGGGGCCGCCGGGTTCGGTGTGGCCTTGGGCGCCGCCAAGCCATGTTTCGTCATTCAGGCCGGTGACGTCGACAACCAGAGTGTCACCTTCCCAGTGGCCAATGGAATCGCCCAAAAACGAGCTATCCAGATCCTTGGGATGGCCGCGGCCGTCGGTGTAGATAATGCGGTAGGTCTGGCCGATGAAATTGGATTCGTACAAGACTACGACCATCTTGGGCGTCTGAACGAACTGCAAGGGCACCATGGAGGCGCGCGGAACGCCCATGGGCTTGCAGTCGTACTGGGGATCGTCGGGTGTGCTGGCGCCATATTGGTCCTTGAACAAGGCCTCAACCTTGGCGGCGTATTCGGGCTTGTAGGAAGGCATGTCGGGAGTGGGCCACTTGTATGGGGAGCGCCTGCCTCCTCCGCCCAAAGTGAAAGAGACGGTGCCGTCGGCGTCTTTTGTTACCGTCGTGTTGAAAGGATTGTCGTAGAAGCCGGTCAGGTCCGGGTGGCCATCGGGCGCACGCGGCGTGGGCTTTTTGGCGACCGGCAGCCCAAGGTAGAACTTCTGTAGTTCTTCGTTCGTGTTGCAGCAGCCGGGCATGTTAGCGCGCGAGGAATCGCTCTTCGCGGTGGCATCGGATTTCGAGGCTGCCGGCTTGGTCTGGGGAGTTGCCGGGAGGGCGAGCAGATACGTAGCGATCAGCGCCGCCGCGGTAATGCCGTATCGAACGAGACCGGATTTTGTGTTCATGGCGATTTGACCCCTAGAGGACTTCGGCGCGAGTTGAGAACCCCGAGCGACAGTGTGCGCACTTATCTCAGGGAGCGAGCCGTTGCGAATGCGTGGATGCTATGCCCGCGGGGAGGGAAGTGTCAACACGGAGGGCTTTGGCTAAAAGGCGAGCAGAGCGAAGTGGAGGGAAAACCGCGGTCGCCAGGGCGCGGCGCCCGGGCCGGCTCATTCGTGCAGCAACTAGAGACCGCACGGTCTCATCCAATGTTTGCTATGATGCGGCGACCAATCGGTCGCATCTAATTCTGGCGGAGAAGCGACATGCGTAAAGGCGAGCAGACGCGGCAGGAGATCATCCGGAAGGCCGCGCCGATCTTCAACCAAAAGGGCTACGACGGAGCCGCTCTATCCGACCTGATGCGGGCCACGGGGCTGGAAAAAGGCGGGATCTACAGGCACTTCGCAAGCAAAGAGGAATTGGCGGCGGAAGCCTTTGACTACGCGTGGGCGGAGACGTTCGACGCGCGCATCCACGATCTGGATGCGATCGCGAACAGCGTCGACAGGCTGAAGCAGCTGGTGGCGAATTTTGTCGAGAGACGTGGGATCATTCCCGGCGGCTGCCCTTTGCTCAATACGGCCATCGACAACGACGACGGAAATTCCGTGTTGCGCCAGCGCGCACGGAAGGCCCTGAGCGGATGGCGCAGTTACATCATTTCGATCGTGCGTGACGGGATCAAAGCAGGGGAAATTCGCGCGAAGACCGATGCAAAGAAGCTCGCGACGCTGATTATTTCGTCGCTTGAGGGAGCGGTTATGGTGTATCGGCTGGAACGAGACGAAGAGCCGTTGCGCGCCGTGCGAGCGCATCTAGATGACTATCTGGAAAGAGAAATCCGCGCCGGCTCCAAGTAACTGTTGATAGCGCCCGGTCGCCTAGCGTCCTTTGGCGTGTTCACCTTTCAAAACCATGCAAGTCGATGACGACTTCGCAACGAGCCGTCCCTGTTCGTCGGTGATTTCGCACTCGATGTAGCCCATCAAGCTTCCTCGCCGCACGACTTTGCCCTCGGCGCGCAGTTGAGCCGTCCATACCGGGCGAAAGAAATTAATCTTTAGCTCCACGGTGGTGAAGGATTCGTCGGGCGCGAGCGTGGCGGCAAACGCGATTCCCATGGCGGCGTCGGCAACATCGCAAAGAACGCCTCCATGGAGGGTGCCCATGGGGTTCGCGTGTTGCGGTCCGGCGGCGAGGGTGAGCACGGCTCGTCCGGCGGCGATTTCCTTGGCTTCAAATCCGATCAAGCGCGCGATGGCCACGTCGTTCGCTTTGACGCGAGCCATGAAGTCTCGTTGCTGTGCGGGTTCCGGGGTCATTCGAATATCCTCGACAATCGTGGGCGACCGCGTGGGCTCGCCAGTCAATCTAACACAAATTAAATGCGACCGCGCGGTCGCATATGACATCGAACTTGAATCAGGGCAAGGGCTGGTGATTGCCTCGAGGAGGCGATATGAATTTCGTGAAAAGCATTTTCGTTTTACTGACGCTGACAGCGGGCGCGCTAATGGCGGCGGGAGCGAACCCGCGAGGCGCGGTTCAGTCGCAGACGGCAGATCACGGGACGGCTGATCATGGTTCGGGGACGACGGCCGGAGAAACGACGCAAGCGAAGATCGCGCGAGCGCTTTCGGCGGGACCAGCTGACGTGACCAAAGGCGCGCGCATCGTGGACACGGATGCCCAAGGCAAGACAACCGTTCTGCGCGAAGGCAATAACGGATTCACTTGTATGCCGGGAAACCCAAAGGTGGTCGGCGAACCGCCGCTGTGCGCGGACGCGGCGTCGCTGCAATGGTTCGCGGACTTCAAGGCGCACAAGCCGAAGCCAACCAACACGGTGCCGGGCATTACGTACATGCTCGCGGGCGCCACGCAGAGGAGCGATTCCGATCCTTATGACCAAACGAGTCCGGCGATGACCATCGGGCCGCACTGGATGATCATGTGGCCGTTTGATCCGAAGACCTCAGGATTGCCAGCCGCATACAAGCCTACCGGGGCGTTCATCATGTGGGCGGGAACGCCGTATGCGCACGTGCATGTGATGGGACGTCCCTGAGGATTACAGGCTGACAACCAGATAGGAGCTGCAATGAGCAAGAAACAGAGTGTCTCCAAGGAAAACTTTAAGGGCGACCCGCTTGATCGCGATCTGTACACAAGTTCGCAGATAAAAGAACGCACTCTGAACGCAGCCATAGTCGAGGCCGACATAGAACAAGGCTATGAAAAGTATCTGGCGATCTTCGACGCCTTCTATGGCGATGAGATTGAAGTAAGCAGCGAAACGGCGGATAAGCCGATTCGCGGGAAGGACAGAGTCCGCTCGCTGCTCGGGAACTTCCTATATCCCGTGCACGTGATGACCGAAATCGGCGGTTTGACCGTAACGATTCGAGTGGCCGAGATTGCCGGAGATGTTGCCGGCGAGACGCATTCGGCCTGGACAGCCGAATTCGTCGGCGTTTCCGGCAGAACCAACACTGTGAGTTGGCGCGTCTTCCGGAGATGGAATGGCTCGCGAGTGGTGTACGAGTATCACTACGACCAGCAGCAACAGGGCGAGGCTTTGACGTCCACTGATTTTAGTTTTAACGCCGCCACACCTGAGGCGCAGTTTGGAAGGCCTTCTTGAGGCGATATTTTGATACGGCGCACGACGGGGCCGCGGGAGGATAAGGTCATGAGTACAGGCGCTAGCGTAAAGGCCGCACTGAAATGGGACGTGTTCGTGGCAAAACGCCAAGGCCTGACGCGCGATTTGCCGCCAGGCAAGGAAGAGTGGATGTGGGTGCCGGGGTCGGCGACTCTCATCTACGGCGAGAAGGATGCCTTGCTCGTCGACACGTTGCTAACGATCGAACAGGCGAAGGCGCTGCTGGAGTGGGTCGCAGCGCACGACAAGAACCTGACGACAATCTATGTTACACACGGTCACGGCGACCATTTCTTCGGCCTCGGGGCCGTGCTGGATCGTTTCCCCAATGCGAAAGCCGTCGCCATGCCTGAGGTCGTGAAAGTGATGCGCCGGCAGGCTTCACCCGAGTCCGTTACGAGCTTCTGGAAGGCGCGCTATCCCGGCCAGATCCCTGAGCGGCTTGTGATTGCCGAAGAACTCCGCGGAGGTGTGATCGAACTCGAAGGGCGTGATTTGATCCCTGTGCTGCTCGGGCATACCGACACCGACAACACGACTTGTCTGCATGTGCCGTCAGCCGGTTTGGTCGTGGCCGGAGATGCGGCTTACAACGATGTGCACCTTTACCTCGCGGAGTCCAACGCGCAAACCCGACGCGAATGGATCGCCGCATTGGACACGATCGAGGCCCTGAAACCGCGAGCGGTTATCGCCGGCCACAAGAAAGCCGAGAGGGAAGACAATCCCAGAATCATCGAAGAGACGCGGCAGTACATCCGGGATTTCGAGCGCTTAGCCGAGGCGACGACTACGGCGCGGGAGCTCTACGAGAAGATGCTGGAGCTTTATCCGAATCGAGCCAATCCGGGCTCGTTGTGGGGCTCGGCGCGCTCGGTGAAAGGCTAGAGGCGCAGCGAAGGAGACGGACATGGGGAAGCTGGAAGGGAAGATTGCGCTCGTAACCGGCGGCAATGGTGGCATTGGTCTGGCGACGGCAAAACGGTTTGTGAGTGAGGGAGCGTACGTATTCATCACCGGGCGGCGTACAGAGGAACTGGCCGCGGCCGTCAAGGAGATTGGCAGAAACGTAACCGGCGTGCAGGGAGACGTATCGAAGCTCGCCGATCTGGATCGCCTGTTTGCGCAAATCAAGCGGGAGAAGGGCAAGCTCGATATTGTGTTCGCGAATGCCGGCGTGGCGAAATATGCGCGGCTCGGCACGATCACCGAAGAATTTTACGATTCGATCTTCAATACCAACGTGAAGGGATTGCTTTTCACCGTGCAGAAGGCGCTTCCGCTGCTGCCGGATGGAGCGTCCATTATTCTGAATGCGTCCATTGTCGGGAGCAAAGGATTGCCGACGAACAGCGTGTATAGCGCGACGAAGGCGGCTGTACGGTCGTTCGCGCGGACCTGGACGACGGATTTGAAGGATCGCCGCATTCGCGTGAACGCGGTGAGTCCGGGTTCCACCGACACGCCGGGAGCGCGTGATTTGCTGGCTTCTTCAGAGGTAGGTGAGCAGCGGAAGAAGATGATTGCCACGGTGACTCCACTCGGCAGATTCGGCACGCCCGATGAGATCGCCAAGGCGGTAGTATTTCTGGCGTGCGATGACAGCAGCTACGTCACGGGAATCGAACTGTTTGTGGATGGCGGCTTGGCGCAGGTGTAGGTCCGATCGGGGCGCGCTTCAGGCTTGGCCTGAACTCATATCGGAGGAGAGCCGGTCGCGCCGATCGAGAAAATGAAGGAAGCGCGCTCGGAGACTGTCCTTGACGGCGTCGAGCGAATGGCCGGTCATCGATTCCCACAGACCATCCTGGCGGAAAATCCAGTGCCAGAGCGCGTACGCGATGTGCGCGTAGATCAGGAAAAGCAAAAAATTGGAAATGCCCACGTGGAAGCGAATCGTGCCGGCGAGCAGGGGATTGTCTGTCCTGATTCTGCGGCGCGCGCGGAAAATGTGCGATTCGGGCGCGAGATAGGCAATCATGAAGCCGGAGGCGAGTACAGCGGCCAGCGAGCCGTAGATTGAGATTTGAGAGATCCAAGTGGCGGCTTTTTCCCATCGAGGCGCATCGGTCGGAAGCCGCGAGCCTCCGCGAAAGAAGTAAACCCAGATCGGGCGCGCAAGAAATACGAGCGCAATGATGGCCCCCAGGATGACGTCGCGATGCATGGCTGCGGAATTGAAGAGAACGCGGGTCCTTTCGCCATTTTCGATAAAAGCGTATGCGAGAAGCGCGCCGCCAAGCCAGTGGAACGCACGAGTGGCATAGCCATGAGGAGAGGCGCTTCTGCCGGTATGCCGGAACGTTTCGAGTGTGTCGCGGGTGAATTTCATCTGCGATCCAGATTCAGCAATTGTGGGAATTTGTACACCCAGCGCGATGAATTTCAGCTTAAGGCGGGCGCGGACTGGGGCTGTTTCTACTGATTCTGCAAGACGTCGTAGCGGGCGATGGCGTAGCCGAGTACGGCTCCGAGGAAGACGTCGGACGGGAAATGGGCTCGCAAACTGATGCGTGAAAAGCCGATGGTCCCCGCCAGGCCATAGGCAACCCAGGGAACCCAATGATGATTGCGATAGCGGCGGGCGATCACGGTAGCGACAGAAATGGCCGCAATCATATGTCCGGAGGGGAAGCTGCTGCCGATGTGGGAAGCACTGTGGAAAAAAGTATCCGCATAATTCCGCTGCCTGTATATGTCCTGCGGACGCCATCTGGCGGTCACGGTGTTCAAGACCGCGCGGAGCACTTCGGAATCGGCGACAGCTTCGCCGGCGAAGAGCGCGGTCTTCTGCATATACGAATCTCGGCGCTGGAGGCCGATGGCATAAAGCGCAGCGGGGATGGCGATTGTTTCCGCGCCCGTCACGTTGCTGCCAAAGGCTCCGTTAAAGTCGCTGAAAACTTTGGTGTGATTGAAATACGGAGCAGCGTAGGTATCGGTGGATAGCAATGCGACCGTGGCAGAAGCAACAATAACTGTCGGCGACCAATATCGTTTGTGGGCCAGCTGGCCTGGGAAAAACCACATGTTTTGCTGATCGCGCAGGAAGTTACGGGGCAAGAGGTTGAGCGAAACGTCGCGGGAGTGAGAGGAGGCAGAGCTGGATTCCGAACTGGAGTCAAACTGTTTCGCAGCGGGCGTCTCCGCGGGAGGGATCGGCGGATTATCCTGCGCATGAAGCACAAGTGACGAGACAGCTATACACACCAAGGCGCATGCACGCAGACAGACGACACGCAGTGGAATGGCGGGTGCCACGTTCACAATACCTCTCAATGGGATCTATGAGTCGACGGTAAGGCTGATTGTCGACGCTAGGGCAGATTTCGTGATCGTAGCATGCGCGTCGTTAAAGAAAATCCTGCCGCATCGAGTAGGTGCCCAGTTTGGAAACAGGAGCAAATGGTTGTGTGAAGGGAATTCGTGCTGTTGGGTGAGTGGCGACACGAAGCGCGGCGAGCCTAGCTGGAGCGCTTTTCTGGTTGAGACGAGATTTTCTCGGTCGTTGTGCGCCGTCGAGTCAGTCTTTCTGGCGGTCGCGGGTAGCGCGGGCGCACTCCATCATAAGGTCGAGGAATTTCGTGTAATTTGCCTCGCCGACGACGAAGGGGTTCGGTTCTCCCGGTTTTCGCGCGCGAAGTGCTGTGAGCTTATCGGCAAAGCCGTCGAAGACAGGATGATTCTGAATTTCTACGTCGACTTTCATCCTTTTGGTCCATTCCTCGAAGTGCTGGATGGAGTCGATGAACTCCTGCACCTGGCTGGCGTTACCCTGAGCGATGAATCCTCCACCTACCATGCCGGCGACGTGCGGCTTGCCGTTATCCTTCACCGGGATGATGAGGCCGAGCGAGCCGGGTGTGTGTCCGGGAATGAAAACCGGCGTCACGCTCTGATCGCCAAGGGTGATCGGGACGCCTTCGAAGGCGACCATGTCTTTTTTCGGCAGCGGTACAGGCGGAGCGGCATTGGCGGCAGCGTTTCCTCCGCCGGCAGGCGGGCGCGGAATATTTATGAAGTCCCAATCGGCCGCGGTCATATAAACGTGAGCGCCGTAATGCTGCTGAAGATACGCGGAGCCGCCGAAATGGTCTTCGTGGCCATGCGCTAAGATCACCACCTTGATATTGGCCGGATCAAGCCCAAGAGTTTTCAAGCCTGGCAGAAGCTGTGTCTCAACGTCTTTGGCGTGGCCTGGGTCGATCAGCATGATTCCGGCCGAACTGGGAAGCACGTAGGTCACCGCATTTCCGACGGAATACTGCCCGGGAATGGCCCAAAAATTATCGAAGAGCTTGACAGGGCCGGGATCGGAGGCCTGATTTGCGCGAGGCGCTTCGCAGAGGAAGTGTTCCGCCTGGGCCCAGTAAGTGCCGGCGATCTTCTTTGCTTTTTCGATATGCGCCTGAACTTCGGGGGAATCGGGCTTCGTCGATGCCGGCTGCTGTTGCGACCGCGCGGGCAGCGCGAGCAGGGCGTAAATCGTCAGGGCCGGCAGAACCCAGGAAAACTTTGGCATGGCGCTCCTCCTCAATTCGTACGCGCTTTGGAACCCTTAGGATGGGCACACTTATACACCCAAGTCTCGCCGAAGTTCACCAGAGTATTTTGTGGCATAGCTAAGGACATTACAGCGCGAAACGGGGTTGCACCATCTTAGGGACTGGGGGATTGCAGCGAAACGAGTGGCCAGGTGGGACCGTCTTATGGACGGGGAGGACTGAATGACGCTGAGAAAAGCAGCTGTGGGGTTTTTGGCGCTGGTGATGGCTCTGGTTGCCCCGCCGATGTTCGCGCAAGATCAGGGGCAGCCTCCGTCATTCGCACCTGACCAACTGGATCAGCTGGTGTCGCGGATTGCGTTGTATCCGGACCCGCTGCTGGCGCAGATACTGGCGGCCGCGACCTTTCCGGATCAGATTCCCGACGCGGCCCGTTGGGCAGATCAGCACCATTATCTGACCGGCCAAGCTTTGGCCGACGCGATCCAGGCAGACCAACTGCCGTGGGATCCGAGCGTGCAAGCGCTGCTGCCATTTCCGTCGGTGCTGGACATGATGGCTTCCGACATGAACTGGACGACTGACCTGGGAAATGCTTTCCTGGCGCAACAGCAGGACGTGATGGACGCGGTCCAGAGGGAGCGACGCAGAGCGAGAGACTTTGGATACCTGCGAAGTAATGGCCAGATTATTGTTGGCGGCGGACCGTATATCACCATCGCGCCCGTTAATCCTGCGTATGTTGTGGTGCCGTATTACGATCCGCGAATTGTGTTTTTCGCGCCGCGACCGGGCTTCGTGGTGGGCGGGGCGATCCGTTTTGGTTTCGGCGTGACGATTGGAGGATTCTTCCGGCCGTGGGGCTGGGGCTACGATCGATTTGACTGGGACAGGCACGGTGTGATCATCAACAACGAGCCCTGGCGGCGGTCATGGGGCAATCGGCGCGAGTACGAGCATCCTTATCCCGGCGTGCGGCGATACGCGCCGGCAGAGCGCGCACCGGAGCGGCATGACTTACACGAGCGCAGCGAACGTGAGCGTGCGGCTCCACGGGAAGGGCGCAGAGCGCCAGAAGAGCACGGCCGAGACGGTCACGACCGGCGGTAGCTTTTAGCCGGCCATCGACGACTGACTCTGGTTTCCCGCCATTGCTCGCAACGGGATATTCAGGTTTCGACGAACGCCCTTAACCTGTTCAGCGCCTCATCCCACTGTTTCGATACGAGGTCGAGGTATTGCTTCAGTTCTTCGATGGGCTGGGGATCGAACTTGTACATGCTTTCGCGACCGGCTCGGGCGCTGTGCACAATCCCCACCCCTTCTAACACTCGCAGATGCTTGGTGATTGCCTGCCGGGTGAGCCGGGAGCCCTCAGTCAGCTGAGAGATCGAATAGGGCTGCCCTCGGCAAAGCTTCGCAATCAGCGCGAGGCGCGTGGGGTCGCCCAGGGCGGCGAAGGCGGGCGCGTTCGCCTGGCGTTCAGACTCCCTGCGATGACGATTTCTGGGCGACATGGCTTTCGATGTTCTTCATTTGCTGGGTCCAGCCGCCGTCGTTCATGCGGAACGCTTCGACGCGGCGATCGGCCGGGATTTTATCGAAGCCGGACTCGGTGAGCACAAGCAGTGTGCCGGTGGCCGTTTTTTCGAGCCTGAATTCGACGAGCGTGGGCGTCTCATTCGAATAGTCTTTGTTTTGATCGATGGCATAGGGATGCCACGTGAAGGAAAAGAGCCGTTCGGGTTCCATCTTCTGTACGACGGCCTCCCATTTAAGGTGCTCGTAGCCAGGGTAGGTAATGTGGCCGCGCGACACTTCGCCGGGCAGGAATGGGCCATCCAGTTTCACGCGGAACCACTCGCCGAATTCACGGTAATCGGTCAGGGCGCGCCAGACGCGGGAGATAGGGGCCTTGAGTTCGATGCGCTTTTCGATACGGTCATTTGTCATATGCAACCTCGGGGTTGCATCTTAGCGCGGCGATAAGGGAAAGGCAACCGTCTGGTTGCTTGTATGCCACGCCTTTCCTAGTAGGGATGGGCGAGGGGCATCAGCGCGAACAGCAGATCCCTCGGCCTGTGGGCCTCGGGATGACAGCTTGAACCTTGGCGAACCGTTCAAAGGCCGAGGGAGTCCATTTTAGGCTTTTCGTAGACATCGTCTTCGCCGGGATAGCGGAGGCGGTCGTCGAAGCGGCCGGTCTCTTTCGCTAAAGCCCAAACGAGGCTTTCGCCAGCGGGAAGCGTTTGCGGCTGACGCTTGAAGACGGGATCGTCGAAAGCGCGCCTGGCGTCGATCCACTGCCACCCTTTGTCTGAGAATTCGCGGATCACATCTTCGAGAAAAAGCGCGTTGATCATTTTGTGGTGAAGGAGCAAGGTATGCGGGATTTCGTGGCCCAAAACGTCGAGCGCGAGCTGACGATAGAACGCGGCACGGTCAAGCAAATGCGAGACCAGATAATCGCCATAGGGTTGCGTGTTTGCAGCAGGCTGCTGCTGAAGCCGCGCGTTCATGCGATCGTCGACGTACCAATCGGAGGCATCGATGGTCACGTGGCCGACGGCATAACCTTTCTCCTTGAGTAGATCGCGGAAGCGATCGCGTTTTTCGGCAGTGTCGCCTTCTTTGAGACCGGGATAGCGGAACATGCGCGTGAAGTGATGATAGGACTTGATGAGCGGCTCGTTACGTTCGAAATCAGCGGCGAAATCTTCGTAAGTTCGTTTTGGCGCATTGAAATTGAAATGCGAGTAGGAATGATTGCAGATGAGGTGCCCGGCTTCGTCCCATTGGCCGAGGAGTTCCTTGCCTTGCGGTGAGTCGATTCGCATGCTGCATACGAAGAGCGTGATCTTGAGGCTCCATTTCTCGAGCGTGTCGAGAATCGCGCGATTGGCATCCCGCCAGGCGATGTTTGGACTGACGGTAGTGGTGGGATCGTCCATGGTGACGGCGATGCGGGGCCGTTCGGCCGCGGGAGGGGCGAGCGGCGGTAGGGCCGAGGCCGCTACGAGCGTGCCGACAGTGCCGAGGAATTCGCGGCGATGCATGCGAGAACTATATATCGCGAAGAATGACGTGGGAAATCAAAGAAAGCGTCCCACGTTCAAAAGACGAAACGTGGGGCACCCGGAAAACCTTCTCGCGCTCAATGCGTCTCAGCGCGGCGAAAAACGAAAAGCAGATCCTGCGGCCTCGGGATGACAGCATAAGGAGAAGCGGCGGTGAGTGCGTCCGGCCCGGCTGAAGGCGTGCCCTCCGCGGAAACCGATGCCGTTGGCGCCGCGAGCGCTAGCGGGCGGAGGCGACGGGGGAGCCGATGGCAATTGGCGTGAGCCAGTTGTGGCGGTCAGGTTTCCCGCCCGAAAGAATGGCGAAAAACTCTTCTTGGAGGCGCTTGGTGATGGGGCCGCGGCGTCCGGCGCCGATGGTGATGCGGTCGATCGAACGCAGCGGTGTGACTTCGGCGGCAGTGCCGGTGAAGAATACTTCGTCGGCGATGTAGAGCATCTCGCGCGGAATCATCTGTTCGGAGATGCGAATGCCGAGATCTTCGCAGAGCGTCATGATGCTGCTGCGAGTGATGCCCGGCAGGACGCTCGAAGCGAGCGGAGGCGTATAGACGACGCCGTCGCGAACAATGAAGATATTTTCGCCGGAACCTTCGCTGACGTAGCCATTGGTGTCGAGGGCGATGCCTTCGGCATAGCCATTGGCGAGCGCTTCCATGCGAATGAGCTGCGAATTCATGTAGTTTGCGCCGGCTTTGGCCATGGAAGGAAGCGTGTTGGGCGCAAGACGCGCCCAGGAGCTGATGCAGACGTCCACGCCTTGCTCGAGGGCTTCGGCGCCGAGATAGGCGCCCCATTCCCAGCAGGCCAGGTAAACCTCGATAGGGCAGGGGAGCGGATTCACGTTGACGTCGCCATACCCGCGGATCATCAACGGGCGGATGTAGCAGGAGCTGAGGTGATTTTCGCGCACGAGGTCGGCTGCGGCCGAGGAAAGCTGCTCGACGGTGTAAGGACTCTTCATCCGGTAAATGTGGCCGGAGTGCAGCAGGCGCTGCATGTGTTCGCGCAGGCGGAAAGCAGCCGGACCGTACTTGGTTTCGTAGCAGCGGATGCCCTCAAAAACCGAGGAGCCGTAGCTCACGACGTGGGAGAGCACGTGAATTTGCGCTTCGTCCCAGGGGATCATTTTACCGTTGTGCCAGATCCATTCGGTTTTCTTGAGTGCCATTGGTGTCGCTCCTGAAGGAAATTATAGCATGGGCGTTTCGGCGGCCTGTGACGCGAACAAGCGTGCGCTGGTTGGATGCGCGATCCAAATTGGACGGGCAGAGGCGCCCAACGCGCGAGGTGTACTTATGATCGCGGGGAGTTCGGACTAGGAGGGATTCCTCGCCCGCGCAGGAGTAATGCGGGCGCAAAGGCTGCGCCCGACACGGGCTCGGAATGACAGGTTTTCTTACCGAGGGGCGATGACGGCTTAAAGATGCCGGCCGGAAGTCCGGCGCTACAAAAACCGAATAACAACGCAATAGGAGGGATTCCTCGCCCGCGTAGGAGAAATGCGGGCGCAGAGGCTGCGCCCGACACGGGCTCGGAATGACAGGTTTTCTTACCGAGGGGCGGTGGCGGTTTTAGCAGGAGCGAGCTGATGCGGGAAAAGCCTCAGGTCTCCCGCGCCCTTTTAAACGCGAAAGCTACGCTTCCGCTGGGCGGCGGGACGACCTGAGCTACAAAGGCAAAGTTAGCGGGAAGGGGTGATGGGTGCGGGGCGCTCGGCCGGACCCGGAGAAGGGCGTTCGGCGGGGGCGTTGCGCTCGATGGAGAGGAAGTCGCTGCGGGCGGCGGAGCGCACCGTGCCGTGCGCGGTTTCCCAGAGGCCCAGCAACAAGAAGGGAACGATGGTTGCCGCGGCCAAGAGTTTGGCTCTGGAGCCGACCTTGGCTTCCGGTTCCCACCGGAAGAGCTGCTGGCTGAGGAAGAAGGCCATGGCTGCGCTGACGGCGAGCGCGGTGATCTCCGCTCCGATGTGGGTGATGCCGACGCGGGCGACCATCACACGTTCCAGGCCGGTGACGAGATAAGTGGCCGGAAGGAAGAGCGCCAAGCGCTGGAGCCAGATCGGCAGGACGGGCAGCGGCAACGTGGCCCCGGAAAGCAATAAGAAAGCCGACCACACGAGTTGGTTAATGACCTGAGTTTCCTGGGTGCTGTTCGTGACGCTGGCAACAATCAGGCCCAGGGCCGCGAAAGTCACAACTCCCACGGAGACGAGCAGGAAGGCGCCGCCCAGGTTTCCCCACTGGCTCATATGGAAGACTCTGCGGGCCAGCAGGAACTCAACGGACACGATCGGCAGCGTCAAAATGTAGTTCGAAAGAATGCTCGAGGCCAGCATGGCTCCGGGTCCGACAGGCGCGACGCGAAAGCGGCGCAGGATTCCCTGTTCGCGGAAAGTCACAAGCTGGACACTCAGGCCCTGGAAACTGCCCATCACGGTTATGGCCAGCACTGAGGACAGCGCGTAGGGAATGGCGGCAGGCGCGTAGCGAGCGAAGTAGGCGAGGACGGGGACCAGGATAATCAGGGGGAAAATAAAACCAAAGAAGATGAAGGCGCGGTTGCGCAGCGCCAGCCGCATGCGAACTTTAGTGAGTGTCCAGGCGTTTCTCAATCGCGCAGGCTCCTGCCGGTGAGCTCGAGGAAAACGTCTTCGAGCGAAGGCGCGGCAATATCGAGGCTGGAGAGTTCGTTGCCGTGGGCCTCGAGGTATTTGACCAGCGAAACGATGGTTTGCGGCACGCGCGTGGAGTGAACCACATAGACGCCGTCGGAGGCACGGCAATCGGCCACGCCTTCAAGCTGCTTGAGGGCGGCGTCAGATTCGGGGCGGGCCAGGCGCAGCTCGATGCGCGTGGTACCGGCAGAACGCTGTTTGAGCTCGCGCGGCGTGCCCTGGGCGATGACGCGGCCTTGATCCACGATAGCGACGCGGTCGCAGAGTTTTTCGGCTTCTTCGATGTAATGCGTGGTCAGCAAGATGGTTTTCCGCTCCTTCTTCAGCTCTTCAATGATGGCGTAGATCTCGCGGCGGACTTGAGGATCGAGCCCGGCGGTCGGTTCATCGAGGAAGAGCACGCGGGGCTCATTGACGAGCGACATGGCCAGAGCCAGGCGCTGTTTTTGGCCGCCGGATAGCTGGGAGTAGAAGGTATTACGCTTTTCTTCGAGGCCGAAACGCTTGAGAAGCGCGGCGGGATCGCGGCGGCGTTTGTAAAAACTGGCAAACATCGATACGGCTTCGCCGACCCGGAGCTTATCGGGCAGTGCAGTCGCCTGGAGGACGGCTCCGATCTCCTGTTTAAAGGCGGCGCCGGGCATTTGGGGATCGAGGCCGCAGACGCTGACGATGCCTCCGTCGGGCGGGCGGAGACCTTCCAGGATTTCGACGGTGCTGGTCTTGCCGGCGCCGTTGGGGCCCAGCAGCCCAAAAACTTCGCCCTCCTGGACTTCAAAGCTGACGCCACGGAGGGCCTGGACCGGGCCGTAGTGTTTCGTGAGGTTGTGGACCTCGATGATAGGGGCGCTCACGGTGTAAACGGGTATCTATAGCACATTTTGAAGGGAGACGACGGCAGGGGAGGCAAATTGGCCGCACGCTTTTGGAGGGGCAGGAGCAATAAGGGAATGGCCTTGCGGGCACCGCACAACTGCAGATCCCTCGGTCGCCTCCATGAGTATCAGCAGAGACAAAGAGCGGCGCGGCGACCTCGTGATGACAACAATCAGGCTTCGCGATGCATTAGCGGAGGGGGATAGGAGCGGCGCTTTCTTCGATCGGAGCGTTTAGCTTGGCGGAGCTTGGATTTGCGTGGGACGGGTCGTCGGCGTTTTGGAGAGGAACGGGGAGGAGTCCAGGCGTGCTCGGCGGCGACGCGGCGTTCGACGACGCGGACGCCTTCGGATTCGAGGAGGCGGCGTTGGAGGCCGGCGAAGGGCTCGCGGATGACGATACGTCCGCCCGCGGCGACAACGCGGTGCCAGGGAATGGCTTGACCGCGCGGGCAAGCGGCCATGGCTCGGCCGGCGGCACGAGCGCCGCCCGGGAGGCGCACAGCCAGGGCCAATTGGCCGTATGTGGTGACGCGGCCTTTGGGGATGCGTTTGACGAGGGCGTAGAGTCGCTTCCAGGCGGCGTCCATGTTGGTAAAGATAGCCGCTACGGACGCAACTTGCTAGACACTCGGGCTTCTGAGTTCTCAGG
>Ga0210394_10002702_pt1 | contig 23836 bp, 20 predicted proteins | sample IncBWC12MmetaG_FD_160121 | JGI IMG/M metagenome (GOLD analysis project Ga0210394, IMG submission 160121) | Forest soil microbial communities from Barre Woods Harvard Forest LTER site, Petersham, Massachusetts, United States - Inc-BW-C-12-M | ecosystem: Environmental > Terrestrial > Soil >... | reverse complement strand
TGCGTTTTCTGTTGGCGCTCGTTCAACAGCGCCTGGGCATTGTCGGCTTGCGCCGCGCGGTTGCGGATTGGCAGCGTGATGTTGATTCCTGCCTCGAACGAAGAATAGTCGCCGCGGAACACGCGGCCCAGGTCCTGGGGCGCCCCGCCCGGGAAGACGACCGGCGATGACGTTGTGACAGCCGTCGATTGAAACAGTCCGGGAACGGGAACCCCGGAGGAATCCACCACCGGCAAGCCGGCCAAAAACGCGCCGGTCGGCGTCGTGTTCGCGGAGTTCTGCACGCCGCCAAGGCCGCTCGCGATGTATTCGCCAAAGAGGTTGACGGTTGGCAGAAGTTCGTTCTTCGTGGCCTTCACGTCCGTTCCCGCGTTTTCCAGATTCAGCGTGGCTTGCTTCAGCTCGGGCCGCTTCTGCCACGCTTCCTTCACTGCGTCCTCGATGCGAATATTGTCGCTCTCGCCGGGCGTCGAAATCATCGTCGTCGGAGTAATCTCCGCGCTCAAGAGCGTCGAGTCGAGCGGATTTTTAGTGATATCGTTGAGAAGCGTCGTTTCGTCCTGCATCTGCACCGATTGCGCCTGAACGAGCGCCTGCTTGTCCGAAGCGAGCTGCGATTGCGCCGTCAGCACGTCAAGGGACGAAAGCGTACCGATCTCGAGCCGCTTGGAGTTTTCCTCGAACAAGCGCTGCGAAACGCCGACCGCCGCTTCCTCCACCTTCACATTTTCGCGCGCGTACACCAGCTCCCAATAATCGTTGGAGACTTGCGTCGTCGTCGCCATGATTTGCTGCTCGAGCTGCGAAACTCCCACCCGGATCGATCGCTTGGCTTCGACGATCAAGCGCGTATTCACGAGAGTCCCGAAGCCGCGCAGCAGCGGCTGGGTGATCGTCAACGTCAGCGCCGACTGAATGTAAGGGTTATAGAGGTTGAAAGCACCGAAGTTGCTCGAAATCCGGCTGTTGGTCATGGCGGCTTGGAACTCGGTCCCGGTAGGAAAATACTGGTTGTACGCGAGGTTGACGTTCCCGATGTGCTGGATGTAGGGCATCGGCGTTTGGACTGTCGGGGTGGAATTCGTCCCTGGGAAAAAGCCGGCGAAGAACGGGTTATTGAGCGGCGTCACCGAATCCTCGATGTTGAGGTTGCTGGTCACCGTCGGATCGAAGGGCACGAGGCCATTGATTCCCGACTTCGCGCGCAACAGATTGATCTCATCGAGCCACGGCGTGTAGCGCTCGACGTCGATCGCCAGATTGTTTTCGAGAGCGAGCGAAATGGCGTCCTGCAGGCTCAGCATCAGCTTTCCGTTTTGCAAGAGCTGGTCGATGCGCGGTGAATTGGTGAGCGACGGCTCATCGCGATGCATTGAGGTGTAGGGCTGGGCGACGTGCGGGAACCATTGTTTTTCGGCGGAGTAATCCAGCCTCAAATCCAGCTTTCGGGGCGGCGCAGCGAGAAGCGGCGCTTGCGCGTCAGATGGCGTCGCCGAGGCCTGCGCAGGAGACGGGGCCACCGGAGCTCCTTTCGACTGATCCTGCGAAAAAACAGGCGCCGGCAGCAACGAAACAGCCGCGAGGAACGCGATTGCGGCTCGGACACGATTGCGTACCATTATTTCCCCTCCTCAGATGAGGCCCGTTGCAACTAGGAAAAAGTACCCTAAATGTTCAATTTTCGGAAACCAGCCCGCCATAGCCAGATGGTGGGAACGCCAACAAAATTTGGATCGACATTTCGTTCGTTTTCGTGAGTTGCAGATCGGGGGTGAACTCTGATTTCTGCCAGTTCCACCGAAACAAGGAATCTGCTCTTTTCGTGTTAGCGCACAATCTGAGAGATGAGCGGCGACACAATTTCCCCTCGCCTCAACATCACGACATCGTCCGGAAAATCCTGGCGAAATTCGACACCCATCGAGGCAAGCCGATCCAAGAATTCCGCCAGCCGCGGCAGCGATGCATTTTCGATGTCGTGAAGAACTACCGTCGACCAATCTTGCGCGGCCACATCCGCCAAACACCGTTCAACCCAGCCATCCTGATCCTTCCAGTCTTCGGGAACACTGGACCACAACACACAGGTATATTCGCCGGCTTGCAAGCAATCGAGCGCCGCGCGACTCAGGAGATGTGGCCCGACTGCGCCCCCTCCACCCATGGGACGAAACAGCTTGTCGCCGTGCGCGTGGTCTCCGATTAATATTTGCGTTTCCTCGATTTCTCGCTGCGCGTATTCCCCCTCGGTATTTTCACCGAGTGGCGCGGTGTGCGTTAGCGAATGATTGCCGATCCAGTGCCCCTCCGAATGCGCGCGCTCGGCGAGGGCCCGCCCAGTCGGACTGCGAAGCCGCTCGCCGACGACGAAGAAAGTAGCGGAAATCCGCCGCGCCGATAAAATGTCGAGCACGCGCTCCGTGATTCCCGGCATAGGCCCGTTGTCGAATGTCAGCGTGACGCGCTTCATGGCGATTCCTGCGTTGACGGCCAGAAGACGCTAGATTCTACCCCGCCCACCGATATCCTTTGCGGCAAGCCTCCCGTTTTCTCGTTTGACGCCTTCACCCCCTCGCCCGATAGTGGTTCACAGCATTGCAATCTGGACACGAGCGGAGAATCGGGTGCAGCCGAGCTCTCTCGAGAACCCGAGAGAGTCTCACGTTTCGGCCGGGAATTGGGGTCATTAGTGGACATTCGCGAATCTTCTTCCCCGGGGCCGGATCGCCGCCAGGCTCCCCGCACCAAGCTCGTGGAGATCGCCTACATCGGCATGGGACCGGAAAACGGCGGCCTCGTTCTGGACGTTTCCGACGGCGGGCTTTCGTTTCATTCCGTAGTGCCCGTTCTCCCATCCGAAAAGATTCAGTTTTTGCTTTCGTTGCGCGGCCACAGCCGAATCGAAGGAACCGGAGAAGTCGTCTGGACCAACGAAATGAAAACGATTTGCGGGCTGAAGTTCATCTCGCTCTCGAGCGGCGCCCGCGAGCACATCATCAACTGGACCAATCAGTCGCCGCCTGCGCAGACCCGTGAAAGAGGACCCGCGCCACGTCCGCCTGCGCCGAAACCGGCCCTGGCAGCGGAGACTGGGGTCGCCCAGGCAAGCCCCCTCGGGCCAGTCGCCCCGCCGGTGTTTGCAATTCGTCCTGTGTACAATCCCCCGCTGACGGTGCCGGATGGCCGCGCGCAAGCGATTTGGCGGGAACCGCTTGTTCTATGGGTCGTGTTTGCAATCCTCGGCGCGGCCATCGGCGTCTCGGCGTACAAATACGGAATCCAGATCGGAAAATCGGAAGTGGGCGCTTCGTCGCAGAGCGTCTCGAGCGCTGTCGCTCAAACAACTCCGGAGACATCGACGCCTGCGCCGGCATCGACCTCCGCCACGACCGACGACGTTCGCCCTGCACCGGTTGACGGGTCTTCCATTCCAGCCAGCCCAGCACCAATGCCGGCTGGAACGTTCGTGAATGCCTCCAAGACCGAAGACTCGCCGGGTGCGACGGGACAAACCCTAGGCCCTAACGAAAAGACGCCCGCCGCTGTCGCTGATCGCACCGAGCAACAAGTCCAGGCGGGCCAATCGGAACTCGCCGCCGCGCAGGCTTACCTGAACAACACGAGCCGAAATCGCGACAGCGCCAAAGCCGCGCGCCTGTTGTGGGCGGCGGTCGGCAACGGCAATTCCGCCGCTGAGGTTTTGCTCGCCGAGCTCTACATTCGCGGCGATGGCGTGGCGAAAAATTGTCAGCAGGGGCGCATCTTGCTCGCAGCAGCCGTCAAGAGCGGAAACATCGAGGCGCAGCAGAAACTGAAGGACCTGAATGTGAGCGGGTGTAAAGGGTAGAAGAGGTCTTAACCTGTTGTCCTCGAACTAATGAGCGCGGCGCCGCTGGCGCGCTCCCCGATAGTACAAAATTAACCCGAACGCCACCGAGAGCACTGTCCCGGCAACCAGCTTGGTCTCAAATAAGAATTTGCTCGACGTGTCGCCCGGCGGAACGAAAGACAATACAATCGCCGCCGTGACGACAAGCAAGCCAAGCCCGCCGGTAATCAAGACTCCTAGTCTTCCCGCCGGGATCACCACCGCGGCGCGGTTCTCTCGCCGATCCGCGCGCGCGTAGAGCTTGATCGCGGCGGCATACATGTAGATGAACGGAATGAAATAGAGAATCGTCGCGGCGTCCACCAGTATCTGATATGCGCTGCGCATGTTTTCATTGATTTGCGCGAGGAGCAAGACTAAACCCGAAATTCCCGCCTGCACCAGAATCGAAATGTACGGCGTTCTCCACTTCGGATGAATCTTTCCGAACGCCGCCGGCAAGTAACGATCGATCCCCACAATGAACGGAATTCGCGACACCCCGGCGACCGTCGAGCCGACCCCTCCCGTGTTGCCCACGGTCATGAGCAGGGCGGCAATCACGCCCACGGACGCCATTCGCAGCAGCGACGATCCTTGCGCCAGGGCCTGGAACACACCGCTCTTGGTGTCCACCGTTTCACTCGGCAGAATCACAAGTACGGCGACGGTGCCGGCGATGTAGATGCTCGCAATCATAGCGCCTGAGGCAAAAATCGCCCGAGGGAATGTGCGCTGCGGATCTTTCACTTCCTCGCTCATCGTCGAAACGAGCTCGAGCCCGGTAAACGCAAAAGCAAGCTGCGGCCAGAAGTTCACCGTGTCCCAATCCCAATGGGGCCACATCCCGGCCCGAGTGAAATGCGTCACGGAACCGTGGCGCCACCCGAGCACAACCGCCACGGCGACGAGCATCATCAAGGGAACGTATGTGCCGACTCCTCCCGCATTTTGCAGCCATTTGCCGATGTGCAGGCCGATGATGTTCAGCCAGACCGCCACCGCCAGCATCAGGAGCGAGCCTGCCAGCAGGAACGTGCGGTTCTCAGCGAGCCACGCATATCCGAAACCGCCCACATAGGCGGACATGGCCGTGCTGGCCAGCAGTAGTCCGGGAAAATAAAAAATCGTGTAAACCCAATACGTCCACCCGGCGACAAATCCATGAAAATCGCCGAACGCTTCCTTGGTCCAGACGTACAGGCCGCCCTCTTCCGGAAAGCGCGTCGAGAGTTCGACGATGACGTATGCGGTGGGAACAAAAAACAGAACCGCCGCCAAAATCCACAGGCTGATCGAGGATTGGCCGCTGTGAGCCGCCGCCGCGATCCACCGCGGCCCGAGCACGGTGACAATGCAAAACAGCAGCACATCCCAAAATCCCATCACGCGACGAAGTTGTGACTTTTCGCTGGAAACGATCGTTTGGTGTTCGCTCACGTGGTCACGTCCAACTCGGGGATGAGTTCGTCTTGGCGCAGAAAATTGCGCAGGAACGGCTCGGGCGCGGCCACGAATCCTGCCCACGGACCAAAGTAGGCGACCCGGCCTTCGTGCAGAAATACGATTCTGTCGGCGAGTTTTTTTGCGAGGTGCGTGTCATGGGTGACCACGACGGAGGTTTTGTGGAATTTTTCCTTCAGGCGAAGAATCAAGTCTCCCGTGTGGCCCGCCATCAGCGGATCGACCATCGTGGTCGGCTCATCGTAGAGAATGGCTTCGGGATCCTGCGCGAGGGCTCGAGCGATGGCCACCGCGCGCTTCGTTCCCGTGCTGAGCTCGGAGGGCAGTTTGTCTGCCATGTCGCTGACCTCGAGCATCTCCGCCAGCTCCGCGACGCGCGTGTCTTTTTGTTCTTGCGTCACGTCCGTGCGCGTCTCGAGCGGAAACGCGATGTTTTCCGCTACCGTCAGCGAATCGAACAGCGCGCCGGACTGAAAGACCATGGTGACGCGCCGCCGAATTTCCGTCAGATGCTTCTCCGCCCAGTCCGTGATGTCTTCGCCGGCGACGAGCACGCGCCCCGAGTCCGGCTTCAGAAATCCAAGGATGTGTTTTAGCGTCACGGATTTTCCCACGCCGCTGCGCCCCATGATCACGCACGTCTCGCCCGGGTCGACGAAAAAGCTGACATCGTCGAGGACAGGATGATCTCCAAAAGCTTTGCTGACGTTCCGGAATTCGATGAAGTGGCCCGGGGGAGCCAGCTGTGGTTGCAGAGGGATTCGCTCGCCCATGCTAGGCCGCTATTGTTGATGAGGCGGGGCGGGGAAGCAATCCAAATCCCTATCTGAATTGCGCGGAGCGAGCCTCCAAGTCCGTCTGGTATTGTCTTCACAAGCTAAAACCTGGCAAGACGAGAGGCTTTCCGACAGGATTCTGCGAGAATCCTCCAATCGAATTTCTGTATTGTGCTTATAATACAGGACTTATGTACGTGCGTGACTCCTGCGTCTCAATCGGTTTTAACACGCTGTTTACTTGACATCGCCCGCTAGTTTGCTATATTAGCACTCGTTTGAGAGGAGTGCCAACTGTCTGCTCGGCATTCCCGATATACCATCCCGACTCACTTAACTGAACGGAGGCACGAAACGATGTCAGTCAATGTAACTCCGCTGCACGATCGCGTTCTGATCAAGCGGATCGAAGAGAAAGAGTCCGTCAAGGGCGGCATCATCATCCCCGATACGGCTAAAGAAAAGCCGCAAGAGGGCGAAGTGATCGCCGTGGGCGCAGGCAAAATCGAGAAGGGCGAGCGTATCCCTCTCGACGTCAAAGCCGGTGACCGCGTTCTGTTCGGCAAGTACAGCGGCACCGAAATCAAGGTGGAAGACGAGGATTACCTCATCCTTCGGGAAGATGAAATCCTGGCGAAACTCTCCGGCGCGGCAAAAGCGGCCGGCGGCAGAAAGTGACTTTTCCTTTTATCCTGAGCGCTCTCAGTGAAGGGCGCACCCTTCGCATAAAGAGCTCAGGGCAAGGGGACGCAGTTTTGCAGTCTCAAATTTGAATCTGAAATTCTTGAAGAGGAGAATGACTCATGGCAAAGCAAATCGTGACTGGTGAAGCATCTCGCCAGTCCATTCTGCGGGGCGTCAACGCCCTGGCGGACGCGGTCAAGATCACGCTCGGCCCCAAGGGCCGCAACGCGGTGATCGAGAAGAAGTTCGGCGCGCCGATCATCACCAAGGACGGCGTGACCGTAGCGAAGGAAATCGAGCTGAAGGATCCGCTCGAGAACATGGGCGCGCAGATGGTGCGCGAGGTTGCTTCCAAGACCTCCGACGTAGCCGGTGACGGTACCACCACTGCAACCGTACTGGCCCAGGCCATCTTCCGCGAAGGCGTGAAGACGGTCGCGGCCGGCGCAAGCCCCACGGCCCTCAAGCGCGGCATCGAGCGCGCCGTTGAAGTCGCCGTCGAGGAAGTAAAGAAGCTCCACAAGGACGTGAAGGGCGACATGATCGCGCAAGTCGGCACGATCAGCGCCAACAACGACCGCCAGATCGGCAGCATCATCGCCGAAGCCATGAAGAAGGTCGGCAAGGACGGCGTCATCACCGTCGAGGAATCGAAGACGATGGAGACGACGCTCGAAGTGGTCGAAGGAATGCAATTCGACCGCGGCTACCTCTCTCCCTACTTCGTCACCGATCCCGAGCGCATGGAGTGCGTGCTTGAGGACGCCCGCATCCTGATCCACGAAAAGAAAATCAGTTCGATGAAGGACCTGCTTCCCCTGCTTGAACAGATTGCCAAGCTCGGCAAGCCCCTCCTGATCATCGCCGAGGACGTCGAGGGCGAAGCCCTGGCGACCCTGGTCGTGAATAAGCTGCGCGGCACGCTGCAGTGCGCCGCCGTCAAGGCTCCCGGCTTTGGCGATCGCCGCAAGGCCATGCTCGAGGACATCGCCATCCTCACCGGCGGCAAGGCCGTCACGGAAGATCTCGGCATCAAGCTCGAGAACGTGAAAATGGAAGACCTCGGCAAGGCCAAGAAGATCACGATTGACAAGGACAACACCACCATCGTCGAGGGCGCCGGCAAGTCCAGCGAAATCGAGGGGCGCGTTAAGCAGATCCGCACGCAGGTCGAGGACACTACCTCGGACTACGACAAGGAAAAGCTGCAAGAGCGTCTCGCCAAGCTGGTCGGCGGCGTCGCGGTCATCAAGGTGGGCGCGGCAACCGAAACCGAGCTGAAGGAAAAGAAGGCTCGCGTCGAGGACGCCATGCACGCCACTCGCGCGGCTGTCGAGGAAGGCATCGTTCCCGGTGGCGGCGTGGCGCTGATCCGCTGCATTCCTGCGCTCGATAAACTCAAGGCCGACCACGACGAGCAAATCGGCGTGAACATCGTCAAGCGAGCCCTCGAGGAACCGCTGCGCCAGATCGCCCTGAACGCCGGGCATGAAGGCGCGGTGATCGTGGGCCGTGTGCGAGAGAGCAAGGATGACAACTTCGGCTTCAACGCGGACACCGGCGAGTTCGGCGACATGGTCAAGGCGGGCGTCATCGACCCGGCCAAGGTCACGCGCCTCGCTCTCCAGAACGCCGCGTCCATCGCCGGCCTGATGCTCACCACCGAAGCCTTGGTGGCCGACATCAAGGAAGACGAGAAGTCAGCGGCAGCCGGCGCCGGCGGCCACGGCGGCCCAGGCGGCGGCATGGGCGGAATGTACTAAGAATCTGTCTGCCGTCGGATTTACCAAACTCAAGGCGCCCGATTCGGAGACGAGTCGGGCGCCTTCGTATTTTCAGGCCCGGTGTCCTGGCCTTTGTTGGGTTGCGCCAACCTGTGACCTGCAGTTTGAGCAGCACAGCGACTCTTCGCTGTGTGGTTTTGTAGGCCGAACCGCGAAGCCGCGCAACTCCTTCGCTGGGTTGCTCGCCTTTCCGTCTAGGCAGCACATCGGCTGGCACTTACCGCGCTTTTTAGTTCGACGAGAGTGCGCATGACGTCCTATCGATCCAAACGGTTCCGCGCTTCAGAACGCTTCGCTTCCAGGCAGGTTAGCAGGGACTTTTCGGTATCGAACGACCGTTTGGCCTGATAGAAAAGACACTAACTATAGGGACTAGTACCGGGAACTTTAGCTTTTCATTTGAATTTCACTTGACTCCTGGCAGTGTCGGTAGCATTGTCCCACACCAGTCGGAGCGATCGTTTCTCGTTTATTGCTCCGTTACTCCCCGGAAAACTAAATCGAATCAAAGAGGAGGATATACTCATCATGCCCCTGTCTAGATTTCCGGCCCCTCGATCTCTTCGTTCCGCGTTGAAGTCAGGTCTATTCGTTGCGGCGGTCCTGGCAGCCACCACGGCGTCCGCGCGTCCAGCTCCTTGCACAGGGCCCGGCGCACCCACCACAACCGAAACCAAATGCCTGACGGCGATTGCCATCCCTGGCAATCCGATCCGCTCGTTCGACATTAGCTGGGTCAATCCCAATCGAGCCGAATATTACCTTGCCGACCGCTCGAACAGCGGCATCGACATCATCGACACGCGCCACAATACATTCAAGAAGACAATTGCCGGCTTCGTTGGAATCAAGCTCAACACGACGACCGGCGCCGTCGATAACAATCATTCCGGACCGGACGGGGTCACCTCCTACGGAAAGTGGCTGTACGCCGGCGACGGAGATAGCACGCTCAAGGTGATCGACCTCGAACAGGGCAAAATCGTGGCGACCATCAGCACGGGCGGGACGACTCGGCTGGACGAAATGGCGCTGACGCCCGATGGCAAAATGTTGCTGGCCGTGAATAATGCGGAGGATCCGCCGTACGCGACGCTCTTCACCGCGAACGGCGACGACGAAGATAACTCGGTCGCGGTCATTGCGAAAATTTCGGTCAGCACAACCTACATTCCCGGCGGTTTCGGCCAATCCATCGAGCAGCCGACGTGGAATGAAACCATTAAACGTTTCGTTGTCTCGGTGCCAACCATTGCCAACAACCCGTTTGACCCGGCGGGCTGCAACTACGGGCAGCTAACCGGAGCGAACACTTGCAGTGGAGCAGTTCTGGTGATCGATCCAACGAACCTGGTGACCCCGGTTGAGAAAGTTGTGCCGCTCAATCATTGCGGGCCGAACGGAGCGACGGACGGGCCGAATGGCAACGTGATGGTGGGCTGCACCCCCGCAAATCAAGCGGGCGACAATGAAACGACCGTGCTCAACGTGACGACCTTCAACTACGTCGACGTCGGCGACCTCGCCGGCTCGGACGAAGTGTGGTTCAACGAAGGCTCGAACCGTTACTACACCGGTTCTTCCGCGATGCACGGCGGAGCCGTGCTCGGAGTCGTCAACGGCACAACGAATTTCCTGGTTGAAACCATCCCGCAATCCTCGGCTTCGCATTCCGTGGCCGCGGACTCGCGGCGCAATGAAATCTACGTACCGCAAGTGGCGCCAAAGTCTGTAGTGGGGATCGGCGGCGATGTCACGGCCGTTGGCGCCGGCATTTGCGGCTCGATGAACGGTTGTATCGCGGTATACGCCGCGCCGGGAGCCGGCGACGAATAGGTCTCTCACGACCACAACGGAAAAAATGCGGGCGGCGGCGCCGCGGTCAAGGTGTGCCGCTCGCATTTTTTCAAATGCCCCAGTCGCTCGGACTCCATACTTCTGAACCGCAAATTCAGCTCCTGGCAAGAGGACTCTCGGGTTGGCTTTCGAGGGTCGCGTGAATTTGCCTTGCCAGAAACACCGCGAATCTGCCATCGTTTCGTTTGAGGAGGCAATCATGGCGAACAAAAACAAGCTGAAAGACGCTGCGATGAAAATCGGCCGCACCGTAGGCCGAATCGACGGCACAGCTCACAAAGCGGCACGCAAAGCAGCAGCCGCGATCGATGTAGCGAAGGGCGAGCTGAACGATGTGACCAAGCAAGTAGAGGCGCTCAAGAAGCAGCTCGCGAAAAGCACAAAGAGACTACAGGCCGCTCTGCGCTAACTCGACAGAATACGGGCGCTGAGTCGAGGCTGGTTCGAGCTCAGCGTGCCCAACCAAGGCCCAGAGACCGGCGGGCGCGCTGCTTGGAATGCGTGTGTAAAATGAAGTACACTCTCCCGCAAGGGAGCTTGTCTAATGTCGATCCGGCCCGTAAAACGGCTCATCCGGTCCAAACCGACCCGCGATGGCGCCGGCGTGCACCTGCGTCGTGCCTTCGGATTCGGCAATACGTCCGACTTCGATCCATTTCTACTACTCGATGATTTTCGCAACGATGTTCCGGAGGATTACATCGCCGGATTTCCCTGGCACCCTCATCGCGGAATCGAAACGATCACGTACGTGCTCGCGGGCACGGTCGAGCACGGCGACAGCATGGGCAATCGCGGATCGATCGCCCCAGGCGACGTGCAGTGGATGACGGCGGGCAGCGGAATTATTCATCAGGAAATGCCGCGCGGCGATCACGCGGGCCGCATGCATGGCTTTCAACTCTGGGCCAACCTTCCTTCGTCGCTCAAGATGACGCCGCCGCGCTACCAGGGTATCGAAGCCAAGGACATCCCGGTTGTCACGGACGACGATGGAACACAAGTGCGCCTCGTATGCGGAACGTTCTGGGGCAAGCGAGGCCCCGTCGACGGCATCGCCGCCGACCCGATTTATATCGACGTGTCGGTCCCGCCCGGCCATCGAAAATCACTGCCGGTTGAAACGACGCGCCACGCTTTCGCCTACGTCTTCGCCGGCTCGGCGAAATTCTGCAACGCCTCCGATCCTCTTTCCGTGCCGACGGAGCCCGTAGGCTGGGCCGACACCGAGCCGCCGGCCGCCGCCGAGAATCGCTCGCTCGTTCTTTTTGATCGCGGCGATGAGGTCATGGTGCAAGCCGGCGACGACGGCGTGCGCTTTCTCCTGGTCTCCGGAAAGCCGCTCGAGGAGCCGGTCGCCTGGTACGGCCCCATCGTGATGAATACGCAGGAGCAGCTTCGCCAGGCGTTCAACGAACTCGACAAAGGCACCTTCCTGAAAAATGGGGAGTAGCGCTAGTGCATTCCCTGGTCTCACCCCCCAAGAGTCCGCCGCCTCCGCCACCCCTGAACTTCATCTCGAAATCGAATTGCCTCACTTCGAGTGTTCGGCTTTAGCCCACTGACAAGTACAATGAGGCGCCCGTGGCATCAGCCACGCCCCGACTTCGCCACCCTGGAGAAGGCGCATGTACTGCTACATTTGGTCGTTCGTGGTTCGCCCTGAGCATGTGAAGGAATTCCAAGCCGCGTACGGTCCGGATGGCGATTGGGCGCGCTTCTTTGGAACCGATCCCGAATATATTCGTACTCACCTCCTCGCCGATCGGCAAGACCCAGCGCGTTTTCTGACGGTCGACCTTTGGTCAAGCTACGAGGCGTTTCTGTCTTTCCGTGAGCGCTTTAGCAGCCGTTTCGAGGCGCTGGACAACTCCTTTGAACAATTCACGTTAGTGGAAGAAAGGATTGGCAGTTTCGAGACTGTGGGAGAAAAGGGTTGAGTTTCCTCGAAGGAAGTGTGACAAGTGGCCTCGGCCGAACCGACCGGTAAGGTTTCCAGCCGCGGCCTTTGGGCTTTGTGGGATTGGGCTGCGGCTTTGCTGCTCTTTCTCGGAACCGCGGCGGTCGTGCTTTGGCAGAATTCTCGGCTCGCCGTACTGTGGGACCTCAGTTACATTCTGGAGAATTCCTACCGGATTTCTATCGGCCAACTTCCCTATCGCGATTTTCCGTTTCCGTATGCTCCGCTGACATTTCTGATCCAGGCGCTGCAGATCCGGCTGACCGGGCGCGCGTTCTTTCATCACGCGCTGTACTGCGCGGTCGTCGGCGGCGCGGGAACCCTCCTGACGTGGCGGATTCTCGTCCATCTCCTTCGCAGCCTGTTCAAGTCTTTCCGCCTTCTGGCATTTTCGCTTTCCTTGCCTCTCACTGTCCTCGGAATTTATTGCGTCTTTCCCCATCCGTTCTACGACCCGGATTGCACTTTCGTGATCCTGTGCTGCGTGCTTCTCTTGGTGCATTTGGAGCGAAAGGAGTTTCCTGCTCGGTTCGCCTTTTTCACCGGAATGATTTGCAGTTTGCCTGTTTTCATAAAGCAGAATACGGGACTGGCCTTTCTGGCGATGACGGGACTCTCCGCGATCCTCTCCATCGCGGTCGAAGTCCGGCAGCGAGGGCGGCGCGCGGCCGGGTTTGCATCGCTTCTCGGCGGGATGGCCGCAGGCGCCGGCGCGGCAACGCTTCTGCTCCACTACACCGTCGGGGTGCGGAATTACACGCATTGGACGATCGCGTTCGCGGCCTCGCGCCGCTTGCCGCGACTAGCAGAGATGTTCCTGCCCTTTGAGAATCCGTTGCTGCTCGTGTGGATCGCGGCGCTTGCGGCAGGCGCGTTTCTGCTACGGCACAACCGCCAAGCCGATCGATGGCAGCGAGCGTTGTCGCTGACGTTGATGGCAGCGCCCTTCGCCTGGGCCGTGCTTTACCTTTTCGTGGAAACGGATTCCTCGGAGCGCTCCGAGCGCCTCCTGGCGCTTTGGCCTTTCTTGCTGATCGTCTCGTTTCTTTTCGCGCTGCGAAACATTGCGCGCGGCCTGAGCATCACTCGCTTGCTGCCGTTCATATTGATCGGGACGGTGGCGGGAGCATTTCTCTCGCAGCAGCTTTGGGGCTCGACATATGCCATCTGGCCGTTCCTGATCTTCTTGTTTGCCGGCATTCTGAATGAGTTGTTCGCGCTGGCCGGGGAGCGAGCATCGCACGAATTGGAATGGTTCGCCGGGATCGCGGCAGTTTGCATCTTCATCGCCGGGAGTTTCTACGTAGTGAGCCATGAGCGCCTCGATTACGCCGATGTTTCCAGCGGAGAAATAGCGCGTTCGAGCTTGCCGGCGCTGGCCGGCCTTGCGATGCGCGGCCCGTGGATTCCGCAGTTCGAGGAGCTCGTGCGTTTCTCCGATCGCGCTATCCCAAGAAATGAAGGAATATTGATGATCCCCGGCGAGGATCTTTTCTACTACACAACGGGAAGGCAGGCGCAATTCCCCGTCTTGATGTTTGATCGCACGGTCAATCCGTATAGTCCGGAAGAAATCGCCGACCTCGCCCGGCAACGGAATATCTGCTGGCTGGTCGTGAAGAAAAATCTACAACTCAATGGCGAGCCGGTGGAGGAGAAGGATCGTTTGCTCGGCCTGCTGCACGAAGAATTTGCGCCGTTCAAAAGCCTCACGAACTACGAGATTCTCCGAAGACAAGGATGCGCGCATGGCCCGAGGTAGCACAGCGACTCTTTACCCTGAGCCCTTGCGAAGGGCTCGCTATGTGGTTTTGTAGGCCGTCCCTCGTACCAATTCAAGCTACGATCGCAAAGACCGCACAGCGACGCGTCGCTGTGCTACTGAGCCCTATTTCGGCGGATCGCAGTAGCGCAAGGCTACAAATCCCGGTTTCGATTCCTTGCCGTCCCCTGCAATCGTAAGAACGAAGAATCGGTCGTACTCGGTGTGTGCGATGGGAGTAATTTCCGGGCCTCCGAGCGCGAGCAGAATTTTGGGAAGCGTCGCATCGTGCCACACCACAAGCACGCTGGCGGCTTTGCTGGAGCGAATCGCCTCAATTAGGTCGTCGACTTTGCTCAAAGGGATCGCCACCGGCTTCAAATGCAGTTTTTCCGCAAGCGGCGCGGCAGTCTGCTGGGAGCGCTGCAATTCCGAAGTGAAGATTTGCTGGATGTTCGCGTCCTGAAGCGTGTTTGCCAGGCACACGGCGCGAACGCGGCCCGCGTCGCTGAGCGGAGCGTCGACGTCATCGGAAACTTTGTCCGCGTGGCGCACCAGATAAATCGTGCGCCCCTGCTGCGCCTGTGCCTGCCGCGGCGCTGCCATGCACGAGAAAATAAGAATTGCCACACATGTCCAAAGGGATTTCATGGCAAAGCATCCTATCGCGTTCTTTACTTAGTGGGGAGAGGTTTGCGGAAGACGGCGAGAATGCTGCCGCCGGCGTTGGACCACGAAGCGATCTGGCCAAAGGGCGCTACCAGCATAATTCGCAGGCCCTTGCGGATCGCCTTCCAGAAAAGGCCGTCTTCTTCCGCCTTGGCTTGCGACACGGGGTGGAATCCGAGCTTGCCCGATAGCGTGGAACTCAAGTAGTTCGCGCTGCGCTCCACGTACGTGACCGGCGGAGTGACCAGAACCGCCTGCTCGAATCCCAGTGTCTTCATCACATACGCCAGCGAGGTCGGCGAAAAATGCGTCAAGTGCCTCGGCATTTCAAGGCCATACCAGTAGCTGCCGAAGAGGCGCGACTCCCACGAATCAATGTTCGGCAGGTTCAAGCAATAGATGCCTCCGGGCTTGAGCCATTCCAGAACCTTGCTGAGAAAAGCTCGCGGGTCGTAGACGTGCTCCAAAAGATCGAACGAAGTGATCACGTCGAAGCTGTCCGGCGGGTACGGCGCTTCGCTCGCGTCGCCGATAAAAATTTTTCCGCCCGTGTTCCGCCTGGCGAGTTCCGCTGTGTCCGGAGAAAGCTCGGTGCCGTACAATTCCCACTTGCGTTTGTCCATCGTGCCTAGGAAAGCGCCGGAGCTGCAGCCGATATCCAAAATCTTCCCGCCCTGCTTGAATCTCGCAATCAAATCGTGCTGAAGCTTCCACCGCGCGCTCGTGTTGGATTCACCCGCGCGCATGATCGTGTTGTGATAATCCTCGCTGTAGTGGACGCCCATATTTGCCGGGGCGGGCGGCGCGGGCTGCCAAACGCAGGTGCAGTTCGAGCAGCGCACCAGGCGGTACGTCTCCGTCCGGAGATGAAAACGGTCCGGCGCGCGCAAGAACTCGGTGACGCTACAAGCGCCGCAGAGCGGGCAGACAAGGCCATCCGGCTCCCTTTCACGCTCAAGAAGGGCGGTAGGATGTTCGTTCTGACGGCTCGTTGGCGATTGGCTCACTGAATTTGCTCCACGTCACGTGGACCGCGCCCTCAAGGCATACAGGGCGCATTCCGAAAACAATCATCCACATCTACTAGGCTGGCATTGATTCCAGCGAGCGTCAACGGCTTTGCGCCAGCGCGGTGTCAAATTGCCCGTTGGCAGCCCCTAGGCAGAGGTTCCTACGCAAGGGAATCCGCAGACTCGCTTCCCGAGCCTATTTACTTTCGCCTTGTATTCGCCTGGAAACTTCTGGTATGCTCTCGCCTGCCCCCACGACTTCAAAAGACAGAGGAGGAAGCTATGCCCATCGCCGAAATGCTTTTGCCGGAATTCGAACAGGAGATGAAAAGCACCCGCAAGCTGCTCGAGTGCGTCCCCGACGGAAAATTCGACTACAAACCGCACGAAAAATCGATGTCCCTCGGCCAACTCGCCGCGCACGTCGCGCAGATACCGGAGTACACGATCTCCACGCTGAAGCTCGAGAGGCTGGATTTCAGCGGCAGCGAAAAGCCGTTTGCGCCCACCACCCGCAAGGAATTGCTGGAAGCGTTTGACAAGAGTGCAGCCGAAGGGCGCGCGCTCCTCGCCAAGGCGTCCGACGACGACTTGGCAAAGATTTGGACGCTGACCTACATGGGGAAGCAGGTTTTCTCCATGCCGCGCGCCGCGGTGCTGCGAAACATGTGCTTCAATCACATGTACCACCACCGCGGACAGCTGGGCGTGTATCTGCGAATGAACAACGTCGCCATTCCGGGGATGTACGGCCCATCGGCCGACGAAATGCACCTCTGGCAAGCGCAAGGCGCATAGGTTCTTGTAGGACAGGCTTTTAGCCTGTCGGTTTTCTGAAGCCGGCGAGGTCAACACCGACAGGCCGAAGGCTCTGTCCTACGTTGCCACTGTTGCAAGCTGTAGACCAGGGGTGTATAGCTCTCATGTAGGAGTCTCCGAACCGGAGATCCCCCGGTCCCTCGGCGGCGAAGCCTATTCAAAATCGCCGCCAATCTCTTCCCGAAACCTAAGTCAAGCAGGAGGTTCGCATGCCGCTTTTCCTAAGCCAAGTCGCTTACAACGAGAATGGCTGGCAGGCGCTCGTTTCGAATCCTCAGAATCGGCTGGAGGCAATTCGGCCGGTCGTCGATAAGCTCGGCGGACGCATCGTCAACGCCTATTTTGCATTCGGCGACTACGACTTTGTGCTGATTTCCGAGTTTCCCGACAACGTCAGCGCTGCGGCTCTGGCCATCTCCGCCGCGGCGGGCGGCGCGGTCAAGTCGGTCAAGACCACGCCGCTCTTGGAAGCAGCGGAAGGCCTCGAGGCGGTGCGCAGGGCCGCTTCATCGGGCTACCGCGCGCCTTCCGGAGCCAGGCCGGCCACGGCTTAGCTCGGAAACCATGGCAATTCGAGGCAGCACAGCAGTCGATTGCTGTAGGTGCGTCAATTCGGTATATTCGATTTAGCAATCCAAAATCACTCATTCAAAGGGGACTGGAAGCGTCATGCCCGAAGAACCGATCCCGTTTGCGACCGTCGAGGAAGCCGTTGAGGAAGTCCGCCAAGGCCGCCAAATTGTCCTGGTGGACGACGAGGATCGTGAAAACGAGGGCGACCTCACCATGGCGGCAGAGAAAATCACACCGGAAGCCGTGAACTTCATGGCCAAGAACGGGCGCGGGCTCGTCTGCCTGGCCTTGACCGAGGAACGCTGCGACGACCTCGCCCTCCCACTGATGTCCCCCGTGAACACTTCAAACTACGGCACGGCATTCTGCGAATCGATCGACGCGCGGCGCGGCACCACCACTGGAATCAGCACGGCTGACCGGGCCACCACGATCCTTACGGCCATCGACGCGGAAACCCGCCCGACGGACCTTGCCCGCCCAGGACACATCTTTCCGCTGCGTGCGCGAAATGGCGGCGTTTTGGTGCGTGCGGGGCAGACAGAGGCGTCGGTGGATCTCGCGCGGATCGCCGGGCTCACTCCCGCGGGCGTGATTTGCGAAATCATGAACGACGACGGGACGATGGCGCGCCTGCCGCAGCTCGCCGAATTCTGCGCCACGCACGGATTGAAACTACTGACTGTCGCCGAGCTGATCCGGTACCGCATGCGCAACGAGCGCTATGTCCGCCGAGTGGCCGAGACCGCACTGCCAACACGATATGGCGACTTCCGGATGATCGTCTACGCCTCGGACGTGGACCGCGAGCAACACATTGCGTTGGTGCGGGGAAACCTGACAGGCGCGCCGCCGCTCGTGCGCGTGCACTCGCACTGCCTCACGGGAGATGTGTTCGCTTCCACCGAGTGCGATTGCCACGAAATTATCGAACGATCGCTCGAAGCGATCGTCGGCGAGAACCGGGGCGTGTTAGTGTACCTGCACCATACGGGCCGGGGATTCGGCATCGATGCCACCCCGCCCGCTCCTGGAGCGCTTCCGCGCATCCTGTACCACTCGCGCGAACAGATCGATGTGGACATCGCGCGCCAGCGCCTCTTGCAACACGAAAGCGGAATCGGCGCGCAAATTCTAATCGACTTGGGACTCAAAAGCCTTCGTGTGCTCACCAACCATCCGAAGAAAGTGGTCGCGCTCGAAGGCTACGGCCTCGCCATCACCGAGCAAGTTCCGCTCCGCACTGCATCACGCAAGAACCGCACCCATCAGACACTGTGACAACAGGCGGCGTTCCTCAATCTTCGTGAATTGCCTGTTTTGCACCGCGATTGCCAGACGCGGTACAATGAATTTTTGAGCGCCCACGGAGAATGCTCTCCTGGTGCGCGCTTTCTTATCTGCTGCGCTGGGTGTGAGCGCGTCTCGCGCGGTTGAGCTGTGTTCCCAAACAACAGCAAAGGAACGTGATGCGAGTCGATAACGTAATTGACAAGGTCGTCGCCCGGTTCATTGGAACCAAGCACGAGCGCGACCTGAAAGTGATTCAGCCGCTGGTCAATGCGATCAACGCGCTCGCACCGGACTTTGAAAAGCTGACCGACGCCGAACTCCTGGAGAAGATCGTGCAATTGCGGACCGGGGTGCAGGAACGCCTCGGCAACCTCCCGCTGGACGACGATCAATTCAAGGCGCGCTGCAAGGAGGCGCTCGAACCCGCGCTGGTCCCGGCGTTCGCGCTGGTGCGCGAAGCGGGCCGCCGCAAGCTGGGCATGCGCCACTTTGACGTGCAACTCATCGGCGGAATCGTGCTGAATGAAGGCAAGATCGCCGAAATGAAGACGGGCGAAGGAAAAACGCTCGTCGCCACGCTTCCCGCGGTTCTGAACGCGCTAACCGGGCGCGGCGTGCACATCGTCACGGTAAACGACTACCTGGCGCGGCGCGACGCGGAGTGGATGAGCCCGATTTACAAGGCCCTGGGGCTGAGCGTTGGAGTGATCGTCCATGATCTGAGCGACATTGAGCGGCGCGCGGCGTACGGCGCGGACATCACCTACGGCACCAACAACGAATTCGGCTTCGACTACCTCCGCGACAACATGAAATTCGATCTCGCCGATTGCGTGCAGCGCGGGCATCACTTCGGCGTGGTGGACGAAGTCGACTCGATCCTGATCGACGAGGCTCGCACTCCGCTGATCATTTCCGGCCCCGCCGAGGAATCCACGGACAAGTATTACCGGATCGACAAAATCATTCCGAAATTGATTCAAGACATCGATTACATCGTCGAGGAGAAGCACCGTACGGCGACGCTGACGGAAGAAGGCGTCAGCAAGTGCGAGAAACTCCTGGCTCTCGGAAATCTCTACGACCCGCAGCACATGGAAACGATTCACCACGTTTATCAAGGGCTCCGCGCGCACACGCTCTATAAGCGCGACGTCGAGTACGTGGTCAAGAACGGGGAAGTCATCATCATCGACGAGTTCACCGGACGCGAAATGCCCGGCCGGCGCTGGTCGGACGGCCTGCACCAAGCCGTCGAAGCGAAGGAAGGGGTCAAAATCGAGCGGGAAAATCAAACCCTCGCCACGATCACCTTCCAAAATTATTTCCGCATGTACAAGAAGCTTTCGGGGATGACCGGAACGGCGGAAACGGAAGCGACCGAATTCAACAAGATTTATAAGCTGGATGTGTCGCTGATTCCGACCAACCGGAAACTTCTCCGTCACGAATTCTCCGACGTGGTCTATCGCACAGCCACTGAAAAATACGAAGCCGTGATCAACGGCATCCTGCAAGAGAACGATTCGCTCGCCAACGGCATCCGGCAAATCCATGAGACGGGCCAGCCCGTCCTGGTGGGCACGATTTCGATCGAAAAGTCCGAGCATCTGTCGAACCTGCTCAAAAAGGCGGGCATCCCGCACCAGGTGCTCAACGCGAAGCAGCACGAACGCGAAGCGAAAATCATCTCGCAAGCCGGACGCAAGGGAGCGGTCACGGTCTCCACGAACATGGCGGGCCGCGGAACCGACATTCTGCTCGGTGGAAATCCCGAGGCCATGACGCGCGAGCATTGCCTGAGGGAGCGAATCGCGATCCCGTACACCGCGGCGCCCGCCGTGATCGGCGCGGACAGCTCGAACGGCAATGCGGCACCGAACATGGTCCTGTTCCAGCAGGAAGGCAAAATATTTCAGGTTCCGGGGGATCAGTGGAAGCCCCTCTACAGCATGTACGCGGAACAATGCCGCGCGGAGCACGACGAAGTCGTCGCGCTTGGAGGCTTGCACATTCTCGGCACCGAGCGCCACGAAGCGCGGCGCATTGACAACCAGCTGCGCGGGCGCGCCGGCCGGCAGGGCGACCCAGGCTCGTCGCGTTTTTTCCTTTCGCTCGAGGACGACTTATTGCGTGTCTTCGGCGGCGAGCGCGTCAAGGCCCTGATGTACCGCCTGGGAATGACCGAAGGCGTCCCGATCGAGTCCAAACTTATTTCACGCCGCATCGAAAATGCGCAGCAAGCCGTCGAAGCGCAAAACTTCGAGGCCCGCAAGCACCTGCTCGAATACGACGACGTGATGAACAAGCAGCGCGAGACGATTTACTCGATCCGCCGCTCCGCGCTCGAAGGCAAGGAGCAAAAGGATTATGCACTGGGCATCGCGGAAGACATCGCGCGCGAATTCGTGGAAACGTATTGTCCGGCCAATGAGCACCCGGAGAAGTGGAACGTCACCCAGTTTGCCGTCGCGGTGCTGAACCAGTACGGGATCGACGTCAAGGCCGCCGGAATCGATGCGGCCAAAATGAACCATGCGGAATTGGCCGACACTCTCGTCGAGCGCGTGAAGCAGCGCTACGTCGAAAAAGAAACGCTGTTCGGCGAGCCCATGATGCGCTGGCTCGAGCGGCGAATCATTCTGGATATCGTCGACACGCAGTGGAAGGATCACCTCTTAACGCTGGACCACTTGAAGGAAGGCATCGGCCTGCGCGGTTACGGACAGAAGGATCCCCTCGTCGAGTTCAAGAAAGAAGCCTTCACGCTCTTCGAGGACATGATGGGCCGCATCGATACGGAAACCGTGCGGTATTTGTTCCTGGTGCAGCCGGCCCGCCCCGAAGATGAAGCGCGCGAAATCGAGCGCCGCCAGCGCCGGCAGCAGCAGGAAATGCAATTGCAAGCGGGCGCCGCGCAAGCAGCCGAGCAGCCGAAGCCGGTGCGCACGGGAGCCAAGGTGGGACGGAACGAGCCGTGCCCCTGCGGCAGCGGCAAGAAATACAAAAAGTGCCACGGCGTGACGGCTTAGCTGCTCTCAGATTTGATTGCTGAATCGTTTAGAAATTCGTCTAGAAATTGAGGACGAGGCCGGTTCCGAAAAGGTAGTTTGACGAGAACGGTCCGAAATTCGCTCCCAAGTAGTCGCCCTGCACTCGCCAGTACAAACGCCCTTCGTGGATCTTGTAGTCGAGCCCGCCGCCACCCATGAATGCGACATGAGAATTAGCGCCAAGGACGTTCGACTGGGTAAATCGGAAGCGCTCCCAGCCACCCAGCACGTGGCCCCAAATCTCAAAGTGACTTTTGTTGTAAAGGGAGACGTGCGCCCCTCCGCCAAGGAAGAGTGACTTGGCGTCAATGCTCGGATTGCTTCCGGCATGTCCAAATCCGGCGAGCGCCATACCCTCGACCCCAAACCGATCGCTGAAATATCGGGTCACGCCGGCCTGGTAGGCAAAATTGTGAAATTTCAGTCCCAGCGCGCTGAAGTGGATGTACTCGAAACCCGCGTTGATTTGCCATGGGTCGCGATCTGCGGGGATGAACGTTGCGGGAGCGGGCGGCTCAGCTTCGGGACTCGCGGTCTCGAGCGTCGCGGTGGAATCCTGCGCCGACGCCGTAAGCGTTATGCAAAATAGCGCCGAGCACAGAATCAAGAACTTGCGCATACGGATGACCCTCCTCGCATCCCAAGCTGCGACTGCATTGGCGAAAACTATATTCGCCCTCCCGAGCGACGCGTGTCCATGCTAATTCGCGGCGGAGTTTCTCGCCGAGTCAATACTCGGAACGGATGAAAAAGGGCCGAGTCAATTTCAGCAGCGTTATTGACTGCAACGTTACAGTCCCACAACGCCTCGGCGCGGGTTCCCCTCGCAGGATAGTTTCTACACCACACGTGTCGCGCCGGAGCGGTAGGACCAGTACCACCGAAGGCCGTAAGTAATTGCAAATTCAGCGCATAGGCCAAGTTGTCGGGTTGGCAGAAGACTTGCTGCTGTTAAGTTGTCTGGATTGAGTTTGAGGAGCGACCCATGGCGAGCTATAGCGACGAAAGCTACTCCCAACGCTGCGTGCTCGACGTCCCGGCGGCGCCCGCCGCAACCGCCACGCAACTGGAAGACTACCTCGCGGAATCCACGCAACGTCTCGAGTCCCTTACCGAGCTCGCGGCCCAGGGCGAAGCCATCGATCCCGAATCGCGAGATTGGATGCTCACCCAGGTGGATTACATCGTCGAAACCATCGGGGACGATGCCCTGGAACTGAGCGACGAGATGCGCTCGAACATGCTTCAACTGCTTTTGGCGATCGCCAATTTGAACGAGCAGATTCGGCACGATTCTTCGCAAGCCCACTAGCCCCGAGGTTCCGTGGATGGGGGTATCCTTGCGGCACCCTCCCTCGCTCCGACCCTTGTTTTGAGTATTCGAGCAGGCTCAAACTACATTCAGGAATCGAAAGTCTAACCGGGGAGTGTGGACTCGCCCTTTAGTTTCCAGCAGCTTTCTCGTGGTTTTTCGTATGACCACCGAAATCCATTCCGATCGCGCCGAGAACTCGCCGACCGATTCCATGCAGTTTGAGGTGACTCTGCCCGCCGACGTTACGGCGATCTCTCCCGTTGTGGACTGGGTCATGCGCCTCGTCGATGAGTTGGAATACGGCGACGAAAAGGAATTCGGGATCGAGATGGCCCTGCGGGAAGCGCTGGCAAACGCCATTCTTCATGGATGCAAAGCCGATCCCAACAAGAAAGTCGAATGCTCGGTCCATGGCGACCGGAGCGAGGGCATCCTGATCGTGGTCCGTGATCCGGGAACCGGTTTCGATCCCAAGTCCCTCCCCTCCCCCACCGAAGATTCTAATCTTGCCGCAGATCACGGCCGCGGCATGTTTTTGATCCACGCGCTCATGGACGAAGTGACGCACGAACAGAACGGCACCGTGATTCGTATGCGCAAGTTCTAAGAGTATGTCCGCCAATCCACCAACGAAACTTCCGGAAGCGCCGGACGCAAGGTCCGCCGAGGAGAAAGCGGCCGAGGAGAAACGTAACCGGTTTCGTCCGGAAATGCCGCAAATTCCCGGAGTGGGCAGTGGCGCGCGTGCGGCGCAAGGCGGGTTTGGTAGCCTCGATCCTCAGCGGCTCGTGCAAATCGCGGCCATTGCCGCTGTCGTTGTGCTGGTCGGCGGAATCGTTCTCTGGCGCGTTAAGAGCAGCTCGCACGCCGCCACCACGCCGCCGGCCGACGAGGAATCCGCGCAACAATCCGCTCCTGCGCCGATTCCGGAACCGGTTCTGCAGACTCC
>Ga0210394_10002698_pt1 | contig 23868 bp, 20 predicted proteins | sample IncBWC12MmetaG_FD_160121 | JGI IMG/M metagenome (GOLD analysis project Ga0210394, IMG submission 160121) | Forest soil microbial communities from Barre Woods Harvard Forest LTER site, Petersham, Massachusetts, United States - Inc-BW-C-12-M | ecosystem: Environmental > Terrestrial > Soil >... | reverse complement strand
GTTGCACTCTCTTGTCAGCCTCGTGCGGTACGCCATTCGATGTCACATTGTTGACGCCTAGATCGATCCTACCGGGAAATCCCTTAAGGGATTAACCCGACTTTCAATCATTGAACAATAGACATATAAGAACCGGCATTGTAGTTCGGCCCCTGAGTCTGGGTTTCTATGGGATCAACCTACGGCCAATTCGGGGCACCGCCGGCGCAACCGGAGAAACCGTTTCCCAAACAGAGAACTTCTGACTTGATCGGTTCTTCTTGGGCCATGCAGAAGGTTCATGGGCTCGTCCAACGGGTTAGCCAGTTTCGTTTTCCCGTCCTGGTCCTCGGAGAAAGTGGCACGGGCAAAGAACTAGTTGCCCGTGCAATTCACACTCTGAGCCCAAGGCACTCGCAGCCTTTCGTCCCCGTCGATTGCGCGGCATTGGTTCCTAGCTTGATGGAATCGGAACTGTTCGGACACGCAAGAGGAGCTTTCACCGGAGCAATCGAGAATAAGCGTGGCCTTATGGAGATCGCAAAAGGCGGCACGTTATTCCTTGACGAGATCGGTGAACTGCCTCTTGATATGCAAGTAAAATTGTTGAGAGCCCTGCAAGAACGGGAGATTCGTCCCATCGGAGCTAACAACCAGATACCCACGGACGTGCGGATCGTCGCAGCAACTAATCGCGACTTAGAAAAAGCCATCCATGACGGCACGTTCCGACAGGACCTTTATTTCCGGCTAAACGTGGTACAGATCAAGGTTCCGCCTCTTCGCAGCCGGAAAGAGGAAATTCCAGATTTAATCGATCATTTCCTTGATAGATTTGGTGACTTACAGCCATCAATACACGGTGTGTCCGAAGACGCTATGCGGCGGCTCATAATCTATGACTGGCCGGGCAATGTCCGCGAACTTGAAAATGCCATCGAACATGCTTTCGCTTTGGGTGATGGACCACTGATCGATGCGAGTGATTTGCCAGAGAGCGTCCGCGCCGATTCCCTTGAGCAATTATCCGCTGAAACGGGCACCCTGCCGCTCCACGAATTGGAACGCCGCGCCATACTAAGGGCGATAACGCACGCGGAGGGGAATATAGTGGTTGCGGCACGCCTCTTGTGCATTGGAAAAACCACTATGTACCGGAAACTAAAAGGATACAGAAATCGATAACTCTACAATCTACCCGGCGCCAAGAAAGCTGCACCCATTTTGGCTACTTCTGAAGCAGTTGCTCCATAGAGAGTTTTTGCAGGCCTATTCAGGTCGGCTGGAATTTGAAGCCTGAACTTGTCGGTCCAAATAGCCTCACCCGATACTAGTTCCTCGACACGCAAAATGTGCTTCCGGTCTCCGATCTGAACTACGTAGCGGTGTTCCTTTAGAATCACGCACACGATGGTTCAACTCCCGGGGCTCTAGAGATGATATGCAATCTTAGTTCCAGTCTAGTGGGTCTCAACTGATGCTCAAAGCATCATTCAATCGGCGCAATATTGTTGGCCCTAGCGTTTGCGCGCTGCGGAGGCTTTAGTTTTGGCGATGGGCTTGGAGACTTTGGCAGGCGGAGTCGCCGCTGCCGCGACGGCTTTGCCTTTGCGAGCGGCCTGCAGGCGCGCGAGCGTGTCTGCAGCTTTCGGCGATTCGACGGGTCCGCCGGGGGCAGTTGGAGGCGCCGCACCCGGGTTGCCCACGAGTTTTTTCTTCGTTTTGTCCGCGGGCTTCTTCCCTTTTTCCTCGATCTTCTTCTTGGGCAGGTCTTTGATGCCTGAAAGCTTGCGCAGCAGTTTCAAACGAAGTTCCGGATTTCTGGCCTTGCCCTGTAATTGCGCCTGAAAAAGGTCTTCGATGACTTTGTCGAATTTCGGCCCGTGCGCCATGCCAATGCTTTCGAGCTCCAGGATCGCCGCAGGCAAGGCTTGCCGCAAAGGCCGCCATTTCGTGAGATATGTGCGGATTTTGCCTACCGCTTTGGAATTCGAGGACTCCGCAAGAATAAAAGCGAGCAAGTCCCCTGGGGCTTTTTCCAGGAACGCATAAGCCTCAGTGGGCGCGGCGGTTTTTCGTCCTGCGAGCGCGGCGATGACCTTCTGAGCGCGCTCCTCGAGGCTGGTCACCTCGTCGATCTCGTGTTGACGATATCCGACGCGATGCAAAGCGCCGGATAGTTCGCGGTCCTTCAACTTCCCCAGGGCCGCGTAAGTGACCGGCACGGAGATGCGTGGCCGAATGCCGGAAGATGCCAGGTCGTCCCGTGCCTTCAGAATTCGCGCGAGCATTTCGTAATGTGGATGCCGCTTGGCCAGCTGTGGAGAGATCGCCTCGAGAAGCCCGCGCGCCTCCCAAGCCTTCAGGACTTGCACTGGCTTATCTTCCCGAGCGAGTTGCCGAAGCTCCGAGCCGGCGTCCTCCGGAGTAATGGATTCCTGCAGCCCGCGCTCGAGCGCCAACTTGAACCATTCCTCGGTGCGCGATTCGAGCTTGAAATCCATGCGCGCGCCATAGCGAATAGCGCGCAGCAAGCGCACAGGCTGATTCGTGAAGCTGTGAATGGAAAGCGCGCGCACTTCGCGGCTTTCGAGATCGGCGAGGCCGTTCGTGGGATCGAGCAGCAAGCCACGGGAGGCGGCATTCAGCGAAATGGCGATGGCGTTCAGGGAAAAATCCCGCCGGCGCAAGTCTTCCATGATGGTGGACCAGCGCGTTTCCGGGCGAGCGCCGGGGCGCGAATACACTTCCTCGCGAGCTGCCTCGATGCAGCCATCCACGTCGCCGGCAAACAGCACTTCGGTGCGGCGCAGCTTTTCGTCTTCATCGACGACGCGCGCTCCGCCCTTTTCAAGCTCGCGCGCGAACCGCGCGGGATTGCCCTCGACAGTGAAATCCAGGTCGCGGATGGACATTCCCGAAATCAGATCGCGAACAGCGCCGCCGACCAGGTATACGTTGGTGGTGGTTTCGACTGCCAACTCCTGCATGCGCACCAGTACGGCGCGCTGCTCGGCGGAGAGCCGGCTTTCGAGCATGTACATGTAGTCAGGCATCGGCCATTCTCTTCCCTAGCGAACGTGAGCGACTAAGCTTGATGGATTGATATGCACTTTTGTTGCCTGCCTCAGCGCCAAATACTAGAGTTCGGGCCTTAGATTCCCTCACGCGCGTGGATGGTGCGCTTTGTACACCTGTTTCAATCGCTCTTCCATCACGTGCGTATATATCTGTGTCGTCGAAATGTCGGCGTGGCCCAACATCAACTGCACCGACCGCAGGTCCGCACCGCGTTCAAGCAAGTGCGTGGCAAAGCTGTGCCTCAACTTATGGGGCGAGAGACGCGCCCGTATGCCGGCGCTCCGGCCATAGGCGGTCAACAAGCGCCAAATGGCAATGCGGCTAAGGCGATTGCCAAACCTATTCACGAATAGCCAGGGACTGGCCTTCACCGTTTCGCGCCTGCCCAAAAGCTGAGGCCGCGACTTCTCGATATAGGCCCGCACCGCCGCCAGCGCCTTTCGACCGACCGGCACCAGACGCTCCTTATCACCCTTTCCGATACAGCGCAAGCAGCCCATGCGCATTTCCAGGTCGGATACCTTTAAGTTAACCAATTCCGATACCCGCAGGCCGGTGGAATAGAGCACCTCTAGGATGGCGTGGTCGCGCAATCCGTAAGGCGTCGAAAGGTCCGGCTGATTCAGCAAGCGGTCCACGTCTTCCATGCGCAGATAAACGGGCAGCCTGCGCCGCGTCTTCGGCGACTCCAGGTTGAGCATGGGATCAAGGGTTATCGCCCCTTCAGCCAGCCCGAAGCGAAAGAAATTGCGCAGTGAAGCCATATGGCGCGCCACGGAGTGGCTATCCAGCCCCTGCCTGTAGAGATCGCCCAGGAAATCCACAATATGCTCGCGGCTCACTGCCTCGAGGCTCAAGCTGCGCTTTTCCGCAAAAGCCTCGAACTTGCGCAGATCGCGGTCATAAGCCGTCAGCGTATTGGCGGCCAAGCCCTTCTCGACCTTGATGTAATTCATGAACGAAACGACCAGCGCATGAATCTGCATCTTACGATTCCTGGCTCAAGCCGGCCATGCTGGCGGCTTCAGGCTCGCCGTGCATGGCAATGCCGTAAATCTCGAAGAGCTCGCTGCTTCGCATCGTCCAGGCCAGCACCAGGTATGTAACCGTGGCTCCCACCAGCAGAACGGCGAAAATGGCGAGCCGCGGCAGGAAATGCGCATAAGCATCAAAACGCGAGACTTCCAGAGCCATCCAGCACAAAGTGCCCATGATTCCGGCGCAGACTCCGCTGCGCGCCAGCGATCCCAAGATCCCCAACGTGCCCAGCCGGCCGAAACGCAGCCGGAAAATAGCAAACAAAGTGAAGAAATTGAAATAGGCTGCCGCCACGGTGGCGACGGCCGGTCCGCCATTGCCAAACACAGAGAAAAACCAGCGCAAAAAGAGCACGTTCAGAACGATATTCAGGCCTAGCGAGAAAGCCGCCACGCGCGCCGGTATGCGCATATCGTGCGTGGAATAAAAAGCCGGCACAATCAGTTTGATCGCGGCAAATGCCGGCAAGCCAAAGGCATAGTAGAAAAGAGCGCGCGTGGTCAATCCCGTGGATTCGGCCATGAATTCGCCGTGCTCGAAAAGCACGCGAATAATCGGCTCGCGCAGCACCACCAGGCCTACCGCCGCGGGTATGGTGATAAACGAAACGATGCGCAACGAAAAGACCAGCGTGGACTTCATCTCTTCCATATTACCGGCGGCCGCCTGATGCGCCATCATGGGCAAAATCGCGGTGGCCACGGCGATGGCGTATCCACCCATGACCAGCTCCATGACGCGCTCCGCAACGTACAGTGCGGTCACGCTGCCCGACGGCATGCGGCTGGACGTAGCGAAAATTGTGCCCACGAAAAAATTGATCTGTGCAACACCGATGCCGAAAAATCCCGGCGCCAGCAATCCTCCTACGGAGCGCACGCCTTCATGCCGCAGCGAAAGCCCGAAATCGAACCGCATTCCCCGGCGCACCAATTGCGGCACCAAAATCAGGAACTGGAGCGCTCCGCCCACGAGCACCCCGACCCCCAGCGAAACTGCGGGACTCGAAAAGTGGCGCGAAACCGCTGCCACCGAAGCGGTGATGATGGAAAGATTCAGCAGCACCGGAGTGGCCGCGGGCGTCCCGAAAACGTGGAAGCAATTCAGGATGGCCATCGCCAGGGCCGATAAGCCGATGAAGTAGATGTACGGAAACATAATGCGATTCAGGTAGACGGCCTGCTCCCAGGCCGGCTGTCCTGGCGCAAAAAGCGTGAACAGGCGCATGAACTGCGCCGAGAAAACGCTTCCGAGCATGGTGATGGCTGCGAGCATTACGGCCAGCGTCCAGAAAAGACGATGCGCGAATTCCCAGACTTCCTCGCGCGGCTTGTTGTTCAAGTAATTGGCGAAAATGGGGATGAACGAAGCGGTTACGGCACCTTCGCCTACTAACCGTCGGATCAGGTTTGGGATGCGGTAAGCCAGCACGAAGGCGTCGGCCGTGGGCGTTGTGCCAAGAAGCAGAGTTATGCGCTGGTCGCGGACGTAACCGAGAATGCGGCTCACAATCGTAACAAGGGAGATGACCGAGGCTGACTTGAGGATCTGCTTCTTCTGGTTCAAAAGGCGGCGTCTCAGCCTAAGCCTATTAGAAACAATAAGTTAAAACCGTTACGGAGCGGTACTGTAACACACCGTACTCCACTTTGCAACAATTCCCAACCTTAGGTATCGAGTCAGGTATCGAGTCCGCAAAGCGCGTGCGGCGGGTTCGAACGTTGTGTCAGGCAGCCATTCCGCAGCAAAGGCGTTGCCAGCGATTTCGAACTGCTCCGCCGGCGAGCTCGCTTTGCGCGACTTAGCGGGCCCGATGGCTCAGGCTCCAAACATACGCCGCGAGCGCTGATGCCTGATCGGAATTGAGTTGCGCGCCACCCATCGGGGGCATGGGGTCGCGATATTGTTTTGGTTGCGATACGCCTTCGGTGATCGTTTTCTTGATTCCGTTATAGCTGCCATCGCTCCAAAGCCATTTTTTGCCCATCAGATCGGGACCCAACGGAGTGCCTTCACCGTTCTCACCGTGGCATCCCACGCATGCAGCTCCACCCACTTGACCGTGGTAGATGCGTTCACCGAGCGCAACCATTTCTCGTGTCGCGCCCTGGGGAACGGGAACGTTGCCGGTTGCGGCTGCGCCGGCATCTGGATGCGTGCCCTCGGGCGGTTCGGCGGACGTCTCGACGGGATTCCCGGCGGGAGCTGTCGCGCTCGGGCACGGTGTGATGTTCGCGGCGCCGCCTTCCGAGCCGCCATAGTAGACAATCCGATAGATCCTCCCGTGGATGTCGTCGGAAACGTAGAACGAACCGTCCGGTCCCACGGCCAAGCCTGAGGGACGATGTGCGGCTCCGGCGGGCGATTTCACGGCTCCCGCGAAACCATCGGCAAACACTTCGCACTGGCCGGATGCGCGTTCTCCGGCGAGCGGCTGGAAAATGACGTTGTAGCCACCTTGCGGATAGGGCGCACGATTCCATGAGCCGTGGAAGGCGATGAAAACGCCATCACGGTAACGTGCCGGAAATTGTTTTTGGTCATAGCGCACCATCGCATTCGGCGCCCAATGGGCGGGAAACGCCGCAGCCGGAGCAATCTTGTTCGCGCACACGCCGATGGTTTTGCCGCCATCGCCGCCGTATTCCGGCGCCAGAACGAGCTTTTGCGCGAACGAGTCGTAGTAGCATTCGGGCCAGCCGTAGTCTCCTTTCGCCTGTAAAAGTAATAACTCTTCAGCGGGCAGCGTCGCTTCTTGATCCGGTTTATACAGGTCGGGCCAATTTGTGTGCAGCTGATCGCGTCCGTGTTGAGTGACAAACACTCGGCCGTTTGAGTCGATCGCAAATCCCTCAGCGTTGCGGATCCCCGTAGCGAAGCGCTCAGCCGTGGAAAACTTCTGGTTCGCTTTATTCGCGTCATAGCGCCAGACGCCGCCACGAGTCTCGAGTTCCGTGCATGGGTTGGCGCCGGGTGACTTGAGCGTCCGATTTTTCAGCTGGCAGGAATTGGTTGCGGTCGCGACATCGACATACATCGTGCCATCCGCGCCGATGATGAATGGATGCATCGGATGGTCACCTCCCAAAGGCAATCCGGAGACGATAGTGTCGGCAGCGCCATTCGGCACGATGGAGCCTTCAGGCAATGGGTATCGCACGATCCGGTCATTGATCTCGGCGTACAGCGATCCCTTATACACGCCGATTCCCGTACCGCCCGCTCCGCCGCTTTGGACAGTTTCGCCAAAGCGTTCGATCGCATCGGCCTTTCCGACTCCGGTCTTGTCCTGCAGGGCTACGAGGAAACCGCCTGCGGGCGGCGTGTCGTTGCCGTAGTAGCGGCCCGACCAAGTGTTGACGTAAACGACTCCGCTCGGCGCAACCACCATGTGGCGGGCATGACCGACATTATCCGCAAAGACCGTCGCGCAGAAACCAGCGGGTAACTTCAATCCGCTGTCATCGCTCGGGCATGCCTGACTCTTGGACTGTGCAGCTACGTCAGCGTGGTTATGAGTCAGCGTGAATGAAACGATATAAGTTGCCGCCAGCGCCACGACAGCAACGAACAGAGTTTTGAATCGGTTGGATAATTGCATTGAGTGCTCCAGGCCTGGAGAGAGATCAGCTCTACACACTGAGTGGATGCTTTTCCAAGTCGCCTGGTTACGAGCGGATTCAAGAGCTGACATGCAACCGCGTACGTACCTACGTTTATTCTGTGATCGTCGACTTCCTCCAGAAGGTGTAACTCGCCGAGAGAGAGCTAAACGGAGCCGACTGCTTTGCCTTTGAGGAATTTGGTGTCGGCGGCAAGGCCGAAGGCATCTAGTAGTTTGGCCTGCACTTGCTTGGAGAGGGCATTGATCTCGTCGACGCCGAACTTCTGGGGGCTGACGATATACCTCAACTGCTTCTCTCCCGCAGGAGTCTCGATAATCCGCAGAACGGCATCCGCGACTTCCTGAGCATTGCCGGCACTGGAGGAAAGCCCCGCGTTGAGCTTCGCAGGGATCTCCTTGACAGCACCGTATGTGTTGGTCCGGGCTTCGTCGGCAGCCGTAACCGTATTGCCAAAAACAGGAGTCTCATAGGCGCCGGGTTCGACAATCACGGATTCAATTCCTTGTGAGGCAAGTTCGTAGCTGTAGGCCTCAGCCAGCGCCTCGAGTGCAAATTTGCTGGCGCAATAGAAACCTGCAGAAGGAAGAACCACGCGCCCGGCGCCGCTGCTGACGTGTATGAGCACGCCGCTGCGTTGGCGCCGCATGTGCGGGAGCACGGCGCGATTTACGCGAACCGGTCCAAGAAAATTCGTGTCCATCAGACGCCGCGCTTGTTCGGTGGTGACAGCTTCCTCCAGCCCCGTGAGGTAGTAGCCTGCATTGTTGATGGCGACGTCGATGCGGCCGGCTTTGGCGACGGCGGCATCCACAGCGCGCTCGACCGAGGCGTCGTCGGTGACATCCATTTCCAGGACGTAGATGGGAAGTGAGTCCTTTTCGGCAAGCGTACGGAGTTCGGAGGCATTCTTGGCATTCCGGCCTCCGGGGTCACGCATCGTTGCGAAAACGGTGTGCCCTTTACGAGCCAGCGTATCGGCGAACAATCTACCGAAGCCCGTGCTGGAACCGGTGATGAGAACCACCTGCTTTGAATTCATGATTATCCCTCCTTGTGGCACTACCGTGAGGCCAGTTTGATGCCCGACGCGAGACAGTTGGTTACAACAATGAATTCAGCAGATTGGCGCGGTACGCCCGGTGGCCCAATGCGATTGCATCCCTCTAGATTTTCCAGTTGGGTGTGGCGACGTACGCGCGGTTGATATCGCCGACGGTCTGAGTGCCGCAATTGCCCATCGCCAGTTTCAACTCTCCTTGCAGGATTTCGATCACGCGATCGACGCCGGCTTGGCCAAATGCTCCCAATCCCCACAGGTAAGGACGTCCGATCCCAACCGCCTTAGCGCCCAATGCCAGCGCCTTGAACGCATCGGTGCCCCGGCGAATGCCTCCATCGACGAACACAGGAATGCGGTTGCCCACTTCGGCGACTACTTCAGGCAGCGCCTCAATGGTCCCGCGCAAAGTTTCCGTGGCTCGCCCGCCGTGGTTGGATACCAGGATTCCGTCCAGGCCGTGCTCGATCGAAAGCCGCGCGTCTTCGCGCGTGTCTATCCCTTTGATGAGGAACTTCCCTTTCCAGAATTTGCGGATGCGGTCGGCGAACGCCCAATCCATGGCAGGATTTACATTCGTCAATCCCTTCATATTAATGCCGGCGTACATGGGAAGCGTGGAGGGATCCAGAGGCTCGCCCACGTGGCATGTGGAGCAAACTGTGAGGTCCTTCGGGCGCATGCGAAGGAATGTTTCGCTGTTGCGGCCAGTGGTGTTATCCACCGTGAGGGCGATCACTGTGCAGCCGGCAGCTTCGACGCGTCGCAGCAGTTGTTCGCAGGCTTCCCAAGTGCTGGGCGCGTAGAGCTGCTGCCAGACAGGACGGCCCAGCGCCTTATTGACGTCTTCGACGCCGGTGGACGCAGCCGAAGAGAGGAACTGCAAAGTGCCGTGCGCCTTGGCCGCGCGTGCAACCGCTTCTTCGCCGCCCGGCGAAAACGCTTTGTGACCGGACGTCGGGCACAGGAAGATAGGGCTGTCGTAGACGGTACCAAACAGTTCGACACGCATGTCGACCTTGGTGGCGTCGCGCAAACGCCGCGGACGCAACTGGACGTGCTGGTATCCTTCACGATTAGCGCGGAGCGTGGCATCGTCGTCCACGCCACTCACCATGAAAGCCCAATGACTGTCGCGAACTTTACGGTGCGCGGCCTCCTCGAAATCGAAAACGTTGAGGGCTTCGGCCGGCGAGGAGATCACGTCGAAATCAGCCGCGGCTTTCGGAGCGACTGCCTGAGCCATGCCGCTTTGCTCGAGGAAAGCAGTGACTCCGCCGAGCGCGGCAACATAAGGGCTGGCGGCCAGGAACTTAAGAAATTCGCGACGAGCCGTCGAGGTAGACACGCGCTGGCTCATACTTCTCCCTCTTGGGTATTCGTAAGCAATGTAGTCCGAGCGATGCGGGAGAATAGCACATCCTGCAGCTACAGTTTTGGCGGAATAAAGCGGCTTGCGATATTGTCAACGCGAAGCCTGTAATCTTTCAGGAACACCATGGCGCGCGTTTTCATTACCGGATCTTCCGACGGACTCGGCCGTAAAGCCGCTCAGCTCCTAATCGAACAGGGACACCGCGTCGTGCTGCACGCTCGAAACGCGGCCAGAGGAAAGCAAGCTCTGGCCGCCGTGCCGGGAGCAGACGGAGTGCTCTTGGGCGATCTGGCGAGCATCGCCCAAACTCGCGCCTTAGCAGAGCAAGTAAATAAGCTCGGAAGCTTTGACGCCGTTATTCACAACGCAGGCATGGGATATCAGGAGGCCAAGCGCATTGCCACCGAGGACGGTCTCCCCCAGGTCTTCGCGGTGAATACCCTCGGCCCTTACATCCTGACTGCGCTAATCGAAAGGCCGAAACGCCTGGTTTACCTAAGCTCCGGACTTCATCGGAGCGGCGACGCCAGCCTGAATGATCTCACGTGGGAACGGCGTCGCTGGAATGGCCAGCAGGCCTACTGCGAAAGCAAACTGCACGACGTGCTGCTGGCATTTGCAGTAGCGCGGCGCTGGAAGAATGTTTTCTCCAACGGGCTGGAGCCCGGTTGGGTGGCTACGAAAATGGGCGGCCCAGGAGCACCCGAAAGTTTGGAGGAAGGAGCACGCACACAGGTGTGGCTCGCGACGAGCGACGAACCGGCGGCAAAGGTTACAGGCGAGTATTTCTATCACATGAAGTTGCGCGCTCCGGCTGCGGAGACGCGGGACACGGAGCGGCAGGAGAAATTGTTGCAGGCATGCGAACGCTTTTCAGGAGTGAAATTGGCCGCTAGTTGAACGCGAGGACGACTTCCCGCATTTTAAGGGCAGTGTTGAGGAGCGCGAAAACGCCCGCTCCAATCAACGCGACGAATCGAGCGTCTCGAAGACGGAAGCTGGCATCTCCTTGGTTCGCACGGTCGCAGAAGTCCCCCCTGCGAAACGGCGTACTATCCTGTTGATGCCCAGATTCAGTGCCCACAGCCTTAAGTTCCCTTTGGTAACCGGAGGACGCAGCCGGCCAAGCCTCTGTGTCATGCTACGCACACTATAAAATTCGAACCAGGCATCGCGGATGCTGCGGTTTAACTCATCTGCGTTCATGAGCCTCGGCTTGTAGACGACATGCTGGAAGTTGAACTTGCTCCAGTCCGTGTCTGTAATCCGGCCTTCACTCTGGAATTGGTTCCATTGCGCCGTCCCCGGCAGCGGTGTGAGGCGAGAGAATTGCGCAAATTCCAATTTTGCCTCGCAGGCCAGCCGCACGGTCTCCTGCAGTCCCTCGATCGTGTCTGTGTCCAATCCAAAAACGAAGCCTCCCCAGATGGCGACTCTTTTCTTGTGGAGTGACTCGCAGGCCTCAAAGAAGCGCTCGCGCCAGTTGTCGGGTTTTCCAAGCTTTTTCAGCGTCGGTGAGGAAAATGTCTCGAAGCCAATAAACAAGCCCCGGCATCCCGCCTCGACGGCGGCTTGCAGCAGTTCTTCGTCACGCGCGATCAACACGGTAGCCTGTCCGGCCCAAAGCAGACCTTTGCCTTTCAAGGCCCGAAATAATTCCAGCGCGTGCTGGCGATGGCCATTGATGATGTCGTCCACGAAGAAAACCCAGCGGCTCTTAAGCGAGTCCACGTCGGCGAGCACGTCTTCGGTGGGACGAAATCGGTACGCGCGGCCCGCCGTCCGGCTCACGGAGCAAAATTCGCAATCGAAGGGACATCCGCGCCCCGTTTCGAGCGTGCTGGGAATTAGGTATCGGTCTTGTTTCAGCAGGTCACGCCGAGGGATACCGTAGCCTTTCATGTCAAAAAGCTGCTTTGCGCGATAACGAGGTTTCAGTTCGCTTCGCTCAAAATCGGCGATCAGTTCTTTCCAGATCGGCTCCGCTTCCCCGACCACAACGGCATCAGCGTGCGCCTGCGCCTCATCCGGACACACGGTGACATGAACACCGCCGAGCACGACCTTTTTGCCGCGCTGCCGGAAAAGATCGGCCAGCTTATACGCGGCAGGAGCCATGTTCGTCATGGCCGTAATGCCCACCAGATCAGCATCCTGATCGAGATCGACGGGCTCGACGCTTTCGTCCACGATGCGCACCTCGACGTGCGGCGGGGTAATGGCGGCCAGAATCGCTAGATTGAGCCCGGGAAACGCTGCGCGCGACTCGACCTGCATGTATTTCGATATGAGGCCTGCTACTTTGAACATCTGGGGCGCGCGAAAAATATTGTAAGGATTGTTGGGGGTAATGAGCAGGAGTTTCAACGTATTCCCCTCTCGACGGCGAATTAAAATCCCCACTCAACCGAAATACAACGAAAAAGACAGACTAAGGCGCGAAGCGACCTGCCCTGCTAGTTAGATAGCTCTACACCAAATTGCGATGCAACCAAGCACTCCGACCATGCTTGGCGAATGCCGGGGAGGATAGCGTTATATGCTTCAGGAACGCAATAGGGGAGGTACTCCGGGCTGAGAGCCCATTAGCGTATGGGCCCGCGCGGATGAGAGCAACGCGAAGTGTCCGCTCGGGGATGCCTTTGAATTCTACGAGGAGGCAGTGAAATCAGGATTCCGGCGACTTCTTGGACTTATCCGGTTCAGCTTGAGGAAGCGGCACACGCCAAATGTCTTTCCGATCGTCATCCACGCTGCAAATGCCAATCTGGTTGGCTTCCGGAGTGCCCAATTGACCGATCCAGACCACGCGGAATCGCGCCTTGCGCCAGCCGCGCTTCACCTGAACGATGTCGCCGGGCCCCGTCAGATAACCTACGCCATCCAACCGTGCCCCGGTCTGCCCGATATCGATTGTTTGAGCGCTCTGCACGAAAGGATTGCCGCTGCGGTCCACTCCGCGCACCCAGACTTGGACTGTCTTGGGCACGCGCACTTTGCGCGGATTGGTTCTCCAGAACCCCGGAACTTCGCGCTTGAATGCCAGACCCACGTTTGCCTTGCCATCGATGGGTTGCTGAACATAAACGACGCGGCATTCTTGTTCCTCCCGCGTGTTTTTGTTCATTACGAAAAGAGTTTCGCCTATTTCCACTTTCGCCGATAAGGTCACCAGGCCGCCGCTGGCATTTACCAGGACGGTGTAGCTGTCTTCGTGGAACGCGCCTTGATTCTTGACCCACCCGTAAACAACCACGGGAACCCGCAAAGAGGCGCGCTTGCTGGATCGCTGCTCCACTCTTGGTTTGCTTTTAGAAGCCGGCTTTGCCTGAGGCTCGGAGCCACCCGCTGATCCGGCAGGCGTTTTCTCGGTCGCTTCCAGCGGGATCTCTCGCTGCACTCCGTGCAGCGAGCACTCAAAATCCCAAGGCGTTCGAAGGACCTCGTCGAGAGTTTCGGTGCGGTTCTGAAGGACGACCCAGCGGTCCTCGTCCCGATAGGGACACCGCAGCCGCACCGCATAATTCTTCCCCACTTTGCGCCCCTCTGCTAATCGTGGAGACATTATGGCTGTACCTCCGCGGCCTGAGCGGAGAACTTCTTTGGCCCGTGCTCAGACTGTGTATCCCCCGCGCCATTCGGCCAGGTGACTTCAAGCCCCGTACCGTGCAAAACCAAAATCTTTGTGTGCTTGACCACGCGGATGGCCAGTAAATTATTGTCTCCGTGATGGAGTTCGGCTAATCCCTGCTTTTCCGCGCGCAAGGAATTGTCCGTTTTGTAGAGCGCTACCGTGAGTTGGTGCTCTCCCGGGATAAGCGTGCAGACCGCGCGGAAGCGTTCTCCCACTGCCTCAGTCACCGAAGCCAGAGGCGTGCTGAAGATCATTTGATGATCCGCGAACACGGCCACGGTTCCGTCGCTCGATTGAGCGGAAATTTCGATCAGCATCGGAATTCCCGAAGGAATGGCCGGCTGGTCCGCCGATTTGGAAGCAGCGCTCGCGCCGTCCGCGCCCGCGTCTGGAACGGTCGGATTGGGCTTAGCAGCGTCTAATTTTCGCTTTGGGGTCCGCACCGGCTTTGGTTGAACCAGCGGGCGAACAGGCAGCTCCTCTGTCGGCGTTTCGGCAGATAGAGCTGCGGCAGCTTGTGAATCGCGCCACAGAGGCAGATCCGCGGGCGGTTTTGGAGTTGCATACGTCGCGACTGGCGCAAGCGGCAGCCGAAGGTTATGCATGTAAAACCGCGCGGCGATCGGCACGGCAATAGCGAGAACCAGCATAGCCGCAGCTCCCGCATAGCGGAGTGAGGTGCCCATCGATCGATTTCGAACGGGTTTGGGACGCGTCGGCGGCACCTGCTGGCCGGCCACAGCTTCGAGTTCGGTCGACAGGATCTCCCCATTCGCATACCGGTTCGCGGGATTCCTCGCCAAGCAGCGCTCGATAATGCCGTCAAATGCGCGCGGTAACGTCGGATTCACTTTCGTCGGCGGCGTGATTTTCGCCTTCAGAATCTGCGCGCAGACGGCTTCCACTGAATCGCTCTGGAAAGGCCGTTGCCCCGTAGCCAGCTGATAGAGAACGATTCCGAGCGAGAAGATATCGGACCGGCCATCGGTCGGCTTGCCCTCAATCTGTTCCGGCGATAGGTACGCCGGAGTCCCCCGCAGCCCTCCGACATGAGTAACGTGGGCGGCAAATCGCGCGATGCCGAAATCGGTCAGCATCACGCGCCCGTCCTGGTTGATCATAATGTTTGCAGGTTTAATGTCGCCGTGAATGATTCCCTGTTCGTGCGCATACGCAAGAGCGCGCGCCAGCGCTGCTCCCCAGCTATAGACTTGCTGGAGCTCCGGCTTCTTGGCCGCGACGTGTTTTTCCAGGGTCTGGCCGACAACGAATTCCATCACCAGGTAGGGGGAGCCTGAGGTTTCGTCGATGCCCACATCATGTAGCTTCACGATACGGGGATGCGAAAGCTGTCCGATGATGCGAGCCTCAGACATGAAGCGCTCACGCCAGGCGTCATCGTTCAGGCCTGCCTGCAGAGTCTTGATGGCCACAATTCGGCCGATGAGGGTGTCTCGCGCTTTGAAGACAGTGCTACTCGCCCCCACGCCAATCGATTCGAGAATTTCGTAGCGTCCTAGTAGCATGCGGATGTCCTCTCGTGCCTCCGAGAGTAACTTCGACACCTTCGAAGATAGAGCTTGGGCTTGTTGCTGTGAATGGTCCTATGGTTTAGTGTGTCGGGTACGCTAGTACCTTCCCTAACGGGAGAGCACGCTCGCGTATGTCATTAGTGCATAGTGACTTAGGCCTTCGTTCATTACTACTCTTTCGCTCGGACCAGAAATTTCTCGTGTAGTTGGCCTTTTGTCCCCAGTGCAGAAACCCGCGCCTACGCCACGATGCCGTTTTGTGTAGTATTTCCTTGTGAAAGCGCGGGCCGCAACTTCTACACACAAAAAGGTGATTGTCACTTTCTCGGACGGCACCTCGCTGCAGGGGTACGTGAATCCGTTGCGGCTCCCCGACGACCCTCTCGACGTGCTCACCACCAACGGCGAGCACCGCCAGGTCCCGCTGAAAGAGATTCGCGCCGTGTATTTCGTGCGCGATTTCACCGAAGACTACGAACCCGAGCGCAAAGCGTTTTTCAGCCGCCCTAAGCTCGACGGCCTGTGGGTACGTCTGAAATTCCGCGATAACCAAACTCTTGAGGGCGTGGTGAGCAACGACTTGCTAGCCCTGCTCGATTCCGGCATACAAATCACGCCGCCGGACATGAACGGCGCCGCCGTGCGCATTTTTGTGCCGCGCAGCGCGCTCAGCGAAGTTACCGTGCTCGGCGTCGTCGGCGTCGCCCGCCGCAAACCTGTCGCCGCCGCTTTGCCTGCGCAGCCCAAGCTCTTTTCGGAATAACCCATCTGAAAGGTGGTGGCAAATCGTGGCTACAATTCGGTATTCGCACGAAAGCACTTCGGGTGTATAAGTGCGCTTAGGCTCGCCAAACGTAGATCGCGGCAAAATGTGCACGAAGCGCGATGCCCTGCTTTAGGACCGAGCGGAGTGAGCATGAAATGTAACCGCGCGGCAGAACTTGCATTGCTCATCGCGCTTGCGCTGGCCGGTGCTCCGGTATTGGCGCATCACGGCGCCGTGGGATACGACTACACCGTCCCGCGCAAAACCTTAAAAGGCACGGTCGAGCAGTTCTCCTGGCAGAATCCTCATACGCTGCTTCTTCTTGACGTGAAGGACGACAAGGGCAGCGTCGTGGTCTGGACCATGGAGCTGAATAATCCGGGCAATCTGGTTGAGTTGGGCTGGAATCATAATTCGCTGAAACCCGGAGACGAGATCACCGTCACCTTCAACCCCGCCAAGAGCAAGCCCAACGGAATTTGCGCGGACGTCTTGTTTGCCGACGGGCGAAAGCTGCACTCGAGTCAGGGATGTGTTGGTGGAGACCTCAAATCATTCGATGAGCTGCGGCAACTCAACAAATAGACGATTGCCCAGTGCCGTCATTGCAATGGCGGCCGCAATGACTTTGTCTTCTCTCCTCACAGCTCAAACCCCGCGGCCATCCGCCGTTGCACAGTTCTCGTCGGCCAAAACCCAGGGGGCGAACTCTCAGATCCGGAAAGCTCCAGCCACCGATGCCAAATCGTTTGACCCACACGACCTGAACGGAATCTGGGTGCTCACTCCTCGCCGCCAAATGGCAATCACCGAAAATCGTCCGCCGATGACGCCTTGGGGCCAGGCGAAGTTCGGCCAAGTGCGCAGCTCGTGGACAAACGCAACACTGGGAATCAAGGCGGCTCCGGAAAGCGAATGGAACGACCCTCTCTACAAATGCGATCCGGCAGGCTACCCGCGCACCATGCAACAGATTTTCGGAGAAATCATGCGGTTCGTTCAAACTCCAAGCGAATTGCTCGAATTTTTCGAATGGGATCACACTTGGCGCGACATCTGGACCGATGGCCGGAAGCTTCACGACGATCCCGAGCCGCGATATTACGGATACTCGGTAGGCCGCTGGCACGGCGACACGTTCGTCGTCGATTCGAACGGCTTCAACGACAGAACCTGGCTCGACCCGTGGGGCGATGTGCACAGCAGCCAGATGCGCCTCAAGGAAACTTTCCGCCGCGTGAACCGTGAACACCTGGAATGGACCATTACGCTGGACGATCCCATGACTTATACGCAGCCTTGGGGCCCAAGCGAGAAAAGAATTTTCGATCTGGCGCCCAAATCTCCCCGTAGCGAATACGAAGAACTCCGCGAAGATTTCTGCGTGTGGTCGGATTCCTCAGGCTTTTTCAAAGGCGCCGACACGACCGGCGTGGGCGACGCGCCCTCAAGAGGAAATAAATAACCTATTCTTGTCCACGTGCATCCGAGGGGAAGACCATGAAAATCGTTAACGCCATTATCGTAAGGTGCTTTCTAGCGCTGGCATTCGGTGCGACGGCATCCGCCCAAGGCCCCTTAGGAGGAACCCTGGGTCCTCTGCCCCGCGGCATCTACAATCCTGTGGTTGGCTCCGGCGCCGAGTACGAATACCAACCCAACGGCAAAGACAAAGTGACCGTGGAGATCGATGTCGTGGGCAAAGAGCCCGTCAACGGAAAGGACGGCTACTGGTTCGAGACCGCATTCGATTCGCACATGGGCCCAATGCTGATGAAGATGCTCATGGCTTCAGACGCGACGAACTCCACAATCGCCAAGGTAATCATGCAAATGCAAGGCGGTCCGCCGATGGAACTGCCCGCGCAGTTGTTGGGCCAACGCGCCCAGCCCACCTACGACATTCGTGATAAATCTGAAAAAGTCGGCAGTGAGTCCGTGACCGTTCCCGCCGGCACGTTCACCGCAGATCACTATCGCATGAAAGATGGCTCGGGCGATTTCTGGGTGAGCGAGAGAGTGTCGCCTTACGGCATGGTGAAAGGCCAGGGCAAGGACTTCAGCATCGTCCTGACCAAAGTGGTGACCGATGCCAAAGACAAAATCACCGGCACGCCAGTTCCCTTCAATCCCCGGCTGATGATGCCGGGCGGCCAGCCTGCTCATTAGCCGCCTGCCTTTCATTACTGCCGAAATTTCGTGTACGGGCTTTTGTTTCACGAAAAACCTGGGCACACCCTTAAGGCTCCCTTCATGCCTTTGCGAGTAAGTAGTGGCACCGGTGCTTTACCCGGTGAGGGCGCCTCGAGCGAACATCGCACCGGTGTTCCGCAAACGGGGCGCTCTTAAGGTTTGGCGAAGTGTGCGGCCGTCCGTGCAGTAGGATACGAGGTCATGCGGTGACGAACGCGATGACACAGCTGAGGGAAGACGCGGTACGAGGCGAGCGAGCGCGCGTACGGAAGGCGATCCGTCGGAGGCGGGTCGCCTTCCTCCTAGTGGGTCTTGCAGTTGCCGCTATCGCCTTGGTCTCAGAAGTTGCCGGACCGGCTGCCGCGGCGCAGAATCCCGAACCGCACACCGGCCAGCCCCCCCTGGTGAAGCAGATCGCGCCCGACCTCTACTTCTTCTACGATTTCGACAGCTCCAACTCCGTTTTTCTGGTTACTGACGCCGGCGTTCTGCTGATCGATACCCGCGAGCATCCCCGCGCCGCCCAGGACTTGCTCGCCCGCATCCGCAAAGTCACCGACAAACCCATCAAGTGGGTGATCAACAGCCATTTCCACGGCGACCACACTTACGGGAACGCTACATTCCAGGCGGCGGGCGCCACCTTCGTCGCCCAGCAAGAAACCGCGCGCATCATGAAGCTCGTACAGCCCAAGGAAATGGCGCGGCGGCAGGATTATTTCAAGGAAAACAACTTCGATCCCAACGAAGTGAAGTTGATTCTCCCCGACGTCACTTTCGACAACCAGATGAGCGTCTATCTCGGCGGGCGCGAAATTCGCCTCATGTATTTCGGACCCGGCCAGCAGCCCGGCGACACATTCGTGCTATTTCCCCAGGATCGAGTGCTTTTTACGCCCGGCGCGTTTACCAGCCACAGCATGCCGAACATGGCCTTCACGACTTCCGTGGATAATTGGATCAAGCTGCTCGATAAGGTTGCGGCGCGCAACGATTACGACGTCATACTGCCCGCCCACGGGGACATCGCGCATCGCGAAGACGTCAAAGAGCTTCAGGCCATGTTGGCCGACGAATACGCCACCGTGAAAGACGCCGTCGCCAAGGGCATGCCCCTGCAGCAGGCCCAGCAGACGCTCACCTTCCCCCAATATAAGGACTGGCGCAACTACTCGCGGCTGAAGAGCGAAATCCAGAATCTCTACGAATTGATCCAAACCGGCAAGCGCAGCTACTTCGAATGATTCCGAACCTGCCATTTGGCGCTTAATTAACCTGCCGCGTTTCCCCGCGAATATAGAGCCGGTGTTATTCTGAGCGAAGTTGGCCGCCGTATCTCCTCGCCGGCTTCAGGCGCGCGGCCACGTAGCCGAAGAATCTCTCTTACTCTCTAATCAGGAGAGATTTTCGCTTGTGCAGAATGAATAGCAGGTTATCGTCGATCTCGGTCGTCGCGGTCGCGATTGTCCCTGTTTCGGTTGTCGCCCCGACCCGCATCCGGATGGCCGTGGCGCCAGTTCCAGTAATTGCGTTGCTCACCGCCATTCAGCCGCCCATATTCGCGGTAAGGTTCGCGCGGATGCGCCTCGCCCCAATAGACGCGGTAGGCGCGGTCTTCGTCGCCGTCCCAGCGATGGTAGTCGCGATGATCGGCATCGTAATAACGCACCGCACAGCCTGTGGCAGCAATCGTCGTGATAAAAGTGAGTCCAAGAACGAGCGGAGCCATGTGATGCAATATTCGTTTCATCTCGATACTCATTTCCGCGCTCGGCATTCGCGCGCCGATTCGCGCTTTTCTGCTGGTTAGATGGCTCCCGGAGTTACATGGGCTGCCCAAGTCACGACCCGTTTTCAGTCTGGAATCTCCCAGAAATCTCCCACACGTAACGCCGCGGTCGCGCGCGGTTTTGCTACACTTGCGCGCATAATGGCGTCGACATGCCCCCAGCGGCCCGCCGGCAGATTCAGGAGGCTGATCATGCTGTTCCTCTTACTTCTCGCGCTTCTGCTCGTTCCTACTGGCAATCTCCGCGCGGACTCTCGGCCTCTCGATATCTACTGGATCGACACCGAAGGCGGCGCCGCGACGCTGCTTGTCTCCCCGTCCGGCGAATCGTTCCTGATCGACACTGGATGGACGGTCGGCGACCGCGATGCCAAGCGCATCTACGCCGCGACTCAACTCGCCGGCTTGAAAAAGATCGACTATCTGCTCATCAGCCATTTCCATGCCGACCACGTGGGCGGACTCGCCGCGCTCTCCAAAATGATCCCCATCGGCAAGTTCTACGATCACGGCGACACCATCGAAAAGGAAAATCAGCAGTGGCTGGATAGCTACAAGGCCGCCTCCGCCGGCAAGCGCACCATCGTGAAGCCGGGAGACGAGATTCCCGTGAAGGGCCTTCATGTGCTCGTGGTCGCCTCCGACCAAAAAGTTCTGGCGAAGCCCATCAACGGCGGCGGACCCAATCCGTTTTGCGCCAATGCCGAGCAGAAAGCTCCGCTTTCGCCGGAAAACCAGCGCGTGGCGGGCGTGCTCGTGAGCTACGGCAAATTCAAATATCTGAACCTTATCGATCTCGATTGGGAAAAAGAGATGGAGCTTGTCTGCCCGGTCGACAAACTGGGCACGGTAACCATGTATCAGACCAGCCGCCACGGCGCTTTCGACGGCGCAGGAGCGCCCGCGTTTCTCGCGGCCATCAGGCCACAAGTTGTGGTTGTCAATAACGGTCCGCGCAAGGGCATGGGACAGATGGACAAAGGCGTTATCTCAACCACGCCCCCCGGCACCGAAGTTACTCCGTACGAAAAAGTCGCTTACCTGCGGCTCGCCGAAATCACAGGCATCGAGGGCATCTGGCAGGAACACCTCTCGCTGCTCGATTCCGATCCCGCACACAATACTCCGCTCGACATGATCGCCAACTTCGAGGATACCCCGGCGTGCACCGGCAATTGGATCAAGGCGTCGGTTCAGTCGAACGGCAAATTCACCGTCACCAACAGCCGCAACGACTTCTCCAAGTCCTACATCTCCCGGTGAACTTGCATATCGCCGCGCTCCCGCCTAACACCGGCTTATGATTTGGGAAGCTTGGCGCCCAGAATTTCGATCTTTTCGATTGCGGGCGGCTTCGAGAAGAGTTCGGGCGCTTGCGCCATAAGAGCTTTGGCAATGGGGCCATTCAGATGAGCTTGGCGCCCGCTTTCATCCGTGAAGGCGTCGAAGATGCCAAAGGTTGTTGGCCCCAAGCGCAGCGCGAACCACACGGGCGTGGTCGTTTCCTGATTGGCCATGGCCAGCCCTGCTTCGAGAAACTTTGCCACTTCCTTCTCTTTCCCAGCCTTGGCTTCCAAACGTGCGAACAGTGCGACGGTGTACATCGGGTTCCTCCATGGGCTTCGATTCAGCAGTGGCCAAGATAGCTTTTACATGTCGACTTTGCCATCGATAAGACAACGTCAGCGCATGCAGGGCCGGCCGCCACTCTCGGCTCTCGTCGAGTCGAGGTTTCTGCGATGTCCGAAGGTTTCTGAGATATGATGTTTCCCTTCGGAAAGCCGGTTGCGGAACCCATCTCGAGTTCAGGCGAGGTAGCCATGGCGCAGTGGGACGCCCCATCTCCGACGTTACTGCCGCTGATTCTACGCTACGGTTTTGCAGCTCTGCGCACCGCGAATCGCACCCGCTTTTACCCGTTTTCCAAAATGAAGCTTGGGAGGTAACCGCGATGCCCACCGAGATGCGCCCCGAGATGCGCCCCGAGATGCGGAAGACCGGAGTCGACGTCGTCGGCGACATGCCTTGGGGGACACACTTTTGCCTCTTCTACGAGACAAGGGCGGATCTCGTCGAAACACTGGTCTCCTACTGCAAGGCTGGACTGGAAAACCAGGAGTTCTGCCTGTGGGTGGTTGCCGAACCCCTTACAGAGGAAGACGCAAGGCATGCATTAGAACGAGCCATTCCCGACTTCGATCGATACCTCGCTGAGCAGAGCATAGAAATTGTCGCCGCTCGCGACTGGTATCTCCAGGATGATGCGTTTGATCTCAATAGGGTGATTAGCGGTTGGAACGAGAAACTCGCGCGCGCATCGGCCAAAGGTTACGCCGGCGTAAGGGTTACCGGAGATACTGCCTGGCTCGAAAAGAAGGATTGGAAAGACTTCTGTGAATACGAAGAGTCACTCAACCAGGCTATCGCCAATCAGCGTCTCACGGTGCTGTGCACTTACCCGCTCGCTGCATGCGGTGCCGCTGAGATCCTGGATGTGGTGCGAACACATCAGTTTGCGGTAACAAGGCGGCGCGGGGGCTGGGACGTTATCGAAACCGCCGGGCACAAGCAGGCGAAGGCTGAAATCAAGCGCCTGAATGAGGAACTTGAACAACGTGTCCTCGAACGCACCAGCCAACTGACGGCCGTTAACAGCGAACTGACAAAGGAAATACTCCACCGTCAGCGCGCCGAAGAGGCCCTGCTTCGCAGCGAGGCCTACCTGGCGGAAGCGCAGAGGCGTACCCATACAGGCAGTTGGGCGTGCAATGTCATGACAAGAGAGATTCTCCACTCGTCCGAGGAGCATTCCCGCTTGTATGGCTACGATCCGGAGAGGGGGCTGCCTTCATTCGAAGAACTCGTACAACGCATGCATCCAGAAGATCGAGCTCGGGTCGTCGAAATGGCCGAGACGTCGAGTCGCGAAGGAAAGGATTTCGAGGCGCATTTCCGAGTCGTTCTTCCGGACGGTACGACGAAATACGTATATGGAGTAGCTCATCCTGTTTTCAAGCCGTCCGGCGATGTAGGCGAATTCGTGGGTATTCTGATGGACGTAACGGAACGCAGGCGAGCGGATGAAGAGCGCGAGAGATTGCGCCAGGTAGAGGCGGATCTCGCGCACGTAAGTCGGATAACCACCATGGGCGAGCTGACTGCTTCGGTGGCGCACGAGATCAAGCAGCCGATTTCCGCGGCACTAACAGACGCTAGAACCTGCCTGCGATGGCTTGGTCGCGAGGACCCCGATGTGCCAGAGGCATGCGAAGCCGCGTTGAGAGTCGTTAAAGACGTAACGCGCGCGGCTGACATCATTAGCAGAATCAGCTTGCTGTTCAAGAAGGGAGCTCCGCAGCGGGAGTTAGTGGATGTAAGTGAACTGGTTCGGGACATGATCGTCCTGCTGCGCGGCGAGGCGAACCGCTACTCGATCTCCATTCGCACCGAGCTTGCTGAGGATCTTCCCAAGGTCATGGCGGACCGTGTGCAACTGCAGCAGGTTTTGATGAACCTCATGCTCAACGGCATCGATGCCATGAAGGAGACGGCCGGCGGGGGTGAGCTTACCATCAAGTCGGAAGCGAGCGATTCTCAACTGCTGATCTCGGTCAGCGATACCGGTGTGGGATTGCCTCCGGAACAGCCGGAAAGGATCTTCAAGGCATTCTTTACGACCAAGGATAACGGGACCGGAATGGGGCTGCCGATCAGCCGGTCGATCATTGAGTCGCATGGCGGCCGCTTGTGGGCCGCCGGCGCCCCCGGCCGGGGCGCAACTTTTCAGTTCACCCTGCC
>Ga0210394_10002694_pt1 | contig 23881 bp, 24 predicted proteins | sample IncBWC12MmetaG_FD_160121 | JGI IMG/M metagenome (GOLD analysis project Ga0210394, IMG submission 160121) | Forest soil microbial communities from Barre Woods Harvard Forest LTER site, Petersham, Massachusetts, United States - Inc-BW-C-12-M | ecosystem: Environmental > Terrestrial > Soil >... | reverse complement strand
ACCATGCCGTAGGTCCCGACCATGAAGCCGGACGGCGTCTGCAGCGGCACCCCGCTGGTATATTCGAATGCCTCGCCCGCCTTGAGCACCGGCTCCTCGCCGACCACGCCGGCACCGCGTACCTCCTGACGGCGGCCGTTGGCGTCGGTGATGCGCCAATGCCGGGTTTTCAGCTGTACCGTCTCGGCGCCGTTGTTGGTGATCGAGATCGTGTAGGCCCAGAAAAAATAATTGTTCTCCGGCGATGACCGGTCGGCGACGAAGCGCGGGGTCACCACGATCTCGATATTGCGGGTCACCGCGCGATACATGACGCCGTTCCTGCTCCCATTCCCGGCGTCGTTCCCGCCGGGTCTGTCGCCTGCCGCGCCGTCGGCGCAAGCGCTTGCGAGTTCCACGTATAAGTGAACGATTCCCGGTAAAAGTGAATAACGCCGCCCACGTGAGTTGCAATAACCATGCGGACGCGCTTACTCAAGCCATACTGCCGGACTAGATTTAAAATACCACGCATGTCCCATGGCTGCGGCAAACCGAAGCGATCGTGAAGCAAATGTCTGCCAAGCAAATGTTTGCCGGGAAAATGCCTGCGATACCGTCGCCGATGGTTGCTTCGCTTCCCCTTTCGAGCGAACGCGACTTGCGGCTCGATCTGTTTCGCGGTGTGGCGCTGTGGCTGATCTTTCTCGACCACATTCCACAGAACGTCGTGAACTGGTTCACCATCCGCAATTACGGTTTCTCCGACGCGACTGAAATTTTTATTTTCATTTCCGGTTACACAGCGGCTTTCGTCTATGGCCGCGCCATGCGCGAGCGCGGCATCATTGTTGCGAGCGCGCGCGTGCTGCGGCGCGCCTGGCAAATCTACGTGGCGCACATCTTTCTGTTTACCATCTTCATGGCGGAGATCGCCTATGTCGCGGCGACGTTCGACAACCCGCTCTACGCCGAGGAAATGAATATCCTCAATTTCCTGAAAGAACCCGACGTCACGATCTTTCAGGCACTGCTGTTGAAGTTCAAGCCCGTCAACATGGACATCCTGCCGCTCTACATCGTGCTGTTGCTGTTATTCCCGCCCATGCTGTGGCTGTTGTTGCGGCAGCCGGCCTTCGCCTTGGCGGGCTCCGCACTGGTTTATGTGCTGGCCTCGAATTTCGACTGGAATCTGCCGGCCTATCCGAACGGCGTGTGGTTCTTCAATCCGTTCGCCTGGCAATTGCTGTTCGTTTTCGGCGCCTGGTGCGCGCTCGGCGGCGCGCGGCGGCTGTCAGGCATGTTGCGCTCGCGCATCGTGCTTTCCATCGCGGTCGCATATCTGTTGTTCGCCTTCGCCATCACGCTGACCTGGTATATCGAGCCGCTCGAGCGCTTCGTGCCGCTTTGGCTCAGCGCGTGGATGTATCCGATCGACAAGACCAATCTCGACGTGCTGCGCTTTGCGCATTTCCTCGCGCTGGCCGCGGTCACCGTTCGGTTTGTGCCGCGCGATTGGCCGGCGTTGAAATCGCCCTATTTGGCGCCCGCCATCCGCTGCGGGCAGCATTCGCTGGAAATTTTCTGCCTGGGCGTCTTCCTGGCGTTTGCCGCGCAATTCATCATCAGCGAATGGTCGGGCGGCCCGCTGATGCAGATTATTATCAGTTTGGTCGGCATACTGATCATGATTGCGACAGCGAACCTGATTTCGTGGTACAAGCACATGGAAGCGCGAGGCTCCACAACGCGGGTTAAACCGCCGGACGCCGACCTCGCGGGGGGAGACGCATGAAGCTTGCCATCGCAGTCATTGCGACGATTGTGCCGATTGCCGCATGTTTGACCGGCGCCGCGCGCGCGGCGCCGCCGCCGGAACAATGCGACGTCCCGCCATCGCTCATCGACAGCGAGATCAATCTCAGCCGCGTGACGGATGCGTTCAAGGCCGGTCACCGATTGTACATCACCGTGATCGGGTCGGGATCATCAGCGCTCTCCGGCCCCGATGGCGCGCGCTCGGCCTATCCGGCGCGGCTCGAAGCTATGCTCAAACAGCGTTTCGCGGGCGCCGACATCAAGGTCATCGCGCACGCTCAGTCGAAAGAAACCACTGCGGCGATGGTGTCGGGGCTGGACAAAATCCTCGCCGACGACAAGCCGGCGCTGGTGATATGGCAGGCCGGAACGGTCGACGCGCTCAACGGCGTCGAGCCGGAGGATTTCCGCGGCAGCCTCGACGACGGCGTCGAGAAGATTCAGAGCGCGGGCGCCGACGTCATTCTGATGAACATGCAGTACAGCCCGCGCACCGAATCGATGCTCGACGTTTCGCCTTATGCCGAGGTCATGCGGGTGGTCGCCGAGCAACGTGGCGCGCTGTTGTTTGATCGCTTGGCGATCATGCATTACTGGAACGATGCCGGTACGTTCGACCTCTATACCGCTACCAAGAAGTATGATATGGCGCGTCGCGTTCACGACTGCATTGGCTGGGCCTTGGCGTCGCAAATCGTCGGGAACGCACATCTCGACGCCGTGAGAATGCAAACGACGCAATAATGCACTGCAACAAACAGATAACGATCGCCTGCTTGATGCGGGCCGCGGCCGCCACTGCGCTTTTTGCAGTGCACATTGTTGCAGTGCACAGTCCGGCGCGGGCGCAGGTGCTGAGCCAAATGCCGGATGCCGCGCTTTTGATCGCGCCGGACGTCACCCCGGTGGCGGCGCCGGCTGGGACCCCTGCCGCGATGCCGGCGGTGGAGGCGGCGGGAGCGCGGCCGACGCCATCGGACGTGTTAAAGCCGGTCGCGCCGCCGCCGGCCTCATCGCCGCAGATCGCCTGCAGCGCGCCGGCTGAATTGGCGCATTTCGATCGTCCGCTGGTGCACGCCATGCGGCGGCTGGCGAGCGGCAAGCCGCTCACCATCGTCGCCATCGGGTCGTCGTCGACTGCGGGCGCCGGCGCGAGCTCGTCCGCCGCGACCTATCCAAGCCGGCTTGCTATCGAGCTTAAGGCGCATTTCCCCGACCACGACATCACGGTGCTCAATCGCGGCGTCAACGGCGAAGAGACCGACGACATGATGGGGCGGTTCGCGACCGACGTTGTCGCCGCGCACCCTCAGCTCGTGCTGTGGCAGGTCGGCACCAATTCCGTGCTGCGCGATCACCCGCTCGATCCGCATTCGGTCGAGCTTCACAAAGGCATTGAGGAGCTCAAGGCCACCGATACAGACGTGGTGCTGATCGATCCGCAATATGCGCCGAAGGTTCTCGCGAAATCCGAGACGCCGGGCATGGTCGAGCAGATTGCGCTCATAGCCAAGGAACAGAACGTCGATCTGTTCCGGCGCTTCGAGGTGATGCGCAACTGGCATGAGGTCCAGCACCTGGACTTCGACGTCTTCGTATCGCCGGACCGGTTGCACATGAACGACTGGGGCTATGGCTGCTGGGCAAAACTCATTGGCGCGGCGATCGCGGAAGCCGCGAGCCGGCCGATCGCCTCGGCCGCCGCGCATCCGGCGCACTGAAAAGTTCACTGCTTTCGCGTCTGTAGGGTGGGAAAAATTGCCTGCTCCTGCGCAACCGCGTGGGCACTGCTATGAGCGATTTTGCCCACACGGACCGGTTCGAGCGCGCGCAGTGCCCACCCTACAAGTCACACCCCATCGAGCGCGCCGAGCACGTCTTCCACGATATCGTCGGGATGTTCGAGCCCGACCGATACGCGCACCAGCCCGTCGCTGATGCCGAGTTCGGCGCGTTGCGCCGGGGTCAGCCGCTGGTGCGTGGTCGTCGCCGGATGGGTGATGAGGCTCTTGGCGTCGCCGAGATTGTTGCTGATGCGAATGAGATTGAGCGCGTCCTGAAAACGGAATGCGCCGCGCTTGCCGCCTTTGACCTCGAAGGCGACCAGCGTCGAACCGCCGCGCATCTGCTTTTGCACAATAGCCGCCTGCGGATGGTCGGGCCGGCCGGGATAGATCAGCCGCGAGACTTTCGGATGTTCGGCGAGCGCCACCGCGAGCGTCGCCGCGCTGTCGGTTTGCCGCCGCACCCGCACGGCGAGCGTCTCCAAGCCTTTCAGCAACACCCAGGCGTTGAACGGCGACATCGACGGGCCGGTCTGGCGCAACAGCACGTGGACTTTATCCATGATGAATTTTTGCGAGGCGAGCACGATGCCGCCGAGGCAGCGGCCCTGGCCGTCGATGTGTTTTGTCGCCGAATAGACGACGCAATCGGCGCCGAGCGCGAGCGGACTTTGAAACAGCGGCGTGGCGAACACATTGTCAACGACGAGCGTGGCGCCGGCTGAGTGCGCGATCTTGGCCACTTCCGCGATGTCGATGACGTCCAGCGCCGGGTTGGTCGGGCTTTCGAGGAAGAAGGTCTTGGTGTTGGGCCGTACTGCGTTGCGCCAGGCTTCGAGATTGCAGCCATCGACCAGCGTCGAGGCGACGCCGAAGCGCGGCAGATAATCTTCGACGACGTAGCGGCAGGAGCCGAACATCGCCTTCGCGGCGACGACGTGGTCGCCGGCCTTGACTTGGCCGACGAGCGACAGCGTCACCGCGGCCATGCCGGTCGCAGTGGCGCGCGCGGCTTCCGCGCCTTCGAACGCCGCCATGCGCCGCTCGAACATGTCGACGGTCGGATTGGCAAAGCGCGAATATTGATAGCCCGGGTCCTCGCCCTTAAAGCGCGCCTCGGCCTGAGCGGCGCTGTCGTAGACATAGCCTTGGGTGAGGAACAGCGCCTCCGATGTCTCGCCGAACGGCGAGCGTAGCGTACCGGATTGAACCAGACGTGTTTCCGGGCGGTAGGTCTTCTTTGTGGACGCGGACATGTGCGGCCCTCCTATGGCCAAACAAAAACCCGGCCGGGAGGAAAAATCCTCGGGCCGGGCTCACGCGTCCCCGGCCTTTTAGCGACTTATTTTACGTGGCTGCAAGCCGGCCGGCTCAAATGACCACGGGATAAAGCGGCTTATACGCCGCACGCGTCTTTGCGTCAAACCGGGCATCGGGTTAGATCGCCGACAAGACTTGGTGACCAAGTGGCGCTGTCCTTTGCACCTTCCGACCGGGGAATTTTGCCCGACCGCATGATCGCGGCGCTGGCGGATGCGGGGGGCATTCGGGCGCACTATCCATTTGCGCCCGGCCAGATCCAGCCGGCCAGCCTCGATCTGCGCCTCGGCGCGATCGCCTACCGCGTGCGCGCGAGCTTTTTACCCGGGCCCGGCACCGCTGTCGCAGACCGGCTCATCGACCTGAAGCTGCATGAATTCTCGCTGACCGGCGGCGCGGTGCTGGAGACCGGCTGCGTCTATATCGTTCCGCTGATCGAGCGGCTCGCTTTGCCCGCCGATGTCGCCGGGGCGACCAATCCGAAAAGCTCGACCGGCCGGCTCGACGTTTTCACCCGCGTGATCGCCGACGAGACGCGCGGCTTCGATCGCGTCCAAGCCGGCTACAACGGTCCGCTTTATGCCGAGATCAGTCCGAAGACGTTTCCGGTTTTGGTGCGCGAGGGGTCACGCCTGTCGCAATTGCGCTTGCGCCGCGGCGATGCCGTGCTCGGCGCGGACGAGCTACGGGCGCTGCATGCGCGCGAACGGCTCGTCGACCGTGCCGAAGCCGTCATGGGGGATGGTGTCGCGGTCAGCATCGACCTCTCCGGTGGCGGGGTGCCTCACGACGGCGCGGCGAATGGCAACGGCATTGTCGGTTATCGCGCCAAGCGGCACACCGCGGTCATCGAAGTCGAGCGCCGCGCCGCCTACGAGGCCGCCGATTTCTGGGAGCCGATCGCCGCACGCGCCGATAGGAGCCTGATCCTCGATCCCGACGAATTCTACATCCTCGCTTCGACCGAGGCGGTGCAGGTGCCGCCCGACTTCGCCGCGGAGATGGTGCCGTTCGATCCCCTGGTCGGCGAATTTCGCGTGCACTATGCCGGCTTCTTCGATCCCGGCTTCGGTTACGCCGGCGCCGGCGGCTTGGGCTCGCGCGCGGTGCTGGAAGTGCGCTCGCGCGAAGTGCCGTTTATCCTCGAACACGGCCAAATCGTCGGCCGGCTGGTTTATGAAAAGATGCTGGCGCGACCCGACCAGCTTTACGGCAGCGGCATCGGTTCGAACTACCAGGCGCAGGGCCTCAAACTGTCGAAGCACTTTCGCGGCTGAGCGGTTCGCTGTGGCTCGTGCAACCAAGTTCGCGCCGCCGTAGGTTCGCAACGCTGCGGTTGGCGCAAAATACTTGTGGCATTTCGGCTGGAAGGGCGTTTTTCTGTGTCGGGGGCGTGAGGCAGTGCCGGGAGGCACGAAGGTGGCGCAATGACGCGGGCGCTCGCGGTGAGCTTGGCCGTGCTGGTTTTCGCCGCGGCAGCCGGCATCGCGTGCGGCATGAAACCCGCTTTGGCGCAATCCGGATACGACCGGCCGGGCGGCGATTACGGGAGTGCTCCGGTACCGAGCGGCGATCCGGCGGTGTGTGCAAGCCGGTGCGAGCACGAGAAGAACTGCCGCGCCTGGAGCTTTTCCTATCCGTCGCCGTCGGGCGCGCCGGCGATGTGCTTTCTCAAGCGCGAAGTGGTGCCGCCGACGCAATCGAGCTGCTGCGTGTCAGGCGTGCGCGGCGCCGGCGTGATCGAGCCGCAGGTGGGCGCGATCGAATATTCGATCGATCGCTACGGCGGCGATTACAAGTCGTTCGAGACGCCGCCGGACCCCAAGGGCCAAGCTTGCGCCACCGCCTGCCAAGCCGAAAATCGCTGCCGGGCATGGACCTATCGCCGGCCGGGTTACGGCTCGACCGCCGCGCACTGTTATCTCAAGGAGACGATCAAGCCGCCGCGCCGTCGGCCGTGCTGTATTTCCGGCGTGGTGCGCTAGCGCCGCCTTACTGGACCGCGCTGAAAAACCGCGACAGCCGCAAGTCCGACGGCCAGTCCCAAACCGGCAGGCTCTTGGCGGCGGCCATATCCCACGAGCCGACCAGTGCGTCCACGCGCCCGACCAGATCGGAGATCGGTAACAGGCCGACGCCGCCGGCATCGACGGGCACCCTGCTGTCGGCCGAGTCGTCACGATTGTCGCCCATGACGAACAGCCGGTCCGGCGGAACGACCGCCTCCGGCATGTTGTCGAGCATACCCAACGCCTGCTCCTTGAAGATGGTGTGCTGGCGACCGCCCGGCAGCGTTTCGATGAACCGCGATACCGGTTGCCGCGAACCGTTCTCGTCCTCGGCCCAGCCCATGCCGTCGGCCTGCAGTCCGACTGGCGCGCCGTTGATCCATAGCCGGCCGCTTTGCATGGCGATGCGATCGCCGGGAAGTCCGACGACGCGTTTGACCCAGATTTGCGAGCGACCGCCGGGCCAACGGAACACCACGACGTCGCCGCGGTGTGGCAGCGCGCCCAGGATGCGCTGGGTGTCGGGAAGGGTCATGAAGACTGGCAGCGAAGCGGAGCTGTAGCCGTAGGGGTATTTCGTCGCCAGCAATTCATCGCCGATTTGCAGCGTCGGTTCCATCGAGCCTGACGGTACGTAATACGGCTCGGCGATGGCCGTCTTCGCTGCGATCGCGATCAGAACAATAACGGCGACGTCGACGACGTTCTTGATCCAGCCTTTCATTCAGGAATTCTCCCGCAAAGCGCCGCACCCCAACGAAAGCCCCAAGCAACGCGCCAAGCAATGCCCCAAGCAATGCCCCAAGGAAAGTCGGTCACCCGGTGCCGCCGACGGTGATGCGGTCGATGCGCAGCGTCGGCTGGCCGACGCCGACCGGCACGCCTTGGCCGTTCTTGCCGCAGGTGCCGATGCCGTGGTCGAGCGCAAGATCGTTGCCGACCATGGAGACGCGGTGCAGGTCGGTCGGTCCATTGCCGATCAGCATGGCGCCTTTGATCGGCGCGCCGACTTTGCCGTTCTCGATGCGGTAGGCCTCGGTGCACTGGAACACATATTTGCCTGACGTGATGTCGACCTGGCCGCCGCCGAAATAGGTGGCGTAGATGCCGTTCTTGACCGAAGCGACGATCTCGCCGGGATCGCGCGTGCCGGCGAGCATGTAGGTGTTGGTCATGCGCGGCATCGGCACGTGGGCAAAACTTTCGCGCCGGCCATTGCCGGTGGGCTGCATGCCCATCAGCCGCGCGTTCTGGCGATCCTGCATATAACCGACCAGAATTCCGTCCTCGATCAGCACGGTGCGGCTGGTCGGCGTGCCTTCGTCGTCGATGGAGAGCGAGCCGCGGCGCAACGACATGGTGCCGTCGTCGACCACGGTGACGCCCTTGGCCGCGACCTGTTGTCCCATCAACCCCGCAAATGCCGATGTCTTCTTGCGGTTGAAGTCGCCTTCCAGCCCGTGACCGACGGCTTCGTGCAGCATGACGCCCGGCCAGCCGGGGCCGAGCACGACGTCCATCTCGCCCGCGGGCGCCGGCACCGCTTCGAGATTGACCAGCGCCTGACGCACCGCGTTGTCGACGGCGCTTTGCCAGGCATCGGTGGCGATGAAGTGCTCGTAAGCCTCGCGGCCGCCGTAGCCGTCGCTGCCGGTTTCCTGGCGGGCGCCGTCGCCGACGACGACCGAGACGCTGACGCGCACCAGCGGCCGCACGTCGCGATAGGTCTCGCCGTCGCCGCGCAATATCTCGACCGCCTGCCAGCTCGCGGCGAGGCTCGCGGTGACCTGGCGCACGCGCGGATCTTTAGCGCGCGCATAGGCGTCGATGGTTTGCAGTAATTGCGCCTTGGCTTCGAATGTCGGTGCGTCGAGCGGGCTATCGTCGCCGTAAAGTTTCACATTGCTGCGCGCCGGCGGCTCGGCGTAATGGCCGCAATAGCCGCCCTTGACCGCCCGCACCGCGTCGGCAGCGCGCTCGATCGCCGCCTCCGACACATCGGAGGCATGCGCGTAGCCGACCGCCTCGTCCTTGACGGCGCGTAAGCCAAAACCCTGCGATGTGTCGTAAGTCGCCTGCTTCAGCCGGCCGTTGTCGAAGGCCAGCGCTTCGGACTGGCGATATTCGAGGAACAGCTCGCCGTCATCGGCGCCGTCGAGGCCGCGGGAGATGATCTTTGCCAGGCGCGGCCGGTCGAGACCGGCGCGGTCAACGAGCGAGATGGGGGTATCGGTCATGGCGGCTGGCGGCCTTCCTGGTGAGGTCCGCCCCTACATAATCGCTTCGCCGCCGGCCGGCGAGGGGCGGCGGATCTCAGTGGTGCATGATCTTTTCGGGTCTTCCCTCGCCCGCCGAAGCGGGCTTCGCGACGACGGGAAACCGGATTTTACCCCGGATCAAGTCCGGAGCAGGCTTTTTCCGGATTGTGCGCTAATCGCGCTCTGGGATGCCCGCCTTGACGATGACCGCGCCCCATTTGGCGATATCGGCCTTCATGCGCGCCGTCATGTCCTCCGGCGTGCTCCAGCGCATTGCCATGCCCATCTGTTGCGCTTTGGCTTGGATGTCGGGGTCGGGAATGACCGCTTTCATCGCGCCGTTGAGCGTGTCGATCACCGTTTTCGGGGTGGCGGCGGGAACGGAAAGCCCGTTCCAGCTGGCGACGTCGTAGTCCTTGATTCCGCTCTCGATGACGGTCGGGACATCGGGCAGGTACGCTGTGCGCACGGTTCCAGTCGATGCGAGTGCCGCCATTTTCTGACCGGCAAGGAAACCATGCACCGCTGCGTAGAATTCGAAGGCGACATCGATGTCGCCGCGCATCACCGCATTGGCCATGTCGGGTGAGGTGCGGAACGTCACCACTGTGGCTTTGATGCCGGTCGTTCCGGTGAACAACAGAGCGGCGAGGTTCTGCGTGCTGCCCGGAACGATGGTTCCGATGTTGAGCTTGCCGGGATTGTCTTGTGCCGCCTTGATCAAATCGCCTACCGAGTGCAACGGCGATCCGGTGCGCGTCACGATCAACAGATCGAAGAAGGCGGCGGTCGAGACCGATGCGAAGTCGGTCAAGACGTGAAACGGCAGCGATTTGAACAGCGCCGTGGCGATCGCGGTATTGTTGCCGGTCATCAACAGCGTATAGCCGTCGGGCGCGGCGCCGGCGCCGGCTTGCGCGGCGACAATGCCGGCGGCGCCGGGACGATTTTCGATGACGAATTGCTGCTTGAGTTGCGTGGAGAGCTTATCACCGAGAAGGCGCATGCCGACGTCGGCGACGCCGCCTGGGCCGTAAGGCACGAGCAGCACCACGGGGTGATCCGGATAATGGCTTTGCGCGCGGCCCGGTGCCGCGGCCAATAGCGCGGCGGCGGCGGCCAACAGTGCGGCGGCGATAGCCGCGACGTTGCGACGATTTGCGCTCATGCGCTGCCCCCTATGGTCATTGCCGGCGAGGGTAGCCCTCCGGCTCGAGGCGTCAATTGTCGGCGAATGCGCCACGGGCGGGGCGCTACGGCAGCGCGTCGTAACCCTCGCCGAACCCGTTCAGGCTCATGGGGAAGCCGATGCCTTCCTCGGGCGTCTGAAAGATGATGAAGGTCGAGGTTTTGCCGGTGCGCAATTTACTGATCAGGTTGTCGTCCATGACGACTTCGGCGACGCAGCCGTTGGGCAGGCAGCGGACAAAGCCGGCGCGGCCGACGTCCTCATTGTCGATCTTGAGACCGAGCCCGGACGGCAGCAGCACGCCGAGCGGCGCGACCACGCGCATGAGACGGCTCTTCTGATCCGAGGTCTTCAGCACGATGACGGTCAGCCCGACATTGGGCCGGTCTTCCGCCGTTACGCTCTGCATCAGCGCGCATTGCTCGTTCTGCGCGCCGGGCGGCGTATCGCACCGGATCTGCCAATCGCCGTGGACCGACTTGACCGCACCTTGCGCGAACGCTTGTCCGCCCAATGGCGCCATAGCCAGAAAGAAGAAGAGAGCGACGCCGGCAATGGCGGAGGCCAATGGCAGCATCCGCCATCCGCCATCGAAATCGGCCATGATCATGTTCCCCTGACCAACCGCAAAAGCCGCCCCTCACAGGCTTGCAAAGCACGCCAGCCCTCACGCGAATCACTCGCGCCGGCGCCCGTCGCCGCGCGAGGCTTCCGTACATGGTGAGCCCGCAGTGTCAAGTTGATCCAAATCAAGGCATTGTGGCTACGCCAAGGTGGACGAGGCGCGCTCTCGGTCGCCGTGGCGGCGTCCGAATGCCGCCGTCCACGGTCCGGGAAAGCGCCGCTGACGAGTGCATTGCAGCAGACCCCGATTTGTGGTTTGGAGAAACCGGGATTCCCCTATCCCGCCGATGCCTGCCAAGGACTTGAGAGTGGTGCAAGTCCCGCCGGAAGCAGGCGGCGTCATACCGTTACGATCTGCGTGCAGGCAGCCCTTTGCGCTCATCGTGGACGGTCATGACCAAGATCAGAAACAGGGAGCAGAACGAGACATGAAAGTGTTCTCACGCTTGACCGCCATCGCGGTGACTGCCGGCGCTTTGCTGACAAGCGCGGGGGCGGCGTTCGCCGGCCTCGGCCACCCCTCGCCTTGGCAAATGGACCTGCAAGATTCGGCCACGCCGGTCATGCAGGACATCGCCACGTTCCATAATTACCTGCTCTGGGTTATCGGCCTAATTTCGGCGTTCGTCCTTGCCCTGCTTTTGATCATCATCGTGCGCTTCAATGCGCGCGCCAATCCAACTCCATCGCGCACCACCCACAACACGCCGATCGAAATCCTCTGGACCATCGTCCCGGTGATCATCCTGGCGGCGATCGCCGTGCCGTCGTTCCGGCTCCTGTTCGTGGAGCTCGACGTGCCCCAACCGGACCTTACGGTGAAGGCGACCGGCAAACAGTGGTTTTGGAGCTATAGCTATCCCGACAACGGCAATTTCGAATACGATTCGATCATGGTCGCCACCAAAGACCTCAAGCCCGGTCAGCCGCGGCTCCTCACCGTCGACAACGAAATGGTCGTGCCGGTAAATAAAGTCGTGCACGTGCTGGTGACCGGCGCCGACGTCATCCACTCCTTCGCCGTGCCGTCGTTCGGCATCCGCATCGACGCCATTCCCGGCCGCATGAACGAGACCTGGTTCAAAGCGACCACCACGGGGATGTTCTACGGCCAGTGCTCGGAGCTGTGCGGCAAGGATCACTCCTTCATGCCGATTGCGGTGCATGTGGTGAGCGAGAGCGACTTCACGGCATGGGTCGCCCAAGCGAAGCAGAAATTCTCCGCCGAGAATGGCGTTCCGCCGAATACATTCGCGGCAGCGGGCGCGCCGTCGTCGCAGTGACGATCGGAACGCGAGATACTAAACAAGAGGCAAGCGGGCGCTAACGAGGAACTGGCAATGGACACGATGGTACACGCGGCGCATGGCGACGAAGGCGGGCACGACATTCCGCATGGCTGGCGCCGCTTCGTCTATTCGACGAACCACAAGGACATCGGCACGATGTACCTGGTGTTCGCGCTTATTGCCGGCTTGATCGGCGGCGCCTTGTCGATCGCGATCCGGGCCGAGCTGATGTATCCCGGCATCCAGATCTTCCACGAGACACACACCTACGACGTGTTCGTCACCGCGCACGGCCTGATCATGATCTTCTTCATGGTCATGCCGGCGATGATCGGCGGTTTCGGCAACTGGATGATCCCGCTTATGATCGGCGCGCCGGACATGGCGTTCCCGCGCATGAATAATATTTCGTTCTGGCTGCTGCCGGCGTCTTTCGCCTTGCTGTTGACCTCGATGTTCGTCGAGGGCGAACCGGGCACGCTCGGCGCCGGAACCGGATGGACGCTCTATGCGCCGCTGTCGACCTATGGCCATCCCGGTCCGGCGATGGATTTTGTCATCCTGTCGATCCATCTCGCCGGCGCCTCGTCGATCCTGGGTTCGATCAACTTCATCACGACGATCTTCAACATGCGCGCGCCCGGCATGACCATGCACAAAATGCCGCTGTTCGTATGGTCCGAACTGGTGACGGTGTTTCTGCTGCTGCTGTCGCTGCCGGTCTTGGCCGGCGCCATCACCATGCTGCTCACCGATCGAAATTTCGGCACTACTTTCTTCAATCCGGAAGGCGGCGGCGATCCGATCTTGTTCCAGCACCTGTTCTGGTTCTTCGGCCACCCGGAAGTCTACATCCTCATCCTGCCGGGCTTCGGCATGGTCAGCCAGATCGTGGCGACGTTCTCCAAGAAGCCGGTATTCGGTTATCTCGGCATGGCTTACGCGATGGTGTCGATCGGCGGCATCGGCTTTGTGGTGTGGGCGCACCACATGTACAATGTCGGCATGTCGGCGAGCGTCCAGGCCTACTTCATCGCCGCCACCATGGTGATCGCGGTGCCGACCGGCGTGAAGATCTTCTCCTGGATCGCAACGATGTGGGGCGGCTCTATCGAGTTCAAGACGCCGATGCTGTGGGCGGTCGGCTTCATCTTCCTATTCACCATCGGCGGCGTGACCGGCGTGGTTTTGGCCAACGCCGGCGTCGACCGCGAATTACACGGCACCTATTACGTCGTGGCGCACTTCCACTACGTGCTGTCGCTCGGCGCGGTGTTCGCCATATTCGGCGGCTGGTACTACTGGTTCCCGAAGATAACCGGCTACATGTATAGCGAGGCCATCGGCAAGCTGCACTTCTGGCTCACTTTCATCGGCGTCAATCTGACGTTCTTCCCGCAGCACTTCCTGGGGCTGGCCGGCATGCCGCGACGCTATGTCGATTATCCCGATGCGTTCGCCGGGTGGAATTTCGTCTCGTCGATCGGCTCGTACATCTCGGGCTTCGGCACCCTCGTGTTCTTCTTCGGCATGGCGCTCGCCTTCATGCGCAAGGAGCGGGCGGCGGCCAATCCGTGGGGACCGGGCGCGACCACGCTCGAATGGACGCTGCCGTCGCCGCCGCCGTTCCACCAATATGACACCCTGCCGCTGATCCGATGAGCCTTACGGTTGCCCGCGTCGAGCCCTCAATCGCGAGCGTCGGCGATTACATCGAACTGATGAAGCCGCGAGTGATGTCGCTCGTGGTGTTCACGGCGCTGGTGGGGCTTCTGGTTGCGCCAGGCCATGTGCATCCGGTGATCGGATTGACGGCGTTGATCTGCATCGCGGTCGGCGCCGGCGCCGCCGGCGCGCTCAATATGTGGTACGACGCCGACATCGACGCGCGCATGGCGCGCACCGCGGCGCGGCCGATTCCGGCCGGACGCCTTGCGCCCGGCGAGGCGCTGGCCTTCGGTCTGACGCTTGCAACCTTCTCGGTGGTGGTGCTCGGCCTTTTGGTCAACGTGTTCGCCGCGGCTTTGCTGGCGCTGACCATCGCCTTCTACGTCGTCGTCTATACGATGTGGCTCAAGCGCACGACGCCGCACAATATCGTCATCGGCGGCGCCGCCGGCGCGCTGCCGCCGCTCATCGGCTGGACCGCGGTAACGGGCCACTTTGCGGTCGAGCCGGTCGTGCTCTTCCTCATTATCTTCTTCTGGACGCCGCCGCATTTCTGGGCGCTGGCGCTCTATCGCACGGAAGACTATGCGCGCGCCGGCGTGCCGATGCTGCCGGTCGTCGCCGGCGCGCCGGAAACCCGCCGCCAAATCCTGCTCTATACGCTGATCCTGGCGCCGCTCGGCATCGCGCCGTGGATTCTCGGTTATGCCGGACCGGCCTACGGAATTCTGGCCACGGCGAGCGGCGCGATCATGATCGCGCTGGCGTTTCGCGTTCGCGCCGAGGAACATCGCCAAACGGCGAACAAATATTTGGCGTGCAAGCAAATGTTCGCGTTCTCGATCCTCTATTTGTTCCTGTTGTTTGCCATGCTGCTGGTCGATCGCATGTCGGCAGGGTTCCTTGGCTCGCTGTTCGGTCATTTCGCGGCATGACGATGAGTGATGCGATGGACGAAGAACCGCCGCCGACCGGCATCAAGCTCACGGAAGAGCAGCAGCGCGCCCGCCGCGCCCGGTCGATCGCGATCGCGGTGTCGTTGGGACTCTTGGTGCTGTTGTTCTACATCGTGACGCTGGTGAAGGGGCCGGGCGTGGTCATCAACCGGCCCTTGTGATGAATTGATGCGATGAATTGGTGTGATGTGGCAATCGTCGTGAGCACACAAAACCAGCAACCGCCGCGCAAATCCCGCCGCGATCTCCTCGTCGCCTTCGCCTGCGGCGCCTTTGTCGCGGCGATGGTCGGCGTGTCGTACGCGGCGGTGCCGCTGTATTCGTGGTTCTGCCGCACCACCGGGTTCGGCGGCACCACGCAAGTGGCGCACGCGCTGCCGACGCACGAAGTGCCGGGCCGCCTCGTCACGGTGCGCTTCGATTCCAATGTCGCGCCCGGTCTGCCGTGGAGCTTCGAGCCCGAACGGCCAACCATCGACGTGCATCTCGGACAGGTGGTGACCGTTTATTATTCGGTGACCAACGAAGCCGCCCGCGTGACCACGGGCCAGGCCGGCTACAACGTGACGCCGCCGACCGTCGGCATCTACTTCGAAAAGATCAACTGCTTCTGCTTCACCCAGCAGACGATGAAGCCGGGCGAAAAGCGCGACATGGCGGTGGTCTTTTACGTCGATCCCAAGCTCGCCAAGGATTCCGAGCAGGACACGCTGAGCAATATCACGCTTTCCTACACCTTCTATCCGGTGAGCCAACCGGAACCGCCGGTGGCGGAGAGCACCCCCACCCTACGCTCTCCCGTAGGCGGGGGAGGGTAGGGTGGGGGTGTCTGGACACATCTGACGACAGGCAAGGAAACGGCGCGCACGGCAAGTTCCGTCGCGTCAAAGTGGAGAAGATGACGATGGCCGATGCTGCACACGCCAAACCGCACCACGATTACCACCTGGTCAATCCCAGTCCGTGGCCTGCGGTCGGCGCGACCTCGGGATTCATTGTGGCCGTCGGACTCATCCTGTGGATGCATCAGATGGCCGCTTACGCCCCGGTCATCATGGGCGCCGGCATCATCGGCATCGCCTACACCATGATCGGCTGGTGGCGCGATGTGATCCACGAGGCCGAGTTCGAGGGCGATCACACCCAGGTGGTGCAGATTTCACACCGCTACGGCATGATTCTGTTCATCGCTTCGGAGGTGATGTTCTTCGTCGCCTGGTTCTGGGCCTATTTCAACACCGCGCTATTTCCCGATGAGTTCCGTGACATCGCGCGGATCGCCTATACCGGCGGCGTCTGGCCGCCCAAGGGCGTCGAGACTTTCGATCCCTGGCACTTTCCGTTGCTCAACACGCTCATCCTGCTCACGTCGGGCACGACGGTGACCTGGGCGCATCACGCGCTGCTCGAGAACGATCGCAAGGGCCTGGTCTGGGGTCTCGCTCTGACCATCGGGCTGGGCTTGAGCTTTACCTGCGTGCAGGCCTGGGAATATATGCACGCTTTGTTCCACTATTCCGGCAACATCTACGGCGCGACTTTCTTCATGGCGACGGGCTTTCACGGCGCCCACGTCATCATCGGCTCGATCTTTCTGATCGTCTGCCTGTTCCGGGCGCTTGCCGGTCAGTTCAAGCCGACACAGCATCTCGGCTTCGAATTTGCCGCCTGGTATTGGCACTTCGTCGACGTGGTGTGGCTGTTCCTGTTCGCCTGCATCTATGTGTGGGGCGGCGGACCGCACGCCTGATAACGTAGGCAGTTATTCTCCGCTCATTCCCGCGCAAGCGGGAATCCGGGATGCGCAACAGCTGGGTTCCCGCTTGCGCGGGGACGAGCGGAACACGACATCGCTATCATGACCCAAAAGACGATCCACACGCTTTCGGGATCGATCGGCGCCGGATTGTCGTGCGCCTGCCCGCGCTGCGGCGAGGGCAAGTTGTTCCAGGGATTTCTGACGTTGCGGCCGCGTTGCGAAGTGTGCGGGCTCGATTACGGCTTTGCCGATTCCGGCGACGGACCTGCGGTGTTCATCATGTTTCTGGCCGGCGCCATCGTGGTCGGCGCCGCGCTCATCACCGAGGTCCTTTATCAACCGCCCTATTGGGTCCATGCGGTGTTGTGGCTGCCGCTGATCTTCATCCTCACGCTCGGTCCGCTGCGGCCGATGAAAGGACTGATGATCGCGCTGCAATATCACCATGAGGCGGCGGAAAGCCGTTTCGGCGACGATGCGCCATGACGTTTTCGGTACGGACTGCGCAGACGAAAGTTGAAACGCCCGCGGAGCACGCGGTCCGACGCCGCGATGGACGTCGATCGTGGCTCGGACTTCTGGTGCCGGCCTTGCTCGCTTTTGCCGTCCTGATCGGGCTCGGCATTTGGCAAATTCAACGCAAGGCCTGGAAGGAAGGATTGATCGCCTCGCTGACCGAGCGGCTTGCGCTGCCGTCCGAGGCGCTGCCGGCGGCAAAGACGTGGCCGCAGCTCGATCAGGCAAGCGAATATCGCCACGTCAAATTCGCCGCTACATTCGACCCTGGCCGCGAGGCTCTGGTCTTCGCCTCGGCGACGGCGTTCCGTCCCGATGTGTCCGGTCCGGGCTATTGGGTGTTCACGCCGGCGCGGCTCGCCGACGGCAGCGTGGTGATGGTCAATCGCGGCTTCGTTCCCGACGGCCGGCAGGATCCGAAATCGCGGCCCGACGGCCAAGTCTCCGGGCCGGTCGACATCGCAGGCGCGATGCGCTGGCCGGATACCCGGCACTGGTTCACGCCCAACGACGATCCCGCCCATAATCTTTGGTTCGCGCGCGATCCGGTATCCATCGCCGCCGCCAAAAATATCGGTCCGGTCGCGCCGTTCTATGTCGAACAGGAGACGCCGGTGCCGCCGGGCGGCTTGCCGCAGCCGGGCAAGCTCGTCGTCAGTCTGCCCGACAATCACCTGCAATATGCGCTGACTTGGTTCGGCCTGGCGGCTGTATTGGTTGGGGTTTTCATCAGCTGGGCCTTCACGTCCGGGCGCCGCGACGGCGCCGGCGCAAGCGTCGCGCCGCGGACATAAGGCCTTCTCGGTCCTTATAGGGGCCTATTTCGGCTCCCTTGGCGTTCCCTGTGAAGCCATCTACTGTGCCACCGGTTCCGGCGCTGAGCGGGGCGGAGTAGCCTCAATAAATCTTGTAGAATCAATATCTTACTTCTAGCCGGTGCTGGAACCGGCTGTGAGGAACGCAAGGTGCGCTATGTCTCGACCAGGGGCGAGGCCCCGTCGCCCGGCTTCGCCGAAGCCATGCTCGCTGGCCTTGCCCGCGATAGCGGCCTCTATGTGCCGGAAGCCTGGCCGCGTCTCGAGCCACAGGCGATCGCCGCCTTCGCCGGCCGTTCCTATGCCGAAGTCGCGGTCGAGGTCATCCGGCCGTTCATCGGCGATTCCATCGGCGAGGCCGATCTCGCCCGCATGGCGCGCGAGGCCTACGGCAATTTTCGCCATCCCGCGGTCGCGCCGCTGGCGCAACTCGGCGTGAACACCTTCGCGCTCGAACTTTTTCACGGGCCGACGCTCGCCTTCAAAGACCTGGCGATGCAGCTGTTGGCGCGGCTGATGGACCATGTGCTGGCCGCGCGCGGCGAACGCCGGACGATCGTGGTGGCGACCTCCGGCGATACCGGCGGCGCCGCCGTCGAGGCGTTTCGGGATCGCGGTCAGGTCGACCTTGTCGTGCTGTTTCCGCACGGCCGCATTTCCGAGGTGCAGCGGCGCATGATGACGACGGCGGAGGCCGAAAACGTCAGCGCCATTGCCATCGAGGGCACGTTCGACGATTGCCAAGCCATCGTGAAGGGCCTGTTCAATCATCACGCTTTTCGCGATCGGGTCCGCCTGTCCGGCGTCAATTCCATCAACTGGGCGCGCATCGTGGCGCAGGCGGTTTATTATTTCACCGCCGCGGTCTCGCTCGGCGCGCCGGCGCGCAAGGTCGCCTTCACCGTTCCGACCGGCAATTTCGGCGACGTCTATGCCGGCTACGTGGCGCAGCGCTTGGGACTGCCGATCGACCGGCTGGTCGTCGCCACCAACGTCAACGATATTCTTCCCCGCACGCTGGCGACCGGCGCCTACGAGTTGCGCGACGTCGTGGCGACGACCTCGCCGTCGATGGATATCCAGGTCGCCTCGAATTTCGAGCGTCTGTTGTTCGAGGCCTACGACCGCGACCCGAGCGCGATCAGGTCGGTGATGGCTTCGCTGGCGCAATCGCGGCGGTTCACGCTGTCCGCGAGCGCCTTGTCTTACATTCGCGCGCTGTTCTCCGCCGCCCGCGCCGACGAAGACGAAGTCGCGGCGACGATCCGCACGGTCAAGCGCGAAACCGGCAATTTCGTCGATCCGCATACCGCGGTCGGCATTGCGGTGGCGGAAAAGGAAATGCGGGAGCCTGCGGTGCCGATGGTGGTGCTGTCGACTGCGCATGCCGCGAAATTTCCGGACGCGGTCGAAGCCGCCTGCGGCGTGCGGCCGCATCTGCCGGAATGGCTATCCGATATCAAGCAACGTCCGGAGCGCGTCACCGTGCTGCCGGCAGATCAGTCCGCGGTCGAGCGGTTCGTCCTGCAAACGAGCCGCGCCGCGCAGGAAGGAGCGGCGGCATGAGTGTTGAGGTGACGACCTTGAAATCCGGCATCAATGTCGTGACCGATGCGATGCCGCATCTCGAGACCGCCTCGCTCGGCGTGTGGGTAAATTCCGGCAGCCGCGACGAGCACCGCGACGAACACGGCATCTCGCACTTCCTCGAACACATGGCGTTCAAGGGCACACGGCGGCGCACCGCGCGCCAGATCGCCGAGGAAATCGAGGCGGTGGGCGGCGATCTCAATGCGGCGACCGGCGCCGAGAGCACCGCCTATTACGCGCGCGTGCTCAAGGCCGACGTGCCGCTCGCGCTCGACGTGCTCGCCGACATTCTGTCCGAACCGGCCTTCGACCGCGAGGAGCTTATGCGCGAGCAGAACGTCATCGTTCAGGAAATCGGCGCCGTCGCCGACACGCCGGACGATCTCATTTTCGAACGCTTGCAGGTCATCGCCTTTCCCGACCAGTCGCTCGGCCGCTCGATCCTGGGCACGGCGAAAACGGTGCGGTCGTTCGACGACGGCAGATTGCGCGACTATCTCGCCAGGACCTATCGCGCGCCGGACATCGTCGTGGCCGCCGCCGGCGCCGTCGAACATAAGGCCGTGCTCGCCGAAGTGGAGCGGCGTTTCGCGGGCTTCAATGGCCCGGCCGGTGCGGCGCCGGAGCCGGCGCGCTTCGGCGGCGGCAGGCATGTCGAGAAGCGGGAACTCGAGCAAGTGCACATCGCGCTGGCGCTTCCCGGCATGTCGATCGTCGATCCCGCGCTTTACAGCCTGCAGGTATTCACCAATATCCTCGGCGGCGGCATGTCGTCCCGGCTGTTCCAGGAAGCGCGCGAGCGGCGCGGCCTGTGTTATTCGATCTACTCTTTCCACGTGCCGTATTCCGATATCGGCATGTTCGGTCTTTACGCCGGCACCGATGCCGCCGACACCTCGGAACTGATGCGGCTCATTGTCGACGAGATCGCCAATACCGCCGAAACCATTTCGGAAGCGGAGATCGCGCGCGCCAAGGCGCAGATGAAGGCCGGCCTGTTGATGGCGCTCGAAAGCTCCGGCGCGCGCATCGAGCAATTGGCGCGGCAGATGATCACGCGCGGCCGTCCAATCCCGCTCGATGAACTGGTCGCAAAAGTCGAAGCCGTCACGGTCGAGAGCGCTCGTGCCGCGGGACGCGCGCTCATCTCGCGCGGTAAGCTCGCGACCGCCGTGCTCGGGCTTGGCTCCGGGCTTGAAAGCGCGGCGACGATTGCCGAGAGTCTGACCCGCCGGGCTGCATGACGAAGCGTTGATGAAATCCTGCGTTCATGGCGTTCTTTCGCACCATCAATTTCACCGAGCCGCTGCCGAGCATTGAAGGCGACGGCGTCATGCTGCGCACGCCGCTGGCGACGGATTTCGAGGAATGGGCGGCGGTGCGCGAGGCAAGCCGCGACTTTCTCACGCCGTGGGAGCCGACCTGGCCGGATGACGATCTGACCCGCGGCGCGTTCCGGCGCCGGATCAAGCGCTATGCAGAGGATCTGCGGAGCGACCAGGGCTACGCCTTTCTGATCGCCCGCTACGCGGACGGCGCGCTGGTGGGCGGCTTGACGCTGGCCAATATCCGCCGCGGCGTCGCCCAAGCCGGCAGTCTCGGCTACTGGATGGGCTTACCCTTCGTGCGCCAGGGCTACATGACGGCGGCGGTGCGCGCCGTCATTCCATTTGCCTTCGCGAGCTTGCGGCTGCATCGCGTCGAAGCGGCGTGCATCCCGAGCAATACCGGCTCGATCAAGCTTCTGGAGAAAACCGGCTTCGTGCGCGAAGGCTATGCCCGGGAATATCTATGCATCAACGGCACCTGGCAGGATCATCTGCTCTATGCCCGTCTGAAGGACGCGCCCAAATCCTGACCGGTCCAGCCTTAACCATACCTCCTCCCTTTCCCTCCCCCGCTTGCGGGGGAGGGTAGGGTCGGGACGCCTTGGGATGGCCACGGTTGGCTTGTTATAAGGTCGAGGGCATCGCAAATTAGTTTGAGCATGATCTTTTCCGAGAACCGGCGTCGACCCCGGATTACGTCCGGGGCATGCTTTTCGGAATCGTGTTCTAGGCGATGAAACGGGGAATGCTGCGAGACTATCGGAAATGGGCGTTCGATCGCGTGCCGGCCGCGGCCTTGCTCGCGCTCGCATTTCTTGTACCTGGATGCAGCGGCGGCGGCAGCGTATTCGGCGGACCTGCCACTACCGCGACATCCGATGCTTCGGCGCCGCCGCCGGCGCCGCCGTCCCCCACAGCTCCGGCGCCGGCGCCGCAATCGCCGAGTTCGTTGTCGCTGAAAGATAAGATCGAGAATTTCTTCTCGACCGCGTCGGCGGCGAACGAACCGCGGCCGGTCGTCAATACGCAACAAGCCGATGTCGATTGCCCGTTGCTCGACATCCGCCAGGGCGCTGCGACCTTGACTATTCCGCCGCCGCCGCCGGACGGCGGCAACGACGCAATGTCGCTCAAATATCAGGGCATCTTCGTGCGCGCCGCGCGCGACTGCAAAGTGGCCGGCACCCAGCTGGTGATGAAGATCGGTGTTGAGGGACGCATAATCGTCGGACCCGCGGGCGGCCCGGGCCAGGTCGAGGTGCCGTTACGCCTCGCCGTCGTCGACCAACCGGCATCCGGCGCGAAAACGATCCTGACCAAGCTCATCCGTATTCCGGTGGCGATCGACGCCAACGACGACGATTCGACGTTCACGCATATTGAAGACAATTTCGCCTTCCCGCTGCCCTCATCCGCGGCGCTTGACAATTACGTCGTCTATATCGGCTTCGATCCTATCGGCGCCCAGCAGGAGGACGGGGCGAAGCTGCGGCCCGCAGCCAAGATCAAACCGAAGCCCAAGCCGAAGCCGAATCCGAACGCGCCGACGGGGTGAGGAAACTACCACCCCCGCAGGTCGGCAATCGTGCTCTTCAATGCCCGCATATCGGCGACGATGGTGCAGGCGCCGGTGGCGAGAAGCTCGGCGGCGAGCTTACCCGGCGTGTGGCTGCCGCCGACAAAGCCGATCGGCTTCATACCCGCCGCCGCAGCAGCGGCAATGCCGGGCGCCGAATCTTCGACCACGATGCACTCGCGCGGTTCGACCTGACTGCGCGCGGCCGCGAGCAGAAACAGATCGGGCGCCGGCTTTGGCTTGCGCACGTCGGTCGCCGAATACAGGCGCGGCTCGAAAAAGCGCATCAGCCCCGTGACTTCGAGGCTCGCGCGGATGCGATCGGGCGCGGAAGACGACGTCACGGCCTTGGGGCCCCGGATCCAGGTCAGCGCATGGGCGGTATGGGCGATGGGCCGCAGCTCCGCGCGCAGGCGTCGGAGCGTTTTCGCGGCAACGAAAGCGGAAAAATCCGGCGGCAGCTTCTTTCCGGTGGCCGTCTCGACCGCGGCAAAGATGTCGGCCGGCCGGCGGCCGTGAAACCGGCGCATCACGCCCGCGGCGGATAGCGCCACGCCGACCCGGCCGAGCGCTTCCGAAAGCACCACGGCGGCAATCGGTTCGCTATCGACAAGCACGCCGTTACAATCGAAGATGACCAAGGGTCCCTCCGATGGTTCGGCCACGACAAGTGGCCGTCTTCCGGCTTTCCGGGGAAGTGCGACAGCGAACATAGCGCGGGTCGCGTGCAAACAAAGAGCGTCGCGCCGGCTCGGGTGCAATTATGCACAGAAATCCGATATAATTCACAACGCGAGAATGCTTAATTAGAAGGCGTCGTCTGCCGTCGCGACTTAATTGAATTTTCGTTTGATGTCTTCGATGCCTCGCGCCAGCAGATCTTCCGCGACCTTGCCCTTGGCGGCGGCGGAGAGAATTTTTTCGGCCGCGGCGACCGCGGCTTCGGCCGCGGCGGAGCGCACGTCGGCTAGCGCCTGAGACTCGGCCTGGGCGATTTTCGCCTCGGCCATTTTGGTCCGGCGGGTCACGAACTCTTCGGTCCGGGCCTTGGCTTCGGCGGCGAGCCGCTCGGCTTCGAGCTTGGCGCTGGCGATGATGGCCTCGGCCTCGGTCTCCGCCTCCCGGCCCTTGCGCTCGAACTCGGCAAGCAGCGCCTGCGCTTCTTCGCGCAGCCGGCGCGCGTCGTCGAGTTCGGATTTGATGCGGGCCCGGCGCGCATCGATCGCCTCGAACACCCTGCGATGAGCGCCGAGATAGGCAAGCAGCCCGAGAAAGCAGAGGAAACCAAGTGCGACCCAGTTTTCGGTTTCCATCATCGGGCGGCCTCAGCTTTTACCCGGAGCGTCGCCCAAAGCGGCGTCGACTTCATGTTTGGCGGGCGTGTTGCCGATCAGCCGCACGAC
>Ga0210394_10002691_pt1 | contig 23892 bp, 20 predicted proteins | sample IncBWC12MmetaG_FD_160121 | JGI IMG/M metagenome (GOLD analysis project Ga0210394, IMG submission 160121) | Forest soil microbial communities from Barre Woods Harvard Forest LTER site, Petersham, Massachusetts, United States - Inc-BW-C-12-M | ecosystem: Environmental > Terrestrial > Soil >... | reverse complement strand
CTTATTTGGACCATAGATTGATTGAAAAGGCGGTAAACGTTTCTTCAGCTTTAAAAAATAAAAAAGCGACTAAATATATTTTGAAGGAAATTTTATTTCAACAAATTCCCGCCTCTTATTTTAACAGACCCAAAAAAGGGTTTTCTATACCATTACATCTATGGATGAAAAATGAAATGTATTTTTTAATTAGTGATTTTTTAAGTCAAGATATGGTTGATAAAGTAGGTTTAGTTAATGCTGAACAGGTAAAAGAACTTGTTTTTAGGTTTAACAAAGGAGAAGATTATTTATACCAAAGATTGTGGCTACTCATAAATTTACATAGATGGGCAATTAAAAATATGTTTTAATGGCTAAATCGAAAAAGTATTGTGTAAATTTGCTTGATTACACCTAATGAGTCCCTACCTTTCAGTATCAGATCTAATTATGCCGCCATTATTTATAATGGTAATTATAATGTTTTCCTTGTATGTTAAGAATAAAAACCTTCGAAAAAATTCGGCCTATAAATATTACGTTGCTGGAATTTTAGTGAAAATTATTGGTTCTATTTCTATTTGCTTAGTTTATACACTTTATTATTCCAGTGGAGATTCTACTGGATATTATGAACAAGGCGGCTCTATTTGTAATTTACTTTATAAAGACCCCAGTTACTTTTTTGAAGTTTTATTTCAGGGTTGTACTGCAGAAAATTATTATTATTTAGATCAAAGTACAACATATATTTCGTATGGATCATGGGTTTCAGATTATAAAGCTATGTTTATTTCTAGGTTAGTAGCACCTCTTTTCATAATTTCATTTAATAGTTTTATTGCAGTAACAATTTTACTTTGTTGGATATGTTATTCAGGTGTGTGGAAATTGTATCTTTTATTTTGTGAGCAGTTTCCTGAAATTAAAAGTCAATTGGCAATTTCAATATTATTTATTCCTTCAGTTATTTTTTGGGGTTCAGGCTTATTAAAAGATACTGTTACATTAGCTTGTATTGGTTGGTATTCGTATAGCTTTTATTACCTATTAGTTAAAAAAGAATATAATTTTAAGAATATTATTTATATACTTCTTAGTGCATATTTACTAATTTCACTTAAACCATATATTCTATTTGCCCTTTTACCTGGTTCTTTAATTTGGCTGAGTTATGAAAAAATTACAAGTACAAAAAATAAGGCAATTAGGTTAATAATAGCGCCATTAATGATTATAGGGGGGGTAGCAGGTGGATTTTACGCATTATCTTCACTTGGAGGAGCTCTGGGCGAATATTCCGTAGATACAGTTTTAGAAAGAGCTGTAGTGGTTCAAAAAGATCTTAAAAGTGATTATTATGGTGGTAATTCCTTTGATATTGGTGATTTTGACGCAAGTATTGGTGGGGTTCTATCTAAGTCTCCTTTAGCTATTAATGCTACTTTATTCAGGCCTTATTTATGGGAAGTTAGAAACCCTTTAATGCTGCTTTCTTCTTTAGAAAGTACCTATATATTTTTCCTTACTTTAGGACTTATGCTTCGCTTAAAATTCTTAGGCTTTTTTAGGTACATTTGGCAAAACCCACTTTTGCTTTTCGCAGTATTATTTGCTTTGTTTTTTGCATTTTCGGTTGGGCTTTCTACTCCTAATTTTGGGGCGCTTTCTCGTCTTAAAATCCCCTGCATACCATTTTTTGTGTCTAGTTTATTTGTGTTGAGGCATTTATATGAAGTTAAAACCCAAAAGAAATTTGGTTTTTAAACTTTCTGACATAAATAATATATCCATCGGTCGGTTGAGGTTGATATTGATATGTTTTCATTATCAATTTCTAAACCAGTTTCGAGAGAGAAAAAACGAACGTTTTTAAACCCCGCTTTATGAAGTATTTTTTGTTGAACAATAGGTCTGAAATAATAAGTTTGAAGCCCAAAATCGTGTACGCCGTCGTTAATAGAAATAAACTCACTTGTTTTTATTACTGCAAATTGTTGTCTATTTGTTTTTTTTACTTTTTGCCAAACAATTATTTGTTTGATTAAAGCAAATAAATTTAATCTCAATTTAAATTTAGCAGGGTTTTCGAGTGATTGAATGTTGTGAGAGGAAAAACAAAAATAACCTTCAGGTTTAATAACCCTATTTATTTGCTGCAAGGCTAAAAATCGTTCATCAGGCGAGATGTAATCAATTCCGTTAAAGCTGAAAAGAACAAAATCAAACTCATGTTCAATAAACTGATCTAATTTTCGGGCATCTGCAATTTGAAACATTGACAATGGAAATTTATTACTAAACTTATGTTTACAGGCATCTACCATTCCGGCTACATAATCTACACCAATATATTCTTTTACGTGGGGTGCAAAATGTATGGTTGTTCTACCCGCTCCTATACCAATATCAAGCATTTTCATGCTCGATAGTTTATTTTTTAATAAATTAAAAATACTTTCCTCTGGTTTCTGTAAACTTTCATATTTCTTGTAATAAGCAATAACTTTTTTACTTGAATATGTTTCTTTATTTGCTTCCATTAATTTTTTCTTATCTTTTTAAATATAGCTATCAAAGTAAAAATAAATGCAGACGTTTTAATAAAACGATAATTCTCTACAATTTCTCCACCAAAATTCAATTTAAACTTGCTTATTCCGGGATGTTTTTTTTCGTTTACCCCTCCAAAATCATATTGCTCAAATCCCATCGATTTAAACAATAAAATATCTTTCCAATGAAGAAATTTATTGGCTTCGCTTCTAATTTTATCATCTGTAAAATCTACATGGTGAAAACTGGACGCAAGAGAAGTAATCCCTTTATCAAAAATATAAACATGTGTCGAGACCTCTGTTTCGCCTAATAAAGCTTTGGTTATATATAAATTTCCTGTATTCTGAAGGGCTGAAATACGTCGTAAATTCATTACAGACATATTTTTACTTCTTGCAAACTTATTATATGATTTTAATAACTCAATGCAATCTTCTTTTTTTGGATGTAGAATAGCTTTGTATGAAATATTTTTTTTTTCGGCAGACCTTATATCATAACGATAGGTTGCATGAATTACTTTAAATAAATCTTCTTCCGGTTTTGTTAAGTAAACTATACTGGTTTTGTATTTTTCTTGAAATCTATTGTTTTCTCCTGAGTTTTTTTTTGCGGCTGTATAAACATTGTAAGTGCCTTCTTTTATAGGTTCACCATCATAAAACCAAATTTCTTTTCGGGTAAATAAAAAAAAATTATGGGTGGTAAAAAGTAGCATTACAAAATAATTATCCTTTAAAAGTAAGTATCTTTCTGATTTTTGGAATGATATCGTTTATACGGAGCCTCGTTTTTAAAAAAGGCTCGTCAAAAAGTTCTATTCTCGGAATTTCTAACATATCATGATGCGAACTGTCGTAGGGAGATGGATTTACAGTAACTCCAATTTTGTATCCGGCATCAAAAGCTGCTTTTTTAACATCAGAATTATATGCACCAAATGGATAAGAAATAGTTGCAGGGAAAACACCTGTTTGCTCTTCAATAATAAGTGCAGACTTTTTTAGTTCAACCATCAATTCTTCATAAGAAAGTTTTTTTGAAAGAACAGGATGGCTTACAGTGTGCGAACCTACTTCACATTTGTGTTTTTTTAATTCTCTAATTTCGTCCCATGTTAACATTAATCCATACGGAGGAATTACATCATTAAATCCCTTAATTACATCTTCATAAATAGCACATCTTTTACTATTATCCAACGATTTCATAAATGGGTTTAATTGTTTGGCATACAAAAGTCTATCAGTTTTTGTTTTCCATACAGTATCTTTTAAATGCCCTGGAAAATCTGCTGTGTTAAGAGATATTTTTAATTTCTCAGTATTAATAAAGTAATGATTTAGCATATATGTCCATGGCGGTAAATTCTTATCAATACAATCTGTTACAATATACATAGAGCTTGGGCAATCATATTTTTCTAATATTGGTAAGGCAAATTCAAGAAAATCCCTATATCCATCATCAAAACCGATGGCACAAAGTGGTTTTTGAGTTTTAGGGATATAATTGTCCAATAAATAATCTTTGAGAGCAACAAACTCAAAATGTTTTTTTAAGTAAATAATTATTTGCTCAAAATGCTCGGGATGAATAGGATTCCAAAGTGGATCTTGACTAATATTAACACGGTGCAAAAGAAACGTTGTTACATTTTTCTTTAAAGGCACTTTTAAATTTTTAAAAGATAAATTCCTTAATATGAAATTATCAGATGGTTGTAGGGGTTTTCTTTTAGCTTGGTATAAATTAAAATATTTGAGTTTATTAAGTAGTTTTAACGTATTAGGCGGATAGTATAAAATAGATTTTAAAATATAGTAAATTCCTTTTGTTTTATTTTTGCCATTTACCCACCAACTACCTGCCAATATTAGATAATTGTTAGAAAAGCATTGCTGCTTAAACCAAAAAGACTTAAAAAGCTTTGCTTTTAGGGCTTTATTCATAATCAGAATATTGCCTGTTTCAAGCTTAGTTAAGTTTCTGCTTAAACTATTGGTAAGAACTCTGTATGTCCATAAGGGTTCAGCAATTCTTTTCCCCTTATATCCCAATGCTGCTATCTGTATGCATAAGTCTAAATCCTCCGAAGGTGTTGCATTTGGATCAAACTTGATGTTGTTTTTAACAATACATTCTTTTTTTAATACTATTCCACTGGGGGCATGAATTACTTCTCCTCTTCTGGCCAAAAGAGAATCTAAAATATTTTCAGTAGTAATTCCTTCAAGAAGTTCGGTTTTATTTAGCATCTCATCAGCTAAATACATATCGCTATAAACCCAAAAAAGCGACGAATCAGAAGATAGTGCCTTTGTTTTTACTTCTAAGTTTTCAGGCTCCCACACATCATCGGCATCTAAAAAAGCAATTATTTCTCCTTTACTAATATCAATTCCTTTATTTCGAGTAAATGAAACTCCTTGATTTGATTGGGAAAAGTAATTAATTCGTTTATCAAGTTGCTGATATTTTTTAATTACTTCTATTGATTGATCACTTGAGCCATCATCTATAATAATTACTTCGTAATCCTTATAAGTTTGGTTTAAGATAGATTCTATAGTTTGTCCAATATACTTTTCAGCATTATAACAAGGAATTATTATAGAAACAAAAGGTATAGTTGAAAATGTATCTTCGGTGCTATTTAACATTTAATAAATCGTATTCTTTTAGTATGTTTTGTATTGAAAATCTTTCAATAATTGTTTTATATAACTCCTCTCCTAGCTTCTCAATACTTATTTTATCTTCATATATACCAACAAGCACATTCTCCAAATTTACCATAGGATCCTCTTTATTTATTAAAATGCTATTTATACTATCTACTAAATATTCGTCAAAATCACCTACATCTTTACAAACCAGCAATGGTTTTTTTACTAATCCTGTTTCTTTTGCTAAACTACTACTTGCTTCTGATTCTGATACATGCACTACTAAGTCGGCAGCAGAAATAAAATCTATTACGTCGGTTCGGTAGCCAACCATAAAGATATAATTTTGTAAATTATTAGTTTGAATAAAATCTATTAATTTTTCTTTTTCAGGTCCGGTGCTTAGTACAATTAATTTTATATCAAAACCTTTCTTAACCAATTTATTAATTACTTGAAATAATAAAATATGCCTTTTTTCGGATATTAGGCGAGCTACTTTAACCAGCAATAATTTAGCCTTATATTTATTTCGTATTTCTTTTACTGATTCAATATTGGGCTTAGCATATTGGCTAAAATCATATGCGTAACGTATAAGATGAATTTTTTTATTTTTCACCTTTTCTGTAACAATCATTTGGTCGTACACTTTTTGTGATGGAACAATAAATTCTTTTCCTAATTTATTTATTATTTTATCTAATAAACGTTCATTAAAATTATTATCAATAAAAGCACAATCTGAATGATGGCGGCATAAAATAAACTTAGAAGGAGAGAAATACTGAGCAAAAACGGAAATAAAATTGGCTCGTTGTATATGAGAGTATACTAAATCTATCTGATATTTTTTTGTAAAAGAAACGAGGTGGGAAATATGTTTTAAGTAAAAAGATAGTGATGATTTTTTTTTAATTGGATAGTAAAAATTTTTAATTCCATAAATTTTAACATCATTATGTAATTCTCCTTCTTCAACCTGAGTAAGTAGAAAAACTTTATGTCCTTGCTTTTGAAAGGCAATCATTAGCGATGATAATGATATAGATTTTTGGTTATCGGGGTAGTACAATAATATATTCATTTCAAAAACCTAAAACTTTTTTAATAATTGGGTAGTGGACGGAGCCTCTCCATAAAATATCTTCTCTATGTTCTCGACTTTTAAGGCCATAAAGTAAATAAACAACCAAATTTTAATATAAATAGAGAAATAAATTTAGTTTTAAAAATACGATTTTTTATTTATCCAGAACATTTTATTTAATTGCTATTCTAAGCATAACTATTGAATATATTCAGTATTTTTAATGGTAAATTAATAATTTTGAACTTAAAAGAAACTCATGCTATCAAAAAGTCTAAACAAGTTATTGCTTGTTTTTTGTATTATTTTTCCTGTACTACTAATAGTTTCGCCAAATTTTAGTTATGTAATAATATTTGAAGATGCAGTTCTTACAAAGGCGGTAGGCAGGCTCCTATATTTTACGGCTCTTTTTTTAATTCCGATTGTATTTTTTTATAAAAACGTAAGGTTTTATTTCTATTTAATTTCACCTTTATTATTGACCTCAATATTTGTTAATTATTTATATATATATATAAAAGCTGGTATTAGCCTGCAAATTTTTAGCTTACTATTAAATACAAATAAACAAGAGTCGAAGGAGTTTTTAACTAATATTCCTATTTATTATGCTTTCCTATCGCTTATTGCAATTGTAATTTATTTTTTATGTATAAAAAAAATACCGAAAATTCTTTCTTTTAAATCGGCTTCTATAGTCACGACAGGATGCTTAGTAGTTTTTTTTTCTTTCCCTTTGGTACGGTTTGGATTCCATGATTACTCTAATAGTTTGACTGAATCTACAATTCATTTTTACCCGTTTAATATTTATAAACGTGGAAAAGATGCCCTTATTATTAGAAAATCTTTAGATGATTTCAATATTAAAACAAAAAATTTCTCCTTTAATGCTCATAAAAAAACAATAGCAGGAAAAGAAATATATATATTAGTTATAGGAGAAACTTCCAGACGAGACCACTGGGGAATTTATGGATATAATAGAAACACGTCTCCTTTAATGAAGGAAAGGAATTTGATAATATATTCGGATGCTATTTCATCAGGGTTTTGCACCAATTTTGCTGTACCAATTATGTTAACAAGAGCCACCGCAACAAATTTTCTTCTTCATACAAAGGAAAAAGGAGTAGTTCATGCATTTAAAGAAGCTGCATTTGCTACTTATTGGATTAATGCACAGTATGGTGGTGGCGATATTGATATACATGCTAAAGAGGCAGATAATTATTTAACAACAACCATTAAGTATGAAGAAGAACTTCCACCTATATTATCTGATTTATTAAGGAAAGAAAAAAAAGATAAAATATTTATCATATTTCACACCAGTGGGAGTCATTGGCGATACGACCTAAGGTATCCGGATGCATTTAATGTATTTAAACCGTCTATAAAAGATGAATTTGCCGTATCTACTGATATGAGCAAACGAGATGTATTAATTAATAGTTATGATAATTCTATTTTATATACCGATTTTGTGTTAAACAAACTGATTAATGTTTTAGATTCTCAAAAAGTAATTTCCAGTTTGGTTTTTATTTCAGATCACGGAGAAAACCTTTTAGATGATGAAAGAGGTTTTTCATCACATGCTCAAGCAACAAAATATACGGCTGAAATACCGCTGTTTATTTGGACTTCTGATAGCTATAAAAAGACTTATCCTAAAAAAATCGAATTTTTAAATCAAAATAAAGATTGCCAAGTTTCTACCGAAAATATTTTTTATTCAATGTTGAATTTGGCTGACATTACAATAAAAGATGGTTATAGTTTTAAAAGTTTTGCAGACTCATCTTTCAAAGAAGCAAAGGAGCGTTTTATTATAACAGAAAGTGTTATCAAATCGTATAATGATATAAAGAAAAAACACCATTCCTACTAGTACTTACGTTAATTAACTATAAAGGTTATTTGGTAAAGTAATCTGCTTTTAGCAAAAAATAAAAATGACTTTTTTATTTTAAAAACCGAAATCTTTCTCTATTTGAGAAAACCTTTCTTTAAAATTACTAAGTGCTTTTTCTTCTGTATAATTTTGTATTATATTTTTAAATTTTAACGAAAAAGTTTGTTTTTCTTCTTGCGTTAATTTAAAATACCATAATATTTTTTCTGCTATTAGTTCTGAATCGAGCGGAGTAATAAATTTTTTATCTATTTGTTCTACAATTTCTTTTGCTCCAGTCCACTCAGAAATTAGGGTAGGGAGCCCGTAGGACATAGCAATAAGTATAGTAAGTCCATATGCCTCTCCTCTGGCACAATGTAAATATAAGGATGCATTATTAAGATATTTTTTTAGATCTGGGGTTTCTTCCTCAAAATAAATTGAGGCTAATATTTTTTTTGAATAATTTTTAGATAATTCTGATATAAAAAATTCATCACACTCTCCAACTATTGTAAAAGTTAAACTTGAGTCTTTAGCTTTAGCTTTTACAAAGGCCGATATCATCAAATCAAGCCCTTTATACCATATTCTTCCTTTATCTGGTACGTGACCAATAAAAAGAATATTTTTATTGTTTGGCAATATTTTTTTTTCTTCTTTTGGAAAATGCTCTGATGGAATTCCATTAATAATAGTATATAATTTAGGACTTTTATTGCCTAATATTTTATTTACCAGCATCTCTGCCATTTCTCCTTCACAAATTAAAGCATCGTAATTTTTTAATGCCCATTTATGTGCTAATTCTGTAAGCTTAGAAAATTTGTGCGCATACATGAAATATAAAGTATGGCTACCCATATGCGCAACAATTTTCTGTTTTCTATTAATAAACCTTAATTTTTTCATTAATACTGGCATAAAATGAAGGTTATCTACTAAAAAAATATTGTACTTTTTTTTAGAAGGAAAAGTAATTGCACATACAAGCCAACTTATTACTCTATATAGAATAGATTTGTTTTTATCTTGCCATCTCATTTTGAAATCAACAAAATGGAATTCTGCATTTACCAATTCAGCAAACTTTCTATGCATAGGGTGTGGTCCAGGTCTTCCTTTTATATATGCAATATGTATTGGGTTCACAAAAAAATTAAAATATTTAGTTTTTACCTACATAAATAAATGTATTGCCCCAGTTTTTGGCAAAATGCGAAATGAGTTTACTCTTTTTTGCAATCATCCATTTAAAAAATGAGCCAACACTTTTTACTTCACTAAAATTTTCCGGAAAAGGCCATTCACATTCAGTAACTTCAAAATGCAATTCGCTAAGTTTATTTTGCTTAAAAAATTCTTTTTGATTAACTGCATTTGAAAAGAAAATGTGAGTTGGTGAATGAGTAGCTTTTCTATTCTTATTAATTAATTTATATAGTTGGAAATAAGTTCGCCGAAATAGAAAAGCCAGGTTGGTATTCGTTTCTATTGGACCTTCTACTAATAAAATTCCTTTTGGATTTAACTTTTTAGTAAGAATTTGTATTACCCCATTTGGATTATCAAGATGCTCAAGTACATTACTCAACCGTATAACATCATATTTTAAAATAGTACTTTTTAAAAAATCATCAATGAGGTAAAAATTTCCACCTGGAATTTCCTTTATCAAAATATCTATATGTGCAGAATTATATTCAACGCCATCGCATGCAAACCCTTTTTTATGAGCATTTAAAACAAAATTAGCACTACCACATCCGTAATCTAGTATTTTTTTTCCGGGAGAAAATTTATTTATTAACTCAAAATGCTTACTGTAAGGAAAACGAAGCCCGGCTAATTTTTCATTTTCTATAATTTTAGTATTTATACCACTTTGATAAGAGGGAGGGTACATAAAAACATAATCTTCTTGTGTTGGAAAAGGGGTTAAATAAATTAAATTACAATTTTTGCATTGGATGTAGCTGAAATTTTTACGATTAAAAAATGTATCAGGTAAATAAGATAGTTTAGATTCTGATGATGAACAAAATGGACATAAATGAGACATAATTAATTTTCTTTTAAAATAGTTGAAAATAGTTCTATATATCGTTTAGCTGAAATGTCAAGTCTATATTCATTAAGGGCAATTTCTCTGCAATTTTTTTTCATACCCTCTCGTATTTTATCTTCTTCTAACAGTTGAATAATTTTTTGAAGAAAACTATCCGGATTTTCAGGCTCCGCTAAATAACCGGTAAGCCCAGGCCTTACAAGTTCAGGTACCCCTGTGTGATTAAATGAAACGACAGGTGTGCCGCAAGCCAAACTTTCCTGAACAATGCAAGGATGATTATCACTTCGCGTAGGAAATATAAAAATATCTGCGGCAGAAAGCGCAATTGCTTTCATTCTATCTCCACTAACATAACCAAGGTTTATAGTTAAAATATCAATACTGTTTTTAAACACTTCATCTGCTTGCCCAAGCGTAAGTAGTACAATAGATTTTTTTAACGACTCGGGTATTTTATTAAGCGCTTTAACCAATAAATCACCACCTTTCCCTTTTTCAGTAAGCCCCATAGCACCAAAAAGTAGTACTTTTTTTCCTTTAGGTACCCCAAGAATTTCCCGACAGTGATTAGGGTCTAAAGGTTCAAATACATTAGTATCAAGTCCGTAAGGTATAGTTTGAATGTCAAATTCGCCAATCATACTTTGTTTTGCGAGGGATGCAAGCCATTTACTGGGTGTAACAAAAGTTAAATGCGAGCGCTCATAGGCACATTTCTTTAATTTCCATTCAAGTTTTGTGCTATCTCTTTTAATAGGAGGGTAATTGTTGGGGTAGGGGCATTTGCCACATCCTGTCTTCCATCTTTCACAATCAAAACTTACTCCACAATGCCCTGTAAAACTCCATGCATCATGTAATGTAAATACAGCAGGTTTTGATTTAGTTAATTTTGGAAGGGCTAGGTAATTGAAATAACCACTATGTATAGTGTGAAAATTTAGAATATCGGCTTGCTTATAAAAAGCATGTTTCTGTATGCGAAAAGAACTATAATAATGGATATAGTTTAAGCCAAATGGAACAGTAAGGCGACTTAATATTTTTTCGCTGGTAAAATTATGTGGTAATTCTCTAACAGTATCATTTTCGAAAGAACTTTTTCCAACTAACATTTTTGTATTGATGTCTTGAAGTTTTAGTCCATGAAAAAGACGATTGGCTGCTATAACGGCACCTCCGGCAAGGTCATAAGAAGGGCTAAACATTAATACATTCATGCCCTTAATAAATTTTAGTATGTGTTATTTTGCTATATAATTTCTTCATACTTGTAGGCATGTGTATCTAATCTCCCGTCATTAAGTTTGTAAATTAAATCGCAATATTTTAAAGTTTGTAATCTGTGAGCCACTATAATAATAGTCATATCATTATCATAAAATGAGTTGATAGATTCTGTTAACATTTTTTCAGTTTCATAATCTAAAGCACTGGTGGCTTCGTCAAAAATGAGTATTTGAGCTTTATGATATAAAGCTCTAGCAATTCCAATACGCTGTTTTTGCCCTCCTGAAATTTTGGCACCTCGTTCCCCCATTTGAGTACTAAAACCTTCAGGTAATTCACGTAAAAAAGAAGATAATTGAGATTTTTCGATTACTTTATTTAATAAATCAAAATCAACACCATCTTTATCTATACCAAAAGCTATATTTTCTAATAAACTGCCTTCAATAATGGTTATATTTTGGGGCACGTATCCTACCAGTTTATAAAGTGCTTTAATGTTATCTGGCGATATTTTTTTATCATCAATATAAATCCCCCCTTTACTTTCTTCAAATAGCCGTAAAAAAATATTTAAGAGAGTTGATTTACCGCTTCCTGATGCACCAACTATACCAATTCGACTTCCTTTATCTATTTGTAAATTTATATCAGATAGAACTAGTTTACTTGAGTCGGCATATTTAAAATCAATATTTTTTAATTTTATTGTTTCATGAAATGCAAGACTCTCATATGATTCATTTGTATATATTTCGGGTGTATTTTCTTTTTTTAGGTATAAAAAAGTGTAATCTGCAATTCTTATATTATTTAATGAGAGTAAAATTTTATTAATAGATGGTATAAGCTTATAAAGAGCAATTGAATATAATACTAATATACTGGCAACAGCTTCAATATTTTGTCCTTGAATGTAACCAATAAGAAAAACCATAAAAACAGCAAATACAGAAACCGTCTCTATAACTTTGGGAGAAAAGTAAGAAATCAAATAGGATTCTGAATTAATCTTAGTATAGTTTGCTGCTGATTTTTTTAATGTTTTATAAAAATATTCTTTTTTGTCAAAAACAGTAAATTCCCTGATTCCCTCAAAAGATTGAGAAACTTGCTTGTATAAATTTAAGCTTTCTTGGTCTCTTGTTTTAGACATGTTTTGTAGCCTGCGTTTATGTACTCTGTTGTAAACATATACTAACGGAAATAAAACTGAAATAAGAATGAGAAAAAGAAAAGGGTTGTAAATTAAAATAGAAATAGCTAACAACATAATAATTATTAATTCATTTATTACTGCGTTAAATGGCATTAATAATGCATTTGTAAATTCGTAAGGAACTTGTAAAACATTTCTTAATAATGCAGATGAGTTACTATTAGTGTGTTCCCCATATGGCATGTTCATATAGCGTCTGTATTTTTCAAGCACTAATTTTTCTGCTGTTACGTAAAATAAGTTTATTTGAAATTTAGAAAAATAATAGACGGCAATATTTTTTAATACAAAAATTATAATAATTGCTATTAGTATAATAAGTATGAAAGTGGCATCATTTTGAAAATGGAAAAAGGTATATATTTCGTTTAAAATTTTATTTTCTTGAATTTTTTTTGGATTTATAATAATGTTAATAATAGGGAACAAAGTCGAAAGACTCAAAATTTCAATTACTGACAATAAAAAAGAAACGGGAAGGGCTTTATAAAGGCTTTTTATAACATAAGGAGGTAGCTCATTCTTTATTCTATTTAGCAGCTTAATTAAAAAGCTTGAATTTATCTGTTCCCTAAATTTCATTAAATAGCCAATGATTTCTTGCTGGATAAATATACTTTATTTTTTTGGTTTGAAAGCAGAAGAATAAAGCTTTTTAACTTGTATTTTTAATAAATTGAATAGTTGTAAATCAGAAAAAATACCCAAAGGCTTCAGCTTAATTGCCGTATAAAAGTTACCTACTGCTTTTTTAAATTCAAATGCATGTATATTAATTGGCACTATATAAAAATAGTATTTTCCTAAAATGGGGCTAATTATTTTAGTATATTTATAGTTAAAATGTTTATCAATTAGCTGGTACATTTCTATTTTGCCTTCAATAAGAAATCTTCCATGATACCTACGGCTTACACCTCCATCATTTAACCTATAAACACTGCCGGTAAAATCTAAATATTTTAAACTGCCATTACCTGCCAATAATGAAATAATAGTAAGATCGCCTGAGAAACACCTTTTAAACCATTCAGGCAGGGGTAAAATAGATTTTCTTACAAAAACGAGAGAAGATGTATGACCTATCCAAGTGTGGGCTACATCTACCATTTCAAAAACGGTTTTGGTCATTTTGTGATTGAACAAAGCTTCGGTTTTATTGTCGGTGACTGTGTATTCACGTTTAATAAGGGTATTATGAAAGCACATAGTAAAGCCGGGATTAATTTCTAAAAAATCCACCTGTTTTTGTAGTTTTAAAGGATCTGTCCAATAGTCATCTCCATCAAGTAATGCCACATATTTTGCTTCAGCATTATTAAGCATTACTACTATGTTTCTATCTGGATGATAAGGGCCTAAATTTTTTTCTTGATATATTACTTTAATTTTATCAGGAAATTTTTTTTCGTATTCTTTTAAAATATTTATTGTACCATCTGTTGAGCAATCGTCGCCAACTACTATTTTGTAATTAAATGATGTTTGCTGCATCAAAACACTATCTAAAGCCTGTGCTATATAATCTTTATGATTATAGGTAACAATTACAACTTCAACCAGAGGTTCTGTAGTCATTAAAAAACTTTTTTTACATCAGATGGCGTTGGAAAATTAGGTGTAACTAATTTGTCTTCTGGTTTGTAAAGATATGTGTGTGGAAAGCCTCGGTCAATAAATGAGGGGTCGTGTATATTATTGTATCTAAAATGGCACGACCATCTAATTTTATCAGTTATATTATTTCCTGATCGATGAACCAAAAGTGTAGAGAAAAATAAAGCATCGCCTTTTTTCACTTCTACGGTAACAAAATCACTTTCAGTAGTAGATTTTAATGTATGGTAATCATTTGATACTTCGTATTCTAATAGCCCTTCCAAATGACTTCCTGGAATAATTTCTAAAGCCCCTAACTCTTTAGGTATATCAATAAGTGGTATCCAAACTACAACAGAATCAATAGAACCTTGGGTAGTTCTAAAATCCTGATGAGGGGGCTTTTTCCAATCTACATCTCTTTTTCCAAGTTTAGCATTATTGAAAAAAATAACGGGTCGTACATTTATTATTGGGAAAGCAAGTCCCAGTTCTTTTAATTTAGAAATGATTTTTTCGTTTAATGATATTTGGTGCAATGAAATTAAATGTTGTAATTGTTTGCCACAATACATTAGGAGTTGAAAATCTTTCTCAAATAAGGCATATAGCGCTTGCTCAAATTCGGTTTCAGATATATTTAAATCTTTGATTAAACCAATTCTTTTTAATTGAATGCAAAATATTTCTTTGGCTTCATTTCTTATTTTATCTATCTCTACTTTGTCTATAAAATCGGTTAGTAAAATGTATCCATTTTTTTTATATTCACTTAAATTTATCATATTATAACAATTTAATCAATTAATGCATAACCAAATCCACCTCTGCCAAACCCATTTCCATTATAAAAAAGATGTTTTTTCCCTTTATAAATTACTACATAAGGATAAGCCAGCATTTCAGAGTCCCATCCTTCAGCAGAAAGCTCTAATCCAACTTGTTCATCTTTCCTTACCCAAGTTATATTGTCGGTTGATTCTGCATAACCTATTTTGTAACTATTTGCTTTATCCGTTCTATAATCGCTTATATCTCTATAGCAGTACCACATTTTATAAATTCCATCCTCATGTATTACAGATGGTCTTCCTATAGCTTCATTTTCATGTTTATATGATATAACAATCCTATTTGGTCTATCCCAATCAATGCCATTTTTCGATTCGGCGTATTTTAAGAGATACTGTGGTTCAGCAATACCATTAACCATTTTCCACTCAGTTCCTCCACAGTACCACATTTTAAATAAACCATCTTCATGCAATAAACAAGGAGTAACGACTAGATGTGGTTCGTCTTTTGTTCTGTCCATTATAGGGCCATCAAACATACGTTTAAATGTAATACCACCATCTTCGCTAACCGCTAAACCAATACAATTCCTGTAGCGTACAGTAGTGCTTGTGTTCCAACCACAGTAATACATATATTTTTTATTACCAACATTCATAATATATGAAGGCATAACTCCACAATCGTCAAAGCATCCAAGTTTTCCGAAATCTAGAATTGGTTTATTGTGTACATAGAGTATTTTTTTAGGGTCATCAGCACTAACTTCTATAAATGAGGTTAAAGAACGATTTTGCGAATCACGTGTACTAAAATAAATTCTAAATCTATCGCCAATTACATCAACAGTAGGAACCTGAGCATGGGTTTGTGCCCAAGGAGCTATTTTATCAATTTTATAGATAAAACCTTTTTTTTCCATTTTATTTTACGTTAATTTTCTTTCTTTTATTTGTTTTACATTGTTATATAGAGGGTCAAGATAGTTTGCCCATTTTTTTTCGTTATAGGCTTTAACTATATCTTCTACCGCATTTTCAATTGTTTTTTTTGGAAAAAGATTGAGCTCCTTTTTTATAAGATCAGAATTTACATGATATGAGCGCTCATCTTCTCTTGGTGGAGCATTTATTAGCTCTAAATCATTATTTAAAACTTTTTTTATTGTTTCTGCAATTTGCATAACGGCTGTGTTGTTACCGGCAGCATTAAATATTCTGCCATTTATTTTTTCAGATGGTATCGATATTAAAGTTACAAAAAAATCGGTGATATCATCTATATGTATTTGTGGCCGCATTTGTTTGCCACCCCAAACAGTTAATTGCTTATTATTTAATGCTACTGCTGTAAGTGTATTAACGCTTAAATCGAACCTCATACGGGGCGACCAACCACAAACAGTTCCACATCTTAGACTTACGGTTGTAAAATCAGCCGAACTTTGTTCTTTAATAAGTAACTCACTTTTTACTTTGCAACGCGCATATTCGGTAAGTGGGTTTACAGGGTCGTTTTCGGTTACATTATTATCAAAATTTATTCCATAAACACCAATACTCGAAGGGTTAATAAATCTGCTTATTCCCGCAGCTTTAGCCTCTTTAATTATGGAGTGATAAGCTTCGTAGTTAATTTTTTTTGTTAAATCTTGATCCAATTCGGCAGATGGGTCGTTTGAAATAGCTGCAAGATGAATAATGCAGTCCATATCAAAAAAAGCTTCTTTTAAACTGTCTGTATCTCTTATATCGGCTTTTACTAAAGTTAGCATTTTATTCTCTAACAAATCTTTAATTCCAATATCTGTATAGGTTAGGTTGTCATAAATTTTAACCTCATAACCTTTGGCTAACAATTTAGGAATTAAAATGGAGCCTATATAACCTGCACCACCTGTTACAACTATTTTCTTAATATTTTTCAAGGTTTTTCCCAGTAATTGTTTTGTCTTATTAAATCGAAATAATCGTCTCGTGTTATTCCAAAAACAATTCGATCCCAATATCTATTTTTACGAAAATACCAATTTCGTTGACGACCTTCTACTTTCCACCCACACTTAATAGTAAAGTTATATGCTGTTTCATTATACTCTATAACAGATCCATCTAATCTTTCAAAATGTAATTCTTCAAAAGCGTATCGTTCAATTGCCATAAAGGCATCAACACCATATCCTTTCCCTCTAATATCTTTGTCACCTAAAATTAAACCGGTAAATGCATGGTTGTTTTTCCAATCAATATTTACAAGGTTAATGGTTCCAATAACCCCCATATCGGGTGTATCAATTGCTAATCGTAAATTGTTTTGATCTTTACTTGCGTTTTGAAACCAAGCTTGCTGAGAAACAGCATTAACAGGAAAATGCCACCCGTCTAACATGTACCAAATAGCTGGGTCGTTAGACCATTTATGGAGAAGCGGTAAATCTTCTTCTTCAATAGCTCTTAAAATAACTTTTTTACCTTTTATATTCATTTCTTTAGTTTTTAACTAATGTATATTTATTTAATAATTTTATTGTTTCTTCTTTCGAATTAAACATCAAAACATCTAAAATTGAAAGATAAGGAACAAAATCATTGTTTATTTGCATGTACTTTATTTCTTCAGTTTTTATAAAATTAAGTGAAATTCCTTGATTCGTAAATTTTTCTGCTGAATATAAATCAACACCTCCAATTGGATTGATATAGTTGGTGGCTTTTTCTTTTAAACAAATATCAATTATCCTATCTTGAGCCTTTAAATCTTTGTTTTGATATACGGAAGATGAAGGTATAATTGTAGTAGATATATTAAGATAGGTAGTAATAATTTCAATACTATTTTTAATAAAACTTGATAGATTTAATCCATCAAAAGATAAAATGGAGGCTAAAAGTAATTTAACCGAATTGTAATGGGGGCTTTTTTTATACGAAAGCTCAATTGTTTTTAAGAAGTTTTTTTTAAATTTTTCAAATTCAAAAAGGTCAATCTCATTTATTAGTTTGTTTTGACTGGCTTTGTTGAGTGGTATTGTAAAAACCTGTTTAGGATTTCCACCTAATAAATAATTTCTGTTTATCCAACCTTTATTAATGTAATTTACATCATCGTAAACAACAAACACATCTACCGCTTTTATTAATTGAAAATAACCAATATAAGGTAGAAAATAGGGTTGCATTATAGCTACCGATTTCATAGAATACAAATGTATTATGATTTAGCCTTTTTCGCAGATTAAATAAATACTTGAACATAAATCGGGATAAACCATCCCTAGTTGATAACAGCCTTCCAAATATTCAGGTGTAATAACGTTTGCCTTTAAGGCCTCATCATATTGTGAACCAGATAATGCTTTAAAAAATACCCCGCCACGGCTAATTATTTTAAGCCCTGCTTGTCTGGCATCATAGTCTAAAGTATCTAAGCTGTAGGTGCAATTATGCCCATGTAGTCTTTCCGATTCAATAACGGCATTATTATATGGAATTAACCCCATTTTAACCGCAATTTGACGAGAAGCTGCATTTGCATTGGGAACAACTAAAAACAACCTGCCAGAATCTGATAACCAAGAATTAATTTTCTTTAATATTTCTACAGGCTGATCTAAATGTTCAAGTGTATGCATTAAAAAAATGCAATCGTATTTTTCTGTAATGTTGGCTTCTTCAAAAGTTGAAAAAATAAATTTAACAGAAGGCCCTACATTTTCTTTAGCTTTAGCTATTAATTCGTCAGAAGCTTCAATAACAGTAACATCACTATAAATTTGCAGAATTTTCTTTGTAAACTCACCAATATAACAACCCATTTCAAGTGCTTTACCTTTTACAAAAAATGGGTTAAATGTACGCATCATGAAATCTCTTAGTGTATAATCAAAATCATAAGCGTATTTTCTAGTATTATCTTTGTATTCTTGATTGTAGTCCCTTTTTTCAACTTGTTTGCTCATGCCATTTTATTTTACTATTTAAATCTTAATTTATCCTTGATCGCTTTTGTAAAAACGTTTTTCAGTTGGTTGATACCATTCTTCCAAAGAGGTAGGTGTTCTCGAATTGTAACCTAATACTTGTTTTAAACCGGCCGACATTTTTTCAACATTTTCATATCCTAATTGTCTGCAATAATCAAACTGTTGTTTCATAAAAGGACGTGAGTATATAAGGCTCAGTGCACGACGAGGACCATCCGTTTTATTTTCTCCTGCAGCATGCCATAAATTTGCATCCCAAAAAACAATGCTTCCTTTTTTTGCAACCACTCTTTCTGATTTCAAGAAAAAATAACTGTCGTCTGGTTTTTCTTTTTTAAGGTGCGAGCCGCTTAATAAATAAGTAGCCCCATTATCTTCCGTAAAATCATCTAATACTACTAAAATATTTAATAATAACTTTATATCGGAAGTGTATGTGCGAACGTCTCTATGCACATTACTGGCGTAAGTGTGTTGACCTCTAAGATTTAAATTTCCACCATATGTATTTAAAATGTATTTTCCTTCAAAATAGGTTTTAATTTCTTCATCTAAATAAAGGTGTGATAGGAAATCAAAAAAACTTTTTCCGTCAACTAATAAATGATGAGATGTACCTGCTGTATTTGTATCTACACCATTTTTTTCTTGAATAGGACGTCTAATTTTGTATGATGCTTCTAAATCTTGTTTTAATTTATCAATTAATGAGGGGCTAACTATTTCGTTAAAAATAATCCAACCCTTTTCTTTCATTAATTTATTGTATTGCTCTATCGAATATTCTTTAATTGCATTCATTTGGAACTTTTTTATTTTTAATGTTAAAAAAATTATAGGCGCGAATTAATTAATTTACTTATTCTTATAATGTCTTTATCTTTTAAATCGTAAAATAAGGGTAGTGCTAAAATTCGTAAAGAAATACTTTCTGAAATTGGACAAGACTGGTGTTTTAAAAAAGGTAAACTATTAAGAGATGGATAAAAGTATCTTCTAGTATTTATTTTGTTTGAACTTAATAAATCTTTTACTTCGAGAAGTTTTTTCTCTGACTGAAAAAGAACAGGGTAGTATGCGTAATTATATTCAAAATTAAGAATAGATTGTGGTTTAGAAAGAGTTTTTCCGAAATTCAATTCAGTGGTATATTTTTCTGAAATTTCTTTTCTTTTCCTTATTATTTTCTCTACCCAAGGTAAATTGCATAAACCCATAGCTGCATGAAACTCCGAATTTTTACCATTAATTCCAAGGCAGAAATAATTGTCTTCTGAATGTCCAAAAGTTTGATACAGTTTTATTTTTTTTGAATAACCTTCAATATTTGAAATTATAGCTCCACCTTCAGTTGTATGAAATAATTTTGTAGCATGAAAACTACAGGTACTTATATCTCCATATGAAAGTAAAGATTTGTCTTTATATTTTACACCAAAAGCATGTGCTGCATCATAAATTACCTTTAAGTTGTGTTTCTTTGCAATTTTTTCTATTACCTCTACATCACAAGGAAAGCCATATACATGTACAGCTAAAATAGCTTGCGTATTTTTTGTTATTTTTTCTTCAATTTTAGTTGCATCTATGCAAAAATCATCTTCTCTTATGTCTACAAATACGGGTTTGCAATTTTCCCATAAAATAGAATTAGTTGTGGCCACGTAAGAAAAAGGGGTAGTAATAACCTCTCCAGTGATTTCCAATGCTTTCAATGCAACTTGAATGGCGATAGTACCATTAGTGCAAAATGAAAGCGAATTAACTTTAGTATATTCTATTAATTTTTTCTCAAGTTCATTTACTAGTGGGCCATTATTTGTAAGCCATGTTCTTTCCCAAATCCCTCTTAAATATGTCTGATAATCTTCAATAGGAGGAAGAAAAGCTTTTGTTACATTAATAGTCATCTTCAATAATTATTTACCAGTATTAATATTTAACACTTTCTTCGTTAGTTACTTAACTGCTCGGCAGCCCCCAATAATAATAACTTATTTGATTACGAATATACTAAAAATTAAGGCTATTTAATGGAGCTGTCTTATAATTAGCTTTTACTTAATCAACCTAAACTCTGCCCTACGGTTTAGTTTATATTCATCTTCTGTACAAGATACACCATCAGTACATTTATTTACGGGGTCTTTTTCTCCAAACCAATCAACTTGTTTTACACGTTTTACATCAAACCCTTTTTGCTTTAAATATTTTATAACAGCTTTAGCACGTCTTTCTGAAAGGGCTTGGTTATATGAAGCGGAACCTCGTGAGTCACAAAAAGCCGATATTTCAATTATTGCATCAGGATGAGTGTTTAGGGTTGCTATATTTCTTTCAATTGCTTGTTTTGCGGCATCATCTGTGTTTGCTTTATTAAAAGCAAAATACACAGGCTCTAAACCAAATGTGTTAGTGGCTAATTGTACCGGTTTGCTTACAACAACTATATTTTTTTCATAGCTTAAAAAAGTATTGTCGGTTTTCTGAACTTCTACACGCACTTTGTAATTTCCTTCTTTCGAAAAATTATAACTGCTGCTGTTGGTATGTGTTTGTAAAACAGAATCGTTTACACCCCAGTTATACGTTTTAAATTCTGCCGGTAGAGCTTTTGCAGATTGTACAGTAAAATTTAATGGTTGATTTACATAAATAGTATCGGGTGCCGTAAAGCTTATTATACCTGATATATCAGCCGCATAAGTTTCAAATGGTGCCCGTAAAAAGGTTATTTCATAAATATCCATATCGCCATAACCACCTGCTCGTGATGATGATAGATAACCGTGAGTTTCAGTAGCATTAATAATCATATAAATATCGTCTCCTGCACTATTAAAAGGTAGATTCATGTTTTCCGGGCTACTCCAAGTTGTCCCATTGTAAGTGGTTTTAAAAATATCATACCCACCAAAGCCTTTATGCCCTTTTGATGAAAAGTAAAGCGTTTTCCCATCTTCGCTTATTAATGGACTTCCCTCATCCTCTTTAGTGTTAATAATATTGCCTAAATTAACAGCTTCAGCCCATTTACCATCTGCCTGTTTTTCAGCTTTGTATAAATCTAATCCCCCTTCGCCACCTTTTCTTTCACTCGAAAAATAAATTGTTTTACCATCATTACTTATACTAATATGATTTTGATAGATATCAGCATTAATGCTTGTATCTAAGGCTTTTGGAGCGCTCCAAGTATTATTTTGTAAGTCAGACTCGTAAATTTTATTTTTACGATAGGTGTAAAATTTATTTCCGCTATATGAAATAGAGATTACAGATTCATGATCTTTATTTGTATTATTAACGTCTTTAACATCTTTATCTGTCGGAGAAAATGGATGCGCATCTTTAAACTCTCCATCTTTATTTTTACGGGCAATAAACATATCCTCAAAATACTCGTTATCATTATTATCTATTTCTGTTTTTGGAAAATCTTTACGTCTCGATGTAAACATTAAAACTGTTTCATCTTTGTTTACCACTGGCACATACTCAGGAAATATGGTGTTTACTCCTCCACCCACATTTATAACTCGTATTTGTTTATGCCGTGCTGCTGCCGGGTTTTTTTCACCATACTCGCAATCAGCAATACTTTGGTTAATGCGCGTTCTTAAGGTTGTACCTTCTTCATCATCTTCAATAAATTTTAAGGTACGGTTATAATAATTTATTGCTTTAGGATACTGCTCAGTGTATTGATAATATTGTGCTAAACCATAGATAATTTCTGATGCCGTATCTTTTTTAGAAGCTCGCTCAGCACGTAAAAGAAATTTTCCACCTTCGCCCGGGTTATGCAAGTAATTGGTTTGCAATAACCCATATTCAAAATTGGCTTCGTAGTTATTGCTGTCTGTGCTTAATTTTTGTTGGTACTCTTTAGCAGCATGCTCATAATCGTTTTTTGTAGCATAAGTTTTTGCCTTACGAATGCTGCCACCTTTTGTTTGAGCCGAAATGTTAAAAGAAACGAGCAATAGAATAATTAGACTTATTTTTTGCATAACAGTTTATAAATGAGGACGCTAATTTAATGTTTTTAAATAAAAAAAGCCGTCGTTTACTAAAACGACGGCTTTTTTCTCTAAAAGAAAAGTCTATTTATGTGTTTTTTCGCTTGATACAGTTAATTTTTTACGACCACGTTTACGACGTGCTGCAAGCAATTTGCGGCCATTAGGCGTGCTCATGCGTAATGTAAACCCATGTTTATTAATTCTTTTACGTCTTGATGGTTGGAATGTACGTTTCATAATATGTTATCTAAAAAATGAGGGAGCAAATGTATTCATTTTTCTTGAAAAGAAAAAAATTATTTTCCTCTTCCCTGAAACACAATTAAAATAGTATAGATTATTATTTTAACATCTACTAAAAGACTCATGTTTTCGGCATAAAGCAGGTCATATTTAAGACGTTTTATCATTTCGTCCACATTTTCGGCATAACCAAATTTTACTTGCCCCCAAGATGTTATGCCTGGGCGTACACGGTGTAAATGCTTGTAGTGTGGTGCTTTTTCTATGATTTTGTCGGCAAAAAACTTACGCTCCGGGCGCGGACCTACAATGCTCATTTGCCCAATTAACACATTAAAAAACTGTGGAAATTCATCTAAACGGGTTTTTCGCAAAAATAAACCAAAAGATGTAATTCGAGGGTCATTTTCGCTCGATAGGGCGGGGCCATACTTTTCAGCATCAATAAACATGCTACGGTACTTAAAAATCTTGAAAGGTTTACCATGCAATCCCAGCCTTTCTTGTAAAAAAAATATAGGACCT
>Ga0210394_10002690_pt1 | contig 23895 bp, 18 predicted proteins | sample IncBWC12MmetaG_FD_160121 | JGI IMG/M metagenome (GOLD analysis project Ga0210394, IMG submission 160121) | Forest soil microbial communities from Barre Woods Harvard Forest LTER site, Petersham, Massachusetts, United States - Inc-BW-C-12-M | ecosystem: Environmental > Terrestrial > Soil >... | reverse complement strand
GAGCTCGTCGTTGCCCTGCTTGGCCGCACGCACGGCATAGTTCTTCTGCGTCGTGACGGTGTCCACGACATGAACCAGATGCGACACCGGCCCGGAGATCGTCGTATGCAATGTCGTCGCCAGCCGCATCGCGGCGGCCGACGCCCCTGCCATGACCAGCAGCATGGTCAAGGCATAGCCCCACATGCGCGCGCGCATCTCCGCCAGGTCGTGTTGGATGTAAACCGTGCCGGCATGCTCGCCCGCGATGTTGATGGCGCGAAACAGCCGCAACTGCCCGCCGCCGAACCGATGACCCTCGCGCTCGACGGTGGGCGCCTCGAAGTCGCCCGCCCACCCGGCGCGCCGATAGACCGCAAACGCCTTGCCTTTCTCGTCGTATATGGCCGCCCCGCCGATGTGCGGGTCCTCCGCGCCCAGGGACTTGAGCGTCGCCGCGGCGGAGGCGGGATCATTGAAGGTCAGGGCCGCCGAGCTGTTATCCGCCACCATGGACGCGGTGATTGACACGCGCTCGACCATCGCCCCGCGGGACACGACCTGCTCGTAGGTCCCGAACGCAAGGCCGGCCACGACCAGCGCCAGGCCGCTCGTCAACATCGAGATGATGGTGAGCTTGCGCTGGATGGGAACATCGCGCAGCAGGCGCATGCCGTTCACGGGGACCTCCTGTGCACGACCGTCGCCAGCTTCTGCAGCTGGGCGCTGATCTTCAGGCCCGCGTGCTCGGCCACATCGATGTTGATTTCGAAGCGAATCTTGTCGCCCTGCGGCAGTAAATCGATCGCGCCTCCGAGCGTCGCGAAGCCGGGCGACTCCCCGACCGTCAGGACCGGTAACGACTCGATCGCGGGCTCCAGGCCGGCAAATTGCGCCTCCTGCGCGGAGCCGACGAACAGCAGCTGCGTCACTTTCGCCTCTGCCGCCGAGGCGATCCGTCTCACGACGATCGTCCGGCCATTGACCTTGCGGTCCTTGATGAGGCGCTCGAGCGCCTGGACGCACGGGGAGTCGCCGAGCACACCAATCACGATCGGAGCGTCGTCATTGGCAAAAGTCTGCGCGGGCCAGTCGACGAACTTGGTGAAGTTGTAGAGGAAGGCCGCCTTGATTTCGTACTCTCTCGCAGGCGCCGCGGCGGCGCCCGCGGCAGCTGCTGCATTCGACGGCGCCGCCCACAGCAACCCATGCAGCACCATCGCCACCGCGATGGTGTGATTGCTGCGACTCAGTGCTGACGGCGACAGTTCCATGGTTGACAGCCGCTCAGTAGGTCCAGGTGAACTTAGCGTAGACGCTGCGCTGGACTTGCGTCGGCTGCACGGAGGTAACGAGGTCGTCGGACTCGACGTGGAGGTTTTGGAGCAGGTTCTGCCCCACCAGGCTCCATTCCAACCGTTCCGTAGATCGCCAGATCAATTGTGTGTCGAGCCGCGTATAGGACGGCACCTGTTGCGCGGGCAGACGGTCGACAAAATAAAGGCTTGTATTCCAGCCGAGGCCGTGGGGCAGATTCACCGCGGAGCGCAGCTGCGCCTGGTGGCGGGGGTTCGACCCCTCTGTGTTCGCTGCGGTTATCGTGTCCTGGCTGCCCGGGTCGGTGCGCAGATTCATGTGCAACAGCGCGTAGCCGGGACTCAGTGTCCAGCGATCCGTGACTTTGAAATGGGTGCTGAGCTCGAGCCCCTCGGTCGTGCCATGCATCTGGTTGCTGAATACGAGCGGAATGTCCACATGAGGAACCGGGTTGGTTTCGAGAAAGGGTGCACCCGGTTCCAGGGTCCGCAGCTCGCGATAGCGGTTATAGAACATCGACAGATCGACCGAGACCCGGCTGCCCGCCTGCACCCGGTAGCCGAGGTCGGTGGCGAGCAGATGTTCGGCTTCCTGCCGTGGGTTGCCGACCAGACCGACCTCGGCAGGAGTGCCATCGGGCAAAGTGAACGCCGCAATGTTGAAATCGCCATTCGCCTCGTTGCGGCCCGGTGTGCGGGCAGCCTCGGCAACCGCCGCCCATATCGTGTCGCGGGCGCTGGGGGTCCAGCTCACGCGGATGCTCGGCCCGAGCTCGAAGCCGGTGAAGGCGTTGTGCTCGAGCTTCGTTCCAAGCGTCAGGAATACGCGCTCAGGCGCCAGCGTGATTTCATCCTGTACGAAGGCGCTGAAGAGCTGCAGCGTCCGGTCGGCGGGGACAAAAGCGCCGTCAATGGTGCCGCCGATCTGATCGGCGCTGCGGCGATATCCCGCGCCCCAGACCACGTCCTGTCGGGAGCCCAGGCGTTGATGCCGCTGGAAGTCGAAGTCGGCCGTATTGCGGGCCTCGAACGTCGAGGGACCCAGGCGGAGGTAGCGGTCAAAATAAACCTGCACCGTGGTGTCGGAGCCGTTGGCAAGAACGTGATTCCATCGTCCCAGAATGTTCCCCCCCGATAGATCGGTGCGTCTCTGTACGCTCTCGTTGACCGGAGGAGAGATCGCAGCGACGTGCTCGATGACCGCTCCCTCGCTGCCGCTGTAAATGTCTCCTTGGGCCGTCAGGGAGTCGTTCCCGGATAAGCTCCCGTCCACCCGGAAACCGCCGTGCAGCAAGTGCCAGGCGTCGTCGTTGACGTCCCGTCCCGTCAGATCGGGCAAATCGCTGTGATCGAAGTACTTCGTGAACACCCGGTAGCTCGCATCCTCGCCGATTTTTCCGCCGTATTGCGCCGTGCCGAACGCCCGGTCCTGCGTTCCGCCACCGGCCGTCGCCAGTACGCCCTGGGTATCCTTGGCCTGCCTGGTAATGACGTTGATCACGCCATTCACGGCATTGGCGCCCCAAATGGTCGCGCCGGGCCCGCGAATCACTTCGATCCGCTCGATGTCCTCCAGCGGCACATCCTGCGTGTCCCAATTCACACCCCCGACGGTCGGCGTGTAGACGGCGCGGCCATCGATGAGCACCAGTAATTTGTCTGAAAACTGATGGTTGAAACCCCGCGCCGAGATGGCCCAGGTGTTGGAGTTGATTTGCGCCACATCCAGCCCCGGCACCATGCGCAACAGGTCTGGAATATTCAAGGCACCCGAGCGGCGGATGTCTTCCTGGTTGATGACGAACAGCGCGGCCGCGGCCTGCGAGAGCTTCTGTTCTCGCTTCGAGACCGAGGTCACCGATTCGTTCATCAGCTCCTCGATGCTCAGATCACCGAGGTCCCGGGATGCGGAGCTCTCCTGCGCAATGGAGCGCGGCACGCGAGCGGTCGCGGCCAGCACCATGAGAAGGAGAAGCGCGAAGCGGCGCCGGGTCAGGCTATGCACAGGCTATCCCTTCCCGGATTCCAGGCCGCGCTCGGGGATGCGAGCGTGTTGAGTTCGTGTTTACGCACGCGCAGCGTGTCCGTGAATGACGGGCGACCGGCCAGCTCCGTGAGCAGATCCCGACACTCGTCGGCGGGCATCGGCCGACTGAAGTAAAATCCCTGCGCCGTCTCGCAGCCGTGCCGCGCCAGCACCTCCAGCTGCTCCGCCTTCTCCACGCCTTCGGCCACCGCGCGCATCCCCAGGCTATGCGTCATGGTCAGGATTGCGCTCACGATCGCCTCATCGGTCTTGCTGGTGTCCAGATTCGTGATGAAACTGCGGTCAATCTTGATCACGTCGAGCGGCAGGTGCCTGAGATAGCTCAGACTCGAATAGCCGGTACCAAAGTCGTCCATTTCTATGGACACCCCGTCGGTCCGCAATCTCTGCAGCTCCGCGGAGTGACGCTGGGCGTTCTTCATCAAAGTGCTCTCGGTCAACTCCAGCGCGAGACGATGCGGCTGCATGCCCTCCTCACGCAGGATGCCGCCGATGCACTCCAGGTTTTTCAGGCGCTCGAGCTGCACACCGGAGACATTCACGGCCACCGGCACCACCGGCACGCCGGCGCGCTCCCAGCGCACTACCTGCTGGCAGACGCTGCGCAGGACGAACTCGCCGATCGGCACGATCAGCCCGTTCGCCTCGATGATCGGGATGAACTCGGCGGGGGAGACCGCGCCGAATTCAGGATGCCGCCAACGCAGCAGAGCTTCGAGACTCACCACACAGCGGCTGGCGATGTCCACCAGCGGCTGGTAGTGCAGTGTGAACTGGTTCTCGCGCAACGCGTCCTGCAGCGCCCGTTCCAGCGCACGACGACGCTGGGTGGCGCCATCCATCGCGTTTTGATTCCCCGCATGCCGCTGCGCATCGCCCCCCGGTACGGCCAGACTGTCGCGGTTGCGCTCGCTGATCATCGTCTGCAGCTGTTGCAGATGACGCCGCTCGCTGCGCGCCAGCCGCCACTTTTCCGTCAGACCGTCGGCAAGCTGCAGGACTTCCATGTTATCGAACGGTTTCTTGAGGATGACGAGCCGTTCGGGATGCGCAACCCGTGTGCGGATCTCATGCCATGAGTAGTCCGAATACGCGGTGCAAAGGACGATCAACACATCCGGGTCCTGTTCCCACAGCCTGGTAATGGTCTCCAGGCCGTCCCATCCCGGCGGCATGCGCGCATCGACGAAAGCGACGGCGTAGTGTTGATGCCTGTCCCGTGCATGACGGACCATCGCCACGCCTTCCTGTCCCTGCGAGGCGCTATCGACCTGGAATACGGGTAAAGCTGCGGTCTTGTTTGCCGCGTCGCCGAACACGGCGGCTTCGGATTCGGTCACCTGGGCGGAATTGACCAGTCCCGGACCGAGGATCTTGCGCATGTCCTCATGAATCGCCGGGTTGTCATCAATCACCAGGACGCGCCGGTTGGCACCTTTACTGTGATTCGTCACGTTGTGTTCCGGCACTGCATGTTGATCTCGATCCGTCTTTTCAAGTGTTGCGGGGCATTATCGCGGTAGAGCTAACGTCTTGAAGTTCTTCGGTTTCGAAGTGCGACCTGCACACATCGGTACTTTCCGCACACGAGTCATGACTTCTGACGCGAGGGGTTCCGCGAGGGAAAGGCTGTCACTCGTGTACCTCGTTGACGGCAACGAGGTGACAACGCAGGTACTTCTACGCAGTGTTGTCGACGAGCAGAGTGTGACGTGCTGCCGCGTCGAGTCGGCATCGAGCCGGACGATCAATGCGCATCTCGCGCGCGTCCTTCTTGAGCTCGGCGGCATGCTGCACCGCAAGCAGCGCAAATCGGATCAAAAACGTTGCGCTATGCTTTAAATTCTTCGACCATCGGCAAGCCGCCAACCAGCAGAGGGACCTCGGATGAGCGCGCGTGATGCCAAGCTTATGCCAGTATTAGTTTCGGGTGACGCCGAAGAGCCGGATTATCCGGTTCAGGCGTTGCTGGCGGCTATCGTGGAGTCTTCCGACGACGCGATTGTGAGCAAGACGCTCGACGGTCGTATCCGCTCATGGAACGCCGGTGCCATGCGGCTCTTCGGCTACACAGCCGAGGAGGTCATCGGCAAGCCGATCACGATCATTATTCCCCCCGAGCTTCATGAAGAAGAGCACCGCATATTGGAGAAGCTGAAACGCGGCGAGCGCATCGATCACTTTGAAACAACCCGGGTGACCAGGGACGGCCGCCGCATTCCCATCTCGCTCAGCGTCTCCCCGGTGCGGGATTCGCGCGGCGTCGTCGTCGGAGCCTCCAAGGTCGCGCGTGACATCTCCGAACGCAAGCGCGCGGAGCAGGCACTGCGCGAGAGCGAACGGCTGTTGTCGGCAGAAGCGGATGCGCTGGTAAAACTCAACGAATCGAGTTCCCGGCTGTGGCGTTCACGCACTCTCCAGGAGGGACTGGAGGTGATGCTCGCTGCGGTAATTGAATTACTCGGTGCCGACAAAGGCAACGTTCAGCTCCTGGAAGGAAGTGGCAAGGACGGCGTGCTCAGGATCGCGGCGCAACGCGGCTTCCAGCCGGATTTTCTCGAGCATTTCCGCGAGGTGTCCGCGGATGACGATTGCGCCTGCGGCAGAGCCTTGAGATCCGGTCAACGAATAATCATTGAAGATGTCGAGGCGGAGGCGCCACTTCGCGCCCCGGCCCGTGCGGCCGACTACCGTTCGGTAGTGACGACTCCCCTGATCGGTGGCGACGGCAAGCCGCTCGGCATGCTCTCCGCTCACTTCCGCTCGGTTCATCGACCGGGCGAGCGCGAACTGCGTCGCCTGGATCTGTACACGCTGCAGGCCAGCGATTTCATCCAGCGTTGCAGGATGGAGCAGGCGCTGCGGCACAACCAGGAGGCCCTGCACGAAGCCGATCGGCGCAAAGACGAATTCCTGGCGCTCCTTGCCCACGAACTGCGCAATCCGCTCGCTCCGATCCGTTATGCGCTGGCCACCAGCCGCAAAGCCGGACGCACGCTCGAGCAGCAGAAGCGAGCCGAGGAGGTCATCGAGCGGCAGGTCGCCCACATGAGCCGTCTGCTCGACGATCTGCTCGAGGTCTCGCGCATTACCCACGGTACGCTTGAGCTCAAGAAAAGCCGCACCGAGTTGACTGTGGTGCTGGGCGCTGCCATCGAGGCCGCTCGACCCATTCTGGACTCCAGGCATCACACGCTTTCCCTCGACCTGCCGAAGCAAACCGTGCGGCTGGAGGCAGATCCAGTGCGCCTGGCGCAGGTTTTTTCCAATCTCCTCATCAATGCGGCCAAGTACACCGACGCGGGCGGCTCCATAGAGCTGCGCGCGACTCGCGAAGAAAGCGCAGTCGTCGTCGCGGTGCGCGACAACGGCATCGGTATCTCGGCGGACATGATGCCGCGTCTGTTTACGCTCTTCTCCCAGGCGCACACAGCGCTCGGACGCTCGGAGGGTGGACTTGGAGTGGGGCTTGCGCTGGCGCGGGGACTCGTCGCGCTGCACGGTGGGCGGCTAGAAGCCCGCAGTGACGGACCTGGCCGCGGCAGTGAGTTCATCGTGCGATTGCCGACGGGTGCGCCCGCGTTTGAGGTATCTCAGGTCGAAGTGCGCGCGGACGGCCCCGTGACCGATGCGGGACTGAAGATCCTGGTGGTCGATGACAGCCAGGACGCCGCCGACACCTGTGCAACGGTGTTGGAGCTATCCGGCCACGAGGTACAAACCGCGTATAGCGGACGGCGGGCGCTCGAGCTGGCGAGGACCTTCCGTCCCCACGCGCTGCTGCTGGACATCGGCCTGCCGGATGTCAATGGCTACGAGTTGGCGCGGACGATTCGGGCTGCGCCCTGGGGCGGGGGCATGGTGCTCATTGCCGTGACCGGTTGGGGCCAGGGCAAGGACCGGCGCCGCGCGCTGGAAGCGGGCTTTGACCACCACTTGACCAAGCCGATTGCGGCGGAGACGCTGGAGTCTCTCCTCCAGTCCCTGGACCGGAGCGAACCTGATAGAAAGGAATACCTGGCTTCAGGAAAAGCTGGAACACGAGCAGCAGTGCCAGGACCGCGCTGAGGGGGTAAGCAATCGATCCCGCACCCGCCTCGCCGCTGAGGAGAATCGCGAGCGCCCCGGTCCCTTGAAACAGGCTCGTCAGCGGGTTCTCGCCTTGCCAGCTGTGATTGTTGTGGAACAGCCTGGGGCGCACGCCCGGAATGAGCGCTTTCGGCAGCACCAGGAAGCCGCTGCAGGCCCTCCAGCCGTGAAATCAGTAAAGTTACCGTTGCAAACCCCTTCGCACCTCGAAAAGGACCTTATGAAACTGGCCGTTGACGTGATCGGGTGGGCTGCTGCGCTGCTGATTATTGCGGCCTACGCGCTGTTATCAGCGGGAAGGCTCAAAGCGGAATCGTTGGCCTATCACCTCATGAACATCCTGGGGGCCGCCGGGTTTGTAGTGAACAGCGGTTGGAATGGTGCCCTGCCCTCTGCGGCCATGAACGTCGTCTGGATGGGAATCGGGGCTTATGCGCTGTTCCAACACCGCAGGCCCCAAAACAAGGCTGAATTGGAAGCCGAGTGAACACGGCCGTCATTGGGTATGCTAGGGCCAGCATTCCGCACGGACCGCGCACGGGTGCAACGAATTAAAAAAACCCGAACCCGTGCCGTCGTGCGCCGTCGGAAATCGAGTCACGGGGTCTGACATGAAGAACGTCTCGTTGCGTCGCCTGGGTATGGGCCGCCTGGCTGTCGTGGCCCTGGTGGTCGCATCGTCCGCGCACTCGGCTGCGCGGCCTGCGTCCCAGCGCGCGACTCCCGCACCGGGCGTGCACCTCGTGGCGTTTGGCAGCCGCAGCCCGGCACAGTGGCACAGCGCAACCCTCGGTAAGCTCGACGGCGCGCTCGCGGATCTCGCGCGCCACGCGTATCGCGTCCGTGCCGGCCACGCCCTCGAGGATCTGCATTCACTCAGTCCGGCTGCGCGTTTCGCGCCAGCTCGGGACAACTCCGAGCCCCTGGTGCTGGTGGATGCCGTCACCCGCGGCGACCCGCAACGTCTGCTGGCCGCGCTGCTGAGCCTGGGGCTCGAGCATCCCTCGCTCTATATCAACGACGTCAGCGGCTGGTTGCCGGTGAGGCAGATCGAAGCCGCGGCCGCCCGGGCGGAGGTTCACTCCCTGCGCGCCGCCATGCCCCATACGCGCGCCGGAACGGTCACCTCCCAGGGCGATTTCGCCCAGGGCAGCGCCACGTTGCGCTCCGCCTGGCCCACGCTCGATGGCACCGGCATTACGGTCGGGGTGCTGTCCGACAGCTTCAACTGTTACGCCGTGTACGCACAGCCCGGGAGCGGCGTCCCGGCTTCCGGAGCGACCGGCTACGCCTCCAACGGCTTCACCGCCGATGCCGCGAAGGACGCCTCCACCGGCGACCTGCCCGCGAGCGTCAGAGTGCTCCAGGAGGCGGGCACCGGGTCGATGGCCGGAACGTGCATGGATTTCGGCAAGCCGCTGCTGCTGCCCTACGGGGACGAGGGCCGGGCGATGTTGCAGATCGTGCACGACGTCGCCCCTGGGGCGAGTCTCGCCTTCCACACGGCAGTCGAAGGCGAAGCCGACTTTGCCAGCGGCATCACCGCGCTCGCGGCGGCGGGCGCCAGGGTTATCGCCGACGATATCGGCTACTTCAGTGAACCCTTCTTCCAGGACAGCCTGGTCGGCCAGGCGATCGACACGGTGGCGTCCCACGGCGTGGCGTACTTCTCGGCCGCCGGCAACGATGGCCAGCTGGCATACGACAATCTGGCGCCGCACTTCAACACGGCTTCCACCAGTCCCCCCGGCGAAATGCTGCTGAACTTCGACCTCGCCAATCCCGCCAGCACGACTGCCACGACGCTGCCGGTCACCATCGTCCCTGCCAGCACCGGCTTCGCCGGCGGTCTCGCTCCCGGGGAATTTGTCGCCGTGGTCGTGGAGTGGGATCAGCCGTACCTGACCGGCGCACCCGGTAGTCCGGGGGCGAGCAGCCGGATCGACGTGTGCGTGACCCCCGTGGCCGGCGGCACCGACACCATCACCGGCGTCGACGGCACCGCCATCACCTGCACGGGCCCGAATCAGATCGGTGTCGATGCGCTGCAGATCGTCATCATCGGCAATCCCGCCAACTCCGGCGGCAGCACCACGCCGGAAACGGTGAACATTTCAGTGGGCCTGCTGAACGGCACGCCGATGCCCGGGCGAATCAAGATTGCAATCGAAGACAACGGTGCGGGCAGCACCATCAATTCCTTCTTCGCTCCGAGCCCGACGCTGCAGGGACATCCGGGTGCCGCCGGCGCCGCCGCTGTCGGCGCGGCGTTTTACCTGCAGACGCCGCAGTGCGGGACCACGCCTGCGCTGCTGGAGCCCTTTTCCTCCGCAGGCGGTGATCCGATCCTCTTCGACACCACCGGCACGCGCCTGGCAACGGGCGTGGTGCGCCACAAGCCCGATTTCGTCGCTCCGGACGCTGTCAACAATACCTTCCTCGGTTTCGTCGTGACCGCCGCCGGCAATGGAATCGTCCAGTGCCGCAACAATCCGCAATTCCCGCTGTTTGCCGGGACTTCCGCCGCGACACCCCACGCGGCCGCCGCCGCGGCGCTGATGCTGCAGTCCAACTCCTCCGTCACTGCGGCCCAGGTGCTTACCGCGCTGCGGACCAGCGCGTCCGCGATGGGCACCACGACGCCTGATTTCCTGTCGGGTTACGGTTTCATCCAGGTCGACGCAGCGCTCGCCAAGCTGGCTCCCGCGGCGCCCACGATCAGTCTCTCCCCGACATCGATCACCGCGGGGATGTCGAGTACGCTAACGTGGTCAGCCGCCAACGTCACCGGTTGCACGGCCTCCGGAAGCTGGAGCGGCACGCAGGTTGCCCGCGGCACTCAGACCGTCACGCCCATGGCATCCGGAAGCCTCACCTACACGCTCACCTGCACCAACGCGGTTGGCTCAGCGAACAAGTCCGCGGTCCTCTCGGTGCAGCCCGCGCCGTCCGGAGGCGGAGGCGGTGGCCTCGATGCGGCGGCGCTCCTGGCCCTGGCAGGACTCGCCTGCGCACGGCGGCTGCGCGGGCGCCGGTCAACGCGTAGCTGGAACGGCGCGCGGTAAACGCCAGGCTTGCAGCGCCGCGAGCGGAAGCCCGTGCAGGGCACCTGTTAGACTGCCGCACACGGAAGACCCCTTGCGAGCATTGACGGCCACCTGGTTGTGCGCTCTGGCGGTGCTGCGTGCCGGCGCAACCTGCGCAGCCGGCACCACTGACACGCGCCTGACCAACTACGAGTTTGCGAGCGAGCTGGGCTCGGGCATTTACCAGATCGCCGGCCGCACCATCCAGGTCTATCAGCTGCGGCCGAGCTACAACCTGCGCCCCGCCGCACCCCGTGCCTCGCCGCCGGGGATCACTCTCATCCTCCCCGTCACCGTCGGCTTCTTCAATTTTCAGCCGACCGACCTGATACATCTGCATATTCCGACGCAGATCGGCGCCCTGAGCTTCGAGCCCGGCGCGGAGCTCGACTATTGGCTGAACGATGCGTGGCACGTATATCCCTATATCAAGGCGGGCGAGACGTTCGCATCCTCGAAGCAGATCAACGCCGTGATCTATGGCGCCGGCATTCGCAGCGACTACCGCTTCGAGGTGTTCGGCAGCGCCGGGCTGTGGCGGGCCGAACTGGCCCACGCCGGCGTGCACTACCACAGTGCTCTGCCGAATGACTCGTTCACGAGGCTGCGCGACGGGCTCGAGCTGCGCCGCAACTTCGAGTGGCCGTTGCGCGCTCGCCAGGCGCAGCTGGGGCTCTACGGGGTGACCGACATTTATCTGGATGCGCCTTCCGGCCCGGCCTCCGGCATCAGCGCCCGCACCGTGCAATTCGAGGCGGGCCTCATGTTCGGCGCCAATCCCATGTGGCAGGTTCACGGCATCCCCGTTCCGCGCCTCGGCATCGGCTACCGCGTTGCCGGCGTGCTCTCGGGGTGGCGCCTGGTTATCGGCGACCCGTTCTAGTCAACCGGGCGCCCGCCAATCCGTTAGGCTCAACATGCGCTCGCCTGAGGTCACGCTCATGATCAAGCACCTGATCCGCGCCTGTATCGTCGTTCCCGGCGTCGCCGGCCTGCTGGCATCGTGCACGTCGCTGTACGTGAGGTCCGACGTCAACCACGCCCTGATCGCGAGCGTGCACTGCCACACCTTCGCCTGGGCGGGTGCGTTCCACGGCGACAGTCCGCTGCGCAACACCATCGCGAATCCATTGAATGAAAACCGCTTGCGCAGTGCCATTGCCGCTCATCTGGGGTCGGGTGGAATTCAGCCGGCGGCCGCCGAGGCCGACTGCCTGGTGGGCTACGGGATCGGCTCGAACACGGTCGTGGACGGCTATCCCTACGGTTGGGGCTGGGGCTGGGACGGTTACGCCTACCGTGAAGGCATCATCGCGGTGGATCTGTACGACGCGAAGAGCCGTCAGCCTCTGTGGCATGCGTCCGTGGAGCAGAGTCTCTACGGCGTGAGCGGCGCGGAAGCCGAGAAAAAGATCGACGTGGCGGTGGCCGCGATCTTCGCCAAGTACCCCGGTTGAGCCGCCGTTTCTTGTCCCGCGAGCGTGCGCGGGGCAAGATCAGCCAGTGAAGAGTCCCTTCACTCTGGGCGTGGTGTTCCTCAACGTGCTGCTCGATCAGCTGGGACTGCCCGTGCCCGCAATCCCGACCCTGGTGATCGCCGGCGCCCTGGCCGCCGATCACAAACTGCCCGCGGCTCCCCTGTACGCGCTCGCGGTTGCGGCCTGCGTGCTCGGCGACAGCGCCTGGTACCTCGCGGGCCGGATCTACGGCGGCCGCGTCATGAATCTGTTGTGCCGCATTTCCCTGACACCGGACTGGTGCGTCAGCCAGACCCAGGCGAGCTTCGAGCGCTGGGGCGCGAAGGCCCTGATCTTCGCCAAGTTCGTTCCCGGCCTGTCGATCATGGCGCCACCGCTCGCCGGCGCCGTCGGCATGCGCTTCCGTCGATTCGTGGCCTTCAGCATCCTGAGTGGGGGGTTGTGGGTGGGCGCGGCGCTGCTCGTGGGCGTGATGCTCAGGGCGCAGATCGAGCGCTTGCTCCCTCAGGCAGCTGGCGCGGGCGGCGCGGCGATCGTCATCATTCTGGTACTGCTCAGCGCCTACATCCTCTTCAAGTGGTGGGAGCGCCGCCGCTTCTACCGCGCGCTGCGCATGGCGCGCATCAGCGTAGAGGAACTGCATGAGCAGATGAGCCGCGACCCTGCGCCCCTGGTCGTGGACGTGCGCTCGGCGACGGCCCAGGCACTCGAGTTGCACCGCATCCCCGGCGCCCTGCACGTGCCGGTGCCGGAGGTCGAGAGCCATATGGGCGGGTTCACGCGCGACCGCGAAATCATCCTCTACTGCACCTGCCCGAACGAAGCCTCCGCCGCGCAGGCGGCGCGGCTCCTCATGAACAACGGCTTCAGCCGCGTGCGGCCGCTCTATGGCGGACTGGCTGCGTGGATTGCCGCCGGGTACGCGGTCGAGGACATCCCGGTCGCGAGCGCGGCTGTGCCTGAACTCGCCGTCGCCGACATCCTGAAGCGTGCGGGGCCTTAACCAGCCCTCAGTTGGGCTTCAGGCCGTAGACATCCAGTTCGCCCGAGATGGTGGTCGATCCAACCGTCCCGCCGGTGTTGTTGCCGCGCGTACCGACGTACACCTTGCCATTAGCCACCGTGGGCACCGCGAACTTCACCGCATTCCCCGCGGCGTCCGCGCCGACCATGGAGCTGTTCCACAACTCGGTCGCGAGATTCGTCGCGTCGTACGCGTGCAGGACTGTGGCAGCGCAGGCCGTGGACATCGCGGTGCAGTAGTTTGAGCTGTCGATACCCCACACGATGCCGTTGCTGCCAGCCCCGCTGGCTGAAACGGACGGCGTCGAGCCCGGAAAGGCGAAGGTCGCGGCCGATTGCGAGGTCGGCGTCGTATTGAAGAGGTTGGTGGAGGGATCGAACGCATAGGCGAGCATCGAGGTGGCGACGGGCGCGATGTACAGCGTGTTATTCCAGAAGGCGGCGGTCTCATAAATTTCGTTGCTGCCGAGCAGGCTGAAGTGCTGGTACGCATTCGGATCGCCCGATCCGCCCATGGCGTCGCCGTTCAGGAGATAGAGCATCCCGTCCTTGCCACCGCCGACGACCAGGTGCTGGGGACCCGTGCTCAGATTGAGCACCAGGGCGGAGCCCCCGGAGCCGAAATCAAAGTCTTGACTATTGTCGGTCGCCTGATCCGACGGGGTGAACCACGACGAGACCGCCAGTGCGCTGTTGAGCTGCAGGAAGCAATCGCCGTAGTCATTGGTGGGGCCGGTCGGATTGGTGACGTCGAAGGTGCCGTTGCCGGTGATGACGTACAGGTGGCCGTTGGTGTCCGCTGAGGGCGCACCGCCACTCATCCAGATGCCGCCCTCCTGGGTATTGGGCGTGACAGTCAGTGCCGCGGACTGCGTGAAAGCCGCGCCGTTGTAAACGTAGCCCGCGATCCACCCATACCAGGGCGGCGCGTCATCGTGCGAGCCCCAGGCGACGTACACCCTGCCGTTGACCAGCGCGAGGCCGGCGCGTTGGTTCTGATAGCGTGGACTGAACGCCACGCGCGTGCCGCCATCGCCGGTGCCCGGATAGCTCGCCGCGATGGCCACCGGCGATCCGGATTTCTCGTGGCCGGTCGTGAGATCGATGGCGTGCAGACGCTGGTAGAAGTTCGTGCGTCCCGAGTCCACCGATTTCGAGACCACGTACAGGATAGCGCCGGCGGGGTCGATCACCGGGGTGCCGATCACACCCACTTCGGGTGTGATATCGCCCCCTGAACCCGGACCGAAGCCGACGAGAAAGTCGCTGGTTCCGCTGGGCACCGTGGTCTCGCCGGCCGCGGCTCCGTGTCCGGTGTCGATGAGACTCACTTTCCACAGCTGCGTGCACGGGCTGGCATCGGCGTCGAAGGCGTACAGGCTGTCGTGGGCCGTGGCGACGAAAACGACATTGTGACGGGCACCCCCCACGCTCAGGTTGGCGACCCACAGCGGCTGCGCGTACACCGCGCCATCGACGCTACAGGAAAAGAGCTTGCCGAAGCTGCCGGTGTTCACGTTCGCGGGGGTGAGCGCGTATTCGCGCGTGTTGGCTCCATCGCGCTCCAGGTCGTTGTGGTACGTGTACACGCCCGGCAAGTCGGTGACTCCGACGCTGAGGGAGGCGCTCTGGGCGGTGTCGGTGACACTCGTGGCCGTGAGCGTGTAGACACCCGCGGCGGAGGCGGCGGTGAACGTGACCGGCGCGCCATTCAGGCTGGTGCCGGGATTGAAGGTGCCGCCGGCGGGACTGACGCTCCAGGTGACGCCCGCGTTATCGTTGGTCGTCGCACTGACCGGGAGCGCTTGGCCGACCGCCAGGCCGGCGCGCCCGGGGGAGACGGCGACCGTGATTGCCGCCGGGCTGATGGTCATCGTGAGCGTGACGGTTTTCATCTGCACGGTTTTGCCGGAGTCAGTCACCGTGAACGTCAACGGCGTGCGCCCCGTTGCGGTCGGGATGCCGGAGATCACGCCCGTCGATGCAAGAGCGAGCCCCGCCGGCAGGGTTCCCGCGCTGAGCTTCCACGAATGCGGCAGCGTGCCGCCGGTGGCGGCGAGTGCGCTGCTGTAGGCCCTCATGATCTGGCCAGCGGACAGGGAGGTTGTGGTGATCGACAGCGGTACGGGTCCCGGGTCCGAGTTGCCGCTGCCGCCAGAGCAGCCCCACAGGAGCGCAGCGGCACTGCCCATCACAAACAGGACAACCGCCGCGGCTTGACGGCGGGGTGTGGCAAACAGCATTACTGCGCAATTCTCCCTGAAGCCGCGACTCAGGTTCAGCCTACCGTACCGATGTCCCCGACTGTGTGATTTATGTCTTAGCTTAACTGACCGCGTGCCTGCAAGGCGTCGCCACTCAACGACGCCGGGGCGTACGGGGAATCACGTACTTGACCGGGGCGGCCGCCGGTCAAACGGACGCGCCGCGCCGCAGGAGCGCCGCAGGAACTCACATGCGGGCGTGCTGAGGCGCGTCGTTACTCTCCGGGGAACGGCTGCTCGCGGCGGCCGCCGCCGGCCGCGGCGCCGCCTCCAGGCGCGCGCGAATCTCCGCCCACAGCGCGCAATAGATGCGTGCCGGCTCGCTCTTGGGAGCGCACGCGGGCAGGGGTGCGCGGCGCACGCTCATGCGCTCGATCTGGCTCGAGTACGGCACCTCGGTGGCGAGCATCGTCGGGAACTGCTCACGCGCACTCGCGATCAGCTCCCGGTGCAGCGCTCTGCGCCGGTCGACCATGGAGAAGAACGGCAGCAGAGTGAGATCGCTCCACCCCTCGGCGACCAGGAAGTCCCGCAGCTGGACGAGCATGCGAACCGACAGCGGCGTCGGCACCAGCGGCACGATCACCACGTCCGCGGCGCGCAGCACATTCTCCGACAGCAGCGATATGCCCGACGGACAATCCAGGAACAGGGCGGCATAGATCTCACGCAGCGGCCGGCTCATCTTCAGCAGCCGCTCGGTCGGATGCCGGCGCTCGGCGAGGTGCACCGCGAAGTTGCGGTAGGAGAAGTCCGCCGGCAGCAGATCCAGCCCCGGATAACCGGTCGCGAGAATCAACTCCGGCAAGCCGCGTTTGCCCGCCAGCAGCTTCTTTGCCGAAGCGTGTTCCTGGCGCTCGCCGCGCAGCGCGTAGGTCGCACCGCCCTGCGAATCGAGGTCCCACAACAGCGTGGTCCATCCGCCGGCCGCGCACAGGTAGGCGAGATTGACAGCCGTGGTGGTCTTGCCGACGCCGCCCTTGATATTGGTGACCGCGATGATCTTCACGGCGCGAGCATACGCTCGCGCGGATACAAAGCGGAAACAGCCGCGCCGCGCTGCGGACGCGGCGCGGGATTACCGGGCTCGCGTGAGCCGCGTGTGGACGAGTACGCCGAGGTGGCCCACCAGCAGCAGCGCTGCGGCGAGCATCGATGACACGATCAATTCCATGAATGCAAGCCTTTTCGAGTCTGTCGGGGTGCGCAGTCTACGCACCCATTGTTACGCGTAGCTGAACGAGCGCACTCAATGGTGACAGGTTACTCACTTTTCAACGCACTCCGGCTCCTTGTGGGCACTCATGCCTCACCCCTTCGGGAGAGGCCGGTCGCTAAGTCAGTTCAAGTCAGCTGATGGAGCCGGGCTTGCGCAGCATCTTGCCGATGTCGGCGACGTGGGCCTCCTCGGCGGCAATCTGCGCGCGCGCGTATTCCTCGAGCATGATGTTGCGGTCGGCCACCGCCGCCAGCAGCTGGCGGTACTCGGCGAGTCCTTCCTGCTCGTGCGTGAGTGCCTCGCGCAGAATCTCATCGACGTTGTGCTTGTGCGTTTCCAGCAGCGAGCCAATCTTCAGGGACGGGTGACCCGCGAGATTGGTGATGTGCTCGCCGGCCTGAACCGCGTGCGCCTGGGCCTCATCGGCCTGAGCGCGCAGCCACGCGACGATCGGGATGCGGTTGTGGCCGAAGATCATGAAACTGTAGTGCAGATAGCGCACCAGCCCGGCGAGCTCGAGCTCGAGAATGCGGTTGAGGGTTGCGACCACCTTGGTGATTTCAGCGCTGCTGAGTTCAGAGGCCATAGGGATCTCCGCAGAAGGCGTGCGCGCCGATGTTAAGCCATGCGGTGGTGTATCGTACATGCCCCAGGCGCAGCGGTCGGGAGCGCACGGCATGAGCGGCTTTTACGATATTGCGGTGGTTAAGATCGACGGCACCGAGGACCTGTTGGGAGCGCTGCGGGGCAAGGTAACGCTGGCGGTGAATGTCGCCAGCCGCTGCGGCCTGACGCCGCAGTATGCGGGACTCGAGCAGCTGCACCGCGAGCTGCGGCAGGAAAACTTCACCGTGGTGGGTTTCCCCTGCAACCAGTTCGCGGCGCAGGAACCCGGCAGCGAGGCGGAAATCGCGGCCTTCTGCCGCAGCAACTACGACGTGAGCTTCCCGCTGAGCGCGAAGCTCGAGGTGAACGGCGCCAACCGCCATCCGGTCTACGGCTTCCTCCTCTCTGAGGACCGTGGCATCGCCGGCGACATCAGCTGGAACTTCGAGAAGTTCCTCATCGGCCGCGATGGCCGGGTTCTGAGGCGCTACCCGCCGGAAACCAAACCCCAGGACAGCGGTCTCATGCAGGACATCGCCGAGGCGCTGTAGCGCTCCCCCATGCCCGACTTCGACTTCGCCATTCTCGGCGCCGGCGCCATGGGCTCGATCGTCGGCGGCCACCTGGCGCGCGCCGGTCACTCGGTCGCAATGCTGGCGCGCGGTGAGCGCGCGCAGCAGCTCGAGCGGCTCGGGCTCACGATCCAGGGGCTGGTGGCGTTCACCACCCCGGTCGCCACGCTGCGCGAGCCCGCGGCCCTCAAGAGTGCCGGCGCGCTGATCGTCGCCATGAAAACGCCCGGTACCGCCGCGGCGCTCGCGGCGCTGCGGCATGCGGACTTCGGGGTGACGCTGTCGATTCAGAACGGACCGCTGAAGAACGAGTTGCTCGCGCAGGCGTTCGGCCCGGAGCGGGTGCTGGGCGCGCTCGCCGACACCAGCGGGGAGCTGCTGCCCGATGGAGCGGTGCTGTTCACGCGCAACGTGAACATACTGGTGGGCGAGCTCGGCGGCGGCGACAGTGCGCGCGCACAGCGCCTGGCACACACGCTCGACACTGCAGGCGTGCGCGCCGCCGCCACCCCCGAGATCCTGACACTCGAGTGGTCAAAATTCTGCGCCTGGGCAGGACTCATGGCGCTGTCGGTGACCACGCGTGCGGTCACCTGGAAGTATCTGCTGGACCCGGACTGCGCCCTGGTGCTCGCGCGCCTGGTGCGCGAGATGGGCCTGCTGGCGCGCGCACTCGGCATCGGCTTGAGTGACCGCTCGATCCTGCCGGCTGCGAGCATGTGCGCCGGCCCCGAGGCGCAGGCAGTAGCGGCCGTCATGAAGGCCGGGCGCGAGTATCGGGCGAATGCGCCGGGCCACCGCCTCTCCTCGCTCCAGGACCTGGAGGCGGGCCGGCCGCTCGAAGTGAACGAAACCCTCGGCTACGCCAGCGCCAAGGCCCGCGAGCTCGGGCTGACGCTGCCGCTGCTCGAAGGCTTTGCGCTCCTCATCGCCGGCCTTGACCGCGTGCGGCGCGACGCGCTCCCCGCAGCAGCGGTCTAAGATCCGCCCGCGAGCCCGCGATACTCGAGCAACGGGGCGATCTCGGGCGCACGCCCGTAGAAGTTGCGAAACAGCACTTGCGGGTCCTCGCTGCGGCCGCGCGACAGCACCTGCGTGCGCAGGTAGTCCCCGTTCGCGCGCGTCAGTCCCCCGTGGGTGTGAAACCACTGCCCGGTGTCACGCGCCAGCACCTCGCTCCACAGGTAGGCGTAGTAGCCGGCCGAATAACCGCTCTCGAAAATGTGCGAGAAGTAGGTCGAGTGATAGCGCGGCCGCACCGGGGCGTAGTCGAGGCCGCTGTCCTTGAGCGCGGCCTGCTCGAACGCGGGCACCGCGGCGGCGCTGGGCGCCTGGGCGGCGCTGATCTGGTGCCAGGCCTGATCGAGCAGTGCCGCGGCGAGGTATTCGGTGGTGGCATAGCCCTGGTTGAACTTCTGCGCCGCCAGCACCTTGTCGAGCAGCTCGGGCGGCATCGGCTCGCCGCTCTGGTAGTGGCGGGCGTAATGCGCGACCACGCTCGGCTCGCGCGCCCACATCTCGTTGTACTGCGAAGGGTACTCGACGAAGTCGCGCGGCACCGCCGTGCCGGCGAGCGTCGGGTAACGCACGCTCGACAGCATGCCGTGCAGCGCGTGGCCGAATTCGTGGTACATCGTGATGACTTCATCGAAAGTGAGCAGCACCGGCTGGCCGGCCTGGGGCTTGGGGATGTTCAGGTGATTGGCCACCACCGGCTTGTGATGCAGCAGCTTCGACTGCGTCACGTAGGCGGCCATCCACGCCCCACCCTGTTTGTTGTCGCGTGCGAAGTAGTCGGCGAGGAACAGCGCGAGCGGCTGGCCGTCGGCGTCGAATACCTCGAACACCCGCACATCCGGCTGGTAGACCGGCAGGTCGTGGCGCTCCTTGAAACTCAGGCCATAGAGCTCGTGCGCTGCGTAGAACACACCGTCCAGCAGCACGTGATCGAGCTCGAAGTACGGCGCAACGCGCGCCTGATCGAAATCGTAGCGAGCCTTGCGCACCTGCTGCGCATAGAACGACCAGTCCCAGGGCTGCAGGGTGAAAGACGGCGTGCCGCTCGCCTGCGCCTGCGCGTCGATCAGCTTCTGGATGTCGGCGGCTTCCGCGCGCGCGCGCGCCAGCGCCGCCGGGGCCACCTGGCCGATCATGTCGCGCACCGCGCCGGGCGTGCCGGCCGACTCGTCCTCGAGCTGATAAGCCGCATGGTTCGCATAGCCCAGCAACGCCGCACGCTCGGCGCGCAGCTTCACTAACTGCGCGATCACCTCGGTGTTGTCCGTCGCCCCACCCTGTCCCCTGCCGATCGACGCCTGGTAAATACGTTCGCGCAGCGCGCGGTTGGTGAGCTCCGCCAGCAGCGGCTGGTTGGTGGTGTTCTGCAGTGTGATGAGCCACTTGCCGGTGAGACCGCGTGCCGCCGCTGCCTGCGCCGCGGCGCCGATCTGCCCCTGCGACAGGCCATCGAGGTCCTTGAGGTCGTCGACCGCCACCGCGCCAGCGGCGGTGGCCTTCAGCACGTTGTGCTTGAAGCGCGTCGTGAGGGAGGAGATCGCGGTGTTGAGCGCGCGCAGGCGCGTCTGCTCGGCCGCGGTCAGACGGGCACCGGCGCGCACGAACTCGGTGTGGTAGCGCGTAAGCAGCTGCAGCGACTCCGGATCGAGGTGCAGGCTCGCGCGCTTCTCGTACAGCGCATCGACGCGCGCCCACAACGCCGGATCCAGATGAATCGCGTCCTGCTGCGCGGTGAGCTTGGGGGCCATCTCGGTGTCGATCTCCTGCATCCGCGGGTTGGTGTTGGACGCATTGAGCCGCCCGAAGGCCGTGTCGACGCGCATCAGCAGCTGCCCGGCGCGCTCGAGAGCGACGATGGTGTTGTCGAAGGTGGCGGGCTGCGGGTTGTGAGCGATGCGGGCCACCTCGCTCAGCTGCTCGCGCATGCCGGCCTCGAAGGCGGGCAGATAATCGCTGTCGCGGATGCGGTCAAAGGGTGGCAGCTCGAAAGGGAGCGTGCTCGGCTGCACGAACGGGTTGTCGGCCATTGCGGGAGTCCTTGCAGTCTTGTGTCCGGGCCCGGCGCCGGCGGCGAGCGCGGCGACCGGGAACGTTGCGGCGAAGACGCCTAAGTACACGAGTCTCATGGCTGTTGCCCTTGAGTTTTGAGCCCGCGGAGATCTTCAGGTTAGGCCGCGGGCAGGGCGCAATGGTATCCTTCGCGCCCCTTCGATGCGCGTCCGTCTGGCCGCGCGCTTTTTCCTGGCGCGGCGTGCTGCGCGCGCGTTCCCGTTTCACACAGGACCCTTATGAGCATCACGCAGGACCAGGTCGTCAGCATCCACTACACCCTGAGGGATGACGCGGGCGAGATCATCGACAGCTCCCCGGACGGGGAGCCGCTCGTCTACCTGCACGGCCATGGCGCTCTCATACCCGGTCTCGAGCGTGAGCTGGCGGGCAAGCGCGCCGGGGACAAGCTGCAGGTGACGGTCTCAGCGGCCGATGGCTACGGCGAGTATGACCAGAAGCTCGTGCAGCGAGTGCCGCGCCGCACCCTCAAGGGCCTGGCGAACCCCAGGGTGGGCATGCGGCTGCAGGCGCACACCGGGCAAGGCGCGCGTGCGCTGACCATCACCCAGATCGCCGGCGACATGGTGACCCTCGATGGCAATCATCCGCTCGCCGGCAAGAACCTCCATTTCCAGGTCGAGGTTGCCGGGGTGCGCGCCGCCAGCGAGGCGGAGCTCTCGCACGGGCATGTGCACGGCCCCGGCGGCCATCATCAGTGATCGGCTGCCAGGCGCGCGAACACCGCCTGCATGACCTCGACTCGCCTGAGGTACGCGCGCGGATCCTGATCGCCGCAGCGCTGGGCGTCGGTGAAGCGAAATCCCTGGCGCACGTAGCTCGCACCGCCACCCGCGCCGCACAGATGCACGGCCGCAGCCAGCTGGTGCTGCTGTGCGGACGTGGCGCGGGTGATTGCGAAGCGCCCGAGGATGGCGCTGACCTTCAGATCGAGATACGCCGAAGTGAGCTCCACCGCATCGCTTGGCACCACACGCCAGTACAGAGCGTTGAACCAGCACGCGCGCCAGTCATTCCAGGGGCCCTCGCGCACCAGCACGTGACCGTGGATGCAATAATGCCGCGCCTCGGCAAACGTGCCGTCGGTGATCTGGTACATGCCGACGGCACTGGATGCCGGCCGGTACAGCTCGAACGGCTTCGCAGCCCATGACCAGCGCCAGTAGGTGCGCACCAGCGGATTGCCCGACCCCTCCACCTGTGCAAGCGCGGCCAGCAGCTCCGGCGTGATGGTGCGGGTTGCGTAGCGGCGGAAGAGCGGTGCGTACTCACGCCAGGTTTCCGGCGGGGTCTTGTACAGCGTGCCGCTCACCGGAAAGAACAACTCCGTGGGCTTGCGGACAACCTGGTAGATGCCGTTCACCCCGAGCGCCAGGATGGCAACCAGCAGCACGCCGATCGAGACACGCACGGCCGGCGGCGCCCGCCGCAGGCGCCGCAGCCAGCGCCGCCGCACCGCCGGCGCCGGCCAGAGCGACAGGCGCCACGACCGCCGCGCCATCACCTAAGCCCTCGGTGCACGAGCGGGCCGCCGTGCACTAACATGCGCCGCACGGGCGTGAAAAGAGCGGGGGTTGCACGTGTCGCGTGATGCAGTGGAAGTCGCAACCGGCCGCGATCCGGCGGGCACCGTGATCTGGCTCCATGGCCTGGGGGCGGACGGCCATGATTTTGAGCCCCTCGTACCCGAGCTGGTGCGCCCGGGAGAGCGGGCGCTGCGCTTCGTGTTTCCGCACGCACCGATCCGGCCGGTGACGCTCAACGGCGGATTTGCCATGCGCGCCTGGTATGACATCGTCGCGCTCGATCGCGACGGGCCCGAGGACGAAACGGGGATTCACAGCTCACAGGCCACGGTGGAAGCGCTGATCCGCCGTGAGAACGCGCGCGGCATCGGCAGCGAGCGGATCGTACTGGCGGGATTCTCCCAGGGCGGCGCCATGGCGCTGTTCGCGGCAGTGCGCTACCCGGACAAGCTCGCCGGCATCATGGGACTGTCGTGCTACCTGCTGCGCGCTGCGCGCCTGGCGGCCGAGCGCGGGGCGGCCAATCAGGCCACGCCGGTGTTCCTCGCACACGGCACGCAGGATCCGGTGGTTGCCCCGGCTCTCGGGGAAGCGGCACGCCGCCAGCTGGAAGAGGCCGGTTATGCGGTGGAATGGCATGCGTACAGCATGCCCCACTCCGTCTGCCCCGAGGAGGTCGCCGATATCGCCGCGTGGCTGCGTCGCGTGCTCTGAGCGCGCAGCCCGCTCATCCTGAGACGCTTACCTCAAGGGCGCGCTTCCGCCTGGGAATCCTTCTTGGCGTCCGGCTTGTGGGCTTTGCCGTCGTCGGGGCGCGCAGGCGCTGTCTTGGCCGGCGCGGCCTTCACGGCAGCTGTCGTGGCCGCGGGTTTACTGGCTGCCGGTTTACTGGCTGCCGGTTTACTGGCCACCGGTGTCCCGGCGGCCGCGGCCTTCGCGGGCGGGGTCTGCACCGACCGCGCCGGGGGCGCGCGCTCTTCGTGTTGTGCCGGGTGCTGCGGCTGGGCGCTGCCGGCGGAACCGGTGTGCAGCGGCTGCGACTCGCGCGCAGCCACCGGCTGCAGATGTACATCGGCTGCGGTCGCGTGGGGCTTCGGGGGCGGAGGTGCAGGCGCCGCATGCGCGGACACGTACGGCGCTACCGGTCGCTTGGACACCGGTTCCGGCGCCCGTGCCTGCACCAGGGCCGGACGCGCCGCAGCCAGATGCGGCGCGGCGGGAATCGAGGAGCTGAAGCCCCGGCCGTTCGCCGTGGCGGCAGGCGGCGCCACGATGGTTACGTTCGTCACGTTCGTGACGTTGGTGATGTTGGTGATGTTGGTATTGCGGATGTTGGTGACGTTGTTGGTCACGCGCATACCCACGGCTACCACCGGCGGCGCACTGGTCACGACCGCGGGAGCGGTGCCCACGGGGGCGGGAACGATGATGCCGCGACGCGACCCGGGCGGAGCCGGCACGAAGCAGCCCTCCGGACCCATCGCGCGCGGGCCGGGCATCACCCCGGCCGCGGCAGGCTCGACCACCAGGACCAGTCCGGGCGCAGGCGGCACGAAGACGACATCGGGTGCGGACCAGTGCCCGTTGATGAAGATCACCGCAT
>Ga0210394_10002688_pt1 | contig 23912 bp, 20 predicted proteins | sample IncBWC12MmetaG_FD_160121 | JGI IMG/M metagenome (GOLD analysis project Ga0210394, IMG submission 160121) | Forest soil microbial communities from Barre Woods Harvard Forest LTER site, Petersham, Massachusetts, United States - Inc-BW-C-12-M | ecosystem: Environmental > Terrestrial > Soil >... | reverse complement strand
CGCGCAATCTTCACTCCCCGGCTGTTCAGCCGCTGCACTTCTTCGCCCAGCCCCAGCGCCGACAACTTGAAGCGGTTCGCGCCAAACGTATTCGTCTCGATGATCTGCGCGCCTGCCTCGATGTACGCCTGGTGCACTCGAAACACGGCCTCTGGCTCCAGCGCGTTCAGTTCGTCGAAACACCGCACCGTTCCCACGATATCGTGCAGCATCGACCCCATCGCTCCATCGGAGATGAGTATCGAATCCTTCAATCGCTCATTGAAGTCTTGAATCTTCACTGTTCTATTGTCCTGTTCTTTGCCGCGCCATCGACGCTCGCGCCAACGGGGGAATGACCTGCTAGCGTTTCTGTTCCATCAAACTCGCGACGGTGCTCATCAGATCGTATTTCGTTAGAATTTCGAACTTGGAATCACCCATCTCCACGAATATCGCAGGATTTTCGTGGCTCAAAATATAGGTAATGCGTTCCACTGGCGCCGTCTTCGGCACCGTTGGCATCGCCTTGCTCATCACTTCGCGCACCACCAGTTTCCGCAAATCCTTGCCTTGCAGCGCCAGCGTAAGAATCTGGTCTTCGTACATCGTCCCAATCGGCAAATTCTCTTCAAACACCGGAATCTGCGAAATATCCTGCTCCTGCATGGTTTTCAGCGCGTGAAACACCGTCTGGTACGGCCGCGCAATCACCATCTCTCGCGCTTTTCCCAATTGCTGCTTCGCCTGCACCACTTCCAGCGCCGTGATCCGCACCGTCGATTCCACATACCCGCGTTCGCGCATCCACTCGTCGTTATATACCTTGCTTAGATAGCGCATTCCCGTATCTGGTAACAGCGCCACCACATAATCGTCAGCGCTCAAATCCTGCGCCAGCCGTAACGCCGCCGAAAGGCACCCGCCGCCAGATCCTCCCGTAAATATCCCTTCCTGCTTTGCCAGTCGCCGCGCAACCACAAAACATTCCTCGTCATTCACCTGGATCACATTGTCCAGAATCTTCATGTCCATCGTTGTAGGAAAGAAATCCTCTCCGATGCCTTCGACCACATACGTCCGCGCCTTCGTGATTTTCCCGGTCTTATGAAAATCGTAATAAAGCGATCCCTCGGGATCGACGCCAATCACTTTCACCTTCGGATTCTTCTCTTTCAAATATTTCCCGACTCCGCTAGTCGTTCCGCCTGTTCCCATACCGCAAACAAAATGCGTAATCTTCCCTTCCGTGTCTTCCCAGATTTCTGGCCCGGTGGAGCGATAGTGAGCTTCCGGATTCAGCGGATTGTCATACTGGTTCGGGTAATAGGAATTGGGAACCTCTCGCGCCAGCTTCCGCGCCACGCTGTAATAACTCCGCGGATCTTCCGGCTCCACCGCCGTCGGGCAAACAATCACTTCCGCGCCCAGCGCCTTCAGCAAATCCACTTTTTCCTTCGATTGCTTATCGGTAGTCGTGAACACACACTTGTAGCCACGCACCGCCGCTACTAACGCCAAGCCCATCCCTGTATTTCCGGAAGTTCCTTCGATGATCGTGCCGCCAGGCTTCAGCAAGCCCTTTTTTTCCGCGTCATCAATCATGGTGATCCCGATGCGGTCTTTCACCGACCCGCCGGGATTCAGCATCTCCGCCTTAATCCACATCTGTGGCTTCAAATTCTTATTGATCCGGTTCAGCCGGATCAGCGGCGTGTGCCCCACCCCTTCGATAATGTTGTCCCAACGCATTTTATCGTCCCAAGCCCCGTCTGCCTGGCGCGTCACCGTGAACGCAACCCTGCATCTCCGCCGCTGTGCGATACTTTCTTCAGTTTAACACGCGCTCTTGAGGCCAACAGAATCGCGGCCCTCCGCAAAGGACCTATATGCCACGTCAAAACATTTCTTCGGGAACTCCGTGGGAGCCAATCGTCGGCTATTCGCGCGCCGTAAGAATCGGCAACCACATCAGCGTTTCGGGCACCACCGCCACTGGCCCAGACGGAAAAATCGTGGGCATCGGAGACCCGTACGCTCAAACAGTTCAAATTATGAAAAACATCGAAGCCGCCCTGAGCCGCGCGGGGGCAAGCCTCAAAGACGTTGTCCGCACACGGACCTTCGTCACCAATATCGCCGAATGGGAGAAAATTGGTCGCGCCCACGGCGAATACTTCAAGGACATTCGCCCCGCCACCTCCATGCTCGAGGTCAGCAAGCTAATTTCCCCCGACATCCTCGTAGAAATCGAAGCCGACGCCATCCTCGAATCCTAAGTGCTCTCGCGGTGTTCCGATTGTGGCACAGAGACTTCTGTGTCCCTTGGGTTTCTCGCGTGTCTTGGCTTTTGCTCTTCTCTTTAGGAGGCTGGGGCTTCAGCCCCAGCGTAGGTCAACCGAAAAATGGGCTTTAGCCCCTGAAGAAAGCTTTTCGCAATCCGCCGCCTACCACCTCACCCGCACCCGGTACTTCAGCACCGACGTCCCATTTGCCTTCACCGGCACATCAAACCGCGCCGCGAATGCCGCCGTCTTCTCCGGCTTATACGTCGACGACAACATCTCCCAATCTCCGCCAATCGGCTCGTTCACTTGCACCGTAACTCCGGTGTCCTTGTGATTACGCAGGGTAATCTCGTACTCCATCTCCCACACGCGGTCCGCAATCTTCTTGTAATCCGTCTGCTTCCGCTCGGACACCACATCAAACGCATTGCCGATCTTGACGGTCAAAAACTCATCTTTCGGCGTGTGATCGATGTGATCCTCTCCGATAAAGAGAATCCCGCCCTTCGAATCTTTCTGGTACACCCGCACATTCCCCGCCGGCAATGGAACACCTAGCCCGGCCTTTTCCTCGTTCTTAAATTTGTAGAAGACCATCACCGGATCTTTCACTGGCGATCCCGGATTCTGCGCATTCCGGTAATAATAATTCTGTCCGTTGACCACAAACAATTTCTCCACCGGCACGCCGCTGCCTTCCAGTAGGCTGATCTGCTTGGTCTCCTTGTCCTCTACCGAAGTCCGCCGCCCCAGCGAATACAAGTGATACTCACTGAAATTCTCCTGCACGAACTGGTTCGCGGCTTTCGCCATCGGAGCCGCCGCAACCATATCTGCCGCCCGATACCGACTCGCTTCCGGCACCCGATTCAAATCTCCGGCAACCAGTTGCAACTTCGCGTTATGAAAGGCAGTCCCGCTGTTGTTGATCACCGTGACCCATCCATCCAAATCCGCAGCCTTATCGTCGCGCGCCACAGTCAACACGTAATCCGCGTTCCAACTTAGATTCGTCGCCAGATACGACGCCTCGATGCTCTGCTTCCGCGACCCGGTATTCTCCAGCGACATCAGCAGAGTTGGCCGGTCATATAAATTCGCGGGCACCTCCGGAAACCGGTAGCTCTCGCCGAATAGTCCGGTCACGATGTCGTTTCCGATCTTCCACACCGGGCCATTATTATTCGCCAGCAGGGTGGCCTTGATATCTTCGTGCTTGGTCGTGCCGTTCTCCATGTAAGACCGCGTCAGCGTCACTTCCTTGCCCACGTATTTATTCAGCAGCTTCGCCGGCTCCAGCAGGTCGTACTCGTAATTCTGCTCTAGCACGCCAACCTTGTCCGGCTCGGTCAACGAACGAAAGTGCACCGTGGCCGGATTCACCGTCGCGGCAATATCCATGAACTTCAGCCGAAACGTCCCGGTCGGAATCTGCAATTGCCGCACATCGCGCACCAGCGCAATGTTGGAGTTGTACACCGTCACCGCCAATTCCGTCTGGTCACTCAACGTGGTCGATTGATCCGTGCCCGCCGCGTGCACGGCTTCTTTTTCCTGCGCCGCTGCGCCAGCCCCGCTCTTTTTCCCCGCTTCATACGAGGGCACCAGCGCCACCGCTCCCGCAAACGCCATGGCCGCCGCAGTCGCCATCAAACGATAATTTTTCTTCTTTGCAAAAAGTGCACCACTCATGATTTCACCTCGAATGAAATCTGCCTTCTCGTTTAGAACGGAGCCGCCAGACTTTCTTGCACGCTTCTACTCGTTCGCCGTGCTCTTCCACGTCGCTCCGCCATCACTGGTCTCATACGCTTCCCGGTTCGTCACGTCCCAAATCGACGCATTCTGCTCATCTTGCGCATGTACTCCGCCTATGTCCCCTCGAATCGGCGATAAGATCCGCGCCCAATGCTTCCCGCCATCCGTCGTAAGCAACAACGTTCCGCTCTTTCCCACCACCCAGCAAATCTTTTTCGACGGTGCCATCCCCGCGATCAAATCCTGTGTCACTCCGCTCGGCTGCACCTTCCAGGAATTCCCGCCATTGCCGCTGTGTTCAATCTTTCCGCTAGCGCCCACGCGCCAGGCGTTCTTGTTGTCCGGAGCCACAATCACCGACGGTGTTATGTTGGCCATATCCCGCAAATTCATCGGCAGTTTGTTCGGCGTGGTCGCACCCGTCGCGTACGTCGAAACTTCCACCGTCGCTGCCTGCGCCTTTTGCTTCTCCGCTTCCTCTTTTTTCAACGTGGCATTGGCATTTTGAGCCGTTTGTTCATTTACTTGTTGATTGGCCTGTTGATTTGCTTGCTGATTCGTCTGGTTTACCAGTGGACCGCCTGTCGCACCCTTCGCCGGGGCATTTTCAGCCCTCTTTTCAGTGCTTCTTTCAGCGCCGGATGGTGCGGTCGCTCGCGTGCCTGCCACTGCGCTTGCGGCTGGCGGTGGCGGCGCAGGAGCCGGCGACGCTGGCGCCATACCCTGGATGATGACCCGGCCCGCGTCGCGATCATTGCTGTCTTGTCGTACCGGAGAATTCGCCGCGCCGCGGCTCTGGAGGGAAGACTCAGGTTTCGGCGCACTACCACTGCCTGTTCCACCCGCCATCCCGCCCATCATTCCTCCGACTGTTGCGGGTCGCGGCAGCGTTTTCACGTCCTTCGCTGGAGCCTCTAGTTCTCGCGCTGCTTTAGCGGTGTCCGCCTTTTCCTTCGCCGCCACTCCGGGCGCACGGTCCTGCAGCGGCAAATCGCGCTCTTGGAACTGCGTCTCGCGATTCTCCGCGACCTGAACCGGAGCCGCAGGCTTTTCGGGCGCTTGCCTGAATTCGTGCAAACCAATCCAAACCAACAGCGCCGCTGCGATCGCACCGACCGGCACCGTCCACTTGCTCACCCGCCCTGCCTTCCGTATTTCCGTCGTCTTCGCTTTTGGAAGTGCGCCCACCGCCGCGGCGGTTTCTTCCACCTGCGCGGCTTGCGACGGAGACACAAGAGCCGGAGCGGCATTTCGCGCAGCCCCCATCCCCGCCAGATTCTTTTCGCCCTTCCATTCTTCCGCCAGCGCCGTTTCGCTCTGCTCCACCAGCGCCAATGCCTCCTGGCAACGCCCGCATCCCGCAATGTGCTCCTTCCAGCGCGACATCTCTTCCAGTGGCATCGTGCGCTCGTGATACGCCGCCAGCGTTTCCGGATCGGGGCACGCCGCGTCCAGCTCACCGCCACGCAAGTGCCGCGCCAGCGCTCGCTCGAACTGTTTATCCCTATCCTCAGACGGCATCTTGCTCTCCCCGCTCACCACCATGCCTGAATCCACACATAAACCAATACATTCCTCTGCGAATAGCGCTATTCATAGAACGAACCCGCAACCTCTTCTTGCGTCCTTGCGCCCTCTCACATCGGTTCCCCTCTACGCGTGCCCGTCTCGCGAGATTTCTTTCCCGGAAACAACTGGCGAAAATCGATCAGCGCATCCTCCGCCGCATACTGAAAACATAGAGCCACCTGCGCCTCACTCATCGCACACACGCTCCGCAGGTGCCCTTCTACCTTCGCGCGCAGTTCTCGCCGGATGCGTTCCAGGTTCCGGGAAACGCTCGATTCATGCTCGCCAAATTCGCGTCCAATCTCCGCCAGGGTTATCTCTCCCGCGTAATAAAGCTCCAGTCGCTTCCGGTCGCGAGCCTCCAACTCACCCAGGCATGCTTTCAACGCTTCAGAAAATCGCGCTGTATATGTGCCGCGATGTGGATCCGCAGGTGCGTGGGAGTTTGTGCCCGTCCGTGGCGCCCCTGTCTCTTCTCCATCGCCGTCTTCCAGTGTTTCCCAGCGTTTGCCCTCGCGGATTTTGTCCACATGCCGTTGCGCCACAATCGCGCGCAACCATGTTTTCAACGAACTTCGTCCGTGAAAATAACGGAACAACGAGCGTTCCCCGCGATTTCCATCGGCCAATCCAAATAACTCCGCGAACAGCGAATCCGCCAGTTCCTGCGCATCTCCGCCCGCCCGGCTTCCTTTCATAATCGCTCCGGCCGCCGCCCGCAAATACCCTCGATACTCCCGCACAAAATATTCCCACGCGGCTTCCGAACCGTGCAGGCACGCAGTCGCCAGCACCAGATCTTCGGCATACAACGTCGGCAAATATTCTTCCAGCCGGGCCTCGGTTAGTCCTCCATCCGCAAATCGTTTTCGCGCGCTACGCTCCAGCGCCGGCAAAAACTGCCCCTGGGATAATCCCCACTCTGTTGCCCGCGTCTCCGACAACAACCCGGACACCGCCACGCTCATCCCCGCCAGTAGCGCAGCGAGTTCCGTCGGCAATTTTTGCTCCGAATCGTTCGGCACGAAACTCTCGACTCCTACCCTAAACTCTGTAGTTCTATACCTTAGCTGCACAGGTTTCAACCAACGTCCGGCCCCGTCAATGCATCCTAGCCAGCTACCGCCCTAACCTGTACCGAAAAGGACTAAAAGAACAGGTTGCTCCGCCCGGGTTTGCGGTACTCTAGATGAGTTGCGACGGCCCTGCCCGCAACGAAATCCGCCTCCACGGGTTGAACCCGGAAATGCGGGCGTGCCGAGGGTGCACTCGCGAAAGGCATTAGCGAGTTCGCGACGGTAGTACGAAAGTCCTATTCGAGCGAGCCCTGTCCCATAAGTACCCTCGTACTGGCAAATGCACGTCTGATTTCGATTGGCTTGATTCCTTTGGGATCGGGACTCTGGGAACAGTTTCAGTAAGAGGCGACAAGCGGATGACCACTATGATCGCAGATCCACCACCCAAAACATCGCTAGGCGTTGGTTTCAACGCAAATCGGTCCCGCTCCGCCAGCCCCGAAGCCTGGAAACAGAAGATGGGCAACAAGCCCATTCCTGCCCGCCTGGCCCTGCTTCCAGACGCAAAGCCAAATTGGAACCGCCTCGGTGTTAGCGCTGCCGTTCAATTTTCCATTCTAGTATTCTTCGTCTTGGTGCCTCTCCTCTATCCCGAGAGTCTCAAAACGGTCCTCCATTTCAATTCCGTCGAGCTTGCCAATCCGGTCACCATGGTTCCTGTCGCGCCTCCTCCGCCGCCGCCTCCCAAGGTGAAGGCCGTCGTGCCCAAGGCTGTTCCGCCGCCTCCGCCGATTGAGGTACCGAAGCTGAACCCCAAGCAACCGCACATTTTTGCTGATTTGACCAAGCCTAAACCCGTTACACCCAAGATTGTGCCGCCTGTCGAAGTCAAGGTTCCCGAAGTGGCACCCAAGTTCGACGCCCCGACAATAGAAGCCAAGGACAACGCTCCTAAGCGTCCCAAGGAAGACGTTAAGGTCAACAATCTGAATAGCACTGGCAGCGCCGCTGTCGCCACTGTTCACGCTCCCGTGGATAAGGTTCAAACCGGTGGTTTCGGCGACCCCAACGGCATCCCTGGCAAAGGCGACCCCAAGCACGCAACCAACGCCAACCGGCTAGGCTCTCCCGCCCTGCCCGGTGGTGAAGGCTATGGCAACGGCACCGGCGGCAAAAACGGGATTCCCGGCACCGTCGCCAGCACCGGTTTTGGCAACGGCACTGCAACCCCGCCTCCGAGTGGCGGCAAGAAAGGCACTGTCGTCGCTACCGGATTTGGCAATGCTTCGGACGCTGCGGAAGCTCCGAAAAAGAAGGTTGCCGCGGGCGGTCCAGCCGACGCTCCTCCTAGCATCACCGACAAACCCAAGCCTGAATACACTGCGGAAGGCCGTAGTCTCCGCATCGAAGGCGATGTCGTCGTCGATCTCGTTTTCCTCGCCAACGGCACCATCCAGATCAATAAAGTCGTTAGCGGCCTCGGCCACGGCCTCGACGAAGCGGCTGTGCGCGCTGCACAACAAATCAAATACAAACCGGCGAAGCGCGAGGGTACGCCGGTGGATTATCCGGCCCGCGTCAGGATTGAATTCCGGTTAGCTTACTGAGGGAGAGGAAGATCATGTTCAAGCTGTCTAAACACATTCTGGGCGTAGCCATCTGCGCTTCAGCCTGCTTTTCTACATCGGCTGCCACCAATGACACTCCGCCAGCAGCCGCAGAACAGCCTCGCACCATGGAGCAGGTCATCGACCGCGTCACTGCCAACGAGCAGCGCCTGTACGGCCAGATCCGCAATTACTCTCCGCTCGTCGAGACCTACATCCAAAATCTCAAGGGCGACAAGGATCTCGGCCAGGTGCCTGCCGGCGACAAGTACTTCCTCGGTCGCGCCAACTTCGCAAAGGGTGTCAGCCTCGTTCCTCTGAGCGATACCGCCAGCAAGGGAAAGAAAGTCATCGGTTCGGTCGGCAATTTCTTCAGCTTCGCCATGCAGTTCCTGCCCGACGGCTTCCTGCAGATGATCTTTATCGACACCAACGGTTTCGATAAAGCGCACTACAAGTTCGACTACGTCCGCCGCGAATTCCTCGGTGAAGTTCGCTGCCTCGTCTTCGACGTCACCCCTCTCGAAAAAGGAAATCATGGCCGCTTCCGTGGCCGCATCTGGGTGGAAGATCAGGACTATCACATCGTCCGTTTCAACGGCTCTTATAACGGCAACGCGCACTCCAGCTGGTACTTCCATTTCGATAGCTGGCGCACCAACGTTCAGCCCGGCCTGTGGATGCCGACCTTCGTGTACAGCGAAGAAAACGATCTTCACTACGCGCTGACAAAGAAACTCGATTTCAAGGCGCAGACCCGTCTCTGGGGCTATAACCTCGGCACTAACAGCCAGGAGCAGGAACTCAGCAAGATTCTCGTCGAGTCCAACGTTCAGGACGACACCAAGACTTCCAACGATCTTTCCCCGATTCAGGCGCAACGCTCCTGGGACCGCCAGGCCGAAGACAACGTCCTCGATCGCCTCGAACGCATTGGCTTGCTCGCGCCCAAGGGTGAAGTCGACAAGGTTCTCGAAACCGTTATCAACAACCTGGAAGTCACCAACAACATCGACCTCGATCCCGAGGTTCGCTGCCGCGTGTTGATGACCTCGACTCTCGAATCCTTTACCGTCGGGCACACTATCGTGCTCAGCCGTGGCTTGATTGACGTGCTACCCGACGAAGCCAGCTTAGCCACCATGCTCGCTCACGAACTCAGCCACGTCGTTCTCGGCCACCGCATCGATTCGCAATACGCCTTCTTCGATCGCCTGCTCATCGATGACAAGGACACCTTCCGCCATTTCGGCTTCGCGCGCACTCCCGAAGAAGAAGCCCAGGCCAACACCAAGGCCCTGCAGATTCTCAACAATTCGCCTTACAAGAATCAGCTCGCCAATGCCGGCCTCTTCCTCCAGGTGCTGGATAGCCGCCAAAAGGAAATTCCCAACCTGATTAGTGCGCACCTCGGCAATCGTGTGCCAGGTATGGGTGACCTGAAGTCCAGCACGCCCGTGGACCCCAAACAGAATCCCCAGAAGATCGCTGCGCTGCCTCTCGGTGGCCGCGTCAAGATCGACCCCTGGAACGATAAGCTGGACCTGATCAAGGCCAAGCCGGTCGGAGTGGTAGCGGAACGCGAGAAGATGCCTTTCGAAGTCACTCCGTTCATGCCCTATCTGACGCGCTATGGCACCGAAGGCACCAAGCCCGTTGCCGCCAGCACCGCCGTTCCACAAGACGCCAAGCCAGGCGAAGCTCCAGATCCCAGCAAGCCCTGATCACCTCACAACTAAAACTCGAAACAGCCCCGACAGAAGTCGGGGTTGTTTTCTTTTCCGCCTGTCCCTTTTAGGAGGGTGCACCTTCCGGACCGAGTCGAACAGGCGGAAGGTGGGCGCTACAAAGACGAAGGCGGGACCCGCCCTTTCACCCTAGAACGCATCGGGATGGAGCAGAGATGCAAGAAGCAAAGTCGCACAGGTTAGGCGCCGGGGAGGATCGGAATAGTGGTTGGGGACATTTGAATTTGTTATGATGGGGGTGTTGGAAGAGGGCTGTATCCCGTGATCAGGGGACGGCACCGGAGGCCGACATGAGCATTATTCCTTCCCAGGGCCACGGGAAAATCACCGTGCCTGAACTGCTGCAGCGGAAGTCTACCGCTGCGGATTCCACGACAAAGAAAATTACCTGTCTGACGGCATATGACTATCCCACCGCACGCATTGTGGACGAAGCCGGGGTGGACGTGGTGCTGGTGGGCGATTCACTGGCGATGGTGATTCTGGGATACGACAGCACGCTGCCGTTGACGATCGAGGAATCGCTGCACCATACCAAGGCCGCACGACGCGGCGTGCGCCGTGCGTTGCTGGTGGCGGACATGCCGTATGGGACGTATCACGGCGACATTCACGAGTCGGTGAAGAACGGGATGCGTTTTGTGAAAGAGGCCGGTGCGGAGGCCGTGAAGATTGAAGGCGGCGAGCGGCGATTGGAACTGATCGCGCGGTTGACGGAAGCGGAAATTCCGGTGATGGGGCATGTCGGGCTGACGCCACAATCGGTGAATGCCATGGGCGGATACCGGGTGCAGGGAAAAACGCCCGGAACGGCGGATCGATTGTTGCGCGATGCGCGGTCGGTGGAAGCGGCCGGGGCGTTTGCCATTGTGCTGGAAGGTATCCCGCGAGAACTGGCGGCGGAGATCACCCGGGAAGTTTGCATCCCGACGATTGGCATCGGAGCGGGGCCGGATTGCGATGGGCAGATCCTGGTGCTGCACGATTTGCTGGGGCTGACGTTTGGAGAGCCGCCGAAGTTTGCGCGGCGGTATGCGAATCTAGGTGAAACAATTTCGCAAGCTGTGAAGGAATATTGCGCGGACGTGACAGAAGGAAGCTTTCCTTCGGACGCTGAGTCCTACCACATACCGGGCAATGGGAAAGTGCGGAAGACCATTCCGATTTCGCGATAAGCGTGACTTGTCGAAGAACCGTGTGTTCCGCGCGTGGAACCCCGACAATTTCTTGTTCGAACAGGAGAGACTGATGAGACCGGAGGAGATGCGCGAACTCCTGGCATTCAACACTTGGGCAAACCGGAGGATACTTGGAGCGGCTGGCGCGCTGACGGAGGAGCAATTCACGCAGCAGATCGTGTCGAGTTTTCGTTCGGTGCAGGAAACGTTGCAGCACATTGCCGGCGCGGAGTGGGCGTGGATGGAGAGAGTGCGAGGGCGCTCTCCGGAGAAAATGCCGGTGGCGAGGGAGATTCGAGATTTGCAAACGCTGGAAGGTTTGTGGACGCCGCTCTGGTGCTTGATGGAGGATTATGCGCGAGGCCTTACACAGGAAAGCCTGGATGAAGTAGTGGACTACAAGACGTTCAGCTTTGGGGATGCGCGAAGTCCGCGCTGGCAGATGCTGCAGCACATGGTGAATCATGGAACGTATCATCGTGGGCAGGTGATTACCATGTTGCGGCAGTTGGGGGCAAAGAGTGTTGGGACGGATATGATCTTGTTTTATAGGGAGCGGGCAGCGGTGGCCGGGGGCGTAAAGTAAAGAAGAACGCAAGAGCACGGACAAGAGTGTCTGCGCCACAAAGAAAGAGAAACCCAAGAGAGCGGCCTAAAGCCGCCCGTACAATGGAAAAAAGATGTCGAGAGGCCGGCCGGATGCCGGCTTCTTTTTTGCGAGGGGACGCTTGGAGACGATTCGGACAATTGCCTGGATGAAGGAGAAGGCGCGGGCGGCGAGGCAGGAGCAGCGCATCGTCGGGCTGGTGCCGACGATGGGGGCACTGCATGCGGGGCACCTGGCGCTGGTGGAGCGGGCGCGGCAGGAGTGCTCGCCCGTTTACACTTCGATTTTTCTGAATCCGAAACAGTTTTCGGCGAGCGAGGATTTGTCGCGGTATCCGCGGCCGCTGGAAAAGGATATGGCCGAATTGAAAGCGGCACGGGTGGATGGACTTTTTCTGCCGGATGCAGCGGAAATGTATCCGCCGGGATTTTCGACGTACGTGCAGGTGGAGGGATTGAGCGAGCGGCTGGAAGGAAGATCGCGGCCGGGGCATTTTCGCGGAGTCACGACGGTGGTGTTGAAGCTGCTGGAAATTGTTCAGCCAAACTACGCGTATTTTGGACGGAAGGATGCGCAGCAGGCCGGAATGGTGCAGAAGATGGTGCGGGATTTGAATCTGGACACGGAAATTGTGCTCTGCCCGATTGTGCGGGAAGAAGATGGGCTGGCGATGTCTTCACGGAATGTTTATCTGACGGCGGAGGAGCGCAAGGCGGCGGTTGTGTTGTTCAAGACGTTGAAGGCCGTGGAGGAGGCGCTGCGGTCAGGAGTGCTGGATACTGCGAGGCTGCAGAAGGCGATGCGTAAGGTGTTGGATGCGGAACCGCGGGCGAAAGTGGATTACGCGGAGATTGTGGACGCGGAAACGTTCGAGCCAGTGGCGCAGGTGGGACGACGATCGTACGCGGTGCTGGCAGTGCAAGTGGGAAAGACGCGGCTGATTGATAATTTGTTGATGGAGTCAGATGGTGATGGGGTGCGGGGGGTTTTGTAATTGAGTTGCGACGGGTCTTAAGGTCTAAGCACCGTGTGATAATCGCAGGAACAATTCCTCAGCGGCTAAAGCCGGATAGCAAGCAAACATCTCTATGTCGGAGCTAAAGCTCCGACCCCCGGTGCATATACGAACAGCTTAGGCGGAGAGATGGCGGAGGGTTTCGGCGGCGTGGCCTTTTGCTTTTACCGGGTCCCAGACCTGTTCGACTTTGCCGTCTGGACCGATGAGGAACGTGGTACGGGCTATGCCTTTGAAGACGCGGCCCATGAATTTTTTCGTGTGCCAGGCGCCGTAGGATTCGATCATTTTGTGAGTGGGGTCGCTGAGTAACGCGAAGTTGAGTTTTTGTTTGGTCTTGAAGCTCTGCAGAGCTTTTACCGGGTCGGCACTAACGCCGAGAATCACAACATTCCGTTTGTCGAATTGCGATTTTGCGTCACGAAACTCGGACGCTTCGATCGTTCAACCAGAGGTGTTGGCTTTGGGGAAGAAAAAGATAAGAACACGTTTTCCCTTGAAATCGGTCAAGGCGATTTGCTTGTTGGCGTCCGAGGTCAGGGTGAAGTCTGGGGCTTTGTCGCCGGTTTTCAGCATGGGTGGTTGCTCCTTCGTTTAGCCTCGCTTGAAGTTTACTTGGCGGACCGCCTCGGAAGGTGGTCCCTATAAGACCTTAACCGTGGCCGCACCTCGCCAAAAACAGTTGAGCAAATTCGCTACGAGAGCAGGCGGCGGACTATGTCGTTCACCACCTGGGGATTGGCCTGGCCCTTCGTAGTCTTCATTACCTGGCCCACGAAAAATTTGAAGACGCCTTCATTGCCGGACTTGAATTTGGCAACGTTGTCGGGATTTTTGGCGATGATTTCGCTGGCGGCTTGTTCGATCGTGGCGTCGCTGATTTGTGCGCCAAGACCTTCGGCAGCGACGATGTCCGCTGCGGAGCGGCCAGATTCGAACATGGTGGCGAAGACTTTCTTGGCGACCGCGGCGGTGATTTTGCCGGAATCGACGAGCAAGACCAGTTCAGCGAGGGCGGGCGCGGACACCGGGCTTGCATCGATTTCCTTGCTGGCATCGTTGAGACGGCGAAGGAGCTCGGTTTGCATCCAGTTAGCGGCAGCTTTTCCGGGAGCGCCGGCTTTCACCATGGATTCGAGATAGTCGCCGAGCGCTTGCGTGCCAGTGAGGACTTCGGCGTCGTAGGGCGTGATGTTGTAAGTTGAGACGAAGCGTGCGCGTTTGGCGTCGGGAAGTTCCGGGAGCGAACGGCGCACTTCTTCCCGCCATGCCGCGCTGACATGCACAGGAAGCAAATCCGGCTCGGGGAAATAGCGGTAATCGTGGGCTTTTTCCTTGGAGCGCATGGAGATGGTGCGGCCCTCGGCTTGATTCCAGAGACGCGTTTCCTGCGAGATGCGCCCACCGGATTCGAGAACGCCGATGTGGCGTTCGATTTCGAATTCGAGAGCTTTGGCGAGATAGCGGAAGGAATTAAGATTTTTTACTTCGACCTTGGTGCCGAATTCCGGGGCGCCGCGAAGACGGACGCTGACGTTGGCGTCGCAACGCAGCGAACCTTCTTCCATATTGCAATCACTGACGCCGGTATAGAGCAGAATCTGGCGCAGCGCGGTGAGATAGGCGTAGGCTTCGGCGGAGGAGCGCATGTCCGGCTCGGAAACGATTTCGCTTAGGGGCGTGCCGCAGCGGTTCAGGTCCACGTAGGTTTTCTGGTCGGAGTGCGGAAAGCCTTCGTGCATGGATTTGCCGGCGTCTTCTTCGAGATGCAGACGCGTGATGCCGATGCGTTTGGGTTTGCCTTCGTGCTCGATTTCCAGCCAGCCGCCAGTGGCGAGCGGGAGTTCGTATTGAGAGATTTGGTAGCCCTTGGGGAGATCCGGGTAGAAATAATTTTTGCGCGCGAAACGAGAATGTTCGTGGACGGTGCAATTGAGAGCGAGCGAGGCGCGCATGGCCATTTCTACCGCGCGTTTGTTGAGTACCGGGAGCGAGCCGGGGAGGCCGAGACAGACCGGGCAGACGTTGGTGTTCGGAGCGTCACCGAAACGATTGGCGCAACTACAGAAAATTTTGGTTTTGGTGAGTACTTGCGCGTGAACTTCCAGGCCGACCACGACCTCGTATTTGGCGAGAAGTTCAGGAGATAACATGGTTTCGGTGGCGAATTTCGTCATGGCGAAACATGAATTATAGCAGAGGCTTGGCGGCGCTCGGGGTCGGCGGCGGCTTCAGGCCAGGGCGGACGATTGTGTGTCGCGGAGGGCCGGGAGGAACCGCTCGGCTAACGCGTATCCGCCGAAAAGAATGGCGGTATAAAACGCGTCGCCGGCCAGGGTGTTGCCGAGGAGAGGAAATCCGACGGCGTAGCAGGTGATGAGGCCGGAGAACGTTTTTGCATAGCCTGTGAGGAATGCCCACACGGCGAAATTGGTCATGAGGAAAAACTGGGTGGCGCCCAGCAGCGTGGCCAGAGCGAGTGGACCTGCGGATTGGCTCTTGCGGAAGAGGATTCCGATGAGGACGCTTAGGGCGAAGCTGAGATAAACGACTAGCATTAGTTTGTGGAGGCCGACGAACACGTCTCCCGCGAAAAGGGCAGCCAAGGGAAGAAGAAATGCCATCCAGGTGCGCCCGAGTTTTGCACCGGCGAAAAGGGCCATGGCGCCGACGGGAGTGAAATTCCAGGGATGAGGGAGGACGCGCGCGATGGCGGCGAAGAGGATGAAGCAGAGGATGATGGCGATGCGGAGATAGGAGGCATTGCGATTGGTTTTTGATTCGATGTGCATTCGAGATTCTCCTTGTTCAAGTAACAGAAAAACTTTCTTCAGGGGCTAAAGCCCGACTACGTAAAGTGTTTTGCGCCGGGGCTGAAGCCCCTGCCTCCTAAAGAGAAAATCAATTTCTCAGCGGCTAAAGCCACAAGGCAGATACAAATCTATGTCGGACCTAAAGGTCCGACCCCCGGTGCCCGCACAAACCCTGATGTTCCGTGTTCCAAGGGAGGCGGGTCCAGCAGCAGGTCGCAGAAGAGGAAGGAATCGCGTTCGACGATTTGGCCGGTACGGACGGGGATCGGATCGCGAAAAATTGGGCCGGCGTGGACGAAGGTGTGGAATTCGCCATTTTCCCCGCACGGATCCACGGCTGGCGGTAGTTCGCGGAAAAAGGCGGCGTCTAGTTCCCGGCCGACGAAAGACTTGTCTAGTTTCGCGGGATCGACGCAGACAGTGGTGGCGCGAAAGCCTTGGTGCACGAAACGCGCGGCCAACTCTCGCGTGTCGATGTCCCATAGGGGAAAGAGGGCGGTCATGCCCGCGTGCATGAGTTTTTCTTCGCGGTACTTGCGGAGGTCGCGGAGGAAGATATCGCCGAAGCCGAAGTGTTTCACGCCCTGGTCGCGGAAACGGAGGACCGCTTCCGCCATGCGCAATTCGTAGGTGGCGTTGATGCACTGCGGGGGAATGATGACTTCCTGCACCGGCACGCCGATGGACTCGGCCTGCCGGCGAAGAAGTTCGCGACGCACTCCGTGCATGCTGATGCGATCGTAGCCCTCGGTGACGGTGGTGAGCAGCGCGATGACCTGGAACTCAGGATCATGAAGCAGCGAGTGCAGGGCCATGGCACTGTCTTTGCCGCCGCTCCAGGAAAATACCAGTGGCGAGGTCATGAGCTAGTTTCTGCCGGCAAAGGTGTAGCGGACGCCGAAGCGATAGTCGCGGCCGAGCGCGGGATAGCCGAGCGCGTCTTGATATTGCTTGTCGAAGAGATTGGTGGCGCGCGCGGTGAGAGCGAAGCCACGCGAGAGGTTGTAACTCGCGGCCATATCGAAGCGAGCGTAACCCGGATTGTTGATCTGCGTGGGATTGACGAAATTGGTGTCGGTGCGCACACCGCTGAAATAGCCGATGAAGTTCCAGTTGATGCGCGCGTAAAAAACGTTGAGCGTGATACTGCCGGAATTTACCGGGCGGCGCAGCAGGTGGTTGCCGGGGACCTGCGAGGGGTCGAAGAACGGATTCTCCGACTTCAACACGCGGGTGTCGTCGTAAGTGTAGTTTCCGATGATGCGCAGCCATTTGCGCAATTGCGTTTCGCCGACAATGTTTACGCCACGGGCTATTGCCAGGTCGGTGTTGAAATACGTGCCGGTGCCGAATTCGCAGCTTGGCGTGATGGATCCACTGGCAAAACTGACCACGTCATAGAAACGCGTATAGAAATAGTCGGCGGAAAGTTTGACCCGGTCGCTGACGAGTTTTTGTTCGAAGCCGGTGCCCCAACCTTTGCTAGCTTCGGGCTTCAGGTTGGGGTTGCCCGGAAAGCAGGGATCGTCGCCGAAGGTCTGGTCGAAGCGCGGCTCCTTGATGCCTTGTCCGTAAAAGGCGCGGTAACGCGTGTCGCCGAAGAAGCCTTTGCCTTCATGTAGAAAATACGTGCCGCCGGCGCGGGGAGAAACGCGGGTGCCGAAGGTGGCGTTGTCTTCAGCGCGTACGCCAACGTCCAGCGAGAGGCGCGAAATCGGCGAATAGCGCAGATCGACGTAGCCACCTTGATTATTTCTGCGGAGATGGCCTGGGGCAATGCCTTCGATGAAAACGTTCTCGACTTCGTATTGGTAGCCCGCGATGGCGGCAAAGGTTCTTGTGACGTAGGTGCTCTGTTCGGAGACTCCGGCGCGGTTGTATTTCAAGAGGCTGTCGTAGCCGAAGGTGGGATCGAAATCGAAGCTGTGCTGACGGGTGTAGGACTCGGTGCCCATGATCTGATGATGCCAGTGCGTGCCGGTGGAAAAATCCCAGCGCAGATTGGCGCTGAAAATTTTTTGGCCGTATCCCTGGGTGAGATCGGGCGGTCCGAATAACGTAGCGCCGGGAATACCCGCGCCGCTGGTGTTGTCACGCACCGAGAGATGGATTTGATTGGTATCGGAGAAGGAGTAGCCAAAGTTTCCGCTGTAGGAGCGATTGATAAAAGCGTCGTTGGGTCCCTGGCCGTCGGTGGAGAAATATGAGAAGGCGCCGGAGTAATCGAATTTACCGAGGAGGCCGCTGATCTGGGCGCCGCCGCGACCGCTGGAGAAACCTCCGCCTTCGGCAAAAACAGAGAATTCGGGGATTCGCGTTTCCCCGCGCTGCGAAAAGAATTGCACCACGCCCGAGACCGCATCGGAGCCGTAAATCGCGGATTCCGCGCCGCGGACGATTTCCACTTTTTCGAGATTGTCGGTGGTGAGGCTGGAAAAATCCACGGGAGCGCCCGGAGGATTGATGGGCGTGCCGTCAACAAGGACTTTGGTGAAATTGGAGTTGCCGCCGTTGAGGAAGAGAGAGGCGGTGCCGCCGAACGGCCCGGTGCGCGCAAATGCTACGCCAGGAGAAGTGTAGAGCAGATCGGGAATAGAGACGGCCTGGCGTTGCTGGATCTCCTCACGCGTGATGATGTCCACCGGCACCGTGGTTTGTTGCGCAGGCAGGGGGATGACTTGCGCGGTAACGGCGACGCTGGAAGAGAGCGGTTGCAGGACGAGCCGGAGATTTACGGTGCGCGATTCGCCCGGAGCGAGGTCAACGACTAGATCGCGGGCAACGAAAGATTCCTGGGAGACGTGAACGCGATAGCGTCCGGGCGGAACGCTGAGGGTGTAGGTGCCGTCGGAGCCTGATACAGCGGAGACAGCTTTGCCCTTGCCGACCTCGGCCGGTTCAGCGGTTATGTGGGCTCCGGAGATTGCGGCATCCACTGGATCGGTGATGGAGCCGGACAGAGTGGCGTTTGCGGAATTGGATTGCGGTGTGGCCGGATTTGCAACGAGGAGCAACAGAACTGGCAGCAAAAAAAGAAAGCGAATTTTGGTTTTCATGGGTTCCTCCCCTCCCTCACGCGCGGGAGCGAAAAGGTTGGCCGACGAGCGAACTCCGCGATGGAGCGAGCAACGTGGGCTGCAGACTTCGCCGGTCTCCTGGCTTGGCGGCAAAGGGCTCCGGAAAATTAGTTGGGAGGAACCTTTTCTCTCGCGGCCTTCCCGTGGTAGTGAAGCCACAGTGGCCGGCGAGCAATACATCCGCCTCACAGTCGCGCGGCGGCGACGGCTTTGCACCGTCTTCCCGAGCACGAGGTCTGCGGTGATTGTTGGGGGCGAGATGCCCGCTGTGGATTGCTCATGTCGGACGCGCGCGGCGTCCGGGTTGAGGTGAACAAGGTAACTGCTAGGTGTTCGAAAAAAGCGTTACGCGCGGCCTGCCTGACGGAGCAATGACCACGCTGAGCGGCGCCTGGAAAACCTGTTCCAGTAATTCGCGTTGGTAAACGTTCGCCGGAGTGCCGACGCGAAGGCACTTGCCTTTTTGCATCAGCACCACCTGGTCCGCGTATTCTCCTGCGAGGTTGAGTTCGTGGGTGACGACCACAACGGAATAGCGATTCTCCGCTGCCAAACGTCGCAACGTCTCCAGCAGATCCACTTGGGCGCCGATATCGAGATGCAGTGTGGGCTCATCGAGCAGGAGCAGGAGCGGTTGCTGCGAGAGCGCGCGAGCGAGAATCACGCGCTGCTTTTCGCCCCCCGAGATTTTGTCCATGCGGCGGTCGCTGAGGTGCGCGGCGCCGACTTGCGCGAGAGCGTTTTTCGCAATGGTAATGTCGTGATCGGATTCGAAGCGCAGGCTGCGGCCGTAGGGATGCCGGCCCTGGAGAACAAATTCCCAGACGAGCGAAGGAAAGAGGAGCGTGCTTTCCTGCTGAACGAGAGCAATGCGCTGGGCGCGCGTTCTGGTGGGAAGCGAGTGAATGACAAAGTTATTGAGGAAGATGCGCCCGGAAAGGGGTTGCAGTTCGCCAGAGATGAGTTTGAGCAGAGTGGATTTGCCGCTGGCGTTTGGGCCGAGCACGGCGACGATTTCGCCGGGTTTGGCCTGAAAGCTGAGAGCTTCGAGAGTGAAGACCGGGGCTTGCGAAGGATTGGGTGAGTAGGCGTAGCTGACTTGCTCGACGCTTAGGCGCACATCGGGATTGGCGTTGGGCCGATCCGGAGCGGGAAGCGGGCTGCGCGCGATGGTGCTCATGCGAGCCTCCGGCGCAGCAAGTAGATGAAGAGGGGCGCGCCGGCAATCGCGGTGACGGCGCCGACGGGAAGATCGGAAGGAGCCGCTATGGTGCGGGCGATTGTATCGGCGATGACCAACGTAATCGCGCCGCCTAGGGCGGCGGCGGGAAGCAGCATCCGGTGGTCGGAGCCAAAGATAAGGCGCATCACGTGTGGAACGAGAAGGCCGACATATCCGATGGTCCCACTCACGGAGACCGCAAGACCGGTTAGAACTGACGCAGCGAGATAAACGACTATGCGAACGCGGCGCACATCCACCCCGAGATGCATAGCTTCTTTCTCTCCAGCAAGCAACAAGTTCAGATCAGAAGCAGTCGTGTAGATTGCGCCAGCAGCGACCATAAAACCGATTCCAAGGAGATACATCACGCTCTTAGTTTGCGGCGTCGAAAGGTTGCCCATCATCCAGAAGGAGGCGCCACGAAGATTGCCTCCCTGTAGCGTGGACATGAGGAAATTAATGATCGCGGAAAGAAACGAGGCGGTGATAATGCCTGCAAGCAAAAGAGTGTTGCCGTCGATCCGCCCGCCGCGGAGGCCCAGAACGTAAACCACGGCGATGGTCAGAGCAGCGCCAAGGAACGCGCCTACAGGAGTCGCGAGTCCGGCAAACTCGGGCGAGAGTGCGAGGCGATTCTCCAGCATCAGAGCCAGGATTGCACCGACAGATGCTCCGGAAGAGACTCCGAGAACGTACGGATCCGCGAGAGGATTGCGGAGGAGGGCCTGGAAACTTGTACCGGCAACGGCGAGGGCCGCGCCAACGAAAACGCTGAGCAGAATGCGTGGTAGTCGGATATTCAGGATCAACATTCCGTATTCGGTGGAGATGGCGTTGGTGCGGCCGATGAGAACGTTGATGAGGTCGCGGCCGAGACCGTAGAGGGAAACTTGCACGGCGCCGAGTTTCAGCGCGATGACCACAACGATGAAGAGTATGACGGCGAGAATGCCGCAGCGAAAAAGGAGGCGGCTGAGCGTCAGCGGGCGCATGAGAATTCCTTTGCCGCGGAAGATGGCGCGTTGTGCGTTGTCGAATGCGAAGAACGAGTGTGACCCGGTGCATCAGGCTTGGCGTCGGGCTTGGCTGGGGGCGCAGTTTTTTCCGGTACTTGTTCCGGCGTTGGAGCTGCAGGGAAGACATCTGGGTGCAACTGGCGAGCGAGTTCTTCGATGGCGGAAACGATACGGGGAGCGGGACGATTCACAGCTTCACTGATAACCGCGAAGTGGCGATTCTGAACTGCCTGAAGAATGTCCCAGCCGGGGCGAGCGGCGAGCGCATCGAAATCGCGCTGGCCACCGGCAAAGTGGGACGCGGCGAACACGAGATAGTCCGGTTGCAGGCGGACCACCTCTTCCAGGTTCATCTGCGGCCAGCTTTGTTGCGACTCGACAATGGAGACGGCGCCCGCTTCGCGCAAGGCATCGGCGATGAAGGTCTGCTTGCCGATGGAAATGAGCGGTTCGGGCCAGACGATGAAGAGCACACGGCGCGGCGGAATGCCCGCAAGTTTTGTCTGGAGGGCGGCCAACTGCTGGTGCAATTCGTCGTCAAGCGTTTTGCCCGCTGCCGGAGCACCGAGAACATCGGCGAGCCGGTGCGTTGAGGAGAGGATGTCCGCTACGGTGTGCGGATCAATGGCGTAGGAAGGAATGCCAAGGGTTTCCAGCGCGCGAACGGTTTCCAGGCGGTTGAAATCCTTGGTGACCAACACAAGATCCGGGTGAAGGGCGGCGATTTGTTCCAGGCTGGGATTTATGGCGCCGCCTACTTTTGGTTTTTTCTGGGCATCCGGCGGGTAGTCGCAATAATCGGTATCGCCAACGAGGCGGTCCTGCAGGCCGAGTGCATAAATCGTTTCGGTAAGGCTGGGTGCGAGGGAAATGATGCGCGCGGGAACCAAGGGGATACGAATGGTTCGCCCAGCTTCATCGACGACTTCGTGCGTGGCAGCTGTGATCGCGCTAGACGGGGTCTGCGCACCAGAGTCCGCGGCAACGGCAGCCGCCGCAAACAAAAGGCACCCTCCCAGGATGGAGGGGAAATGGCGCACGAAATTCGATCGAAGACGAAACACTAAACTCCCCTGACGAGAGGCCCACGAGACAGGTCCATTCAAAAAAAGAGGCCCGCGAGAATCGGGGCCATATAGGTGGCGTTCCTTCTCGCGAAGAACACCCAACCGCTATGGCTTGAGAGGGTAGCCTGGCTGACGGCGTAATTGCCGATCACAGTGGCGGGACCGCGGCCGATTTGCACGGCACTTCCCCACTTCCCTAGCCTGCTGATTGAGAATTCAGTGTACGGAGGGCGGGAAGGAGTGTCAATGAGCGTTCGGCAACGCGCCCGCAAGTGAATCAGCGATTCTTCCAATTTGGTTTGCGCTTTTCGACCAGGGCGCGAACGCCTTCCTGGGAATCTTCCAGGCGATAGAGTTCGTTGAGAAAAATATCCATGGAATTTTTCAGGCCATCGCGCAACGAAAGGCCCATGCCACCGAGAATGGCTTTTTTCGCCATGGTGAGGACCGGGCCGGAGTGGCCGGTGATGCGGGCGCTGAGTTCTTTTACGGTAGATTCGAGCTGGGCTTCCGGGACCAGACGGTTTACGAGGCCGAGGTCCAGAGCGCGTTCCGCGGTGACAGGTTCGCCGAGCAGGACTAGTTCCAGGGCAACTTTTGGACCTACTAGGAACGGCAAAATTGTGGAAGCGAGTGGAGGAAACACGCCGATGGTGACTTCCGGCTGAGCAAAGCGAGCTTTGGGAGTGGCGATGACCAGATCGCCAAAGGCAGCGAGTTCCGCGCCGCCGCCGATGGCCGGGCCGTTAACCACGGTGAGCACGGGCTTGGAAGTTTCCAACATGGACGCGAATACGGAATGGAACGCGTCAATCATCTGGAAGACGCGGTCGGAGGTGTATTCGCCAACGTCGACGCCACCGCTGAAGACCCGGCAAGCGGAATCCAGAACGATCAAGCGGACTTCTTTCTGATCGCCGGCGAAAGAAATAGCGTCGGAGATTTCACGCAGCATTGTTTCGTTGAGCAGGTTGTGATCCGGGCGATTCAGTGTGAGGCGCGCGACGTTTTGTTCGACGCGGAGCTGTATGAACTGGAACTCCTCGGGGGTGAGGCGCTTGCTTTGGGTGCGTACTTCGACGGTGCGAGAAGGCGTTTTGGTGCGGGTTTCCACGAGCAGTTCCTCCCAGGATTTCGACCCGGTTGGTGGGTCTTTTCGGAGAGTAGCACGCGGGTTGGGAGCCGGGCCGGGCGTGTAGGGAGGGAGTGCGCAAACAGTTTGCTGGCCGGATGGCGGGGGTAAAGAGGCGCTTTAATCGCGTAGACCGATGATTGGGAGATTCGCGGAAACCGTAAAGCGGCGGCGAGCCGCCGCACTCCAAAGTGGGCTGATAAGGTAGAGTGTTGGCGAGGAATTTTTCGCGATGGCTAAGGGCACAATTATGAAACGGAGAACGCTGGTGTTGTTCCTATTTATTGGAATGCTGAACTACACTAGCTGGACGATGGGCAGCCAAAGCGCTACGAATGCGGATTCCCTGCCGACAGTCCATGCGCACAGGCTGGCGCATGCGGTTGACGCGACGGGATTTCCGTCGGCGCGGGATTGGCAGGCCGCGCAGCCTGTGCAGTTTGATTGGGATTGGCGAGGCGACAACAAGGACGAACAGCGAGGCACAGAAGTGCGGCTGCTGTGGGCGCCGGAGACGTTGTTTATCCGATTTGCGGCGCGATATCGCAACATCACGGTCTTTGCGGACTCGCGGAGCGATGGATGGCGTTACCAGCTTTGGGAGAAAGATGTTGCGGAGGCGTTTTTGCAGCCGAAGTCGGGCGACCCGTTCGAATACCAGGAGCTGGAAGTGGCGCCCAACGGATATTGGATTGATTTACACATCTCACATGGGAAAAACAATGAATTGAAAAGCGGATTGAAGCGGCGCGCATCCATTGATGCGGAGAAGAAAGTGTGGACGGCGGAATTGGCGATTCCGATGAAGGGGCTT
>Ga0210394_10002687_pt1 | contig 23917 bp, 20 predicted proteins | sample IncBWC12MmetaG_FD_160121 | JGI IMG/M metagenome (GOLD analysis project Ga0210394, IMG submission 160121) | Forest soil microbial communities from Barre Woods Harvard Forest LTER site, Petersham, Massachusetts, United States - Inc-BW-C-12-M | ecosystem: Environmental > Terrestrial > Soil >... | reverse complement strand
TCATGCCCGGGGACAACATCAAGATGACGATCGAGCTGATCAGCCCGATTGCCATGGAGGACGGGCTGCGCTTTGCGATCCGCGAGGGCGGCAAGACCGTCGGCGCCGGCGTCGTGGCCAAGATCCTGAAGTGACAGGAGTGCAGCGCGGCGGGCAAGACCTCGGGCATCTGGACGCGCACCACGGACTGATGCGTAGCGGGCCTATAGGGCTAGCCTCGCGGGCGGACTCAACGGCTTGCCTCGCGGGCGAGAGTCACGTCTTTCGCCCGCCGTGTGTGCGCAGTGGTGAGGTAACTCCGCTGAAATCGCCGCAGGCGATTTCAGCCAAATTGAACAGGCCAGTAGCTCAATTGGCAGAGCGGCGGTCTCCAAAACCGCAGGTTGGGGGTTCGATTCCCTCCTGGCCTGCCAGCGACTGACATGACGGACGACGTAAAAGCGCAGGAACCCGGCACGGCCGACAAGGCGAAGGTCACCATCGCGGTGCTGCTCGCGCTCGCCGGTGTCGTCGGCTACTACCTGCTGGCGAACCAGCCGGGCTGGCAGCGCTGGCTCGCGGTCGTCGCGGGCCTGGCGGCGGCCGCGGTGGTGGCGGCGTTCAGCTACTACGGGGCGGAGTTCCGCCGCTTCGTCGAGCTGGCGCGCGTCGAGCTGCGCAAGATCGTCTGGCCGGCGCGCCAGGAGACACTGCAGACCACGGTCGTGGTGTTCGGCTTCGTCATCGTGGCGGGGGTGTTCTTCTGGGCGCTCGACCTGGTGCTCGCCTGGGCGACGAAGTTTCTTACCGGGCAGGGGAGTTGAACGTGGCCTTGAGATGGTACGTCGTGCACGCCTACTCGAATTTCGAGCATCGCGTCGCGGAGTCCCTGAAGGAGCGCATCCGGCGCGCCGGGCTCGCCGAGCGCTTCGGCGAGATCCTGGTGCCGACCGAAGAGGTCGTGGAGATGCGCGACGGGCAGAAGCGCAAGAGCGAGCGCAAGTTCTACCCCGGCTACGTGCTGGTGCAGATGGAGATGGACGAGGAGACCTGGCACCTGGTGCGCGACGTGCCCAAGGTGCTCGGCTTCATCGGCGGGACCCCGGAAAGGCCGGCTGCGATCACCGACAAGGAGGCGAACCAGATCCTGCGCCGCGTGGAAGAGGGCGTGGACAAGCCGCGCCCCAAGGTGCTGTTCGAGCCCGGCGAGGTGGTGCGCGTGGTGGACGGGCCGTTCAACGACTTCAACGGCGTGGTGGAGAGCGTGAACTACGAGAAGAACCGCCTGCACGTGGCGGTGCAGATTCTCGGGCGCTCGACCCCGGTCGAGCTGGATTTCTCTCAGGTCGAGAAGGCCTGAACTGGGTGCGGCCCGCAACGGCCGCGTGTTTTGAACCGACGTCCTTTTAAAGGGAGCCGCACAGGCGCTGGAACCTTGAGGAGAGGTGAGTAATGGCCAAGAAAGTACAGGGCTACATCAAGCTGCAGGTGCCGGCAGGCTCTGCCAACCCGTCGCCGCCCATCGGGCCGGCGCTGGGCCAGCAGGGCGTGAACATCATGGAGTTCTGCAAGCAGTTCAATGCCCAGACCCAGAAGGTGGAGAAGGGCCTGCCCATCCCGGTGATCATCACGGTGTACACCGATCGCAGCTTCACCTTCGTGATGAAAACCCCGCCGGCCGCGGTGCTGATCCGCAAGGCGATCGGCATTGAAAAAGGCAGTGGCACACCCAATACCGCCAAGGTTGGAAAGATCTCGCGCCAGCAGCTCGAGGACATTGCCCGGCTCAAGCAGCCCGACCTCACCGCCGCCGACCTCGATGCCGCGGTCCGCACCATCGCGGGCAGCGCGCGCAGCATGGGCGTCGACGTGGAGGGGGTGTAGCCGTGGCACTCACTAAGCGTGCCAAGGCCTGGAAGGCCAAGCTCACCCCGGGTCGGCACTATCCGGTGGAGGAGGCCATCCGCCTGGTGAAGGAATTCGCCACCGCGAAGTTCGCTGAAGCGGTGGATGCGGCGGTGAACCTGGGAATCGATGCCAGCAAGTCCGACCAGCAGGTGCGCGGCTCGACCGTGATGCCGCACGGTACGGGCAAGACGGTGCGCGTGGCGGTGTTCACCTCCGGCAAGAACCAGGAGGTGGCCAGGGCTGCCGGTGCGGACATCGTCGGACTCGAGGATCTCGCGGCGCAGGTCAAGGCGGGCGAGATCAATTTCGATCGCGTGATCGCCAGCCCCGATGCCATGCGCGTCGTCGGCCAGCTCGGCCAGATCTTAGGTCCGCGCGGGCTGATGCCGAACCCCAAGGTCGGCACGGTGACCCCGGACGTGGCCACCGCGGTGAGGAACGCCAAGTCCGGGCAGGTCACCTACCGGGTGGACAAGGCCGGGATCGTCCATTGCACGATCGGCAAGGCGAATTTCGAGGTGAATGCGCTGAAGGAGAACCTGCACGCGCTGATCGCGGACCTGCAGAAGGCCAAGCCGTCCTCCTCGAAGGGCGTGTATCTGAAGCGCGTCACGCTGTCCTCGACCATGGGGCCGGGGGTGATGGTGGATCAGGGAACTATTGGTTGAATGAGCTTCGGTTTGCGCTGCGGCGCAAACCGAAGTTGAGACCCGCGCGACAGCGCGTGGGGACATGGCTGGTGCGCACTGAAGGCGCCGGCCGTCATCGAAGACCGCAGGCGAGGGACCGGCGTGGGCTGTGAAATAGCCTGATGTCCGTGGCCCTCTTAATGGAACGGCCTGCGCAGATGGTGAACCGCTTGTCGCATCGAGGATGCCTCGAGGCGTGGAGGTCACCGTCGTGAGCGAAGTGATCTTTTCACGTTAAGAGGTAGAGATGAATGGCACTTAACCTGGAAGACAAGAAGGCGCTGGTAGCGGAAGTGGCCGACGTGGCGGCGAAAGCCCAGTCGGTCGTGGCCGCGGAGTACCGCGGGCTGACGGTTTCGCAGATGACCGAGCTGCGTGCCAGGGCGCGTCGCCAAGGTGTGTACATGCGTGTGGTCAAGAACACGCTGGCACGCAAGGCACTCGCTGGCACCGCGTTCGCAGCGGTGGGACCGAAGCTCAAGGGGCCTCTGGTGCTCGCTTTCTCGAAGGACGATCCGGGCGCGGCCGCGCGCGTGGTGAAGGACTTCGCGAAGCTGCACGAGAAGCTCGTGGCGACGCTCGTGTCTCTCGGCGGGCAGGTACTGCCCGGCGCGGAGCTCGAGAAAGTGGCGAGTCTGCCGACTCGCGAGCAGGCGTTGTCGATGCTGCTCGGCGTGCTGAAGGCGCCGATCCAGAAGTTCGTCCGCACGCTCGCCGAGCCGCCGGCGAAGCTCGCACGCACCGTCGCCGCCATCCGCGACCAGAAACAGGCCGCCGGCGCCTAAGCAAGTCTTAAGTCAACGTTTCAGGAGACCCAAATGGCTGTTAACAAAGACGAAATCCTCGATGCAATCTCCAAGATGACGCTCATGGAAGTGGTGGAGCTGATCTCCGACATGGAGAAGAAGTTCGGCGTCACCGCCGCGGCCCCGGTGGCCGTCGCCGCCGCTGCCGGCGCGGGTGCCGCTGCCGCCGCCCCGGCCGAGGAGCAGACGGAGTTCACCGTCACCCTCAAGGAGTACCCGGCGGACAAGAAGGTGACCGTGATCAAGGTGATCCGCGAGATCACCGGGCTCGGTCTGAAGGAGGCCAAGGACCTCGTCGAGGGAGCACCCTCGACCGTCAAGGAGGCCGTGTCCAAGGCCGATGCCGAAACAATGAAGAAAAAGCTCGAGGACGCCGGCGCGAAGGTCGAGGTCAAGTAGACCTTTGCCGCTGCGCCCCCCATTGCCGTCCGCGGTGCACGCCATGCGGCGCGCACCGCGGCAGCGGCGTGGGGTGATTTCGATTGACGTGACGACGCGCGTGGATTTTTTGCCGGCCGCCTGACGGGCCGCCGAACCCTGAGGTGAACACTCGATGGCTTATTCCTTCACCGAGAAGAAGCGCATCCGCAAGAACTTCGGCAAGCAGGCGAGCATTCTCGACACGCCCTACTTGCTGGCCATTCAGCTCGACTCGTATCGCAAGTTCCTGCAGGTCGACAAGGCCGAGGATGCGCGCGATCCGATCGGCCTGCACGCCGCGTTCCGCAGCGTGTTCCCGATCTCGAGCTACAGCGGCAACGCTTCGCTCGAGTACGTGAGCTACCGGCTCGGCGAGCCGGTGTTCGACGTCAAGGAGTGCCAGCTGCGCGGGCTCACCTATGCGGCGCCGTTGCGCGTCAAGGTGCGCCTGATCGTGCTCGACAAGGAAGCCGCCGGCGCCAAGAAGCCGGTCAAGGACGTGCGCGAGCAGGAGGTCTACCTCGGCGAGCTGCCGCTGATGACCGACAACGGCACCTTCGTCATCAACGGCACCGAGCGCGTCATCGTCTCGCAGCTGCACCGCTCGCCGGGCGTGTTTTTCGATCACGACCGCGGCAAGACCCACTCCTCGGGGAAGCTGCTGTTCTCCGCGCGCATCATTCCCTATCGCGGCTCGTGGCTCGACTTCGAGTTCGATCCCAAGGACTGCGTGTTCGCCCGCATCGACCGTCGGCGCAAGCTCCCGGTCACCATCATCCTGCGCGCACTCGGCATGAACGAGAGCGAGATCCTCGCGACCTTCTTCGACACCAACACCTTCTACATCAGCCGCGACGAGGTCGCGCTGCAGCTGGTGCCGCAGCGCCTGCGCGGTGAGACCGCGACCTTCGAGATCCGCATCGGCGACCAGGTGATCGTGGAGGAGGGCCGGCGCATCACCGCCCGCCACGTACGCCAGCTGGAAGACGCCAAGGTGACACGCCTGCGGGTGCCGCGCGAGTACGTGTATGGCAAGGTGCTGGCGCACGACGTAGTCAACACCGACACCGGCGAGATCCTCGCCAAGGCGAACGAGGTGCTGACCGCGGCCTCGGTGGAGAAGCTGATCGAGGCCGGCATCGTCCAGGTCAACACGCTGTACGTGAACGATCTCGACCGCGGCGCCTACATTTCCGACACGCTGCGCATCGATCCCACCAAGACGCGCCTCGAGGCGCTGGTGGAGATCTATCGCATGATGCGCCCCGGCGAGCCGCCCACCAAGGATGCGGCCGAGAACCTGTTCGCCAACCTGTTCTTCAACCCCGAGCGCTACGACCTGTCGGCGGTCGGGCGCATGAAGTTCAACCGCCGCGTCGGCCGCAAGGAGATCGTCGGCCCCGGCATTCTCTACGATCTCAAGTACGCGAGCACGCGCACTGACGAGCTGTCGAAGCGCCTGGTGGCGCAGTACGGGCAGATGTCGGACATCATCGACGTGCTGCGGGTGCTGATCGATATCCGTAACGGCAACGGCCAGGTGGACGACATCGACCACCTCGGCAACCGCCGCGTGCGCTCGGTGGGCGAGATGGCGGAGAACGCCTTCCGCGTCGGCCTGGTGCGTGTCGAGCGTGCCGTCAAGGAGCGCCTGACGATCGCCGAGACCGAGCCGCTGATGCCGCAGGAGATGATCAACGCCAAGCCGGTGGCGGCGGCGGTCAAGGAGTTCTTCGGCTCCTCGCAGCTGTCGCAGTTCATGGACCAGAACAATCCGCTCTCGGAGGTCACCCACAAGCGCCGCGTCTCGGCGCTGGGGCCGGGCGGACTCACCCGCGAGCGCGCCGGCTTCGAGGTGCGCGACGTACACCCGACCCACTACGGCCGGGTGTGCCCGATCGAGACGCCGGAAGGCCCGAACATCGGCCTGATCAATTCGCTCTCGGTGTACGCGCGCACCAACAACTACGGCTTCCTCGAGACGCCGTACCGGCGCGTGGACAGCGGCCGCGTCACCGATCGCATCGACTTCCTGTCGGCGATCGAGGAGGGCGAGTTCGCCATCGCGCAGGCAAATGCGGTGCTCGGCCCCAAGGGCGAGCTGACCGACCAGCTGGTGTCGTGCCGCTTTCAGAACGAGTTCACGCTGATGCCGCGCGAGCGCATCAACTACATGGACGTCTCGCCGAAGCAGATCGTGTCGGTGGCCGCCTCGCTGATCCCGTTCCTCGAGCATGACGACGCCAACCGCGCGCTCATGGGCTCGAACATGCAGCGCCAGGCGGTGCCGACACTGCGCTCGGAAACGCCGCTGGTGGGCACCGGCATGGAGCGCCCGGTAGCAATCGACTCGGGCGTCACGGTGGTGGCGCGCCGCGGTGGCGCGGTCGATTCCGTCGATGCCTCGCGCATCGTGGTGCGGGTGAACGACGATGAGACCACCGCCGGCGAGCCGGGGGTGGACATCTACAACCTCACCAAGTACACGCGCTCGAACCAGAATACCTGCATCAACCAGCGCCCGCTGGTGAACGCCGGTGACGTGATCGCGCGCGGCGACGTGCTGGCCGATGGTCCCTCGACCCACCTCGGCGAGCTGGCGCTGGGTCAGAACCTGCTGGTCGCGTTCATGCCGTGGAACGGCTACAACTTCGAGGACTCGATCCTGATCTCCGAGCGCGTCGTGGAGGAGGATCGCTTCACCACTATCCACATCGAGGAGCTCACCTGCGTCGCGCGCGACACCAAGCTCGGACCGGAGGAAATCACCGCCGACATTCCCAACGTCGGCGATGCGGCGCTCGCCAAGCTCGACGAGGCGGGCATCGCTTTCATCGGCGCGGAAGTGAAGGCCGGCGACATCCTGGTCGGCAAGGTGACGCCCAAGGGCGAGACCCAGCTCACCCCGGAGGAGAAGCTGCTGCGCGCCATCTTCGGCGAGAAGGCTTCCGACGTTAAGGACACCGGGCTGCGGGTGCCCCCCGGCATGGACGGCACCGTCATCGACGTGCGCGTGTTCACGCGCGACGGCGTCGACAAGGACAGCCGCGCGCTGTCGATCGAGAAGGCGGAGATCGAGCGGGTGCGCAAGGACTTTGCCGACCAGCAGCGCATCCTCGAGGACGACCTGTTCCAGCGGGTGCGCGACATGCTGCTCGGCCAGAGCGCCGCCGGCGGTCCGCACAAGCTAAAGAGCGGCACCAGGATCAGCCCGGAGTACCTCGACGAGGTGCCGCGCCAGGAGTGGTTCGAGATCCGCCTCGAGGACGAGGAAGCCAACTCGCAGCTCGAGCAGGCCTCCGAGCGCCTCAAGCTGCAGCGCAAGGCCTTCGAGAAGCGCCTCGACGACAAGAAGGCCAAGATCACCGCCGGCGATGACCTCGCCCCGGGCGTGCTCAAGATGGTCAAGGTGTACCTCGCCGTGAAGCGCCGCGTGCAGCCGGGCGACAAGATGGCCGGCCGCCACGGCAACAAGGGCGTGATCTCCACCATCGTGCCGGTCGAGGACATGCCGTATCTCGAGGACGGGACCCCGGTGGACGTGGTGCTGAACCCGCTCGGCGTGCCCTCGCGCATGAACGTCGGCCAGGTGCTCGAGACGCACCTGGGCTGGGCGGCCAAGGGCGTGGGACTGAAGATCGGACGCATGCTGGAGCAGCAGGCGGCCGCCGCGGAGCTGCGCGCCTTCCTCAAGCAGATCTACAACGAGACCGGCGGGCAGAAGGAGGACATCGACAGCATGAACGATGCCGATCTCACCCAGCTGGCGAAGAACCTCACCAATGGCGTGCCGATGGCCACCCCGGTGTTCGACGGCGCCAGCGAGGAGGAGATCAAGCGCATGCTGAAGCTGGCGGAGCTGCCGCTGAACGGCCAGACGTATCTGTACGACGGCCGCACCGGCGAGCGCTTCGAGCGGCAGGTGACGGTCGGCTACATGTACATGCTGAAGCTGAACCATCTGGTCGACGACAAGATGCACGCCCGCTCCACCGGGCCGTACAGCCTGGTCACGCAGCAGCCGCTCGGCGGCAAGGCGCAGTTCGGCGGCCAGCGCTTCGGCGAGATGGAAGTGTGGGCGCTGGAAGCCTACGGAGCTTCCTACACGCTGCAGGAGATGCTGACCGTGAAGTCCGATGACGTGAACGGCCGCACCAAGATGTACAAGAACATCGTCGACGGCAACCATCAGATGGATGCCGGCATGCCGGAGTCCTTCAACGTCCTGGTGAAGGAAATCCGCTCGCTGGGCATCAACATGGAACTGGAGCAGGACTAACTCATGAAAGACTTACTCAAGCTCTTCAAGCAGCACGCTCCGGTCGAGCACTTCGATTCGATCAAGATCGGGCTCGCCTCGCCGGAGATGATCCGCGCCTGGTCGTACGGTGAGGTCAAGAAGCCCGAGACCATCAACTACCGCACGTTCAAGCCGGAGCGCGACGGCCTGTTCTGCGCCAAGATCTTCGGTCCGGTGAAGGACTACGAGTGCCTGTGCGGCAAGTACAAGCGCCTCAAGCACCGCGGCGTGGTGTGCGAGAAGTGCGGCGTCGAGGTGACTCAGTCGAAAGTGCGACGCGAGCGCATGGGCCACATCGAGCTCGCCAGCCCCACCGCGCACATCTGGTTCCTGAAATCGCTCCCCTCGCGCATCGGCCTGATGCTCGACATGACGCTGCGCGAAATCGAGCGCGTGCTGTACTTCGAGGCGTTCGTGGTCATCGACCCGGGTATGACGCCCATGCAGCGCGGCCAGCTGCTGACCGACGAGATGTACCTCGAGGCCATCGAGGAGCACGGCGACGAGTTCGACGCCCGCATGGGCGCGGAAGCCGTGTACGAGCTGATGCGCACCATCGATCTGAATGCGGAGATCGCCAAGGTGCGCGAGGAGATGGCCGGCACCTCCTCCGAGACTAAGTTAAAGAGGCTGTCGAAGCGCCTGAAGCTCATCGAGTCGTTCGTCGAGTCGGGCAACAAGCCCGAGTGGATGGTGATGACCGTGCTGCCGGTGCTGCCGCCGGACCTGCGGCCGCTGGTGCCGCTCGATGGCGGACGCTTCGCGACCTCGGACCTGAACGACCTGTATCGCCGCGTCATCAACCGCAACAACCGTCTGCGGCGGCTGCTCGAGCTCAACGCGCCCGACATCATCGTGCGTAACGAGAAGCGCATGCTGCAGGAGGCGGTGGATGCGCTGCTCGACAACGGGCGCCGCGGTCGCGCCATCACCGGCACCAACAAGCGTCCGCTCAAGTCGCTCGCCGACATGATCAAGGGCAAGCAGGGGCGCTTCCGCCAGAACCTGCTCGGCAAGCGCGTCGACTACTCCGGCCGCTCGGTCATCGTGGTCGGCCCGCAGCTGCGGCTGCACCAGTGCGGGCTGCCGAAGAAGATGGCGCTCGAGCTGTTCAAGCCGTTCATCTTCCAGAAGCTGCAACTGCGCGGCGAGGCTTCCACCATCAAGGCCGCCAAGCGCCTGGTGGAGCGCGAGGGACCGGAGGTGTGGGACATCCTCGAGGAAGTGATCCGCGAGCATCCGGTGCTGCTCAACCGTGCGCCGACGCTGCATCGCCTGGGGATCCAGGCGTTCGAGCCGCTGCTGGTCGAGGGCAAGGCCATCCAGCTGCATCCGCTGGTGTGCACCGCCTTCAACGCCGACTTCGACGGCGACCAGATGGCCGTGCACGTGCCGCTGTCGCTCGAGGCGCAGCTCGAGGCGCGTGCGCTCATGATGTCGTCCAACAACATCCTGTCCCCGGCCAACGGCGACCCGATCATCGTGCCGTCGCAGGACGTGGTGCTCGGGCTGTACTACATGACGCGCGAGCGCATCGGTGCCAAGGGCGAGGGCATGTTCTTCGCCGACGGCGCCGAGGTGCATCGCGCCTACGAGAGCCGCGGCGTTGATCTGCAGGCCAGGTGCAAGGTGCGTCTGAAGGAGTCGGTGCGCGGCGAGGGCGGTACGCTCACCGAGCGCATTCGCATCGTCGACACCACGGTCGGCCGCGCGCTGCTGTTCGAGATCCTGCCCAAGGGCCTGTCCTTCGATCTCATCAACCAGGACATGACCAAGAAGGCGATCTCCGCGACCATCAACGCCTGTTACCGCGCGCTGGGGTTGAAGGAGACCGTGGTATTCGCCGACCAACTGATGTACACCGGCTTCCATTATGCGACGCGCGCCGGGATCTCCTTCGGCATCGATGACATCGTCATCCCGGAGCAGAAGACCCGCATCGTCACCTCGGCCGACAACGAGGTAAAGGAGATCCAGGACCAGTACGCCTCGGGTCTGGTTACCAACGGCGAGCGCTACAACAAGGTGGTCGACATCTGGTCGCGCGCCAATGACCAGGTGGCGAAGGCCATGATGGAGAAACTCGGCAGCGAGGAGGCCACCGACTCGCGCGGCGCGCGCCACAAGCAGAAGTCGTTCAACTCCATCTTCATGATGGCCGACTCCGGCGCACGTGGCTCCGCGGCGCAGATTCGCCAGCTCGCCGGCATGCGCGGCCTGATGGCCAAGCCCGACGGCTCGATCATCGAGACGCCGATCACGGCGAACTTCCGCGAGGGCCTGAACGTCCTGCAGTACTTCATCTCCACGCACGGCGCCCGCAAGGGACTGGCCGACACGGCGCTGAAGACCGCCAACTCCGGTTATCTCACCCGCCGCCTGGTGGACGTGGCGCAGGACCTGGTGGTGACCGAGCCCGACTGCGGCACGGTCAACGGGCTGGCCATGGCGCCGCTGGTCGAGGGCGGCGACGTGGTCGAGGCGCTCGGCGAGCGCGTGCTCGGGCGCGTGCTGGCGGAGGACATCATCAAGCCGGGTGCCCGCGAAGTGCTCATCCCGACCGGCACGCTGCTCGATGAGAAGATGGTGCGTCTGCTCGAGACCGAGGGCATCGACCAGATCAAGGTCCGCTCGCCCATCACCTGCCAGACGCGCTACGGCGTGTGCTCGCACTGCTACGGGCGGGATCTCGCGCGCGGGCGGCCGATCTCCATCGGCGAGGCGGTGGGCGTCATCGCCGCGCAGTCGATCGGCGAGCCGGGCACGCAGCTCACCATGCGCACCTTCCACATCGGCGGCGCCGCCTCGCGCGCGGCCGCGGCCTCCAGCGTCGAGGTGCGCAACAAGGGCGTGATCCGCTTCCACCACATCAAGACGGTGCAGCACGAGAAGGGGCACCTGGTGGCGGTGTCGCGCTCGGGCGAGATCGGCGTGGTCGATGACTTCGGCCGCGAGCGCGAGCGCTACAAGATCCCCTACGGTGCGATCATCAGCATCAAGGAAGGCGCCACGGCGGCCGCCGGCCAGGTGGTGGCCACCTGGGATCCGCACACTCACCCGGTGGTGACCGAGGTCGCCGGCTTCGTGAAGTTCCAGGACTTCGTCGACGGCCTGACCGTCACCTCGCAGGTGGACGAGGTCACCGGGCTCTCCAGCACGGTGGTGCTCGACACCAAGCAGCGCGGCGGCAAGGAAGTGCGCGCCACCATCAAGCTGGTGAACGGCAAGGGCAAGGAGGTCACCTTCGCCAACACCGAGATCCCGGCCGTGTACACGCTGCCCCCGGGCGCGCTGGTGTCGCTCGAGGACGGCGCGCGCGTGTCGGTGGGCGATGTCATCGCCCGCATCCCGCAGGAGTCCTCCAAGACGCGCGACATCACCGGCGGTCTGCCGCGCGTTGCCGACCTGTTCGAGGCGCGCAAGCCGAAGGACCCGGCGATCCTCGCCGAGAAATCCGGCACCGTGAGCTTCGGCAAGGAGACCAAGGGCAAGCGGCGCCTGATCATCACCTCCGACGACGGCGAGAAGTACGAGGAGCTGATCCCGAAGTGGCGCCAGCTCAACGTCTTCGAAGGCGAGACGGTGGAGCGCGGCGAGGTGATCGCCGACGGTGAGCCCAACCCGCACGACATCCTGCGCCTGCAAGGCGTCGAGGCGCTGGCGAACTACCTGGTGCGCGAGATCCAGGACGTCTACCGCCTGCAGGGTGTGAAGATCAACGACAAGCACATCGAGGTGATCATCCGCCAGATGCTGCGCAAGACCGAGGTGCAGGAGGCCGGCGAGACCGCGCTGCTGCGCGGTGAGCAGCTCGATCGCTCGCGGGCGCTCGACATCAACGACCGCGCGCAGACCGACGGCAAGAAGTCCGCGCGGCTGCAACCGGTGCTGCTCGGCATCACCAAGGCCTCGCTCGCCACCGAGTCGTTCATCTCCGCGGCCTCCTTCCAGGAGACCACGCGTGTGCTGACCGAAGCGGCGGTGCGCGGACTGAAGGACGACCTGCGCGGACTGAAGGAGAACGTCATCGTCGGCCGGCTCATCCCGGCGGGCACTGGCTTCGCCGCGCATGCCTCGCGCCGCAGGAAGATGGAAGGCGCCGAGCGCCGCAGCTTCATGGACGTGGGCGGCGGGCTGCCGGATGCGGAAGAGTCGAGCGTCGGCGAGGAGCCGGAGAGCGCGGCCAGCTAGAGTCCGGCGATGGTGCAGGACGTCGTTCTGCGCGGCGCGCACGTGCGGCTCGAGCCGCTCGTGCGCGCGCACGTCCCCGCCCTGGTGGCCGCCGCCGGGCGGGATGCGGCGCTTTACCTGTGGAGCGCCGTGCCGCTCACGATGTCCGACATGGCGCAGTACGTGGACAGCGCGCTCGCAGAGCGCGCGGCGGGCAGCGCGCTACCCTTCGCCACCGTGCGCCTGAGCGACGGCGCGGTGATCGGATCGACACGTTTCTTCCTGCTCGAGCGCTGGAGCTGGCCCGCCGGCCACGATCAAGGCCGGCGCGGCAGCTTCGACGGCTGCGAGATCGGCTATACCTGGCTCGCCGCCGACGCGATCCGCACCGCGGTGAACACGGAGACGAAGCTGCTGATGCTCGCCCATGCGTTCGAGGTGTGGGGGGTGCAGCGCGTGTGCTTTCACACCGACGTGCGCAACGAGCGCTCGCGCAACGCGCTCAGCCGCATCGGCGCGCAGTTCGAGGGGGTGCTGCGGGCGCACCGCCTGGGCACGGACCTGATGCCGCGCGATTCGGCGCGCTTCTCGCTGCTCGCCGCGGAATGGCCGCCAACCAAGCACCGGCTGCAGCAGCGGCTGGCCGGCTGAGCGGCGCGCGCTCTAGGCCCTGCGGCGGGCAAAATACGCCACGATCACCCCGAACAGCAGCATGGCCGCCATGTTGAGCATGAACTTCGACGCCGAGAAATGCGCGTGGTGCTTCCAGGCCGAGAGCGGCACGACGAGATAATTCATGACGAAGAAGATCACCACACCGTACAGCAGGCCGGCGGTCATCCAGCGCCGCGCCAGCAGCGGCAGCAGCCGCGCGGCGCCGACGTAGATCGCCGCGATCAAAACGCCCATGAGCTCCTGCAGCGCCAGGCCCAGCAGCGCGGTCGCGTTGCCACCGGCATAGGTCCGCGACCCCAGAATTCCGCCGGCGATGGTGTGCAGTATGAACGGCACGCTGCGGTCGTTGATCAGGCAAGCGGCGCCGATGTCGATCGTGGCGGCGATCGTGCCCCCGAGCAGGATCGCGGCGAGCGGGCGGTGGGTAGAACTGCGCACGCTTAAGTCTCGGGGGGCGGCTATTTCTGTTGCCAGATCTGCATCATGTCCGGCGAGCCCTGGGCGCGCACGTCGTTGTCGGTGAGGATCGCCTCGGTGGAGGCGATCAGCTCCTTGCGCGGGAACACCATGGCTTCGCTGGCGCGGTTGTCGAAGTCGAGCGCCACGAAGTCGTCATGCAGATCGCGCAGCAACGCGACCAGGTGAGCGAGGCTGCGGATCGGGGTGCCGTTGACCGATTTGAGGATCGAGCCGCTCGGGTCCGAATAGCCCTTCGACAGGGTATGCGGAAACAGCGGCGCGGGGATTATCACCAGCTCCTCGCGGTCCGGGTCGGGCCGCTCGCCGAGCCGCGCGAACAGCGGGCTGCCGAGCACCGCCTGGCCGTGGGTGCGCACCAGCTGCAGCCCCTCGAGCGTTGCGCGTTCGAACACCAGCGGACCGAGGATGAAGTACGAGGGGTAGGTGCCGTGGAGCGTGTCGATGAGCAGCGGCCGCTGCGGCGGCACGGGCATGCGGATCTGCTGGCTCTTGCCGCTGCGCACGATGGTGAGCGGCACGCTGCCGTCGTGTGCGCTCTTCTGGATGAGATAGGCGAAGTTCACCCGCAACCCGTCGCGGATCCCGACCATGCCCTCATCGTCAATCGGTGTGTCGGCGATGTGCGTGATCACGTCCCACTGCTTGAGCGGGTAGGAGGCGCCGTCCTGGTCCGGGCGGTGCACCACCATGCCGCGCACCGAGGCGTCGACCTTGAGGAAGCCGCGCAGCGCCGGGTTCTCGAGCGTCTGCAGCTCGTCGTACATTCCGGGCTTGCCGGCGTAGGGACCGCTGCCGACGCTCTTGAGGAACAGCTCCACCTCTTCGTTGGGGATGATGTAGCCGATGTTCTCGGCGTTCTGCAGGTGACTGAAGGCGAGGCCGATCATCTTGTTGCCGGCGATCGCCGGGCCGCCGCTGTTGCCGGGATTGATGGCGGCGTCGATCTGCACGCGCAATCCCGACAGCGGGATGTTGTACGGCACGAACTCGATGCGCGAGACGATTCCGCGCGTGATCGACAGCGTGGTGCCGCCGACCGGGAAGCCGTAGGCCAGCACCGGCTCCTTGACCTGCGGCAGCGCGCTGGCGCGCGGCAGGGTCTGCCGGCCGTCGAAGAACGATTCGTCGTCGAGCTTGAGCACCGCGAGGTCGATGCCGAACCCGATGGCCTCGACGCTCGCCGACACCTTGTCGCCGGACTGGTTGGCCTGTACCTGCACCTGGCTGGCGTACAGCACCACGTGGGCGTTGGTGAGGATGCGCTTGCCCTCGATGATGACCCCCGAGCCGCTCACCTCGCTCGGCGAGGCCTTGCTCCAGGGGTGCGCCATGTCGGGGCGGCGCATGGTGGCGAACACTTTCACCACCGCGTTCTCCGCCTCGTGCGAGATCGCGGAGGTCGGCTCCGCGGTTCCCGCAGCGCCCGCAGCTCCGCTCGCAAGCGCCACGGCGGCCAGGCAGACGGGGAGTGTCGTGCGGAGGATGCTTGTCATTGCGGGACTCGTCCAAGGGGGATTGAGGCGGCGCGAAGCTGCGGTGCGATTCTGCCACAGAAGCCGGGACTACTTCGTGACGTTCGCCGCGCCGCGCGCCCCACACGCGGGGTGGCGCGCAGTGAGCCGGCAACTAGTTGACTCAGGCAACTGATTGCGCAACAGTCGGGCCCGCGGGGCTGGCGGGCGCAAAGCACAGGTGCAAGGGTGTTCTCCCGAGAGCAGATCGAGCAGGTACGGGCCTTCAATCGCGACTACACGCGCCGCCTGGGCCTGCTGTCGCGCGGGCTGCTCGACAGCCCCTGGTCGCTCACCCAGGTACGCGTGCTGTACGAGATCGCACACCACCCGGGCGTCACCGCCGTCGAGCTCGCGCAAGGGCTGGCACTCGATCGCGGCTATCTCAGCCGCATCCTCAAGAGTTTCGCCGCGAAAAGGCTGCTCGCACGATCCGCCTCGGGCGCGGATGCGCGCCGGCAGCACCTGCGCCTGACGCCGCTCGGGCAGCGCGTGCTCGCGCCTCTCGAGCGGCGTGCGCAGCAGCAGGTGCGCACGCTGCTGGCGCCGCTCGATGCCGTGCGCCGCGAGACGCTGCTCGCCGCCATGAGCAGCATCCGCCTGGCGTTCGATCCCAGGACCACGGCGGCCGAGCTCAGCCTGCGCGGCCACCGGCCCGGGGACATGGGCTGGGTGGTGGAGCGGCACGGGGCGCTGTATGCCGCCGAGTACGGCTGGAACGAGGCGTTCGAGGCGCTGGTGGCCGGCATCACCGCTGAGTTCATCAGCAAACTCGACCCCGCGCGCGAGCGCTGCTGGATTGCCGAAGCGTACGGGCGGCGGCTCGGCTGCGTGTTCCTGGTCGCCGGCGAGGGTGGCGCGGCACGGCTGCGTCTGCTGCTGGTGGAGCCCGAGGCGCGGGGTCTGGGTCTCGGCCGGCGCCTGGTGAAGGAATGCGTCGGCTTCGCGCGTGCGGCCGGATACCGGCGGGTCGTGCTCTGGACCCACGCCAACCTCGCGGCGGCGCGCCACCTCTATCAGGAAGCGGGCTTCGAGCTCACCTCGAGCGAGCCGCGCCACAGCTTCGGGCAGGACGTGGTCTCGGAAACCTGGGAACTCGGGCTCCGCGACTCGCGTTCCGCGACACGACGCCGCCGGGACGCGCCGGAGCGATAGTGGCCTGAGGCAGGCTCCTGCTAGAGTGACACGCCTCCGTAAGAGCCGGCACTCTTCCTCAAGGAGACCTTTGTGGATCGATCAACGACTTTCGCAGGCGCGGCGCTCATGGCGCTGGGCCTGGTCACTACTGCCGCCGGGCGCGGCGACCGCCTCCCCGCCTACGTCACCGCCGCGGTCGCCGATAGCGCGCGGCCTGCCGCCGATACCGAGCGCGACGCCAACCGCAAGCCGGCCGAGACGCTGGCCTTCGCGGGCGTGAAGCCCGGCGATCAGGTCGTGGAGCTCGCTCCGGGCAAGGGCTACTACACCCGGCTGCTGAGCGCGGTCGTCGGGCCGAACGGCAAGGTGTACACCTTGTCCTCGCCGCCGAAGCCCGACGCGCCGCCGCCCCCGGTGCAGGCGATCGCCGCTGATCCGCATTACAGCAACGTGCACCCGACGTTCGGCAAGCTCGCGGAAGTCAAGCTTCCGGCGGACAGCGACCTCGTGTGGACTACGCAGAACTATCACGACTTCCACAACATCCCCGACCTGCAGGTGTCGACCCTCAACAAGGCGGTGTTCGATGCGCTCAAGCCCGGGGGCATCTACTTCGTGCTGGATCACGCCGCCGAGGCCGGCTCCGGGTCCCGCGATACCAACACTCTGCACCGTATCGACGAGGAGACGGTCAAGTCCGAAGTCAAGGCGGCGGGCTTCGAGCTGGTCGGGGAGAGCAAGATGCTGCGCAACAAGAACGATCCGCACACCGGTAAGGTGTTCGAGCCCCCGATACAGGGGCACACGGATCAGTTCATCCTCAAGTTCCGCAAGCCGAAGGCCTAAAGCAGCTCGAGCGTGCGCGGGTCGGGCTTGCCGCCGTAGTACTTGCTGAGCGCCTCGCTGAAGAGCTCTTCCTGCGGCGCGGCGCGCTCGAACAACGTCAGGCACGAGCGCAACTTCAGCTCATCGGGGTAGCCGAAGATCGCGGCCGCGCTGCGGCCCTCGAGGAGGAGCAGGCGCCGCGTGCACTCGCGCAGCCGCGCGCCCAGTAGCGGGTGATCGAGATAGGCGCGCGCTTCCGCGAGCGAGGCAACGCCATAGTGTTGCGCGCTCGGGCTGGAGCCGAGCCCCTTCAACTGCGGGAAGATGAACCACATCCAGTGGCTGCGCTTGGCCCCGGCGTGCAGCTCGGCGCACACCGCGGCGTAAACGGCCTGCTGCGCCTGCACGAAACGCTCGAGATCAAAGGGGTCGTTCACGCGGGCTAGTACACCTGAGGCGGGTGCGTGCAGTCATTTCCTGGCTCTGCGAAACACCATCACGAAACGGTCGGTCTTGCCCACCATCTCTCCTTTATAAGTGATCATGTCCCGCGGATCGTCGGGCCGGCGCAGCACCTCGCTCGAGCGCAGGAAGATGAAGCCGTGCTTCTCGAAATCGCGCCGCGCGAACTGCTCGTCGATGCGGTGCAGCCGGCCGGCGTCCGCGCTGCCGGTACCTGGCTTGGCGGAGTGGTCGACCAGCAGCAGGATGCCGCCCGGTCGCACGACGCGCGCGATCTCGGTGAGCACCTCATCCGGATTGATCTTCGGCCACGGGCCCTTGTCCGGTTGCCAGTAGAGATCGTGGTACACCTTGATGAGCAGGATGGCATCGAGCGAGCGCGCCGGCAGCCCGAGATGCTCGACCGTCACGGTGCGATGCTCGACGTTCGGCAGCCGGCCGCCGACGAGGCGCCCCTGCCATTGGTCGTCACTCCACTTGTCGTAGGCCTCGTTGTTCATCAGGTACACGTGGCCCCGAGGGCCTACGATGTAGCTCAAGAGCTCGCTGTAGTAGCCCTCCGCGGCGAGGAAGTCGGCGACCTTCATCCCGGGACGGATGCCGGCGAGCCGCAGCACTTCCGCCGGGCGATCGATGGTGTCGCGCTGGATGTCGCCGGTCGGGCGGCCGGCGTGTGCAACCGCATCGCTGTAGCGGTCGGCCCAGGCGCTGCCCGCGGCGAGCGCAGTGACCGCGATGGCGGCAAGGATCGATCCGGCGCGGGCGCGAAAGCGGTCGGCGGACATAGAACTCCCCTGCAGTGCGTTCAGCAGCGCCAGTATGAACCGGCGCAACCCGCCGCGGCGCTCAGCTGCGGTGGGACGAACGGTGCGCGCGCCTTACCCGCCTCACCGCAGCGGCTTGTCCAGCAGCTGGTAGCCGGCGCGCGCGGCATAGCCATGGCGGCGGTAGAAGTCGCTTGCCAGCGCATTCGCGGCGCCGAGCTGCAATTGCAACCGCACGCAGCCGCGGTGCACCAGCGCAGCTTCGGCCGTGGCGAGCAGCCGGGTTCCGATGCCGCGCGAGCGCGCCGCGGGCAGCAGGTAGAACTCGTCGATCTCGCCCATGAGCCCCTGGTGCTCGATGCTCGTCACCAACACCACCGCGAGATAGCCGAGGAGCATGCCCTGCTCGTCCGCCACGAAGATCGCGCCCCTGGCAGCGGTTGCCAGCAGCTCCTGCAGCACGATCTCCACGCGCAGCGCGGAGAAGCCGCCGATGCCCTCGAACTCCCAGTAACGGCGCACCAGCGCCAGCAGCTGCGGCACGTCGGCGGCGATGGCTGGGCGGGTGTCCACTGTCGGCTCAGGCCGCAGCGAGTGCCACGGCGAGCTGCACCTGGTTGCGGCCCGAGCGCTTGGCGGTGTACTGGGCGGTGTCCGCGTGGGCGATGAGGTGCTGACCCCACACGTCGAGGGTGTCGCTTGCCGCCACGCCGATGCTGCAGGTGAGGCACACGGCAGCGCCGAATCCCTCGATACGCAGCTCCGAGACGCGCCGGCAGATGCGCTCGGCGATCGGGTGCGCGGCGGCGGCGTCGGCGCCGTAGAGAATCACGATGAACTCCTCACCCCCGTAGCGGCCGATCACGTCCGACTGGCGCAGCTCCGCCTGGATGGGCGGGATGATGGCGGCGAGACAGGCATCGCCGGCCGCATGACCGTAGGTGTCGTTGATCTGCTTGAAATGATCCAGGTCGATGAACAGCACGGAGATCGGCAGCCCGCGGCTCTTGGCGCGCATGCAGGCAGCGTCCAGCCGCTCGATGAGCGAGCGGCGGTTCAGCACGCCGGTCAGCGGGTCGGTCTGGGCGCGCTGCTCGGCGGCCGTCAGCGCCGCCGACTGCGCGCGCAGGCGGTCGGAGGTGCCGAGCGCGATGAGCACCGCGGCGGCCACCATCGAGGGGGCCAGTCCGTAATAGAGGAGTCCGGCGGCATCGTCCGCGCGCGCGTACAGCAGCCGCAGCGCGGTGAGGATCTGGAAGGTGCACAACAGCGCCCAGGCGATCAGGAACCAGCCGGCGGCGCGATTGCCGCTGCGCCAGGCAAGGTAGGAAACCACCAGCGTGAATACCGCACTGCCGAGGAACATGAGGTTGCCCGCCGCGGCCACGAGCGGCGAGAACCCGGGGATCACGCGCAGCACGTTCGCTGCGGCGAGCACGACGAAGGCCAGCGCGAGAGTGCCGAAGGCACGGTACACCCTGGGCGAAAACAGTCGCAGGTTCGCGAACTCGCGGACGAACAGCGCCGCGGCCGCCCCCGCGATCGCGACCGGCACGTTCCAGGCGTACGAGGACAGCGGCCGGGCCCAGGAGAGCACCGGCCAGTGAAACCCCTGGCCGGAGAAGTAGGCGAGGTACAGCGCCTGCAGCGAAAACAGCGTGCCGTAGAGCGGGTAGAGACGGTCGGTGAGCACGAAGCGCACCAGCAGCGTCGACAGCGACATGGCCATCAATGCGCCGAAGGCCAGCTCGATCATGCGCGCGTGGGCTGCCGCCTCCTCGAGCGTACCCGTGAGCGTCGCGGTCATGAAGTGCACGTCGGTCGTGGCGCGCCCGGTGCGCGCGACGCGTGCATAGAGCGGTTGGCCGGGCGCAAGACCCGGCGGTAGCACGAAGACGGTGTCCTGCGCGCCGCCGAACTGCGGCACCACTGTCACCGGCTGCAGCGTCACGGGGCCGGCGTTGCCGTGAGCGAACGCCGTAACGGTCTGGTCCATCCCGGCACGCGCCACGAGCACCGGGATGGGTGCATCACCCGCCGGGCCCGTGCCGGGAAGCGGCGGCAGGCGGAACCACAGCGGTGCGGTGCGCAAATGCGAGCCGCGCGCCTCGAAGGGCCCGAATTGCGCATCGAGCGCCCCGCCGCTCACTGCGGCGGCGGAAGGATCTCCGCCTGCGGCGGCAAGCACCTGCACGGCGAGCGGCGCGCCACTACCGGGGGTGAGCTGAGCAATGGGAGGCAGGTCCGGGACCAGCGCCCCGTCCGCCGCCCGGGGCGCGTTCGGCAGCAGCAGAGCCAGGCCCACAAGGCAGCTGGCCAGCGCCCGATTACGCACGACTCCCCTCGGGCCGCCCCGCCTTAGAGGCACAGTGACTCCTCTTAATTAGAGGGGCTCGAGGGTGGGCCTGAGGGCCGCCTTTTGCCCGGGGCGCATATCCTAATGGCCTCCGGCTGCAAATCAATTGCACCCCGGCGGTAAGGCGCGGCCCGGTACGCCGGTTGACACCCCACGGGCCCGTACCTAGAATCGCCGGCCTTTGTCGGGACGGCCCTTAGTACATGCCGCCCCGGAAACAGCGACTTACGAGTACCGGGCTGCCTCACGAAGGCGGCCCGGTGTTTCTTGCGAGGGTCGCTTTAATCGTGCGAGGAGTGCAGATAACGATGGCGACCACCGGTCAGCTGATCCGGCAACCGCGCCGGACCAGGGCGGAGAAAACCAAGGTGCCGGCGCTCGGCGCGTCACCGCAGAAGCGCGGCGTCTGCACGCGCGTGTACACCACGACGCCGAAGAAGCCCAACTCCGCGCTGCGCAAGGTATGCCGCGTGCGCCTCACCAACGGCTACGAGGTCACCAGCTACATCGGCGGTGAGGGGCACAATCTGCAGGAGCACTCGGTGGTGCTGATCCGCGGCGGCCGCGTGAAGGATCTGCCCGGTGTGCGCTACCACACGGTACGTGGCACGCTCGATTGCGCCGGCGTCGGCGAGCGCCGCCAGGGCCGCTCGAAGTACGGCGCCAAGCGCCCGAAGAAATAAGGGGTACGCATGTCGCGTCGCGCGCAAGCACCGGTCCGCACCATCCTCCCGGACCCGAAGTTCAACAACGAGATGCTGGCCAAGTTCATGAACGTGGTCATGAAGAACGGCAAGAAGTCCGCCGCCGAGCGCATCATCTACGGCGCGCTCGACCGCATCGCCGAGAAGACCGGCAAGCAGGGCGGCGAGGCGATCGACGTGCTGTCGACCGCGCTCGACAACGTCAAGCCGGTGGTCGAAGTGAAGTCGCGTCGCGTCGGCGGCGCCACCTACCAGGTGCCGGTCGAGGTGCGCGCCACCCGCCGCCAGACACTGGCGATGCGCTGGGTGATCGAGGCCGCGCGCGATCGCAGCGAGAAGTCCATGGCGTTTCGCCTGGCGCACGAGCTGATGGACGCCTCCGAGAACCGCGGGGCCGCCGTCAGGAAGCGCGAGGACACGCACCGCATGGCGGAGGCCAACAAGGCCTTCGCGCACTATCGCTGGTAAGGCAGGCCGAGGACATTCACGTGGCACGCGCGACGCCCATCGAGCGCTATCGGAACATCGGCATCTCCGCGCACATCGACGCGGGGAAGACGACCACGACCGAGCGCATCCTTTTCTATACCGGCGTGTCGCACAAGATCGGCGAGGTTCACGACGGTGCCGCCGTCATGGATTACATGGAACAGGAGCAGGAGCGCGGCATCACCATCACTGCCGCGGCCACCACCTGCTTCTGGAAGGGGATGGATAACAGCTTCCCCGAGCATCGCATCAACATTCTCGACACCCCGGGACACGTCGACTTCACCATCGAGGTGGAGCGCAGCCTGCGGGTGCTCGACAGCGCGGTTGCGCTGTTCGACTCGGTCGCGGGCGTGCAGCCGCAGTCGGAGACGGTGTGGCGGCAGATGAACAAGTACGCCGTGCCGCGCATCTGCTTCGTCAACAAGATGGACCGCGCCGGCGCCAACTTCCTGCGCGTGGTCGAGATGATCCGCGCGCGCCTGCGCGCCAATCCGGTCGCGATCCAGCTGCCGATCGGCGCCGAGGAGGACTTCGAGGGCGTCGTCGACCTGATCCGCATGAAGGCCATCTACTGGGACATGGCGACCCAGGGGATGAAGTTCGAGTACCGCGAAATCCCGGCCAATCTGCAGGCCCAGGCCGAGGAGTACCGCGCCAAGATGATCGAGGCGGCCGCCGAGGCCAACGAGACGCTCACGCACAAGTACCTGGAGCATGAGCAGCTCACCGACCAGGAGATCCGCCAGGGGCTGCGCGAGCGCTCGATCAGGAATGAGATCGTGCTTGCGATGTGCGGCTCGGCCTTCAAGAACAAGGGTGTGCAGGCGCTGCTCGATGCGATCATCGAATTCATGCCCGCGCCGGTCGACATGCCTCCCGTCAAGGGCGTCGACGACCGCGGCCAGCCGGCCACCCGCACGGCGAGCGACAAGGAGCCGTTCGCCGCGCTCGCCTTCAAGATCCTCAACGACCCGTTCGTCGGCAACCTCACGTTCTTCCGCGTCTACTCCGGAGTGCTCAACTCCGGCGACACGGTGTTCGCGCCGACCAAGGGCAGGAAGGAGCGCATCGGGCGCCTGCTGCAGATGCACGCCAGCGATCGCACCGAGATCAAGGAAGTCCTCGCCGGGGACATCGCCGCGGCCGTGGGCCTGAAGGACGTCATCACCGGCGACACGCTGTGCGATCTCGACAAGGTCATTACGCTCGAGAAGATGGAGTTCCCCGCGCCGGTGATCTCGGTGGCGGTGGAGCCGAAGACCAAGGCGGACCAGGAGAAGATGGGTCTCGCGCTGCAGCGCCTCGCCAAGGAGGACCCCTCGTTCCGTGTGCACACCGACCAGGAGTCGTCGCAGACGATCATCTCGGGCATGGGCGAGCTGCACCTGGAAATCATCGTCGACCGCATGAAGCGCGAATTCAACGTCGATGCGAATGTCGGTAAGCCGCAGGTCGCCTACCGCGAGACCATCCGCGGCAAGGTCGAGAGCGAAGGAAAATTCATCCGCCAGTCGGGCGGCCGTGGCCAGTACGGTCACGTGTGGTTGAAGCTCGAGCCCAACGAGCAGGGCAAGGGCTACGAGTTCATCAACGACGTGGTGGGCGGCGCCGTGCCGCGCGAGTACGTGCCGGCGGTGGACAAGGGCATCAGGGAAGCCGTTGAGACCGGCGTGATCGCCGGCTACCCGGTGGTGGATGTGAAGGTAACCCTGTTTGACGGCTCCTATCACGACGTCGACTCGAACGAAATGGCCTTCAAGATCGCCGGCTCCATCGGCTTCAAGGAAGGCTTCAAGCGGGCCAAGCCCGTGTTGCTCGAGCCCATCATGAAGGTGGAAGTAGTGACACCGGAGGAGTACTCCGGGGACGTGATCGGGGACCTCAACCGCCGCCGCGGCCAGATTACCGGTATGGAGGAGTCGCCCGCGGGCAAGGCCATTACAGCCGACGTGCCGCTGTCGGAGATGTTCGGCTACGCGACCACCGTGCGCTCGATGAGCCAGGGGCGCGCAACCTTCACCATGGAATTCGCCAAGTACGTCGAAGTGCCGCCGAATATCGCCGACGGGATTATCAAGAAGTAACGCAGCAGGATCAGGTTCGAGGAATACGCCATGTCCAAAGAGAAATTCGAGCGCAACAAGCCGCACGTGAACGTGGGGACGATTGGTCATGTTGACCACGGCAAGACGACGTTGACGGCGGCGCTGACGAAGGTGATGGCCGAGACGTACGGCGG